>Ga0208112_100093_pt1 | contig 162366 bp, 149 predicted proteins | sample HotLakConsoUCCLE_FD_184736 | JGI IMG/M metagenome (GOLD analysis project Ga0208112, IMG submission 184736) | Hypersaline microbial mat communities from Hot Lake, Washington, USA - Hot Lake Consortium UCC-LE (SPAdes) (version 2) ...
CGGCACGCCGCGCGGCTTGTTCGGCAAGAGCGGCGCGATGATCGACCACTCCGCATCACTCAAATCAAATCGGGCCATGATCAAACTCCCTTCAAAGAGTTTGAATCACGACCCGGCTGATTTGGGACTCCCGTTTATGGGTACAGTACCTAGTCCCACCGCATCCGCCACGACGCTGACGATCGCCAAGCCGGTGAAAAGGATCACAAAGAAGTTCAAGATTTTCGCCGATATACGGCGCATCTGCTCCTCTGAGGCCGAGATGGCGTCGGAAACGGCCGACTCGCTTTTTTCGAGCCGCTCCACACAGCGACTCGCCTGACTGGTCGCAGTGCGCCATGGCGTGTCCTCCAAAAGAAACGGCTGTCAGAGCTACTGAAACAACGCGCAACAGGGCCAAGTTCCGGTATCGATCATCCTGCCGGGCGGCGGGGCGGGCCGGACTTCTTGAGGAGGCTTATGAAACCTGCGCGCCGCGGGCTGGACGGCTCCATCGAGGCGGAGGCCGTGGAGAGCGGCCAGCTTCAATTCCTGCTCGATCTGAACCGGCTGGACGACGCTGACCGCTCGGTGATGAGCGAGCCGCGCCAGCAGCGCGCCACCGGCGTGATCTACCGGCCCGAAACCGAGCTGGAATCGCATTATCTGCACGCCGATCTCGCCGCCCAGTTTGACGCCCGGGTCTGGTTCCAGAACACCAGGGCCGTCGCCGCCTCGCGCCGCGAACCGGAGTCCGGCGGCGAGGAGACGTTTCCGTTCGGCGTGTGAAGCGTTCTTGAAAGACCGGAGCCCGGAATTACCCTTGCATTTGCGGGGTGCGGTTCGCCATGATCGTTGGTGAGCCGGTGGTTGAGCTGTGAGCGCGAGGACGCGCAAAAGGAGCCCTGATGCATCCCGCACTCGCCTACCGCGAGGAGCTCGGCGCGCGTGAGCGCTTGCTCCAGGCGTTTCGCCGCACCCGCGCACAGACAGAAGCGCTGGTCGCCCCGCTCACCGCCGAGGACATGCAGGTCCAGACCATGGGCGATGTCAGTCCCACCAAGTGGCATCTGGCCCATGTCACCTGGTTCTTCGAAACCTTCATTCTCGACGGCGTCTTCAACGAGTACAAGCTTTACGACGAGCGCTTCAGCTATCTGTTCAACAGCTATTACGTTTCGGTGGGGGACCGCTGGTCGCGGCCCGAGCGCGGGCTGCTGAGCCGGCCGCTGCTGGCCGACATCCTCGCCTATCGCGACTATGTCACCGCCGAGATCGTTCTGAAGGGCGAAAACTGTTCGGCCGACACCTGGTCGAAGATCGCGCCGCTGATCGAGCTGGGGATCCATCACGAGCAGCAGCATCAGGAGCTGATCTGCACCGACATCAAGCATGTCCTGTCCCAGTCGCCGGCGCCCTTCGCGCCCTTCGGCGCCGACGGCGCGGGGCTGCCGGGTCCGGTGGACCCTGCGCCGCTGCGCTTTTCCGGCTTCGAGGGCGGGCTGATGGAGACCGGCTCTGACGGCGGCGCGTTCTTCTACGACAACGAGTTTCCGCGCCACAAATCCTGGCTCTACGATTTCGAGCTGGCCGAGCGCACGCTCACCAACGGCGAGTGGCGCGCCTTCATGGACGATGGCGGCTATGACGCGGCCAGCCTCTGGCTGTCCGACGGCTGGGACTTCATCGACCAGAACCGCGTGCGCGCGCCGCTGCACTGGCGCCAGATCGACGGGGACTGGTTTGAATACACCCTGCACGGCCTGGTCCCGCTGCGCGACGATCTGCCGGTCTGCCACGTCTCCGGCTACGAGGCCGCCGCCTACGCCGAATGGGCCGGCGCCCGCCTGCCGCTGGAGGCCGAGCTTGAGGTCGCCGCATCCGGCGATGCGCCTGCAGGCAATTTCCTGTTCGACGATCATGGCGTGCGCCACCCGCTCGCCGCTCGGCCCGGCGCCGGGCTGCAACAGCTCGCCGGCGGAGTCTGGGAATGGACGGCGTCCAGCTATTCGCCCTATCCCGGCTTCTATCCGCCCGGCGGATCGGTGGGCGAGTACAACGGCAAATTCATGAGCGGCCAGCTGGTGCTGCGCGGCGGCTCCTGCTTCACCCCCGAGGGCCACTGGCGCGAGACCTATCGCAATTTCTTCCCGCCGAACGCGCGCTGGCAGATGAGCGGCGTGCGCCTGGCGAAGAAGCAGGCCGCCGGCTGAACGCTTGCGCGCGGCGCCGCGCGCCGCGATAACGCCGCCCATGACCGCCGCCCTCCATACCCGGTTCCTCGACATCGCCGCGGACCTCAGCCCGGAGCTTGCGGCCGCGATGGACCGCGTCGGTCCGGCGCCGCTGCCGCGCCGGGACGACACGCCGTTCCCGCTCTATCTCGCCCGCGCCGTCGCCGGTCAGCAGCTGAGCGTCGTCGCCGCACGATCCATCTGGTCGCGGGTGGAGGCGGCCGGGGAGGCCGGTGATGGGCGTGACCTGCTCTCCGGCTTCCGCCTCGATCGGGCGGAAACCCTTCGGGGCTGCGGCCTTTCGAACGCCAAGGTCAGGACCGTGATCGCCATCGCCGACGCAGCGAAGGCGGGCCACCTCGATCCCGAAATCCTCGCGCAGATGAACGCCGACACCCGCGCGGCGGCGCTTTCCACGATCTGGGGAATCGGCCGCTGGACCGCGGATATGGCGAATATGTTCTGGTTTGGTGAGGCGGATATCTGGCCCGACGGCGACGTCGCCGCGCGCAAGACTTTGGCCCGTCTTACAAGCCCGCGCCGCAAGACCGTGCGCACCGCCGCCCGCTTCGCCCCCCACCGCTCCCATCTGGCCTATTACATGTGGCGGATCGTAGACGCGAAACCGGACTGACATTTCAAATCCTTGATCGAACGCAGCACTTTCCCGCTCGGGCGTCAGCGGCGCCCGGCGCTTCCGGAACCGGCCGGAGCCGCCTAGGGTTCGTGAGGGTCTGACACCGCCGGAGCACGCCATGGCCGACGCCTTCATCCTGCACGATCCCGAGCTCGAGCCCGCCGCCGACACCACGCGTTTCACCGTGGAGAGCCCCCGCTTCGGCGCCTTCACCGAAACCGTCGCCTTTCCCGCCGCCGCGCGCCTGGACGCCATCGAGCCGGCGCTGCGCCAGGGCCTTCTGCGTCTCGCTGCGATCGTCATCGGAACCAGCTATTTCAAGGCGTCACCCAGCGACACGCTACGCTTCGAGTTTCCCCTGACCGCGGAGGCCCGCCACCTCGCCGAACTTACCTACGGGCCGGGTCTGGGAGAATTCTATGTTCGCAACGCGCTGACCTATCCGCCAGCGCTGAGCATCGAGGCCGAGGACGCGGACGGCGCCGAGCGGCCGTCTCGTCCCGCCCTGGCTCGGCCCCGCGCCGTCACCGCTTTCGGCGGCGGCAAGGACAGCCATGTGGCCTCCTCGGTGATCGCCGAGGCCGGCGGCGAGGCGGATAGGGTGAGCGTAATCCTGTCGGATAAGGTCGGCGCAAGGCTCCAGTCCATGAGCGAGACCCCGATCACCCTCATCCAGCGTCGCATCGACCCGCGTCTGATCGAAATTTCCAAGTCAGGAGAGGCGCTTAACGGCCATATCCCCATCACCGCCATCAATTCGGCCCTGCTCGGGATATATGCCGCGGCGACGGGGGGAGACTGGGTGGTCTTCGCCAATGAACGCGCCGCCAGCGAACCGACCCTGGAGGCCAATGGCCACCCGGTAAATCATCAGTTTTCCAAGTCTTTGGCGTTCGAGGACGCCTTGCGCGCCGCGTTCAACGCGGCCGGCTCCGGCTTTGAGTATTTCTCGGTCCTGCGCCCGGTCACGGAGATCTGGACGGCCCACTATCTGGCGACCCGGGCGGTGTTCGCGCTGGAGATTTTCGCCAGCTGCAACAGGAACTTCGTCTTCGCCGGCCCGAACGCTCTGGAGCCCGGCCGCCGCTGGTGCGGGCGATGCGCCAAGTGCGTCTACACCGCCGTCCTGCTCGCGCCCTTCTTGCCCGTGGCCCGTCACGCAGAGATCTTCCAGTCCGCCCCGCTTCATGACGGCGAAAATCTCGATTTCCTGCGCGAAATCGCAGGCTTGACCGGGGCGAAACCCTGGGAATGTGTGGGTGAGATGCGCGAAGTGGCCGCCGCTTTGGGGCATCTCGGGACCGCGCCGGGCTGGCGCGACGCGCCGCTCATTCAGGCGGTGCAACCCCTGCTCTTCGAGCGCTGGGATCGCCATGACCTCGCAAAAACTTGGGTGCACAGCCTCGACACCCGTTCCGAGCACCGCATGCCGGACGCGGTCGCCCATGTCGTCGGCGCCTGAATTTCCTAGCCGAACAACGCGTCCACGCCGGCCTGTGCGGCGTTTGAATCGTCCACGTCCTCGCCGTCGATGCGGCCGTTGATGCAGGCGCGCGCCGCGGCGAGCAGGGGCTCCACATCCTCGGCGGCCATGGCGCCGGCGCGCGCGAAATCGCCATCAGCTACGGCGGCTTGGGCCTCGCCCAGAGTCTCGTCGAGAGCTGCGATAAGGGTCTCGAAATGGGCGCGCACGGGGTGCGGCGCCGCGCGCCAGGCGGCGATCGCCACGTCCTTGCCGGTGTAGAGCGTGCGCTCGAAATGCTCCTCATAGCCGCACGGGCGCCAGGCCAGCACCTCGTCGGCGAGGTCGGGCATGTCGGCGGCCATCTCGATCAGCATGACGGCTTCATTGAAATGGTTGAGATAATCGGTCGCGAGCCCGGTGTCCGGATTCACGTTGGCGCGCTTGAGCGCGTCGGTGTCCAGCGCGCCTTCTCCCAGTACAACGTCCATGGCGTCCACGTTACAGCTTTCGCCCGTCAGCATGGCCGATCATGCTGAACGAAGCGCTAATCGGGCGATCCGCCAAAGCGTTGCGTCCACTCGGCGACCTGATCGTCCTCGATCTTCGCAAACAGGATCGGCGGCGGCGCAAAGCCGAGGCCGCGGGGCAGGGCGTCCAACAGGGCCGAAGCCGGCTCCGTCGGCCAGGTGCGCTTGTCCAGCGGCACGCCGAGGGCATCCAGTATTCTCGCGGAGGCTTCCGGGATCGCCGGCTGGGCGACAATGGCCGAGAGAGCGACCAGATTGATCCCGGTGCGCACGCCCAGGGCGGCGGCCTCCGGATCGGTCTTGAACTTCACCCAGGGCTCCGCGCGGGTGAGGTATTCATTGCCGGCGGCCCACAGGGCCCGGGTCTCCGCCCCGGCCTTGCGGAACTCCATCGCCTCGTAGTGCGCCGTGATGGCCGCAAGGCGAGTGTCCACCTCCCCGGCGAGCCAGGCCTCGTTCTCTCCGGCCTCGCCGCCGTCCGGGAGTTTCCCGTCAAAGCGCGAGGCGCCGAACTTCGTGATCCGGTTGACGAAGTTTCCCAGCACGTTGGCGAGGTCTGTGTTGATGCTTGACTGGAAATGCTCCCAGGTGAATTGCGCGTCGGCGCCCTCCGGGGCGTAGGCGGTGAGATACCAGCGCCAGTAGTCGGCGGGCAGAAGCTCCAGCGCCTGGTCCATGAAGACGCCGCGCCTGTTGGAGGTGGAGAACTTGCCGCCATACCAGTTCAGCCAGTTGAAGGCTTTCAGCGTGTCGACGGTCTTCCAGGGTTCCTCGGAGCCCAGGATCGTGGCCGGGAAGCTCACCGTGTGGAAGGCGACATTGTCCTTGCCCATGAACTGGACATAGCTCACATCGCTTGCGCCCTTGTCGGTGCGCCACCAGCTTTCCCAGTCGCCGCCGGTCCTGTCGGCCCATTCCGCCGTGGCGGAGATATAGCCGATGGGCGCGTCGAACCAGACATAGAAGACTTTGTTTTCAAAGCCTTCGCGCGGCGCCCCGTCTTTGGTGACCGGTACGCCCCATTTCAGGTCGCGCGTGATGGTGCGGTCGCGCAGGCCCTCGTCCAGCCATTTATAGGCGATGGATTTGGCCAGCGGCGGCCAGCCTTGCGCCGCGTCCACCCAGGCGCGTATCCGGGGCTCCATATCGGTCTGCTTCAGCTGCAGGTGACGGGTGTCGCGCACCTCCAGATTGCGCGAGCCGGAGACCGCGGAATACGGATCGATCAGGTCCACCGGATCGAGCAGCTTGCCGCAATTGTCGCACTGGTCGCCGCGCGCCTTCTCGAACCCGCAATTGGGGCAGGTCCCCTCCACATAGCGGTCGGGCAGGAAGCGCTCGTCATCGATGGAATAGACCTGCTTTTCAACGACCTCTGCGATCAGGCCGTTGGCTTCCAGCGCCTCGGCGAAGTGCTGGGTCAGGCGCTTGTTGTGCGCCGAGCTGGTGCGTCCGAAATGATCCCAGGACAGATTGAAACGCTCGCCCAGCGCCTTCTGCACCTGGTGCTGCTCGTCGCAATAGGTCGCCACGTCCTGACCGGCCGCCGCGGCGGCTAGTTCGGCCGGCGTGCCGTGTTCGTCGGTGGCGCAGATCGCCAGCACGTCATGGCCCTGCAGGCGCTGAAACCGCGCATACACGTCGGCGGGCAGCATCGAACCGGCGAGATTTCCGAGATGCTTGACGCCGTTGATATAGGGCAGGGCGCTGGTGACGAGGATGCGGGCCATGGCGAACCTTGCTTGGATGGATGCGGAACCTGGCGCCGTCATAGCCGCCCCGCCGCCGCAGGGAAACCGCAAGGCTCGGTTCCACTTCCCGGCGGTACGCCCCGCAAAACCGGCGACCCCGTCGGGGGAGGGCGCGAGTTTCGCCTTCCGGGTGGCCGCCGACGCCGCGAACCGCCCCGGACGCTTGGCGCGCGCCGCGCAGTGTCGTATGGGATCGGAAACGGCAGGCCGGTTTAGCTCAGCTGGTAGAGCAGCGGTTTTGTAAACCGAAGGTCGGGGGTTCGAGTCCCTCAACCGGCGCCATCTTCTCTCGTTCTTCGCGCCCGCTCAGTCGATCCTCGCTGCGCGGGGACGAGCCCCGCTTGCTTCGGGCGGGCGGTCGCCCCTGCGAACCCTGCGGGTTCGAACATGGGCCGCTATGGCGCGCCGTCTTCTTTCGGTTTTCCGTCGCGTGAGCTTCGTCGATCCACGCTGACGCTTCGGGCGGGCGGTCGCCCCTGCGAACACTGCGGGTTCGACTGCTCCTTGAGACGGGCAGGGGCGTCCCGCAGGACGCCCCTTGTGTGGATCCGCCGCCGAACCTACCGTCCGACCACCTCGCCGCGGGTGGGTTGGGCGATGTCCTTCGCCTTCGACCGCGCCTCGGCATTCTCCTCGAAAGCCTTCATGTCGAGCACGTGGCGATAGCGCGGATTGCCGTTGCGCAGATCGTCGTAGACACCCTCTATATCCCTGGTGGACACCACTTTGAGCTCCGGCGCGATGGCGTGCTCGGCGCACAGATCAAGCACCTCCTGGGTGTCGGCCACGCCGCCGATCAGCGAGCCGTGAACGCCGATGCGGTGAAACACCAGCGGCGCCGACTGCAGGTCTTCAAAGCCCATCATGTTGCCGACGATGACCAGCGTCGAGTTGGGCTTCATCAGACTGACATAGGCGTTGATGTCGTGAGGGACGGGGATCGTGTTGATCATCAGGTCCAGCGACATGGCCGCCCCCGCCATGGCTTCCTCGTCGGTGCTCACCAGCACTTCGTCGGCGCCGAGCTTGCGGATTTCGTCGGCCTTTTCGGGGTGGGTGGTCAGCGCCACGACCCGGGCGCCCAGGGCCTTGCCGATCTGGATCGCCATGTGCCCCAGACCGCCGATTCCGGCGACCCCGAGGGTCTGGCCGGCTTTCAGGCCGAAATGCTTCATCGGCTGATAAGTGGTGATGCCGGCGCACAGGATCGGCGCCGCCGCCTCCGAGGACAGGGCGTCGGGGATGCGCAGGACGAACTCCTCGCGCACGACGATGGAGTCGGTGTACCCGCCATAGCTGTTTGTGCCATCGGGCTTTTTCGGACCGTTATAGGTGAGGGTGGCGCTCTTCGGGCCGGCGCAGTATTGCTCGTCGCCATTGCGGCACGGCTCGCACTGCTGACATGAATTGATCATGCAGCCGACGCCCACGCGGTCGCCTTTCTTGAACTTCGTCACCCCGTCGCCGATTTCGGTGACGATCCCTGCGATCTCGTGACCGGGGACGCACGGATAGTTGGTGTTGCCCCAGTCGTCGTCGACCTGGTGAAGATCGGAATGACAGACCCCGCAATGGGTGATGTCGATCGCCACTTCGCCGGCCCGTACGTCTTCGCGGGTGAAGCGCACGGCGGTGAAGGGCTGACCCTTTTTGGTGACTCCAAAGCCATAGACTTCCAAGTGTTCTCTCCTTGATCGCGGGGCGGCGGGATGTATCGGGCTGGTTTGACGGCGGAGGCCGTAAACCGTGCACAGGACCGCCGGAACGCCTCGCTTCCAGCGATGTTCCGAAACCGCGAGACGGGGCGGCGAGCTGATCGCGTACGCGCCACCGCAGTCAGGCGGGTCCCCTGCGGCGCCGGCCGCCCTCACGCCCGCGTCATTTGACCTTTCCGGCCATCCGCCTCACATCTGAGCGGTGACTTTCAGGACCAAGCGGGAAACCTTCCATGGCCGATTTCAACTATGACCTCTTCACTATCGGCGCGGGCTCGGGCGGAGTGCGCGCGTCGCGCATGTCCGCGCTCAAGGGCGCACGCGTGGGCGTCGCCGAGGAACACCGGCCGGGCGGGACCTGCGTCATCCGCGGCTGCGTGCCGAAGAAGTTCATGGTCTACGCCTCGAGCTATCCCAAGCACATCAAGCACGCCCGCCAGTATGGCTGGGACCTGCCGGAGGCCTCACAGTTCGACTGGCCGCGCTTTCGCGATTCCATGAACGCCGAGGTGGACCGGCTGTCGGGCATCTATGCGCGCAATTTGAACAATACCGGCGTGGACCTGATCGAGGAGCGGGCTGAAATCACCGGTCCCCACGAGATCCTGCTGAAGGAGTCCGGGCGCCGGGTGACCGCGAAACACATCCTGATTGCGACCGGCGGCACGCCGAACAAGGACTGGGATCTGCAAGGCGTGGAGCACACCATCACCTCCAACGAACTCTTCCACCTGAAAAAGCTGCCTGAACACCTGGTGATCGCGGGCGGCGGCTATATCGCCTGCGAATTCGCGCAGATCTTCGCCGGTCTCGGCGTCAAGGTGTGCCTGGTCTATCGCCGCGACACCGTGCTGCGCGGCTTTGACGAGGACGTGCGCACGTTCGTCCACGAGGCGCTCAAAGGCTCCGGGGTGCGGGTGATCACCCACACCGTGTTCGAGAAGATCGACGAGCATCCCGAAAAGGAGGGCTTCAAGCGGGTCACCCTGGCCAATGGCGATGAGCTGGAGGCGGACCAGATCGTGTTCGCCATCGGCCGCGATCCCTACACCAAGGGTCTGGGCCTTGAAAAAGCCGGGGTGGAGGTTGAGGCCAACGGCGCCATCAAGGTGGACGCCTATTCGAAGACCAGTGTGGATCACATCTATGCGGTGGGCGACGTGACCAACCGCGTGAACCTCACCCCGGTGGCGATCCGCGAGGGCGCCGCCTTCGCCGAGACCGTGTTTGGGCAAACTCCAACCGCCTACGATCATGACGACATTCCCAGCGCCGTCTTCACCCAGCCGCCGGTTGGAACCGTGGGGCTCACCGAACACGACGCACGAAGGATCCATGGCGCGGTGGACATCTACAAGTCCAAGTTCCGCCCCATGAAGGGCATGCTCACCGACGATCCCGACTGGATGTTCATGAAGATGGTGGTCCGCACCGAAGACCAGCGCGTGCTGGGAGTGCATATCGTCGGCGACGACGCGCCGGAGATCATCCAGGGCGTCGGCATCGCCGTGAAGGCGGGTCTGACCAAGGACCAGTTCGACGCCACCTGCGCGGTCCATCCCACCGTGGCCGAGGAACTGGTCACCCTGCGCGAAAAATGGACCCCGCCCGAAGCAGCGTCGGCGGCGGAATAAGGGCGGGAGCAGGGGCGTTCACGCCCCGTCAGGCAGCGGCATTTCGACCTCGAACACCACCCCCGCGGGCGGATAAGACAAATTGACCGCGCCGCAAATTTCCTGACCCACCATGCGTTCAAGCAGGCGGGCGCCGAAGCCCCTGTGCGTCGGGGGCTCCACCGGCGGCCCGCCAAGCTCGCGCCAGGTCAGCCGAAGCCTCCGTCCGTCGGGGCGGGTCTCGCTTCGCCAGGTGATCTCGACCTTGCCGGCGTCATTGGAGAGTGCTCCGTATTTCGCGGCGTTGTTCGCCAGCTCCTGAAACATCATGGCGAACGCCACCGCCGCCCTGGGCTTCACAAAGAGGTCGTCGCCCTTGACGGATATCCGGCCCTGAGCTCCGCCCTCCAGACCGAAGGGCTGCAGGATCACCCGGGCGATGTCGCACAGGTTCGCATGCTCCCAGCTCTCCTGCGCCAGCAGGGTGTGGCCCATCGACAGCGCCTGGATTCGCTCCTGGAATACATCGCGCACCTGTTTTTCGACGGCGGAGCCGCTAAGGCTCTGGGCGGCGATGGCCTGTACGGTGGCGAGCGTGTTCTTCACCCGGTGATCCAGCTCATCCAGCATCAGATGGGCGCGTTGCTCGTCCTGCTTTCGCTGGGTCACGTCCACGAACGAGGCGAAGTGCTGCACGATCCTGCCGTCGCCGTCGAAAACCGGGCCGATCAGGATGACCGCCCAAAACGGTTCGCCGTCCTTGCGGTAGTAGAGCACCTCCGGATAGGTGGCGCCGAAACCCTCCTGGTACGCGGCCTCGATCTGGTCCTTCGCGGCCTGGTCGGTATCGGCGCCCATCATGAAATGATAGGTCTCGCCAAGAACTTCCTCGCGCGAATATCCGGTCAGCTCGAGGAACGCGTCGTTCGCGTAAATGATGGGGTTTCCGGGCTGCCTCGGATCTGAAAACACCATGGGCATCCGCGTGTTCTGGACAACGGCGACGAAGGGATGGCCCCCGTCCATGGTCTCCTCGACGCTGTCTTCGGCGGCTCTCTTGGTTCGGGACTTGCCCTCGCGTGTCGGCATGGCCCGCCTTCCTGTGTCCGGAAAATTCAAAACATGGACGTTGCGCGGTCCTGCTCCTCAACTAACGTTTCAGGGACGCCAAGTGATCCGGTCGAGCCGGAGTCGTTTCGGGCTGGCTTCGCGTCCGGGCCGCGCGGGCGCGCGGGTTCACTCGCGTATACCGCTTTTAATGGTCGTCCGGTGGATACGGTTCTCCGACCCGCCAGCGCGCTTCTCTGCCGCGACGGGGTTATCGCGGCGCAGCATCGGCGCTATCTTGTCCAACAAGGTCCGGACACGTGCGCCGGCCGATTGAGGATGAGATGACCGCCTGGAGCCCTGACAGCTGGCGCGCGAAGCCGGCCCTGCAATTGCCGAATTATCCCGACGCGGACGTGCTTGCGCGCGTCGAGGGAGAGCTTGCGCGACGCCCGCCGCTGGTGTTCGCCGGCGAAGTGAAGCGCCTGAAGCGCCAGCTCGCCAACGTGGCGGCCGGCCAGGCGTTTCTTCTGCAGGGCGGCGATTGCGCGGAGAGCTTCAAGGAGTTTTCCGCCGAGACCGTGCGCGACACCTTCCGGGTCCTCTTGCAGATGGCGGTGGTGATGACCTTCGCCAGCGCCAAGCCCATTGTGAAGGTGGGCCGCATCGCCGGCCAGTTCGCCAAGCCGCGCTCGGCCGACACCGAAACCATCGATGGGGTGGAGCTGCCCAGCTACCGCGGCGACTCCATCAATGACATGGCGTTCACGCCGGAAGCGCGGGTTCCCGACCCGGAACGCCTGATCCGCGCCTATGACCAGTCGGCCGCGACGCTCAATCTGCTGCGCGCGCTGGCTTCGGGCGGTTATGCCGATCTGCACAATGTGCACCAGTGGACGCTGGATTTCCTGGCCGGCAGCCCGGCGGGGGACCGCTATCAGGAATACGCCGACAGGATCAGCGAGGCGCTGGCTTTCATGCGCGCCTGCGGCGTAACCCCGGACGGGGCGCCGAGCCTTGAAGGCGTGGACTTCTTCACCTCCCACGAGGCGCTGCACCTGCCGTTCGAGGAGGCGATGACCCGCATGGATAGCCAGACCGGGCGCTGGTACTCCACCAGCGCGCATCTGACCTGGATCGGCGACCGCACCCGCCAGCCCGGCGGCGCCCATGTGGAGTACATGCGTGGGATCGAGAACCCGGTGGGTCTCAAATGCGGTCCGACGCTGGATCCGGACGAACTCATCCGCCTGATCGACGTCCTCAATCCGCGCGATGAGCCGGGCCGTCTGGTCCTCTATGTACGCATGGGCGCCGACAAGGTGGCGAACGGCCTCTTGCCGCTGGTGCGCAAGGTCCAGGCTGAAGGCCGCAACGTGGTCTGGTCTTGCGATCCCATGCACGGCAATACGCAGAAGACCTCCAACGGCTACAAGACCCGCGATTTCGACAAGGTCCTCACCGAGCTGAAGACCTTCATCGAGGTGCTGCGCGCCGAAGGCGCCGAGCCGGGCGGCGTGCATTTTGAAATGACCGGCCAGGACGTCACCGAATGCGTCGGCGGCGCCGGCCACCTGTCAGAGGCGGATCTGTCCAGCCGCTACCACACCCATTGCGATCCGCGCCTCAATGCCGATCAGGCGCTGGAGATGGCCTTCCAGATCGCCGATGCGCTCAAGCCCGCCCAAGGGATGAGCCGGGCGGCGGAGTAGAAAGGCCTCCCGTTCTTTACGGGTAGGCGATCAGCACCCCAGGCCGTCCCGCCTGGTCCCCAAACAAAAACCGCCGCCCGGTTTTCCGGGCGGCGGCTTGCACCACTCAGATGAGCGGAAAAGGCTTAGATGTCCTTCAGGGCCGAGGCCGGGCGGAAGGCCAGCTGGGTCTTGGCTTTGGACATCATCTTCTCGCCGGTGCGCGGGTTGCGCACTTCGCGCGCCTCACGGTGCTTGGCGTGGAACGTGCCGAAACCGGCCAGCTGGACGGCGTCGTCCTTCTTGGCCGAGTCCACCACCGCGTCGACCAGGGCGTCGATCGCATCGCCCGCCTGGGCGCGCGTGATGCCGGCTTTGTCGGAAATGGCTTTGGCGAGTTCGGATTTGTTCATGAGAGGTATCCCCCCTATTGGGTGTTTTTAAGCGCCGCAGGACGGTTCATCCCATCGGCGTCGTCGTTAGACCGCGCCATGAAGCGCGATTCTTGTGCCGTATTGCAAGGCTATACAGGAGATTTCGCTGATTTAACCCGTTCGGGTGCATTCCAATTGCGCATTATGGTAAACAAAGCCTTCGAATTTCGGCCCGCTGTTTGCGTTTGGGAAACCATGACCCGGACAAACGCACCATTTCTGAACAGAGTCGCCAACACCGGCCTGGCGGTCGCCGTGACCGTCATGGGCTATGCGGGCTTCATGCATCTCTTCGGCCAGGACCTGCTCGCCTGCCTTGTGGGCGCGGTGATGGGCGGCTTCACGCTCGGCCGGCTGAGCCGGAGCGGGCGCGAAGCGGCGCGCGGTTAGGCGAGCGCCAGAAGAATTGCGCCGAGTGTCCCGCAAGCTTGTACGACGGTGGCTCCGATCATCACCAGGATGAACATGACAAGCGTCATGGCGGAGCTCTTGATCAGCCGCCCGAGGGCGGTGCGCGCGAGGGCTGACGGCAGACCGCGCACCCAGGTCACGAAGTACGCAAGGACGATGGCGCCGATCGCCCAGGGCGGGACCGCGTCGCTGAAGATCAGGAACGCCATCGTTGCAAGTCCGATGATGCTGCCTGCGGTCAACGTCGCGAACACGAGGTTCACGTTCACCGCCATCCTTCGCGGCGCTCCAAAGCGGGCGAGCACGAACGCGCTGAGTGCGGTGAAACCGGCCACGATCGGCGCGTGGAGGAACGGCGCAATGCTTCCGTATGCCGAAAAGAACGCATCGGGCTCGACGCCAATCTCCGCGAGGGTCTGCGCAATCGCGTCATACCCGCCCTGCTGGACGAGCTGGGTGCGCATGACCTCGCCATACCCGCCCCATAGCACCGAGACGGCCACCTGTACCCCGACAAGCGCCAGGAAGAGCCGGACCATGGGGGTGTAGGTCTCGCGGTCGCGCGCGACGATGGCGTCCATCACCGCGCGCGGCCGGATCCAGAGATCGGCGAGGGTCCGGACGCTGCGTAGATTGAAGCCCAGCGTGTCTTCGACCAGGGAGCCGGGCTCCTTGTGGTCGTCGTCCTTGATTTCGCTCACCCCGTCCCCCTTGCCCGAAAGCGTCAGACCTTCACCAGCATCTTGCCGATGTTCTTGCCTTCGAACAGGCCCATGAAGGCTTCCGGCGCCTTGTCCACGCCCTCATAGACGGTGTCGCGGGTCTTGACCTTTCCGGCCATCATCCAGCCGGAGAGGTCCTGGATGAATTGTTGCTGCATGTCGAAATGGTCGGAGACGATGAAGCCCTGGATCATCAGCTTCTTGCCGACGATCTGGGTCATGTTCGTCGGGCCGGGCAGGGGCGTGTCGTCGTTATAGCGAGAAATCATTCCGCACGCAGCGATGCGACCATGGGGCTTGATGACGTCGAACGCCGCCTGAAGGTGGTCGCCGCCGACATTCTCGAAATAGGCGTCGATCCCGCCCAGGGGCTTGGCCGCCGCGCGCAAGGCCTTGGCCAGATCGTCCTCGGCCTTGTAGTCCACCACCGCGTCGGCGCCGATTTCGGTGCAAAAGGCCGTCTTCTCGGCGCCGCCGGCGGTGGCGATCACGTTTGCGCCCATGGCCTTTGCGAACTGGATGCCGGCGGTGCCCACCGCGCCCGCCCCGGCGCTCATCCACACCGTCTCGCCTTCTTTCAGACCGATGCAGCGTTTCAGGCCCACATAGGCCGTCATGCCGGTCAGCCCCGCAATTCCGAGATAAGCTTCAGGCGGCAGAAGATCGGCGTCGATCTTGCTCATCACCGCCGAGGCCGGACCGGTCCAGCCCTCGCGCCAGCCCATCATGCTCATCACCCAGTCGCCTTCGGCGTAGTCGGGATGGTTGGATTTCACCACCTGGCCCACGGCGCCGCCCTGCATGGGCTGGCCCGGTTCGAACGGATCGACATAGGTCTTCACCCCCGTCATCCGGCCGCGCATATACGGGTCCACCGAAAGCCAGGCGTTTTTCACCTGGATCTCGCCTTCACCCGGATCCGGCAGCTCAACCTGCGCCAGCTCGAAATATTCGGGCTTCACAGGCCCCATGAAGGTCTGTGTCAGGCGGATTTCACGGCTTTTCATCAAGAGGCTCCTGCTTCGGCGGCCGCCATTCCGGCGTCCATCATCTCCAAGATCGACACGCCCTGGAAATCCATGATGACCCAGGCCGTTGCGAACTGCAGCACCGTGCTTAGCAGCAAGGCGGGCGCCGTGGCCATGACGATCAGGACAAATAAAAGACCCAGGCGTCCAGGCCCCAGCTTGAGCGCGCTTGATCCAAGCCGCATCATCTGGAGATAAAACACCAGGATGGTCCCGATCTGGACGTAGACGAACAGCTCCAGGCTCACCAGGCGCATCGCAGTGAGCGGAATCGCCAAAAGCGTCATGGCGTTGGTGGCGATCAGGAAAATGAGCACATGACCGAACCAGGTCACCGAAGGCCGGACCAGTTTGAGCACCACTATGTAGACCAGTGAGGCGATCAGCGTGATGGGCCAGACGAGCACGCCGCCCCAGGTCGACAGGGCGGCGTTCACCGCCGCCGGATCGGCGTTTTGCGCCTCGATGTAAGCGCGGGCGGCGTCGAGGTCCTGCGGCGGAACGAGCGAGTCCACCGTCAAAGTGGTCGGCGCGCCGAAAAACGCCGCCATGCTGAAGAAAAGGCCCGCCACAACGACGAAGATCTTGAGCGGGGAGACATGGGTCTCCGCGCGGTCGAAAGCGGCTTGGGCCGCGCGGCCCGGCCGGAACAGCGTGTCATAAAGCGTCAGGAGGATTCGGCGTTCGACGCCCACTCCGGCCGCATCGGCAAGTTCGGACAGCTTCGGGCCGGCCGGCCCCTGCGGCGATAAAGGCGTGTTGTCGCTCATGTCCGCCCCTTCCCGAGATGACCCTACAATGCAGGCGCCGGCGACCGCGCGCAACGCAAAGAAACCAATCGTGACGCGCTCTTCCCGTTGCGAAACGTGTCCCGTCATGCTTGGTGCGCGCCCATGAGCGATCCAACACAGACCCTTCGCGCCGGCGTCGTCGGCGCCGGCGTTTTCGGCGGCTATCATGCGTCGAAATACTCCGGCTTCCCGGACGTCGAGTTTCTCGGCGTATTCGATCCGGTGCAAGACCACGCCGAGGCGCTGTGCGTGAAACATGGCGGGGCCGCCTTCGAGACGCTGCAGGCGCTGATCGAGGCGTGTGACGTGATTTCGGTGGCCAGCCCGGCGGTGTTCCACCACGACGCCGTCCGGCGCGCCTTGACCGCCGGCAGGGCGGTGCTGGTGGAGAAGCCGCTCGCGGCGACGATTGAAGAGGCGCGCGAGCTTGTGCAGCTCGCCGATCTCAACGGCGCGGTGCTGCGTGTGGGCCACCAGGAACGCTTCGTGTTCGGCGCCATGGGCCTGTTCGGTGATCTGCCCCGCATCCAGGCCTTGAGCGCCCGGCGCATGGGCGTTCCGAGCGCGCGCAATCTTGATGTCTCGGTGACGCTGGATCTGATGATTCACGACATCGATCTCGCCCTGGCTCTTGCCGGCGCACGGCCCGACCGGATCGAGGCGGAGATGCTGGAGAACCGCGCGGGGCTGGCCGACCATGTGAAGGCCGTTCTGCACTTTCCCGGCGGCGTCGAGGCGCGTCTGGAATCCAGCCGCGTGGCGCCGGACCGGGACCGGGTGATGACGATCGCTTATGACGGCGGCGCCGAGGTGAGCGTGGACTTCATTTCGCGCGCCTTCGACAATTCCGGCGGGCTGCCGCTGGATCCGGACTTCAACGACACCGCCATGGCGCGGGACAGTCTCGGCTCCAATGTCGCCGCCTTCGTCACGGCCGCACGCGGCGGCGACAGCCGGCCGGCCGCCGACGGTGCGGCGGGGCTCGCCGCCCTCGAGGCCGGCTTGCGGATCGACGCGGCCTGCGGCTCGCGCTCGCGGGTTTGATTTCGCCCGTTTGATTTCGCCCGTTTGATTTCGATGGCGGCTGGGTCTAAAGCCAGCCGCCTTGCTTCCTCCCATCAGGTGCGCTGCGACCCGCGCGCGCCGCAGACAGTTCGGCTTGCTCCATGACCGTGAAAGTCCGCTTCGCCCCGAGCCCCACCGGCCGCATCCATGTGGGCAATGTGCGCACCGCGCTGATGAACGTTCTGTTCGCGCGCAAGCACACAGGCACGGTGCTGCTGCGCATCGACGACACGGATCTTGAGCGGTCCACGCCCGAATACGAGCAAGGGATAAAGGACGATCTCACCTGGCTGGGGCTTCACTGGGAGGAGAGCTTCAAGCAGTCCGACCGCTTTGATCGCTATGAGGCCGCCAAGCAGGCGCTCATTGACACGGGTCTGCTCTATCCCTGTTACGAATCCGAAGACGAGCTGGATCGCAAGCGCAAGATCCAGCGCGCCCAGGGCAAGCCGCCGGTTTACGACCGCGCGGCGCTGGCTTTGACGGAGGACGAGAAGCGCACGCTCGAAGCCGAAGGGCGCCGCCCGCACTGGCGCTTCAAGCTCTCCGGCGGACGCATCGCCTGGAGAGACCTGGTGCGCGGCGACAGCCATATCGAAACCAGCTCGGTCTCCGACCCGATCCTGATCCGCGCCGACGGCAGCTATCTCTACACGCTGCCCAGCGTCGTGGACGATATCGAGTCAAACGTGACCCACATCATCCGCGGCGAAGACCATGTCACCAACTCGGCCGCACAGATCGAGATTTTCGAAGCGGTCGGCGGCAAGGGCTCGGCGCCCGCCATGGGCCATTTTCCCCTGTTGGTCGGCCCGGACGGGGAAAAGCTCTCCAAGCGCCTGGGCTCGCTCGCCATCGCCGACCTGCGCGAAATTGAGGGCTATGAGCCTCTGGCCGTGCTGTCGCTGCTGGCGAAGATCGGCACGTCCGATCCGGTGGAGATCCGCACCGCGATCGACCAGCTTGTCGACGATTTCGATCTGGACAAGATTTCGCGCACCCCGGCGCGCTTCGACCCGGCCGAGCTGGAGCGGTTGAACGCGAAACTCCTTCACGCGCTCGAATACGCCGACCTGAAGGACCGCCTCGCAGTCCTCGACGCCGACGGCGGAGAGGCGTTCTGGCACGCGGTGCGCCCCAATCTCACGCGCCTGAAGGACGTCGCCGAATGGCGCAGGCTGGTGAACGGTCCTGTGGAGCCGGTCATCGAGGACGCCGACTACGCCGCCGAGGCCGCCGCGCTGCTGCCGGCCGATCCGCTGGGGCCGGACAGCTGGTCGCAATGGACCAACGCAATCAAGGACAAGACCGGCCGAAAGGGCAAGCAGCTCTTCATGCCGTTGCGCCTGGCGCTCACCGGACAGGCCCGAGGACCGGAAATGGCCGAATTGCTGCCCCTGATCGGCGCCGAGACAGCCAAGAGACGGTTGGCGGGCGAGACAGCCTAGCAAGTTGGAATTCGTTGTCTGAAGCTGCAGGTCAGCCCCAGCGGCTCACCCGCGGCGGCTGGCGGGGGCGCTCGGTGGGGTCTTCGGCCGCCGAGCCGATATAGATGAAGCCGGCGATGCGTTCGCCGGGATCAAGGCCGAGCGCCTTTTTCGTCACCTTGTCATAGGCGTACCATTCGGTGAGCCACTGGGCCGCGAATCCCATGGCGCTGGCGGCGATGAGCAGGTTCTGGCAGACGGCGCCGGCCGACAGAACCTGCTCCCACTCGGGAATCTTGTGGTTCTCGACCGTGTCGCTGATCACCGCCACCACCACCGGCGCGCGCTCGAAGCGTTTGCGCTCCAGTTCGTAGCGTTCGGCGGGGCCGTCGGGCTCCAGCTCGCGCAGCCGCGCCTCCAGCACGTCGCCGTAGCGGCTGCGGGCTTCGCCTTCAAACACGACGAAGCGCCATGGAAACAGCTTGCCGTGATCGGGCGTGCGTGCGGCGATCTTCAGGAGGGTCTCAAGCTGATCGGTCGACGGTCCCGGTCCGGTCATGACCTTGGCCACGGTGGAGCGCCGCCGGGCGAGCAGGTCGAGAGTCTCGGCGCTTGCGTGCGCCGGCGTCAGGCTCTCGCCAGCGTCCGGAAATCGGGGCGTATGGGTCATGGGCGGAGTCCTCTGGCGCGCGCGATCGCTCAGCGCGCGGAGTTTTGTGGATTGCGCAGGCTGAGGATATACCTGAAGCTTGACCCGTGCGCTTGCAAGGGCGCGCGACCGCGGGACAGGGACATTTCAGGGTCATGGCGGCCGAGACCATCAGTGAAGACGATCTCACGCCGGCCGAGCGCCGGCGGCGCAAGGTGCGCGATTCCATCATCGGCGCGGCGGAAGCCATCTTCGCCGAGGAAGGCGAGGCGGGCCTGTCCATGCGCCGTATCGCCGAGCGGATCGATTATTCCCCGGCCGCCCTCTACAAGTATTTCGACTCCAAGGAGGCGCTGTTCCGCGAAATTCGCGAGCAGTTCTTCGAGCGTCTGCTCGGGCGCATGCAGCAGGTCTGCACGGATATCGAGACCGGGCCGCTTCTGTGCACCAAGTGCATGCGGGCCTATGTGGAGACCGGGCTGGAGCAGCCGTCCCATTACAAGCTCGCCTTCGGCGGCGTCTGGGACAGCGACGGCCCGGAGGAAGGCAGCTTCGGCTACGCCGCCGCCGAGCACCTGCACCAGATGATCGCCCAGTCCATGGAGGCGGGCTGGTTCCGCCCCGCCCATCTGGGCCTCGCCGCCAATTCGGTATGGGCGGCGTCGCACGGTCTGACCATGCTCGCCGTTACCTTGCCGGAATTCCCGACGGAGAAATTTCCCGACTGCGTCGCAGGCGCACCGGACATCACCCTGGATGAGATGATCGCCTTCCACGCCGAGATGGTGATGCGCGGGCTGGGCTCCGATCGCCTGATCGAGCGCATCAATGCGGGCCTTGAGGTCTGACTTTTCAAAAGCTTGTAAGATAAGTCGTCAATGTGAACGCCGTTCACTTCCCGAACACCGTTAGCTAGCGTATATTCCCATGCCACGGTGGAATGGGAGACGGCTCAATGGCGCGGATCGGGACAATTTTGGGCGGGCGCTTCGCCCTCGGCGTCATCGCGGCTGCCCTTGGCCTGGTGGTGGTCGTCGTGGCGGTCAGCGCGCTGCGCGGCGCTGACGCCGGTCCCGGCGTGGAGACCCTGGCCAGCCCCATCCCGGTCGACGCGATCCCCGCCCGCTACACCGACAGCGCCACGATCCAAAGCGCCTTCCCGGGCCTGATCGAGGCGCGTCGCTCCAGCGCGCTGGGGTTCGAGACCGGGGGCCGGATCGCGGAAATCACCGCTGACGTGGGCGACCGTGTCGTTGCGGGCCAGACGCTCGCCCGCCTTGATGTCCGGGCGCTGACCGCCGCACTGGCCGCCGCGCGCGCCGAAACCGCCGCGGCCGAGGCGCAGGCGCGGCTGGCCGAGCTCACGCTGGAGCGCCGCCGGACCCTGGTGGAGCAGGGCCATGTCTCCGCCCAGGCGCTCGACCAGTCCGAAGCCGATTTCGACGCCGCACGGGCGCGCGCCGCCGCCTCCAGGGCCGCCGCCGACCAGATCGCGGTGCAGATCGACCTTGCCACGTTAACGGCGCCCTATGACGCGGTGGTGATCGCCCGGGGCTTCGATGAAGGCGCCGTGACCGGTCCGGGCGTGCCGGTGCTGACGCTGGTGGAGGCGGACGCGCTGGAGATTCGTGTCGGCCTGCCGGCCACCGAAGCGCGCGCGATCGTGGTCGGAGAGGATTATCCCTTCGATATCGACGGAGCACGGCGCACGGCGCGCCTGCGCACACAGACCGGGGTCATCAGCCCGGGCGCGCGCACGGTGGAGGCGGTCTTCGATATCGAGGCCGGCGGCGCGGGCGCAGAGAGCGGCGTGGAGAGCGGCGCCGTGGCGCGGCTGATCCTGTCCACCGAGTTGCGCCAGAGCGGTTTCTGGGCGCCGCTCAGCGCTCTGTCTGAAGGCCGGCGCGGGCTTTGGTCGGTCTATGTGCTGATGGAGGACGCCGACGCCTGGAGCCTCGAACCGCGCCCGGTGGAGATCCTGCACAGCGAAGGCGAGCGGGTGTATCTGTCCGGCGCGGTGGAGGAGGGCGCCTTGATTCTCTCTGCCGGGATCCATCGCGTGACGCCGGGCCAGCGCGTCGCGCCCCGCGCGGAGGGCTGATCCATGGCGTCGTTATTCTTCCGGCTGCCCCGCCTCACCGTCCTGGCGCTCTTCCTCGTGGTGGTGGCGGGTCTCGCCGCGCTCGCTGTGGTCGGGCGCCAGGAGGATCCCAGCCTCACCGAGCGCTTCGGTACGCTGATCGCGCCCTTTCCCGGCGCCGACGCGGCGCGGGTGGAGGCGCTGGTCACCGAACCGATCGAGGCCGCATTGCAGGAGCTGGTGGAGGTGGACGAGGTGGAATCCGTCTCGCGCGCCAACATCGCCGTGCTCGACGTCAATATCGGTGAGGACCTGACGGGCGCCGAAGTGGAGCAGGCCTGGACCCGGGTCCGCGATGCGGTCTCCGCCGCCTCCGCGACGCTGCCGGACGGAGTGGGGCCGGTGGAGGTGCGCCAGCAATACACCGGGGCTGCGACCCTGGTGGTGGCGCTCACCTGGCCGGAGGGCGCGGAGGCCGGCTTCGGGGCGCTCGCCCGTCTGTCCCGCGACCTCGCCGACCGCATCCGCGCGGTGTCCGGCACGGACGAGACGCGCGTGTTCGGCGACCCCGATGAAGAAGTGCGGGTCACGCTGGACCCCGAAGCCGCCTCGGCGCTCGGGATCACGGCGCGTGACGTCGCCGCGATCCTTGAGCGGTCCGACGCCAAGATTCCGGCCGGGCGGCTGTCCGGAGGCGCCCTGGATCTCACCGTGGAAGTGGACGGAGCCTTCGACAGCCTTGACCGATTGCGCGCGGCGCCGATCTCAGGGTCCGGCGGCGATTTCGTGCGGCTTGGCGACATCGCCGACATCGCCCGGGGCGAACGCGAGCCGGTGAGCGCCTCGGCGCTTCTAAACGGCGAGCGCACCATCCTGGTGGCGGGGTATCTTGAGCCGGGATTGCAGGTCTCCGCCTGGGATTCGCGCGCCCGGACGGCGGTCGAGGCGTTTGCTGCGGCGAATCCCGGCGTCGAGGTGGAGATCGTGTTCGCCCAGGCCGAATACGTGGTGGACCGGCTTTCGGGGCTGGCGATCAATCTGGGCTTTTCTGCGCTGATCGTGTTCGCCGTGCTGTTCGTCATGATGGGCTGGCGCGCGGCGCTGATCACGGGATCCGCACTTCCCCTGACGGTGCTGCTCGTGGTCTTGCTGATCAATCTCTTCGGCGAGCCGCTGCACCAGATGTCGGTGACCGGGCTTGTGGTCGCGCTCGGCCTCCTGATCGACAACGCCATCGTGGTGGTGGACGATTATCGCCTGCTGCGCGCCCGCGGGCTCGACCGGCTGGCGGCCGTTGAAAAGGCCGTGAAGACGCTGTTCGGGCCGCTGCTGGCCTCGACGTTGACGACGATCTTCGCGTTCGCGCCCATCGCCCTGATGCCCGGCGCGGCGGGCGAGTTCATCGGCATGATCGGCGTGTCGGTGATCTTCGCGGTGGGCGCCAGCTTCGTGCTCGCCTTCACGGTCATCCTCGCGCTCGCCGCGTTCTTCGACGACGGCCGGGCCGGCGAGCCGGACCAGCCCTGGTGGCGAGACGGGCTGCGCTCGAAGCCGCTGGCGGGGATTTACCGCAAGGCGCTGGACGGGATCATCGTCCAGCCCCTGCTTGGGCTTGTGGTGGCGGTGATGCTGCCGGTTGCCGGTTTCGCCGCGGCTACGACCCTGCCCAGCCAGTTCTTCCCCCAGACCGAGCGGGACATGTTTCAGCTGCGTCTCGTGGGGCCGCCGTCCAGCTCCATCGAGGAGACCCGGCGCCGGGTGGGCGAGGCGACGCAGCTCCTGCAACAGCGCGACGAGGTGATCGACGTCGCCTGGGTGCTCGGCGAGAGCGGGCCGCGGGTCTATTACAACATGCTCGGAGGCGTTTCCGGGCGTCCGAATTACGCCCAGGGCTTCGTGCGCACCACCTCGAATGACGACACGCGGCGCATCGTCTCGGACGTCCAGGACGAGCTGCGCCGCAGCTTTCCCGACTCCCAGCTCCTCGCTTTGCCGTTCGAGCAGGGACCACCGGCTGCGGCGCCGATCGAACTCACGCTCGTCGGGCCCGATCTCGCGGTTCTGGATACGCTGGCCGATGATATACGCCTGATCCTCGCGGCGACGCCCGGCGTGACCTACACGGAAGCGGGACTGGCGCGCGGCGAGCCGGTCGTGCGGCTTTATGCGGATGAGGCCGCCGCGAGCCTCGCCGGACTTCGTCTCACCGACATCGCGGGATTGCTGCGCGCCGATATCGACGGCGTCATAGGAGGCTCGGTGCTCGAGGGCGTGGAGGAGCTGCCGGTGCGGGTCATCGCGCCCGCGGATCGCCGCGACCGGCCCGACGTGATCGGGTCTGCGCCCCGGCCGTCGCAAGGCGGCGACGCCCAGGGCAGCCTCGCCGTATTCGGCGACTTCACCCTGTCTCCCGAAACCTCGGTGATCACCCGCACCGACGGGCAGCGGTCCAACGCGGTCTACGGCTTCCTCTCACCCTATGCGCTGCCGGCGCCGATCCTTGCGGACTTCTTCGCCCGCATGGAGGCGGCGCAGCTGGAGATGCCCGATGGCTACCGGCTGGTGGTCGGCGGCGAGGCGGAAAATCAGGGCGAGGCCATGGCCGACCTCATGTCCACCGCCGGTCCGCTTCTGGTGCTCATGATCGCGGCCGTGGTGCTGGCGTTCAATTCATTCCGCTACGCCGTGGTGATTTTCGTTGTCGGTTTCCTGTCGGCCGGGCTCGCCATGTTCGGGGTCTGGATGTTCGGAACGCCGCTGGGCTTCAACGCCATCGTGGGCGCGCTGGGCCTTGTCGGCTTGTCGATCAACGGCTCCATCGTGGTGTTGTCCGCCTTGAAGGCGAACGAGCAGGCCCGATCCGGCGATCCGGACGCGATCCGGGAGACGGTGGTGGACGCTACGCGGCACATCCTGGCCACCACTCTGACGACGATCGGCGGGTTTGCGCCGCTGCTCATCGAGGGCGACAGCTTCTGGCTGCCCTTCGCGGCTGCGGTGGCGGGCGGCGTGTCCGGCTCTGCGATGCTGGCGCTGGTGTTCGCCCCGGCGGCCTTCGTACTGCTCACCCGGTTTGACCGCCCGGCGCTTGCGGGCGAGCTTGCGCCCGGCTGACTCCGGCGAGGGCGACACCATGAAGAAACGCGGGCCGTGGACGATCCGGGCGGAACGGCTGATGTATCAGAATCCCTGGATGCACGTGCGCGAGTACGATGTCGTCAAGCCGGACGGCAAGCCGGGCCTGTACGGGGTCATGGAGCCGCGTTTCGTGGCGGTGGGAATCTGCCCTGTGTTTGGAAACGGCGACACCGTGCTGGTGGGCCAGCATCGCTTCACGCTCGACGCGTTTTCCTGGGAGCTGCCCGAGGGCGGGGCGCCGAGGGGCGAGGATACGCTGGAGACGGCTCGCCGCGAGCTGGCCGAGGAGACCGGCCTTTCGGCGGCGCATTATCTCCCGCTCACGCGTCTGGACATGTCGAATTCGGTGACCAGCGAGAGCGCCGTGGCCTATCTGGCCTGGGACCTGATCGAAGGCGCGCCGAACCGCGAGGGCAGCGAAGCGGACATGGAAATGAAACGCCTGCCGTTGCAGACTGCGCTGGCGATGGCCATGTCAGGCGAGATACGGGACGCGTTTTCGGTGGCCATGCTCGCGTCCGCCGATTATCTGGCGCGTACCGGCGCGCTTGAAGACAAGCTTGCCCGCGCCATTCTGACAAAGTCTTGAGGACGCGAAGAGCCGGAGCCCCCATGTCGCTCGCCGAACCTTCCCACCACGACGATCCGCGCCTGCAGGAGCGGGTCTGGTCGCGTCTGCGCTTCGAGGCGGCCTCGGCCGCCGCCGGCGAGCCGCTGCTGGCCAGTTTTCTCAACGCCGCGATCCTGCGCCATGAGAGTTTTTCCGAGGCGCTGGCCCATCGCATCGCCGAAAAAATGGCCGACGCCCAGCTCGACGTGCTGCAGATGCACGACATCGCGCGCGAAGCGCTGCTGGCCGATCCGGGCATCGTCGCCTGCGCGGCGGCCGACATGAACGCGGTTGACGAGCGGGATCCGGCGAGCCGGTCGCTTCTGCAACCCTTCCTGTATTTCAAGGGCTTCCACGCTCTGCTCTGCTATCGTATCGCCCACTGGCTCATGGGCCGCGAGCGAGAGACTCTGGCCTTTCACCTGCAGAGCCGGATGAGCGAGCGCTTCGGCGTGGACATCAGTCCGGCCGCGAAGCTCGGCTGCGGGATCATGATCGACCACGCCACGTCCGTGACCATCGGCGAAACGGCGGTGGTGGGCGACGACGTCTCCATCCTGCACGAGGTGACGCTGGGCGGCACGGGCGCAGACGAGGCCGACCGCCATCCCAAGATCGGGCGCGGCGTGCTCATCGGCGCCGGCGCGAAGGTTCTGGGCAACATCACCGTGGGAGACGAGGCGCGCATCGCCGCCGGATCGGTGGTGCTGCAACCGGTGCCGGCGCGCTGCACGGTGGCCGGCGTCCCGGCCAAACCCGTCGGCGGCTCCTGCGCCGAGCCGGCGCGCAGCATGGACCAGACGCTGCCCGAGGGCGGATAAGGCTTAAACCTCCACACCCAGCGCCGCCCGGGCTTTCTCGCGGTGCGCTTCGGTGATCGACCCGCCCACCTGGGAGATGATCGTCGCCAGGACCGTCGCGTCGTCGGCGAAACCGATGACGCCGAGAAAGTCGGGGATGATGTCGAAGGTCCACAGAAAATACATCAGGCCGAACACCAGCGCGGCGCGCGCCTGCAGCGGCGTCGCGGGATCGCGCATGGCGTAGTAGGCGGCGATCAGGTCTTCGAGGAAGGGGACCTGGCGCGCCACGCGCTTCACCTTGTCCCAGAAATCAGCCTCCACCTTCGCCTGTTCGCGGGCGATCTCGGATTCAGATTTCTGCGCCGCCTCGGCGACCTTTTCCTGAGCGACCTCTTCGGCGCGGTCGAGCGCCTTGGCGCGGCCGCCTTTATAGAGGGCGGCGTATTCCTCGCCGGCGCGCGCCTCGATGCGGGAAAGCTCCCGGCGGGCCTTGCCCGGCTTGAACAGGCGCATCGGCTTGTTGCGTCCGAACATGAAACATCCCCTCGCTTGGCGCCCCGAGCAGCAGGATAGCGGGCCGCCGCAGCGGCGTCATCATGCAAGGCGGTGCGTGCGCGGGCGTCTGAATGAAGCGTAAGGCTTCAGGGGCTGTTCAGCTGCGGTGCGCTTGCCTACATGGAACCCGGTTTTTTAGTCGACGAGGCGCAGCCCATGATCCGATCCTCACTCCTCGCCCTTGCAGCCTGCCTCTCGCTTGCAGCCCCCGCCTGCGCGCAGGAGCGGGCCGAACCGGCCGCCCCGGCGGGCGAGACGGCGCTCGACGGCGCCCGTGTGGCGCCTGAAAGCCAGGCGCAGGTCCAGCTGAGCTTCGCTCCGGTCGTCCGCCAGGCTGCGCCCGCTGTGGTGAACGTCTATTCGCGCCGGGTCATCAATCAGCGCACGCCGTTCGCCGGCGATCCGTTCTTCGAGCGCTTCTTCGGGCCGCAGGTGCGCCGGCGCGAGGTCAATTCGCTGGGCTCGGGCGTGATCGTGGACGCGTCCGGTGTGATCGTCACCAATAATCACGTGGTGGAGGGGGCGCAGGATTTGCGCGTGGTGCTGTCGGACCGGCGCGAATACGAAGCCGAGCTTCTGCTGGCCGACGAACGCACCGACCTCGCCGTGCTGAAGATCGACGTGGGCGAGGACGTCCCGGTCCTGCCCTATGACGAGGCCGGAGACGCCGAGGTCGGCGATCTGGTGCTCGCCATCGGCAATCCGTTCGGCGTGGGCCAGACCGTCACTTCCGGCATCGTCTCGGCGCTGGCCAGGACCGATGTGGGCATCACCGACTACGCCTTCTTCATCCAGACCGACGCAGCGGTGAACCCCGGCAATTCCGGCGGCGCGCTGGTGGACATGGACGGCGAGCTGATCGGGGTGAACACCGCGATCTTCTCGCGCTCGGGCGGGTCGAACGGGATCGGCTTCGCGGTTCCGGTGGAGATGGTGCGCACCGTGGTGGACGCCGCGCTCGCCGGGGGTGAGATCGTGCGGCCCTGGCTCGGCGCCCGGCTGCAGCCGGTGACGGCGGATCTCGCGGGCTCCATCGGGCTCGACCGGCCGCGCGGGGCCATCGTCTCCGAGCTCTGGGCCCAGGGTCCAGCCGACGACGCCGGTCTCCAGCGCGGCGACGTGGTGGTCGCTGTGGACGGCGTCGACGTCAATGACGAGGCCGGCGTGCGCTTCCGCTTCGCCACCCGCCGCATCGGGCAGGACGCCGAGCTCACGGTCATCCGGGACGGCGGGCCGGTTTCCGTCACCGTCGAGGCGCGCCCGGCGCCCGGCGAGCCTGAGGGCGCGCGCCTTGCCGTGGACGGCCGCAATCCGCTCGCCGGCGCGGCGCTCGTGGAGCTGTCGCCCGCCTTCAACGAGGAGAACGGCATCGATCCCTTCACCCGCGGCGTGGTGGTGATCGATGTCGCCCGGCGCAGCGCCGCCGACTATTTCGGCTTCCAGCCGGGCGACCGGCTGGTCTCGCTGGATGGCGCGCCGATCGAGACCCTCGAAGACGCGCGGGACGTTCTGGACGATCGCGAGGGCGCGTCGCGCTGGCCGGTGGAGATCGAGCGCCGCGGCGACCGGTTCAGCCGGGTTCTGAGCTTGTAGGCGAGGCGATCACAGGCTCGATGTTCGGGGCGCCTGCGTGAATCGCCGCGTTAACGGACTCAGCCCATAGTGCGGCCGTCAACCAGATGGACGCCGAGCATGAGCGAGCCTTTCCTGCCCTACGGGCGCCAGTCCATCGACGACAGCGACCTGGCCGCCGTCGCCCGGGTTCTCAAGAGCGACTACCTCACCACCGGGCCGGAGATCCCGGCCTTCGAGGCGGAGTTCGCCGCCGCCGTGAACGCGCCGCACGCGGTGGCCTGCAACAGCGCCACTGCGGCGCTACACTTGGCGCTGGACGGTCTCGGCGTCGGGCCGGGCGATGTCTGCATCGTGCCTACGATCACCTTTCTGGCGACGGCGAACGCCGCGCGCTATTGCGGCGCGGACGTGGTGTTCGCCGATGTGGATTCCGAGACTGGACTGCTGACGGCCGAGACCCTGGTGGTGGCGCTGGTGCGCGCCGGCGGGCGTGCGAAAGCGGTGCTGCCCGTGCATCTGGGCGGGGCGCTGTGCGACATGGCGGCCATTGCGCCGGTGGCGCGCGAGGCGGGGCTGAAGATCGTCGAGGACAGCTGCCACGCGATCGGGTCGGTTGACGCTCACGGCGACCCGGCGGGCGCCTGCACGCGCTCGGACGCCGCAACCTTCTCCTTCCACCCGGTGAAGACGCTGGCCAGCGGGGAGGGGGGCATGGTGACGACGCGCGACCGCGCGCTCGCCGCCCAAATGGCGCTCGCCCGCTCTCACGGCGTCGAGCGGTCGCCCGACCGCTTCACCCGCGCGGGCGGCGCCGACGCGCCCTGGTGGTACGAGCAGCAGGCGCTGGGCTGGAACTACCGCATGCCGGACATCCTGGCCGCGCTGGGCCGGTCCCAGCTCGCGCGTCTGCCGCACTTCGCCGCCAGGCGCCGCGCCCTGTGCGCCGCCTACCAGACCGCGCTGACCGAGTTTGCGCCCCTTGTGCGGACCCCGGTGTTCCAGCGCGGCGTCGATCCGTGCCGCCACCTGATGAATGTCCGAGTCGATTTCGCTAGCGCGAAGTGCACACGCGCCGGCGTGATGGAGCGTCTGAAGGCGCGCGGCGTAGGCAGCCAGGTCCATTACATTCCGGTCCACACCCAGCCCTATTATCGCGGCCTGTACGGCGACGGCGATCTGCCGGGCGCCCGGGCGTTCTACGAGAAGACGCTCACGCTGCCGCTCTATCCCGATATGACCGAGGCCGATGTGGGCCGGGTCGCCGACGCCCTGGCCTTCGCCCTGAAGCTATGACCGCGCCCCTTGTTGAGATCGCCGTGGACGGCGGCGCGGGGTTGGGGTTCGGCCATATCTCGCGCTCCCGAGTGCTTGCTGCGGCGCTGTGCGAGGCCGGCGCGCGCGTGCGCTTCGATCCACGCTCCGACCTTGCGCGCGAGGCGCTGGCCGCCCTGCCGGACGAGGCGGGCGCGGCGGACGTGCTGGTGCTCGATCTGCCCTATGCCGACGACGCCGCGATCGAAGCGGCGCGGGCCGCCGGCCGCCCGGTCGTGGCGCTCGATCATGGTGGCGAAGCCGTGGCCGATCTCGCCATCCGCACCGATCCGCGCGAAATTCCCATGGCGGCGCGGCGCTGTTGCTACGGCCCGGCCTACGCCATGATACGCCCGGAAATCCTTCAACAAACCGCAAGGGACGACGGCCACGTGCTGGTGTGCGTTGGCGGGTCGGATCTGGGCGATCTGGGGGTTGCGGCGGCGCGCAGGCTCGCCGAAGCAGGCGCCCGCGTGATCCTCGTGCGCGGACCTCTGGCCGGGCCGCTGGCGACGCCTCCGCCCGGGGTCGAGATTCGCAATACGCCGCCGGACCTGCCTGCGCTCATGGCGGGCTGCCGTTTCGCGGTGACCAATGGCGGCACCACGGCGCTGGAATGCATGGCGCTGGGCAAGGCGGTGCATGTGCTGGCGCAAACGGACGCCGAGCACGCTACGGCGGAGCGTTTCCTGTCCGACGGGATAATCCTCGGTCTGGGGCTCGACTCGCTTGAGTCTCCCGACCCGGGCAGGATGCAGGCAATCGCTGCGGCGGGGGGCGCGCAAGTGGACGGGCGTGGCGCCGAACGCATGGCCCGGCTGGTCATGGAGCTGTGGGAGAAGAAACCGGAATGAGCAAGAAGATCGACTCCTGGACCACGGACGCGGTGGCGGGCGCCCGGCCGGCGAAGGCGCGCAGCTTTCCCAGCGAGCTGATGCTCCATGTCCTGCTGGGCGAGCGCTATACCGGCTGGCCGGTGATCGTGCGCGAAGGGGCGAAAGTTCTCGATGTGGGCGCGCTCCACGGCGCCAATCTCGCCCCGTTCGCGGACCGGGGCTGCGAGTGCCACGGGGTGGAGATCAATGAGGAGATGGTCGCTCTGGCGCGCACCGCCTGCGCCGAGCAGGCGATCCCGGCCGAGATCCGAACCGGCGTCAACACGGCGCTGCCCTATGAGGACGGCTATTTCGATCTCCTGATCTCGGTCAGCGTGATCCATTATGAGGACGACACGGCCGGCCTCGCCGCCGCGCTGGCCGAATACGCCCGCGTGCTGAAACCGGGCGGGCGCGCCTTCATCGTCACGGCGGGACCCGGCCATGTGGTGCGCAAGAGCGCCGAGCGGCTCGGCCCGAACCGCTACCAGCTCAGCTTCGAGGATTTCCGCAAAGGTCAGGTCATGGCCTATTTCGAGGACGAGGCGGATCTGGCGGCGCGCTGCGCGCAGGATTTCTCCCGCGTCCTCACCGGCCGCACTATCGAGCGTCACCCGGCCAATTCCCTCGATTTCTTCTATGCGCTCGCCGAGCGATGACCCGCGTCAGCCTGCAAGCCTGACCAGGCCGCGCTGGATCTCCGCCTGACGGGCCGGATCGATGCGCGCTTCGTCGTGCCATTGGTCATTGATCGCCGGCAGATCCGGACGCTCCCGGCACAGCCGGACCAGCGCCCCGGCGCTCGCCGTCGCCGCGTCCTCGCCCAGGGCGGCGAACACCGCCTGGCAGAACTGCAGGTCTTCGGCCCGGTCCAGGGTCCAGCGCAGGCGTTCGATCCCGCCGCCGGGGCCGACCAGCCCGGCGCGGCGAAAGCCAGGCTGGCGCTGGATCCAAACCGTCACGTGTTCGCGCTCGGCCGGGGTGACGGCCTGAGCCTCGGCCTCGAACAGGTGCGCGGCGGAGAACACCTCGCAATCAAGCCCGTGGGGAAATCTCGCCGGCAGGGAGTTGGAGGCGTAGTCGGCGCCGGACTCCAGAAACAGGCTGACCGTCTGATCGACGATATCGGGATCGATGAACGGGCAGTCGGAAGTGATGCGCACCACCGTGTGCGCAGAGCAGGCGCGCGCCGCGTCGGCGTAGCGTGACAGCACGTCCTGCTCGCCGCCGCGCACCACGGCGTAGCCGGCGCCTTGCGCCTCGCGGGCGACCGGGTCGTTTTCAGGCGTGTCCGGAACGGCGCAGATCACGGTGTCGGCGGCCTTGATGCGCGCGCACCGGTCGAGACAGCGGATCAGCGCGGAGCGGGCGCCCAGCGGCTCGAGGATTTTTCCAGGCAGGCGGGTGGAGCCCATGCGCGCCTGGACGATAACCGCGAGCGTCATGGGCGCGGATCCTCGAACCCCTCCACCATGGCCTGGCTCAGCGGCTCGCCCCACGCGCAGTCGCGGGCGGCGACGCAGCCGAGCACGGCTTCCAGGTGCCGGGGCGCCAGGCCATGTCCGGGCCGAATGGAGCGGATATTGTCGCGGGTGAAGCGTTCTCCCCGCGCCACCGGTTTCACCACATAGAGCGAGCGCCGGCCGGCCGCGGTCTGGGATTCGCTCTTTGCGCGCGTCAGCGAGAGCTCGCGCGTGGCGGCCCACACGGCGCGGGTCTGGTCCACCACCTGCTTCATTTCGGCCGGTTCCAGGGAGAAGAAATCGTCCTCGCCGCCGCCGGCGCGGTCCAGCGTGATGTGTTTCTCGATAACATGGGCGCCCAGCGCCGCCGCGCCGGCGGGGATTGCGGCGCCGGGCGTGTGGTCGGACAGACCGATGAGGCAGCCGGGCAGGCGGTCGCGCAGAAAGGCGATGCGCTGCAGATTGGCTTCTTCGTACGGCGTCGGATAGCCGCTGACGCAATGGAGCACGATGGGGTGGGCGCAGCCGTTTTCGCGCGCCGCCGCCACCGCTTCATCCACCTCTTCGGGGCTGGCGAGCCCGGTGGAGAGGATCAGCGGCTTGCCGGTGCGCGCGCAGGCGCCGATCAGATCGAGATCGACGATTTCGTAGGACGCGACCTTGAAGGCCGGCGCGCCGAGATCGTTGAGAAAATCGACCGCTGTGAGGTCGAAGGGCGCGCTGAACGCCGCCAGCCCGCGCGCCGCCGCCCGCTCCATGATCGGCGTGTGCCAGTCCCAGGGCATGTGGGCGTCGTCATAGAGCTGGAACAGGGTGCGGCCCTTCCAGGGCCCCTCGGTGATGTCGAAACCGGGCCCTGACGCGTCGATCGTGATCGTATCGGCGCGGTAGGTCTGCATCTTGATGGCGTCGCATCCCGCGTCCGCCGCGGCGTCCACGATGGCCAGCGCCGTGTCCAGCTTGCCGTTATGGTTCGCGCTCATCTCCGCGATGACATAGGGCGGATGGCCGGGGCCGATGGGCCGGCCGGCGATCTCGACATGCGGCGTCGCTGACATGGTCTCTCTTCCGCAAGGCTGGCCCGGCGCGTGCGGGGCCGGGTGAGTTCGATGAACACACTCTTCACCGACTCGCGCCATGGTTACAGCGTCATTCTCGGCGAGACCGGCGGAGCGCATATTGAGCCATTGTCTCTTCATCGCAGCGGGACGTTTCCAGGCGCCGGTCATGCAGGCCGCCCGCGCCCGCGGTCACAGGGTCAGCGCGCTGGACGCGGACCCTGATGCGGCCGGGTTTTCTCTCGCTGACGAGACCGCCGTGGTGGACATCAGGGACGCCGAGGCCTGTCTGGCTGCGGCGCGCCGGTTCAAGCCCGACGCGGTGCTCGCGGTGGCCACCGAGGCCGGCGCGCCCAGCGCGGCCTTCGTGGCTCAGGCGTTAGGGCTTCCGGGCTTGTCGATCGAGGCCGCACGCCGCGCGACCCACAAGCAGGCTATGCGCGAGGCGTTCGCCGCCGCCGGGCTCGCCTCCACACCGTTTCGGCTCTGTCGTAGCGAAGACGAGGCGCTGGCGGCCTATCAGGCGCTCGGCCCGCGCGTGGTCGTGAAACCCGTGACCGGCGCCGGCTCGCGCGCCGTGGCGCTGGTGGATGAGGCGGGCTTCATGGCGGAGCGTTTCGCCGCCGCCCGCGCGGCCGCGCCTTGCGGCGGCGTGCTGGTGGAACACTTCATGCCCGGCGAGGAGGTCGCCGTGGAGGGCTATGTCCAGGATGGCCGCTTCTGTGCGCTGCTCATGTCCGACAAGCTGCGCAGCGCGCCGCCCGCGCTGCTGGACACGTCCATCGTCTATCCCAGCCGCCGCCCTGGGCCTGAGCTCGACGCGATCACGGCGCTGGCCGGCGCCGGCGCGCTCGCTCTCGGGATCGACGGCGCGCCGGTCCATGCCGAGATCATCGTCGGTCCGGACGGGCCGCGCCTGGTGGAGATCGCCGCGCGCGGCGCCGGATTTCATGTCTTCAACACCATCGTTCCCGCGGTCACCGGCGTCGACACCGTGCAGCTTCAGCTCGATCTGGCGCTGGGACTTCCGGTCTCGGCGCGGCCCGCCGCCGCGGGCGCCGCGCGTCTCGATTTCCCGCCCGCCGCGCCCGGACGGGTCGTCAGCGTTAAAGGGCTCGAGGCGGTGCGCGCCATGACCGGCGTCCTGTTCGCCGAGTGCTTCGTGAAGCCGGGCGACATCGTCCGGCCGCTTGCCGCCGGGGCGGACCGCCCGGCCGCCATCGCTGTGGCCGCGGAAAACCAAGACGCTGCGGACGCGCTCCTCGCCAGGGCGCGCGCCGCGCTTGTGATCGAGACCGTGCGCGAGCCTGTGGAGGCTGCGTCGTGAGCCGGCCCCTAACCATCGCGCTCACCTTCGATCTCGACCCGGACGTGTTCGACGAGTCCATCTCGCCGACCGAGGCGCGCACGAAGATCAGCTGGCGCGGGGTGTCGGAGGGGATTCCGATGATCCGGGAGCGGCTCGCGGCGCTGGGCGCCGACTGCGGCGTCGAGCCGAAGCCGAGCTGGTTCGTGCGCGTGGACAATCAGATCGAAGCGATCTGGGGCCGGCCGGGCTATCTGCTCGAAGCGTACGCGGATCTGTTCCGGACCATCGAGGCGGCTGGCGAGGAGATCGCCTGGCATCCCCATCTTTATCGCCGGACGGACGCCGGATGGGCGCAAGAGACCGATCCGGCCGCCCTGACAAAAGCCATGGAGCGCGCGCTCGAGGACATGCGGGCGCTTGGCTATGCGCCGCGCACCGGCCGGATCGGAGAGGCCTACGGCGCCGACGCGCTCATGGCGGCGTTCGATCAGCTGGGCGTCGCCTATGACAGCACCGCCATGGCCGGCCGCAAGCGCGTGGACGCGGAGCGCACCATCGACTGGGAGGAGACGCCCCACCGCGCCTACCGCCCGAGCTGCGCCGATCATCGCATTCCCGGCGCCCCGTCGCGCAACGTCATCGAGCTGCCCATGTCGATGCTGAAGGTCAGGGCGGATTATGATTCCGAGCCCTTCCTGCGCTATCTCGACCTGTCCTTTCACCCGCGCGCTGTTCAGCCCGGGCTGGAGGCGCTCATCGCCTCCGCTGATTACCTGATCACCGTGACCCACCCCAGCGCGTTTCTCGCCGGTCTGGCCCCCCCGGGCGGCCACGGGCTCGTCGCCTTCGACATCGCCGCGCTTGAAGCCAATTTTCGGGCGATCCTTGACGCCGCCGCGCGGTGCGGGCGCCCGGTGCGGTTCTCAACGATCAGCGCCCTTGGCGATGAGTGCGCGGCGCTCATGGGCGAGGTCCGCCCATGAGCGTCCGCCTCGAAACTGTGCTCGCCGCGCGCTGCGACCGGCGCTTCGCTGTGGCGACGGGGCGCGCCGCGAGCGCCATCGCGATTACGCTGGACGTGCTGCGCGCCGCCTCGCCGCAACGCCGGGCGGTGATCCTGCCGGCGACGCTCTGCCTCAGCCCGCCCGCCGTCACCCGTCTTGCCGGACTGGAACCGGTCTTTTGCGATTGCGACCCGCAGACCGGCGCGATGGACCCGGTCGCGCTTGAAGCCTTGCTTGTATCCCGGACGGACGTGCTCTGCGTCATGGCGGTGCATCTTTATGGGCAACCCTGCCGGATCGGCGAGATCGCGGCGCTGTGCCGGCGTTCCGGCGTTATGCTGGTGGAAGACGCCGCGCAGGCCTGGGGCGCCCGGATCGACGGCGCCCCGGCCGGATCCTTCGGGGATGTCTCCATCGTCAGCTTTGGCCACACCAAGGTGCTGGACGCCGGCGGGGGCGGGGCGGCGCTGTGCGACGATCCTGCGCTGGCCGAAGCCCTGCGCGCCGCCGCCGCCGATCTGCCGGTGAAGCCGGACGGGCTCGCCGAGGAGGCGCAGGCCTATCGCACCCGCTATTACGCGCTGGCCGCCGAATTCGAGACCCGGCCCGAAGCGCGCCTTGCGGTGGGCGCTCTGACGCTCGCCCATCCCGGCCAGTATCGCTACCGCATCGAGGATGATCAGGCCGGGGCGGTGCTCGATCGTCTTGATGAAACCGACGGGGAGCTCGCCCACCGGCGCGCGCTCGCCGCGATCTATGAGTCTGCTCTGGACCGCTCTATCGACCGGGTCCCGTCCAGCGAGACCGGGGCGCCGTGGCGTTTCGGCGTGCTCATCGACGCCGCCCGCCGCGACAGCGTCGTCTCCGCCCTGCGCGCGAGCGGTTTCGACGCCTCCACCTGGTATCCGTGCGCGGCGCGGTTCTTCACGCCCGCGCCCGACGCCGCCTGGCGGGGCTCGCGGGCGTTGGAGGCGCGCATCGTCAATCTCTGGGTCGACCGGGCGACGACGCCTGAGGCGGCCCGGGCGGCGTCAGCGTTGATTAATGAGGTGTTAGCGCAATCAGGCTCTTCTGCGATGCGAAAGGTGGGGCCATGAGCGACACGCGCATCACACTGCTCGACTGCACGCTGCGCGACGGCAGCTATCAGATCGATTTCGGGTTCTCCGCCGAGGAGACCCATGCGCTGGTGCTCGCCCTGGAAGGGGCGGGGGTGGATCGCATCGAGGTCGGGCACGGTCTCGGGCTTGGCGCCCAGAGGGCCGGCGCGCCGGCCGCCGCCGAGACCGACGAGCGCTATATGAGCGCCGCGCGCCTGGCCGCCCGCACCTCGAAGGTCGGCGTGTTCGCCATGACCGCCTTCGCCAGCCTGGACGACCTCAGCGCCGCCCACGCCGCGGGCATGGATTTTCTGCGCTTCGGCGTCGACGCCGCGCGTATCGAGACGGCGGAACCGTTTGTCCGCCACGCCTGCGCGATGGGTCTGGAAACGACGCTGTTCCTGATGAAGAGCTACACCCTGCCGGCGGCGGCGCTGCGCGCGTTCGCGCCGAGGGTCGAAAGCTGGGGCGCGAGCGGCGCCGCCATCGTGGACAGCGCCGGAGGGATGACGCCCGGCGAGGTGCGTGATCACGTGCTCGCCCTGACCGAAACGACCGGTCTGGAAGTGGCGTTTCATGGCCATAACAATCTGCAGCTGGCGGTGGGCAACGCCTTCGCCGCCGTCGAGGCGGGCGCCACCGTGCTCGACGCGTCGCTGAAGGGGATGGGACGATCCTCGGGCAACGCCCAGATCGAGGTCCTCGCCGCCGCCTTGCGGCGCGCAGGTTACGCTGTGGCGGCCGACCCCATCGCGCTTGCGGGCGTCGCGGACACATTCATCACGCGGGACGCCTTTGACGGCGGAATATCCACCACCGACCTGGTTCAAGGCATGGGACTGGTGCATTCCGGCATGCAGGCGCGCATCGATCGGGCCGCAGCCGAATTCGGCGTCGATCCGGCTCAGCTTACTCTGACGGTGGGCGCCCTTGGCGGCGGTCTCGATCTGGACGTCGAAGCGGTGCGCGCGGCGGCCGCCGGGATGGCGGCCGAGCCCGGCGCCGCCACGTCTCAGGCGGGCTGAACCCCACCGTCACACGAAGTACGGCGATATCGCCTTCAGGAGACCGGACATGAGTTATCGCACCGAGCAGGAAGCCTTCTGGGCCGGCGAGTTCGGCGACGCCTACCGCGAGCGCTGCGCGTTGTCCGACGATCTGGTGGCGGCGCGTACGGCCTGCATGGCGCGCATCCTCAAGCAGGCGGCTCCGGTGGAGAGCGCGTTCGAAGTCGGCTGCAATATCGGGCTGAACCTGGTGGCGATGAAGCGCGTCTCCCCGAAGACGACACTCAGCGCCATCGAGATCAACGACCAGTCGGCCGAGCAGGCGCGCAAGCTGGGGATCGCTGAGGTGGAGACGGCGTCCGCCCTCGACTATCGCACGGACAAGACCTTCGATCTTTCAATGATCTTCGGCGTGCTGATCCACATGAACCCGGAGGTCCTGCCGGAAATCTACGACCTGCTTCACCGCACCAGCCGGCGCCATATCCTGCTGTTTGAATACTACAACCCGACCCCGGTGGAGGTGACCTATCGCGGACATGAGGGGCGCCTCTTCAAGCGCGACTTCGCCGGCGAGATGCTCGATCGCTACGATGATCTGAAGCTTGTCGATTACGGCTTTTTCTATCACCGCGACCCGATCTCGAAGTCCGACGACGGCACCTTTTTCCTGCTGGAAAAGACGTCGTAGAGCCGCGGGTCCCGGCCGGGCGCTGGGGGTGAGCCCGGCGCCGGTCAGGCGGTCAGGCGCGCCTCCAGAAGGCTCTGCAGCGCCCTTGCGTCCAGCCGTTCGGGATTGGTGTTCGAGGTATAGGCGAAGCCGTCCGGCGCCGGCGTCGCCCCGGCGGCGAGCCAGGCGTCCCGCACCCGGGTCTCAAACGACGGCAGGATGATGTAGCGGTCCTCCAGCTCCACGGTGGAGCGGGCGTCATCCTCGGGCACCATGACCTCATGCAGCTTTTCGCCAGGCCGGATCCCGATGACCTTGTGGGGCAGGTTCGGCGCGATGGTCCTTGCAAGGTCCACCGTGGACATGGACGGGATTTTCGGCACGAAGATCTCGCCGCCCTTGGCCATGGCGAGGGCTGAAAGCACGAAGTTCACGCCCTGGCTCAGGGTGATCCAGAAGCGCGTCATGCGTTCGTCGGTGATCGGCAGATGGTCGGCGCCCTCGTCGACAAGTTTCCTGAAAAACGGCACGACCGAACCGCGCGATCCCACGACATTGCCGTAGCGCACCACCGAGAAGACCGGCCCGTCCGCGCCGCCCATATGCTGGGCCGCCGTGAAGATCTTGTCCGACGCCAGTTTCGACGCGCCGTAGAGATTCAACGGGCTCGCCGCCTTGTCGGTGGACAGGGCGCAGACCTGCTTCACCCCGCGCTTGATGGCGGCGGTGACGACGTTCTGCGCGCCCAACACATTGGTTTTTATGCACTCGAACGGGTTGTATTCTGCGATCGGCACATGCTTCAGCGCCGCGGCGTGGACCACCACGTCCACCCCGCGCATGGCCATGTCCAGCCGGTCTTCGTCGCGCACGTCGCCGATGAAATAGCGCAGGCACTTGTGCTCGGCCGGGCTGAAGCGCTGAGCCATTTCATACTGTTTCAGCTCGTCTCTCGAGAAGATGATCAGCTTCTTCGGCGCGTATTCGCGCAGCACCGTCTCCACGAACAGCGCGCCGAAACTGCCCGTGCCGCCGGTGATCAGAACCGTCTTTCCGTTCAGATCGATACGCGGATCGGCGAAGTCCCGATTGAGGAACATCCGGTCGAGATCGTGCGCCGTGCTGGTCATGGAGAACCCCGCTTGGCCGCTCGGGACGCGGCCGATTCGTTTCCCGTTAACCGTTCTACACGCCGGGTTAACGGGTCGTTAGGCGCAATGCGCCCCCGCACCAGCCATCCGGAAATTCCTAACGCTTTCTTAGCCGGTTCAGGGCGACCATATCCGATGGCGCAGTCCGTGCGCCGTCGTGGAGGAAAGAGGACGCCATGGTGTTCTCGGCGAGTTTGCTCGGCGCGTACTACAACGCGCAAGCGGCCCAGAGCCTGGCTCTGAGCAGCGGGCGAACTGCTGCGCCCCAGGCTCAAACCGGAGAGCAGACATCGCGCGACTCAGGCGTTCTGCCGCCCTGGGACCCGCGCGGCGAGATCGTTGCGCTGGATACATTGCGCCGCTCCGTGCTCGCGAACGGAAACTTCTTCGACCAGACCTATGGAAAGTTCGCCGACCAGGAGGTGAGCGAGGACGAAAAGAAACTCTTCGCCCTGCATCAGGGTCTGCGCCGCCTCCAGTCGCTCGCGGCGGCCGCCGGCGAGAAGACCGCCAGCGAAACCGACCGGGCTTTCTGGCAGCGCCGATTCGGCGAGGGCCTTGATCAGATGTCCGGGTACTTCGACGAACTCGATCTGGAAGGCGTGTCGGTTCTGAAGGGCGAGGACCTTTCGAAGGCCGAGAGCACGCTGGCCATTTCGCGCGGACGTTCCGAGTATTTTGGCGGCGTCGTGCACCGGGGCGCGTTCGACGCGCCGGTGGATGCGCTCGCCGACGCCATGGATTTCACCATCACGGTGCGCAAGAACGGCGCGGATACGCCGGTAAACATCTCGCTCGCCGCCGATGCGACCCGGACGCTGGACGATTTCGTCTCCGCTGTGAATACGCAGCTGGAGACCGCCGGCATGCTCACCCGCCTGGCGCGCGAGCGGGTCGGGGAGCCGGACGAAAACGGACTCATCCCGGGTGATAACTGGGCCTTCAAGGTCGAAGGCATCCTAACCGAAAAGATCAGCTTTTCAGACGCCGGCGGTGCGCCGGCGGTCTACACCGCCGGGATCAGCGGCGCCGGCGATACGGCTTCCGGCCAGCTTTCCAAATTCGTGGATCTGGCGGCAGGCGGCACGCTCGACTACGCCAAGCGGATCGAGGCCGACCCCACGATCACCGAGACGACGGCCGAGGATGGGGAGACCTCCACCAGCTCGGCCGTGAATCCGATGACGGTCCTGGCCGCCGCCCGCGGCGCCAACGGCGAGATTTTCGTGGTGGGGCAGGCTGAAAGCAGCGTCGACGGCCAGCAGGTGAAGGGCGAGGGCGATCTTGTCCTCATGCGATACGACACCACGGGCAAGCGGGTCTGGACCCGCACGCTCGGCGCGGCGGGCGAAGCGTCCGGCGCCGCTGTGGCGGTGGATGGAAGCGGCAATGTGGTGGTGGCCGGCAAAGTGACCGGCGCCCTGGGCGAGACCACGAAACTTGGCGGGACCGATTCGCTGGTGGTGAAATTCTCCGCAGACGGCGTGGAGCAATGGGCGCGCCGCTTCGGCGGGAACGCCGACGACAAGGCCAGCACGGTCACGCTGGCCGATGACGGCACGGTCTATGTGGGCGGTGAAACGAACGCCGGCTTCGGCGGCGTGTCCGGCGGCGGCGGGACCGACGCCTATGTGCGGGCGATCTCCGCCGACGGGACAACGCTCTACACGCGCGGCGTGGAGACCGGGGCGGGCGCCGAACGGGTCAAGGCGAGCGCCATGGCCGCGGACGGCGGGCTGCTGATCGCTTCTGAGGTCGACGGCCGGGCGGTGCTTACCAAATACGCCGCCGGCGACGACGGGACGGGCGCCCCAGCCTGGACGCTCGATCTCGGCGACATGGACGACGGCCGGATCGGCGGTCTCGCTGTGGGCGATGACGGCGCGATCTATCTCTCCGGCGCCGCCGGCGCGAACTTCCAGACCGGGGCGCAGGTCAACGCCAATCAGGGCGCACGCGATGCAGTTCTGGTGCGCATCAGTGAAGGCGGCGGGACGGCCAACGTCGACTACGCCAGCTTCATGGGTTCGGCTGAGGATGATTCGGCGAGTTCGGTCACCGTCTCCGGCGGGGACGTCTTCATCGCCGGCAAAACCTCTGGCGCGATCGCTGGTGCGACCCAGGTCGGCGCCCGGAACGCATTCGCCGCCGGGTTCGACGCCGCCAGCGGCGCGGTGCAATGGGTGCAGCAGGTTTCGGGACGCGGCGGCTTGTCCGAGGCCGCAGGGATCGTCGTCGATCCCACCGGCGACGGCGCGTTGGACCGGCTCGGCCTTCCCTCGGGCGCCGTCTCCTACGCCGACAGCCGGGTGATCACCGCGCGTTCCTCGGTGCGCGAGGGCGACCATTTCTTCGTTTCCGTGGACGGCGGCCGCAAGCGCAAGATCACCATCGACGCCGACGAGACCATGCGCTCTCTGACCTTCAAGCTGAACGCGGCCATGGTGCTCGACGCCAACGCCGACGTGCGCCGGTCGGCCAAGGGCGACATGCTGCGCATCACGCCGAGGGAAGGCGTCACGGTGACGCTCTCCCCCGGCAAGGACGGGCAGGACGCCCTGTCTGGCCTGGGCCTTCCCGAAGGCGGTTTGCGCGGCAAGCCGTCCCTGCTGAAGCGCAACGAAGACACCACCTCTGACGCGCCGAAAGTGTTCGCACTTGAGCTGCCGAAATCTCTTTCGATCGCGGACCGTGACGGTGCGCTGGCGGCCATGGAGGCCTTGTCCAACGCCGTCTCCAAGATCCAGCGCGCGCACCGTGAACTGACCACAGATCCGGCCTTGCGCGACTTGCTTGAGGGCCCGAAGGCCGGCAAGCGCGGTGGGACCGTTCCCGCTTATCTCCAGGCCCAGCTGGCGAACTATTCCGCCGGCCTCGAGCGCCTGAACGGCGGGGGCGGTGAAGGCCAGACGCTGGGCCTGTTCTAGCGATTTCTCAGGGTTCGCCATTCCTGCCCGCGACATAAAAAACCGCCCCTCCCGTATCCGGAAGGGGCGGCTTTTCGTTCAGTCCCGAGTTTGACGCCTAGCCTTCGAACGCCTTGATCAGGGCCCGCAGATGGGCGCGGTGAGCGCGGGCTTCGCGCGATCCCATCAGGTCGGGCATCCAGTCGGGACCGACCCAGCCCTTCACATCATTGATGGAGGCCAGCGCCGCGGACCGCGCGAACGGCGCGACGGGGCTGGACGGGCTGGCGATAGACGCCAGTTGCTGCAGATAGGCGATCTGCAGGTTCTGGCGGTAGGTGTTCGGCTCACCCCGCACGTCGGCCGCATACACGATCCTTGTGAGATCCTGCAGGTATTCGGCCGTGGTGTAGTCGCCGCCATAGCGTGAGGTGTCGCCCATGCGGTCCAGCACGTTCGGGTGCAGCAGATGGGCCATCAGGGCCTGTTGCTGCGCGAAGGCGCGGGCGTGCAGGGACGGATCTTCATCGTTCGGGAAGTGGTCGAAGAAGCGCCGCTGGCTCTGCAGCCGGTCGGCGAACGCTTCTTCGGTGGTGAAGGCGTCCGGCCCGAAGGCGGCCGCTTCAAGCACCTCAAGCGCCTGCTCCTGCTTCTCGCGGGGGACCGGAATGAAGGGCGTTTGCGCGCCCTCCTGACCGACCACGGCGCGGTTGTTGTAGATCCCGCCCACATGGCGGCTGGCCACATTGGCGGCGCCGAAACGCTGTCCGGAGAGGATCAGATAGCTGGTGAGCAGGTTCTCGTAGGTTTCTCCCTCCTCGACGGCCGTTTCCGGCAGGGCGGCGATGGTCTCGTTGAGAAGCGCCACCCGGCCCTCGGCCCAGCTTACCGGATCGGACGACAGGTCGTTGATCATCACTCGCGGATCGATGTGATTGCCCGGCGAGCGCATGTCGTCGGCGTCATTGCCCATGAACAGCTCACGCTCGGTGGAGCGGGCCAGGATTGCGGGCAGGGTTCCCGCGTCGGCGGTGTAGCCGTACTGGATCGCCCAGACATCGTAAGCGCCCGGCTCCTCCTGAGAGTACTGGACCGTTTCGCCGTCCAGCGGCAGGTTCAGCGCCGGATAGTCCATGATCGAGTGGGTGACGGTTTCGCCGCTCGCCAGCTCCTCGAGGCTGACGCCCGAGCTGGCGCCCATATTGTGCATCAGGCCCAGCGTATGGCCGATCTCGTGAATGACGAGATAGTGCAGGGACTGGCGGATCAGCTCGTCCATTTCGACGGAGCTGGCGTTCTGGGCCCGCAGGGCGGCGAGGCCGGCCTGGGTCTCGAACTGCAGGTGTTCGGCGAAATTGCACATGGCGCCGTCGGCATGGTCATGCTCGAACATGTGCTGCGGCTCGCCGGTCAGCTCGGCGAGCTGCTCGGCCGGCAGCCACTGGGACAGGCCCGCCACGTCGAACAGGTCGGAAAACCGGATCCGGTTCGTCAGGAAGACATATTCCAGCATGATGTCGGCGCCGATGATCTCGCCGGTGCGCGGGTTGGTGAAGCTCGGGCCGTAGCCGCCGAACGGCGGGGTGGGAGAGCTGGTCCAGCGCAGCACGTTGTAGCGGATGTCGCCGGCGTCCCAGTCGGCGTCGTCAGGCTGAACGCGGACTTCGACGGCGTTGGAGAAGCCTGCGGCCTCGAACGCCTGGTTCCAGGTGAGCGCCGCATCGCGGATCGTGTCGCGCAGCTCCACCGGGGTCGTGTTCTCGATCCACCAGACGATGGGCTCGACCGGATCGGAAATCTCGGCGTCCGGATCCTGCTTCACCAGCCGCCAGCGATTGATCACGTCGTCATAGGGCGTGACGGTGGTGTCGGTGAGATTGGTGACGCGCTGACCGAAATAGCCGACACGGAAATCGTCTTCGCGCGGTTCGAAACCGTCTTCCGGCAGGGCTACGAAGGAGTGCTGCAACATCACTGCGACCGAGCGCGCATTGGTGATCTCGGCGCCGCCGCCGGCGCGCGGCATGGCCTCCTTGTAGACGTACTCCACAACGATGTCGGTGTTTTCCGGATAGGACCGGACATCCGTGATGCGGGTCTGGCCCGACTGAAGACTTCCAAGCCCGAACGCGTCTTCAGAGCCGGGACCGCGCGGCGGGGTCGGCTTGATCTGGTGCAGGTCCTCGCCTTTGAGCAGGTCGCCGATATTCACCAGGTATCGCGCCGGCGTCGCATCATCGCCGTCGCCGGAGGCCGGGGTCTCCGCCTCGATATCAAGCAGAGCCAGCGGCGCGCGCGTGATGTTGGCGTTGGACGCGCGCGACAGGGCGTTGTCCTCGTCGAAGGAGAAATTCGTGTTCTCCGCCGCGATCTCGATATCGCCGTAGCGCTTGGTGAAGGTGAGGACTTCATTGGCGCGGAACTGGCCGCGGAAATGGCCGACGCGCGGAGCTCCGTTTTCGGTGTAGGTGAAGTAGATCACCTCGTCGCCGAGCTGGTCCTCGCTGATCTCCATGAAGAGATCGCCGTCTTCTGGATCACGATACAGGGTGAAGAACCCTTCCATCGCCTCGAAATCCTCGACGAAGTTTTCGATCGTGTCTTCCACGTCGTCTTCGTCTTCGCTCTCGTCGCCCTGGGCGAAGGCCGGCGCGCCGATTGCGGCTGCGGCCAGAAGCGCCGCGAACCAGCGGCTACGACTAATTATCATGGGTTTTCTCCCCTCCCACTTGTGTAGGGACAAGGTAGGCCGATGCGGGGCCCCGGGCCAAGCGGCTCCAGGTTACGATTCGGTCACAAAACCGGACCTGTCACCCTGATGCACAGGTCGACGCAGAACCCGGCTGGCGGGAAATAGCCCAGAAATGCTCTGCGTTCGTTCCGGCGGCCGGCCCTGTACGATCCCGGCCGGGCGGCCCTTGATGGACAATCCTGACAGAGAATTGCGCGACGCTATGGCCTACGCGCTGCCGCGTTCGCCCTCGCGGGCGCGCCTGTGCGGCCTGCCGCCGGGCGGGGTGTCGGGCCGGACCCGGCGCGCCGCTCCGCCCCCATGGCGGGCTTGCGCGAGGCCGGGATCCGGACGCTGATCTTTAGTGGTAGCGGCGGATCAGCCCCACCAGCCTGCCTTGCACCTTCACCTCGCCCGGACCGAAGATCCGCGTCTCGTAGGCCGGGTTCGCCGCTTCAAGGGCGATCGAGCCGCCCTTCTTGCGCAGGGTCTTCAGCGTGGCTTCCTCATCGCGCACGAGGGCCACGACGATCTGACCGCTGTCGGCGGTGTCGGAGCGTTTGATCACCACGAGGTCGCCGTCGAGAATTCCGGCCTCGATCATGGAGTCGCCGTGCACTTCAAGGGCGAAATGCTCGCCGCCGGAGATCATGGCGGGCGGCACCATGAGCCGGTCGGTCTCATGCTGGATCGCGGAAATGGGCACGCCCGCCGCGATGCGGCCCAGCACCGGCACTTCAACGCCGGCGTTTGCAGCAGGCCTGTCCGTCCGCCCGCCGAAGTCCGGCTCGATGACGTTGGTGGGGGCGGCGCGTGACACGGCGCTGTCGGGAAGTTTCAGCACTTCCAGTGCGCGCGCCCGGTGGGCGAGGCGGCGGATGAACCCGCGCTCTTCAAGCGCGCTCACCAGGCGGTGAACACCGGACTTGGACGCCAATTGCAGCGCGTCCTTCATCTCGTCAAACGACGGCGATACGCCGTCCTCTGACAGGCGCTTGTGGATGAAGAGCAAAAGCTCGTGCTGTTTTTTGGTCAGCATGACGTCCCCTAGGAACAAAACCAGAAACTGTTGTCCGTGTTCTATGCCTGTTCCAGATTAACGTCAAGTGAAGGGCGGGCCGCCGGGCTCTAAAAGCCCATCAGGCGCCGGGTCGCCGCCGTCACGTCGTCCTGCCGCATCAGGCTTTCGCCCACAAGCAGGGCGCGGGCGCCGCCGTCTTGCAGGCGGACCGCGTCTTCGCGTGAAAAGATGCCGGATTCGGCAACGAGAAACCGGCCCGAATCCGCCATGCCGGACATCGATTCAAAGGTCTCCAGCGAGGTCTCGAAGGTGCGCAGATTCCGGTTATTCACCCCGATGAGCGGCGAGGGCAGGGCGAGGGCGCGTTGCATCTCGGGCGCGTCATGCACCTCGATCAGCGCGTCCATGCCCCATTTGAAGGCCTCCTCGACAAGGGCGCCCGCAACTGCGTCGTCCACGGCGGCGAGAATCACCAGAATGCAGTCGGCGCCGAGCGCCCGGGATTCGGCGACCTGCCAGGGCTCGTAGAGGAAGTCCTTGCGCAGCACCGGCAGGGCGACGGTCTCGCGCGCCGCCACGAGGAAGGCATCGGCGCCCTGGAAGCTCGGCGTATCGGTGAGCACCGACAGGCAGGCCGCGCCGCCCTCTTCATAGGCGCGCGCCAGAATCGGAGGATCGAAGTCCGCACGAATCAGGCCCTTGGACGGACTCGCCTTCTTCACCTCGGCGATGAGCGCCAGGCCGTCCCGGTCCGAGCGCGCTTTGAGCGCGTCCAGAAAGCCCCGCGTCGCGGGCGCCCCGGCCGCGGCTTCGCAGATCGCTTCATAGGGTCGGGCGGCCTTTCGTTCGGCGATTTCGGCGCGCTTGTAGGCTTCGATCCTTGCAAGAACGTCGCCCATCAGGCGTCTCCGTGGCTGGCCGCCGCAAGGCGGTCGAGGGCCTTGGCGGCGCGGCCTTCGTCGATGGACCGGGCGGCCTGGCGCGCGCCGTCGGTGAGATCCTCTGCGAGCCCTGCGAGGGTCAGCGCCGCGCCGGCGTTGAAGAGCACGATGTCTCGATACGGCCCGGTCACGCCTGCAAGCAGGTGGCGGATCGCCTCGGCGTTCACCTGCGGATCGCCGCCTTTCAGATCGTCGAGAGACGCGGTTTCCAGCCCTGCGTCGGCGGGCTTGAGGTCGTAGGTTTCGATCGATCCGTCGGGTTTCAGCTCGGCCACATGGGTTTCGCCGGTGGTGGTGATCTCGTCCAGCCCGTCGGAGCCGTGAACGATCATGGCGCGTTCGGCGCCGAGATCGCGCAGCGCTTCGGCCACCGGCGTCAGCCAGCGCTTGTCGAACACTCCCAGCAACTGGCGCCGGGCGCCGGCCGGATTGGAGAGCGGGCCGAGCAGATTGAAGATCGTGCGCACGCCGAGAATTCGCCGCGCCGGGCCCACATGGCGCACCGCGCCGTGATGGGCCTGGGCGAACAGGAAGGCGACGCGAGCGTCCGCGAGCGCACGCTCGATCTGGGCGGGACTGGCGAACAGGTTGACGCCCAGGCTCTCCAGCACCTCCGCCGACCCGGATCTGGAGCTCGCCGCCTTGTTGCCGTGCTTTGCGACCACGGCGCCGGCGCCCGCCGCCACCAGGGCTGCGGCGGTGGAGATGTTCCAGGTGCCGCGGGCGTCGCCGCCGGTGCCGCAGGTGTCCACTGCGCCGGCGGGCGCGGTGATCGCCGTCATGCGCGCGCGCATGGATTCAGCACCGATGCGCAAAGCCTTCGGGCTTTCGCCCACCGCCGATAGAGCCAGCAGGAATCCGCCGATCTCAACCGGGTCCGCCTCGCCTTCCATGAGCGCGTCGAAGGCGTCGCGCAGGGCCGACTCGTCCGGCTCCCGCCCGGCGCCCAGCGCCGCGATCGCGCCTTTCATTCCAGACATCAGGCCGGCTCCACGCGCCGCGACGGCGCCAGGCCGGCCAGCCTCATGAAATTGGCCAGCAGTGCGTGACCGTGATCGGACGCGATGCTCTCGGGATGGAACTGGACGCCATGGATCGGACGCGTCCTGTGGGCGAGCCCCATGATCTCGCCGTCGGCGGTGCGCGCGGTCACGGCAAGGCCGGTTCCCTCGGGCAGATCGACCGCGAGGGAATGGTAGCGGGTGGCGGTGAAGGGCGAGGGCAGGCCTTCGAACACCCCGGTCCCGTCATGGGTCACCGGGCTGGTCTTGCCGTGCATGATCTGCTTGGCCTGCAGGACCTTGCCTCCGAACACCTGGCCGATCGCCTGATGGCCGAGGCAGACACCAAAAATCGGCAGCGTCGCGGGCGCGGACCGGATAAGCTCGAGGCAAATCCCCGCCCGGTCCGGATCGCACGGGCCGGGGCTCAGGACGATCCCGGCCGGATTCAGCTCCAGCGCCTCTTCGGCCGACACCGCGTCATTGCGCACCACATGGGTCTTCGCGCCCAGCTCCTGGAAATAGTGCACCAGGTTGAAGGTGAAACTGTCATAGTTATCGACGATGAGAAGCATGTCGGGCCCGCCGCTTTCGGTTCGTTGCGGACCTTAGATAAGCCGATCCGCGCCGCCAACCGCGACTCGCTGTAAGAACCGTCCCATGGCGCGGTTTTCCTTTCCCTTTGTTCAGCTCGCGGCCGCGGCCGGCGCAACTGCGATGGTCGTGACAGGCCAGTGGCTCGGCGCACAGGAGGCTGACATCCTGGCGCCCGCGGCGTCGCCGGGCGCCGCCGCCGGCTCAACGGTGATCTTGCGGCCGGCGGCCGAGGCGATCGCTCCGATGCGTCGATCCTCGACCGCGCCGCCGCTAGAAAGGCGCTCGCGGGACCCTGAGCCCTCAGTGGCTGCGGCGTCGCCTGCGGCGCCGCGTCCGCGCCTCGCGGTGATCATTGATGATATCGGCCACGACATGGAGGCGGCGCGCGCCCTGATGACGGCGGGGTTCCCCGTGACACTCGCCATCCTGCCCTACGCCGAGGCGGCTCCGCAGATTGCGGCCGAGGCCGCAGCCGCAGGCGTCGAGACCTTCGTCCATCTGCCCATGGAGCCGGTCGGGCTGGAAAATCCGGGTCCGGGGACGATCACGACGGCGCTGCCGCCGGGCGAGGTCGCGGCGCGGGTGGAGTCGGCCCTCCTGCGCGTTCCCGGCGCTGTGGGGCTGAACAATCATATGGGCAGCCGCGCCACGCGTGATGCCGGCGTCGTGGCGGCCCTGTTCGGCGCCCTGGCGGGGCGCGATCTGATCTTCGTGGATTCGCTCACTCATCCGGACTCGATCGCCGCAGAGGCCGCCCGCGCCGCCGGCCTCGCCGCCTTTGACCGGGACGTGTTCCTGGACAGCGCCGGCGCCGATCCGGCCGCGCAGCTGGATGCGGCGCTGGCTCGGGCGGTCGCGCGCGGCCAGGCCGTCGCCATTGGCCATCCTCACCCGCGGACGCTCGCTGCGCTCGCCACGCTGGCGGCCAAGGCGGACGAGGCGGGCGTCGAGCTGATCCGCGTCAGCGGACTCGAACGGCCAGAAGACGCCCCGAGCTGACGCGCGGTCGACTTTCAAGCGCCCGGTGCATACAGTTATTTCACGGGTATGTTTTGGGGGGACAAAATGAGCATTTTCTTTCGCGCCGCACTGGCGGCGGGCGTGTCGGCTGTGGCGGCCACAGGCGCGGTCCTGGGCGCCGGATGGGCGACCGATGCACTGTCTGGCGCAACGCCAGACCAGACTTCCGGCTCCGCGGCGCCGCAGCCGCCGGCCGAGCCGACTGTGTTTGACCGTTTCATCGGGTCGGAAGGAACCGTCAATCGCGCCGCCGCCGCGAACCGCGCGTGCGGATACAGCGAGTCGCTGGCCGCCGGCGGGACGCAGTTCCAGCTGGGGGACGGCGAACCCGGCTCCTTCCTGCTGTACACCTCCGATAACGGCGATCAGGCCACCGTGCGCTCGTATTCGGCTCAAGCAGACGCGGTTCACGCGGCCGCGTCGCTGGAAGACGGGCTGATGTTGCAAACCGCGCATACTGACCTTGACGGGTTCAACAGCCGGGTCTTCGTGCTCGACGAGACCGGCTTTCCCACGTTCAGCGAGCCGCTGCTCGAGCGCGCCCGGATGTATGTGTCCTGCGATGATCCGCAGGCGGCCGCGACCCTTCTGAACGCGGAATTCGCCCGCTCCGGCGCGCAGGTCGATCCGGTGCGCTCCGGCGTGCGCGCGTTCAAGATCGGCGACGGGGTGGAGTCCTGGGACAATCCGAAACTGGAAGATGTGGTCGCCGCCTGCACCCCGCAGGCCATGCTGAACGACATGGCCCCGGACCAGCGCTTCCTGCTGGACGTCGAGTACGATGAAGACGCCCGGTTCGGTGACGAGATGGTCCACGAGATGTCCGGTGAAAGCCGCGCGGGATCCAGCGAACCCATGGTCTATCTCACCACCGCTACGGTGAATGGCGCACACAACTCCGCCCAGATCGAGTTGCTGCGCGTTCCGCTCAGCTGGCATGGCCTGCTGGCCGACGGGGACAGGCTCTCGGTCGTGTTCCGCTGGGAGGCGATAGAACGCGTTTATTTCTCCGTGTGGGAGGACGGCGCGCGATCCCACAGTGAAAGCGCAGGCGGAGTCCGCAGTGTGGGCGTACCGTGCGCGGACGCGGAGACGGCGGTGTCGCTGCTTCGGGCGCTACGTGACGAGGGATACGCCGAATACCAGAACGAACCATAAGGCTGAAACGGGCCGGTTCAGCTCAGGGCGAACCGGCCCGTTTCGCCTTTCACCGGTAGATCTTGAGCCGCGACGGAGGCGTCAGACGAAGCGCCAGGCTTCGGCGGCCGCGCGGAACAGGGCGCGGGCCTTGTTGACGCTTTCCATGCGTTCGGATTCGGGGTCTGATTCCAGCACCACGCCGCCGCCGGCCTGCACGTACATGCGGCCGTCCTTGATCACGGCGGTGCGCAGCGCGATGCACACGTCCATGTCGCCCTGGGCGCCGAAATAGCCCACCGCGCCGCCATAGACGCCGCGGCGATGAGGTTCGAGCTCGTCGATGATCTCCATGGCGCGCACTTTCGGCGCACCGGACACCGTGCCGGCGGGGAAGCCCGCCAACAGGGCGCTGACAGCGTCCTCGCCGTCGGCCAGCTCGCCCTCGACATTGGACACCAGGTGCATGACCTGGCTGTAGCGTTCGATGATTTCGCGCTCGGTGACCTTCACCGTTCCCGCTTTGGCGACCCTGCCCACATCGTTGCGCCCGAGGTCCAGGAGCATGAGATGTTCCGACCGCTCTTTCGGGTCAGCCTTCAGATCGGCTTCAAGCGCGGCGTCGGCCTCCGGCGTATGTCCGCGCGGGCGGGTTCCGGCGATGGGGCGGATCGTGACCTTGCCGTCGCGCAGGCGCACCAGGATCTCCGGGCTCGACCCGCAGATGGCGAAGCCGGGAAAATCGAAGAAGAACAGGAAGGGCGAGGGATTGGAGCGGCGCAGCGAGCGGTACAGCGCGAAGGGCGCGGCCGTGAACGGCGCGGAGAAGCGCTGGCTGGGGACCACCTGGAAGATGTCGCCGGCGCGGATATAGGTCTTGGCCGCCTCCACCTTCGCGCGATAGTCGGCCTCGCTCATATTGGCTTGCGGCTCCGGCGCCGGCCAGGGCGCGCCTTCGCGGCGGGCGGGGCCGGGCGCGTCGAGGCGCGCGAAGACCTGCTCCACGCTGCGCCGGGCGGCGTCAATGAGGTGGTCGGAGTCCATGCCCGGCGTCGGGCGCACGGGCGCGGCGACGGTGATCTCCTGACGCAAGGCGTCGAAGATCACCATGGCGCGCGGGCGGATGAGCAGACCTTCGGGCGTGGCGAGCGGGTCCGGTCCGGCGTTCTCCGGAAGGCGTTCGCTCAGGCGCACCGTGTCATAGCCCAGATACCCGAACAGGCCGGCCGCCAGCGGGGCCAACCCTGCGGGAAGGTCCAGCCTGCTCTCCGACAGCAGCGCTCTCAACGAGGTTAGCGGCGCGCAGGTCTCGGCGGTGAAGGCGCCGGGCGCCATGCCCGGCGCGGTGGCCCGTGCGATCTCGGCCGCACCGCCGCGGCAACGCCAGATGAGGTCGGGGTCAAGGCCGATCGCCGAATAGCGGCCGCGATAGGCGCCGCCTTCCACGCTTTCCAGCAAGAACGTGTTCGACTGGCCGGCGGCGAGTTTCAGATAGGCGGAGACCGGCGTCTCCAGATCGTCCACGCGCCGTGCGGTGATCAGCACGGGCTCGCCGCGCGCGGCTGTGGCGCGCGCCGTTTCCAGATCGGGAGCGAAATCGCGCATCAATTTACGGCTGGGCGGGGTCGGCCCGGCCTAGGGCCTGGTCGATGAGCCGGGGGTCGCGGCGAATCTCGTAGCTCGACAGCACCGCGCTTTCCAGCGCTGCGGCGAGATCGTCGCTGAGTTCAGAGGTGAGGGCGGAGCGCCGTTCCGGCGCCACCGGGTCGCCTGAAGGGGCGAGGACATCGGAAACGACCGCAACCGCGCGCGTACGCTGGTCACCGGCGCGCGCCTGGAAGGGTTCGCCCTCAAGCGCATTGAACGCGGCGGCCACGAGTTGCTGATTGAAGGGGCCGGCGGTCTCGCCACGGCCGAGCGTCGCCATCTCCACTTCGGCGCCGGAGCCGATGGTGTCGGCGATCGATTGAAGGCTCTCGCCGGCTTGGGCGCGCTCAATGGCGTCCTCGACGATCCCGCTGAGAACGTCATCGACCTGGCGCGCGCGCCAGAACGTGCTCGCCTGTTCGCGAACCTCGTCCACGGTGGGCAGGCGGGAGTCCTCGACCGCATCCACGCGGGCGACGAAATACCCATTTTCGGAATAGCCGGTGATGTCGCCTGCAAACCCGACGGGAAGGGAGAAGACATCTTCGAGAATCTGCGGCGCCTGCGCCAGCGAGGCGGCGGTCTGGCCAGTCAGGCCCTGGCCGCGCTGGGTGACGAAATCGAAGCGCTCCGCAGGAATATCCGCGGCGCGGGCCGCTTCTTCGAGCGTGGCGCCCCCGGCGCGCGCCTCTTCGAACACGCCTAGCGCGTCGAGCATGTCGGCTTCCGCCTGGTCGCCGGTGAGGAATTGCTCCAGCTCGCCGCGAATCTCTTCAAGACCGGGAGTGGCGGGGTCGTCGGCCGCGGTGACCTGAACGACCCGCCAGCCGGCCCGGCTCTCGATCGCGGAGGCTTCACCGTCATCCAGCCCGAAGACGGCTTCGGCCACGGCGTTGTCCGGAACCTGGAACGCCTCCACCTCGGAAAAATCGACAGGCTCGCCCAGGCCGATATCGGCCGCGACCGCTTCGGCGGATTCGCCGCCGGAGATCCGCGCTGCGGCGGCCTCGGCGCTCGCCTGGTCGGACGCCGGCCATTGCATGAAGCTTCGGGTGGCGGGCGGCGCCAGCTCGCCGTTTTCCAGGCGGAATTCGTAGAGCGATCTCAGGTCTTCCTCGGAAACTTCCACGTCCTGCTGGAACAGCTCGGGGGTGACCCGCACGAGGGTGAAACGGCGCGCCTCGGGGCGGGTGAACACTTCTGCGTTCTCCGCGATGAAGGTTTCCAGCTGTGCGTCGGTGGGAGCGTCGAGATCGCCGGCCAGACTCGGCGGCAGCAGCAGCGCGCGCACCCGACGGCGTTCCTGCTCGTAGGCGCGCCGCGCCGTCGCCATGATCCGGGGCGCTTGAACGCCGCCCAGCACCGCATCGATGAGCTGGCCGCGGGCGAGTTCCTCGGCGAGCTGGGCTTCAAACTGGCGGGCGCCCATCTGGCCGGAATAGCCGTTCTGGTTCAGCACGCTGAGATAGGCTTCCCGGTCGAAATCGTTGGTGAACGGGTTCTGGAAGGCCTGGATCGAGCGCAGCGAGTCCAGCAATTGCTCGTCGGAGAGCGACAGGCCCAGCTCGCCCGCCTTGGCGTCGAGCGCGGCCTGAGCGGTGAGCACGTCGACGATCCGTTCGCCCAGGCCCAGTTCGTCGGCCTGTTCACGGGTGAAGCCGGAGTTTTCGCGCTGGATTTGCAGAAGCTGCCGCTCATAGGCGCGGTTGACGTCTTGCACGCCGACCCGCTCTGGGCCCACGATCACCGCGGCGGTGCCGCCGGCGCGGAAGATGTCGGTCACTCCGAACAAGGCGAAGGCCGCGATCAGCAGGGCGATGATGAAGCCGCCGAACAGAGGCGAGCGGGCGGCGGATCGAATGGCGGACAGCATGCGTCTCGTCTCGTCTCTTGTTGTGGGCTGGTAAAATCGCGCGGACCCTAGCGTTCACGGCGCGAAGCGGCAAGCTGGCGAGGCTGCGCGTTGCCCCTCTTTGACCCGCCTGATATCGCTGCGCGCCGATCTCGCGCCCATCACAAGGACCGCCGCCATGACCCGCACCGTTCTGATCGCCGGAAACTGGAAGATGAACGGGCTGCGTGACTCGGCGGAATGGGGGGAGGCTCTGGCGCGCGCGGTTGCGTCCGCGCCGTCGTGCGACGTCGCCGTCTGCCCGCCGGCCACCCTGCTGCAGGCTGTCGGGGCCGCCCTGCCTGATTTCGCCGTTCTGGGCGGCCAGGACTGTTCTTCCGAGGCGCCCGGCGCCCATACCGGGGACATCGCGGCGGCGATGCTCGCCGATCTTGGCTGCCGCTACGTCATCGTCGGCCACAGTGAGCGGCGCACCGGCCACCACGAGGACGACGCTCTGGTGAAGGCCAAGGCGAAAGCGGCGCTGGAGGCGGGGCTCACGCCGATCCTGTGCGTCGGCGAAACCCTGGCCGAGCGTGAGACCGGCCAGGCCGAGCAGGTCGTGATCGGGCAGCTGACCGCGAGCCTGCCGGACGGCGTGCAGGCGCGCGACATCGTGATCGCCTACGAACCGATCTGGGCGATCGGGACGGGAAAGACCGCCACGCCTGAGCACGCCCAGGCCATGCACGCCCAGATTCGCAAGGCCTGGCCCGGCGCCGACGCCGACGCGCTGCGCATGCTCTATGGCGGCTCGGTCAAGCCTGATAACGCCGCCGATCTTCTCGCCCAGCCTGATATCGACGGCGCGCTCGTCGGAGGCGCGAGCCTTGATCCGTCTGACTTCGCCGAGATCATCGCCGCGGCTCGGTAAGGCGATCTTCAGGACTCTGCCTCATTCTCGCCTGTGGATAGTCGCGGCGAGACCTGCACAAAAAAAGCAGGCCCGGGGATGGTGATGAGCGAGACCGAATATCGACGTGCGAACGTCGTGCTTTACGATCCCGTACACGTGAACCTGCGCACGACGCGGTACGCGCTGCAGCAGCTTGGCTTCAGGGAGATCGAGTCGTTCTCCACCGTGCGTGAGCTGAAGCGCCGCGTACAGGAGGAGGCGCCTCACCTGCTGGTGGCCGAAACCGGCGACGACGAGGCGGAGGTGTTCAGACTGGTGCGCGCCGTGCGCGCCGGGGAGATTTCGAACAATCCGTTCGCCGCCATTCTTCTGACCAGCTGGAAGCGCGACACCGCCGTGGTGCGCCAGGCGATCGGCAGCGGCGCGGACGACGTGATCATCCGCCCGTTCTCCACCACCTTCGCCGAGGAGCGCATCCGCGTGCTCGTCAAGGCGCGCAAGCCCTTCATCGTGACCAGCGACTATATCGGGCCGGACCGGCGCAAGGATGGCGAACGCGAGGGCGGCGCGCCGCCCATCGTCGCGCCGAACATGCTCAAGGCCGTGGTCGAGGACGATGAAGAGGCGCTGTCGAAGGCGCGCGCCTGGATCGACGAGGCGCAGCGCACGGTGGACGCCGAGCGCCTGAGGCGGCTGTGTCTGAGGGTGATCATCGGCGCCGAGGCGGCGATTCGCGAACTTCACGCCGGCCGCACGCCCGCCCTCGATGTGGGCGAATTCGTTCGCGGGGCCGGGGAGGTGCGGGCGCGTCTGGCGCGGGCCAAGTCCAGCGAAGCGTCGCGCGTCTCCAAGGCGCTGTGCGGGGTCGCGACCGAGCTGACCGAGCCGGCCGGATTCACGCTCGCCAATCTCTCCCTCGCCAAGGAGCTGGCCATGGCCGCCTATGTGGCCTTCGCCGGCGATGACGGGCTGGAGCGTTCGGGCAATGAGATTGAAAGTGCTGCGGCGGCCCTGCAAAAGCGCATGGCCAAGGCGGCCGGACGCGAGACGCAGCCTGACGGTGGCGCTTCGCCCGAGGCTGGGCTAAAACGCGCGGCCAGCTAGCGTCCCGGCCGTTCGGGGCGTCTGTACCTATGCGATAGAGCGCCAGCCATGACCGCCGTCCTTCTGATCGTCCAGTTTCTCGTCGCCGTCGGTCTGACGGCCGTCATCCTGATGCAGCGCTCCGAAGGCGGCGCGCTGGGCATCGGCGGCGGCGGTCCGGGCGGCATGATGACCGGCCGCAGCGCCGCCAACATGCTCACCCGCACGACCATGCTTCTGGGCGCGGTGTTCATCGGCAATTCGATCCTGCTTGCCGTGATCTCCGGCGTGGACACCACCAATCGGTCGGTCATCGACCGGGCGGGCGAGACCGAACAGAGCGATCTGCCGTTCGGAAATCTCGATCAGATCCCCGACGACGAGGCGCCGGCCCCCGCACAGGATGGACCGCAAGAGACCGCTGACGAGACGCCGGACTCCGAGCCTGCTCCGGACGCGGACGAGCCGCCGGCCGAACTGCCCAATCGATAAGCCTGAAAAGCCCGGTTTTTCCGGGCTTTTTTCCGCCTTGTCGCCGGGCGCGCTGAAAGAGCACGGGGATAAGCGTCAAGCCGCGCTTTTGCCCGGCGCGATTCTACGCTAAGCCGTCCGCCCATGCCGCGATATATCTTCATCACCGGCGGCGTGGTCTCCTCCTTGGGAAAAGGCCTCGCTTCCGCCGCACTCGGCGCGCTTTTGCAAGCGCGTGGGTATAAGGTCCGCCTGCGTAAGCTGGACCCTTATCTCAACGTCGATCCGGGCACGATGTCGCCCTACCAGCACGGCGAGGTCTACGTCACCGACGACGGGGCCGAGACCGATCTGGATCTGGGCCATTACGAGCGCTTCACCGGCGTCTCGGCGGCCCAGAGCGACAACATCACCACCGGGCGCATCTATTCGGAGATCATCGAGCGCGAGCGCCGCGGGGATTATCTCGGCGCCACGGTGCAGGTGATTCCCCACGTCACGGACGCCATCAAGGCCTTCGTCCTGTCCGACGCCGGGGACGTCGATTTCGTGCTGTGCGAAATTGGCGGCACGGTGGGCGATATCGAGGGCCTGCCCTTCTTCGAGGCGATCCGTCAGCTGGGCCAGGAGCTGGGCCCGCTGAAGACCCTGTTCATGCACGTCACCCTGCTGCCCTTCATCAAGGCGGCCGGCGAGATGAAGACCAAGCCCACCCAGCACTCGGTGAAGGAGCTGCGCTCCATCGGCATCCAGCCGGACATCCTCCTGTGCCGGGCGGAAATCCCGATCGACGCGGGCGACAAGCGCAAGATCGCATTGTTCTGCAACGTGCCCGAACGCGCCGTCATCGAAGGCCGCGACGCCAGCTCGCTTTACGACGTGCCGCTGGAATACCACGCCCAGGGCCTCGACACCGTGGTGCTGGAGCGCTTCGGCCTTGAAGACGCGCCCGCGCCCGATCTGTCGGTCTGGCAGGGCATCAGTCACGCCGTGCACAATCCCGACGGCGAGGTGACCATCGCGGTGGTGGGCAAGTACACCGTGCTCGCTGACGCCTACAAATCCCTGCTGGAGGCCCTCAATCACGGCGGCATCGCCAACGGGGTGAGGGTGAAGGTGCGCTGGCTGGACGCCAGCCAGTTCGAACAGGCGGAGAATTTCTCCCGCCTCGAAGACGTGCACGCCATCCTGGTGCCCGGCGGCTTCGGCGAGCGCGGCGCAGAAGGCAAGATCGCCGCCGCTCGGTTCGCGCGCGAGCGCAAGATTCCCTATTTCGGCATCTGCTTCGGCATGCAGATGGCGGTCATCGAAGCGGCGCGCCATCTCGCCGGCGTCGAGGGCGCCAACTCCACCGAGTTCGGTCCCGCCAAGGTCCCGCTGGTGGGCCTGCTCACCGAGTGGGTGAAGGACAATGAGGTGATCGAGCGCTATGAGGGCGGCGATCTGGGCGGCACCATGCGTCTGGGCGCCTACACCGCCGTGCTCAAGGAAGGCTCGCGGGTCGCGGAGATCTATGGCGCAAGTGAGATCCAGGAGCGCCACCGGCATCGTTACGAGGTCAATATCGACTTCCGTGAAAAGCTGGAGGCCGCAGGGCTCGTCTTCTCCGGCCTGTCGCCGGACGGCGTCCTGCCGGAGATCGTGGAATACGCCGACCACCCCTGGTTCGTCGGCGTGCAGTTCCACCCCGAATACAAATCCCGCCCCTTCGCTCCCCATCCGCTGTTCGCCAGCTTCGTGGCGGCGGCGCTCACGCATTCGCGGCTGGTGTAAGCAAGGGACGTTCTCCCATTGCCTTACTTGCCCGAAACCGCTATCACCCGCCGCTCAGCCGCGCCGGGTTTCCGGCCGCGCCCGTTATTCGTGTACGATTTTTGTAGGAGAGACCCATGGCGGTCCCCAAGCGCAAGACCTCCCCGTCCAAGCGTAATATGCGCCGGGCTCATGATTCGATCAGCTCCACGGCTTACATCGAAGACAAAGACACCGGCGAGCTGCGCCGTCCGCACCACATCGACCTGAAAACCGGCATGTATCGCGGCAAGCAGATCCTGAACGTCGAAGAAGACTAGGGTCTTCCCGTCGTCAGACGGTTTGAAAAGCCCTGCGCGAAAGCGCGGGGCTTTTTGTACTGGACTGTAACGTCTGGTCGGGGCCGCCGCCGGGCGGGTAGGGCCGTACTTTAGACGGAGAGACAGTCTTTCGGCGGACCCGGACGGCATGCGAAGTTCTCACACTTGGGCGTGTGGAAGTGGAGGGTGAAGATCTTCATTCCCTAAATCTCGAAATATTTTCAGGAATTTATAAGTTTTATCATCCCGGAACCTCGAAGCGGTGTCCGGGGTCTCAGGAGGCGCCGCACCGCCTTGGGGTCCCGGCCCGGCGCCCGCAGAGCGGGCTTGGCCCAGCCTCCCGTCTCCCATCCCTCATGTTGCCCCCCGTCATCTTGCAGGCGAGGACGTTCCGGAGCGTCCGATCCGGGCGGGATGACGGGACGTCCCGAGCCGGCCAAGCTGACGCACCGGGCCCGCGAACAGGCGGCTTGCGGGCTGGCAGCCGTCGAAATGGCGGCGCTCTTGAAGGACCCGGAAAACGTCCCGGCTGCGCGGGGGCTTTCGGGCCGCCCAGACCCAAATGGATACGGTCTGGAGTCTCCCGCGCCGCCTCGTCACTCGTCCCCTTGCGCAGAGATGCGGCGGGCGGTTTGGTGCGTGCGGATGGCGGGCGGCTATCGCCGCACCAGCACACCACCCAGCTCCGCCTTTCCGCCCAGATCGGGATGGGGGAAGGGCGTGAAGTCCGCGTCCGCCGGCCAGTCCCAGCGCGCGGCGGGAAACAGCAGGCGCATGGCGCCGAGCGAGCAGCCATAGGGCGGGCCGCCGGGCTCGTCCTTCTGCATGAACAGAGCGATGAGCCGGGCGCCGGGTTTCAGGACCTCGTGCGCCATCTGCTCGTAGCGCTCGCGGTCACGGGGGTGGATGGCGCACAGGAAGGTCTGCTCCCACAGCAAATCGAACGGGACCGGCGGACGCCAGTCCAGCCCGTCGGCCTCGAACACGGCGGCGTTGAGGCCTGCGGCGGTGATCTGCTCCTTCTGGCGCTTCACAGCGCTGGGCGCCACGTCGCTGGCGCTGACGCGCAGGCCAAGTCTGGCGAAGGCCACCGGTTCAGGGCTGCGTCCGCAGCCGGGCACGTAGATGGACTGACCCGCGGTGAGCAGGCCCGCCTTGCGGAAATGCTCCAAGGCCGGGTGCAGGCCGCGGCGTTCCCACGGCGCGTCGTCGGCCTGAAAGCGCGTCTCCCAGTCGACTTGCGTACGGTTTTCGCTCTGCGTCATGTCGGCCTCCCGGCTGCGGCGGGCTTGGCCCGGCGTGTCTCGCCACGGTATAACGCAAAGCGAGGGATGGAAGAGGGGCCTTCATGTCAGCTCTGTTTCGCGCCGCCGCGGCGGTGATCGCCAGCGGCGCGCTCGGCGCCGGGGCCGTCTTTGGCGACCGGGCGCTGGAGCGCCGCGGGATCGACCTGTTCGGCGGAGCATCGTCAGTCCCGGATTTCGCCGCGCCCGGCGCCCGGACGGACGCGCGCTCCGGCGGCGGCGTGCCCTCGCATATCCTGACCGATTTCGCGCAGACCCAGGGCGCGGCGACCGCCCGGCTGGAGGCGGTGTCGCAAGCGTGCGGCGGCGCGTTCGTGCTGCGCCGCGGCGGCGTCGCCGGGGTCGAGCATGTCATCGCCGTTCTTGCGCAGGATGGCGCCGGGCCCGGGGACGAGGGCGGTGAGCAAGCCGAGGTGCTGCGCCTCTCCGCGCCGGGCGATTTGCTGAATGCGCAAGCGGGCGCGGGCGTGCTGCGCCTGACCAGTCCTGACGGGTTTGACGGGCTCGCCTGGGCGGTGTCGCAGGACGGCGGACCAAGATCGCTCGGCCCGGTTCGGCGCGACGCGCTGTTCCTGCCCTGCGCCGATCCGGACGCGGCGGAGAGTCGGTTCAACGCCCGGTCGGGCCGGGCGGAGACGGCGCTGCGATAGCGCGGGCTAGGTCAGCAGGGCGAGGATCGCCGCCGCCGCGATGATCAGCGCGGCGCCGCCGAACACGGCGAGGCGGAAGCGGGGCGTGGTCTCGACCCGCGGCGAGGGCGCGTCGCCGGGATCGGCGCGCGGCGCGCTCTGCAGCTTCTCGAACGGCTTTTCTTCGCCGGCGACGGCGGTGCGGCTGGACAGCTCGATCCGTTCACGCTCGGCGTCGGCGGGACGCCCGGCCGCTTCGTCGTCCGTGCCCAGCGGCGAGGCGCCGGGATCTGGATAGCTGACCTTGTCGCGCTGGGCGCCGCTTTCGATCTCGCGCTTCAGCCGGGCGACGTTGGCCGTGCCGGGTCGCTTCACGTCTTCGTCTTGCACGCCGGTCTGGTTTGACGGATCGGCCGGCTCGGCGCCGGGCTCAGGCGGGGTCTCCGGCTTTTGCGGATCGGCCATGGCTCGCCCCCTTCATCGTGCAGCTTCAATTCCCTGTCGACAGGGCAACGGACGGGAGTCGCCGCCCGTTCCCCTTATCTGGATGCACGGACGATCTCGTCAAATCCGCACCGCTGTCCTAAAACGCCTGACCGTCGCGGCTGTGGCGGAACTGGTAGACGCGCTTGGTTTAGGTCCAAGTGTCTTACGACGTGGGGGTTCGAGTCCCTCCAGCCGCACCATTTTTCCTGATCCTCAGGCCCGTCCGGGCCTTCGATCCTTCGCCGAAGCCGGCCCGGGGTGAGGGGGTCGCGCTTGCGGCGGGCCGGGCGGCCGGCGGTCGTCAGATTTTCTCCGCAGCGCGGCGCACCGGGACTTGCGCTTTCTTGCGGAACGGCGGATTCATCGCGGCATTCAACCGCCGGGGGCGGTGTTTCAGGGACAGGCGGCGTGGCGGGGCAGGACACACTCACCGGCGTGATGATCGCCGGCGCCGGCCATTCGGGCTCCACCCTTCTGGGCATGGTGCTCTCGGGGCTCGCCGGCGCCGTCTATATCGGCGAAGGCGCCAAGGTGCGCTATCTCGGCGACGCCTCCAAGCCTCTCAAGAAGCGCGCCTGCAAGATATGCGGAGACGCCTGCGCATTCTGGCGGGGCTTTGCGTGGCGTGAAGGCGCGGACGAGGGACTGTACGCCGCCGTGGCCCGGCACGCCGGCGCCCGGATCGTCATCGATTCCAGCAAGAAGGCCGACTGGATCACGGCGCGCGCTGAGGAGCTGCGCGCCAACGGCGATGAGGCGCGCCTGATTTTTTTGACCCGTGACGGCCGCGCGGTGGTGAACTCGCGTCTGCGCAAGTATCCCGACCGGGATCCGGCCGCGCAGATCCGTGACTGGCTGGCCCAGATCGAAACCGCCCAGGCGCTGAGCGACGCCTTTCCGGGCCCGGCGCTGCGTATCGCCTATGAGGATCTCGCCACCACGCCGCAGGACGTTGCCATGCGTCTGGCGGCCTTCCTCGGCGCCGAGTACGACCCGGCCATGCTGGCCTTCTCGGCCCGCGATCACCACCCGCTGGGCGGCAATAACGGAACCCAGTTCCTCGCCGCGCGCGGTCAGGCCGGCGCGCTGGTGCGGCCCGGCGCGCGCTCGGCGGCCTATTACCAGGACCATCCTGACGATATCCGGCTCGATCTGCGCTGGCGCGACGAGTTCAGGCCCGAGCACGCCGCCCTGTTCGACGAACTCGCAGGTCCGGTGAACGAATCCATGAAGTGGGGGCCGTAATGGCGAAGATTGATCTTGTTTTCCGGCGTATCGACGAGCACACCGCCGACGTCTCCCTGGAGCTGGCCAAGCGCCATATCCGTCCCGACACCATCTTCATTCTGGAGGATGTGCGCCCGTTCACGGCGTGCGTCGAGGAGATGCTGAAGATCGAGCATGACTGCGATTACGTGGTCTATCTCGACGCCGACTGCCTGATTCTGGAGGACATGCGCGCCTTCATCGAAGAATGCGACGCGGCCTATGTGGACGCCTATGTCTCGGACCGGTTCAGGGGCCGGATCCACTGCGGCGTCCACGTCACCCGCATCGACCTGGTGCGCGCCATGGCGAAGGTGGAGCCGCCAAAGGACGATCTGAAATACGCCCTGCGCCCGGAATCCCGGCTGCGCAATCTGGCCATGAAGCCGCTGCGCCTGTCCAAGCAGTTCCGCAATTTCGACATCCTGCACGACTATTTCCAGGCCTATCGTCACATCTTCCAGAAATACGCCCTGCGCGAACTGAGAAGCCGCACCAAGGTGCAGTTCAAGCGCCTGTCTTCGGCCATGGCCCGCTGGCCGGCGGGCGAGGGCGGCGATCTGGATTACCAGGTGGCGGTCGCGGCGGTGGAGTACGCAAGACGCCATGTGCCCGAGGGCGTCGGCGCCCAGGAGACCCACGATTTCATCGCCGCCCTGCCCGAACACGCCGATCGCGCGCTGGCGGAGATGGGGATCGAGGAGAAGGGCGCGTTCACCCTGGCCGATCTGGACACCTGGCTCGAAACCAACGATCACCGTCAAGTTTACGGTGCCGGGAGCGACAAGCCGAAAGTGTTCGGTCTCGGGCTGTCTCGCACCGGAACGCGGTCTCTCACCCATGGCCTGCAGATGCTGGGGTGGGACTGTTCGCACTATCCCATCGACGAGGACACCTATACCGAGCTCGCCAACGGCCAGTACGATCTGACGCTGCTGAAATACCATGACGGGCTGACCGACATCACTTGCGCGCCCTATTACCAGCAGTTTGACACGCAGTATCCCGGGTCGAAATTCGTGCTCACCGTGCGCGACAAGGAGGCGTGGCTGCGCTCATGCCGGAATCACTGGTTCAACCGGCCCGCCTTTGGTCATGCGGAGGATCCGGACCAGGAGACGCATTTCCTGATGCGCCAGCTCCTGCGCGCTGCGGTCTATGGCTGCTACACCTTTGTTCCGGAGCGGTTCTCCTGGGTTTATGACCGCCACGTCGCCGAAGTGACCGCCTATTTCAAGGATCGGCCAGAGGACCTTCTGGTGATCGATGTCTGTTCCGGGGAAGGCTTCGACAAGCTCGCGCCGTTTCTCGGCGTGCCCGCCCCGGCCGAGCCCTTCCCCCACAAGGGGGCCGTGCTCAGTCAGCGCGTGGAGGCTGCGCGCGCCGAAGCGGACGTCGACGCAGACCCGGAGTCCGACACGGTGGCGGCGGAGTAGCCATGACCGAGCGCGCCGAGGTCGAGACGCCTGACCCGCGCGCCGCGGCCCGCCTCAGCGTGCGCACGCTGGCGCTGGCCTGGGCGTCCAGTCCACGGCTGATCCTCCTCATCGCAACGCTTACCCTCGCGGCGGCGCTCATCCCGGCGCTGGCGGCCTATCTGGGCAAGCTTATGATCGACGCGGTGGTCGCCGCGATCGAGACCGGCGCCGCCGGTGACCGGACGCGCGCGCTGGGCTATGCGGCGGCCGAAGCCGGCGTTCTGGGCGCGCTCGTGGCGGTGCGCCGGGTCGCCGGCCATTACCGGACGGTGCTGCATGCCGAGATGGGCTATGCGGTGGGCGTGAAGATCTTCGCCAAGGCGGGCGCGCTGCCGCTGGACGTGATCGAACGCGCCGACGTGCAGCAGCAGATCACGCTGGCGCGCCAGAACGCGGCGGCGCGGCCGTTCTCGCTTGTGGGGCGCACGCTGGACGCGGCGCAGTTCACCGTCACCCTGCTGAGCTTCGCCGGACTGCTGGCGGCCTATTCGCCGTGGCTGATCGTGCTGGTGATCGCCGGCGGCCTGCCGCTGTTTCTGGGCGAGCTGGGCTTCTCCGGCGCGGGGTTTCGGTATTACACCGGCCGCACGCCCGCCATGCGCCGCCGGTCCTATCTGGAGGGCCTGATGGTGTCGGCCGGCGCCGCGCCTGAGCGCCTTCACGCCGGCGCCTCCACCGCGTTCGCCGCACGCCATGGCGACCTTTTCCGCACTCTCTACGCCGAGGACCGGTCGGTGCAGGCTCGGCGAAGCTGGGGCGGGGCGGCGCTGATCCTCGCCTCGAGCGTCGTGTTCATCGCCGGCAAGCTCTATGCGGTGCTGCGCGCGGTCTCCGGTGCGATTTCGCTGGGAGAGATGACGCTGCTCATCGCCGTGCTCAAGCAGGGGCAGAACACGGTCACGAACCTGCTGGCGGCGTTCAGCGGCGCCTATGAGGACGTGCTCTACGCCTCGAACCTGTTCACCTTGCTCGATCGGACCGACTCCGCGCCGTCCGGTGCGCTGACCGAAGGCCCCAAGCCCGGCGACGGCTATCGCCTCAACGACGTACGGTACCGCTATGAGGGCGCCGCGCGCGACGCGGTCGCGGGGATCAGCCTGCATGTCTCGCCGGGCTTGCGCCTGGGCGTGGTGGGGGCCAACGGATCGGGCAAGTCGACGCTGGTGAAGCTCCTGACCGGGCTCTACGCCCCAAGCTCCGGGACGATCACGCTGGACGGCGCGGATCTGGCCGATTGGGACCGCGAGGCGCTGGCCGCCCGCACGGCGGCGCTGTTCCAGCCGTTTCAACGCTACGCCTTCACCGCCCGAGACAATGTCGCAGTGGGCCGGGGGCTGGCGGATAGCTCGGAGGCGGAGATCGAGGCCGCGGTGGAATCAGGCCTCGCCCGCGACGTGGTCGCCGACCTTCCCCGCGGCCTCGACACCGAGCTGTCGCGCCAGCAGCTGGACGGGGTCGAGCTCTCCGGCGGCCAGTGGCAGCGCCTGGCGCTCGCCCGCGCAATGCTGCGCCGCGGCGCGGACACGCTGATCCTGGACGAACCCACCTCGGCGCTGGACCCCGAAGCCGAAGCCGCGCTCATCGACACCGTCGCGAAAGCCGGAAAGACCGTGATCCTGATCAGCCACCGACTCTCCAATCTGCGCGCAGCCCAGAGAATCATCGTGCTGGAGAAGGGGTGTTTGGTGGAGGAGGGGGCCCACGCCGCGCTCATCGAGGCGAACGGCCCCTATGCCCGACTGTTCGGCGCGCAGGCTGGGTTTTATCGCGGCGAGGGGTAGGCGCGCGTCTCGCCGTTAGTCTTGCTGGAAAAAGCGCATGTGCCGGAACAGGGTTTCCGGCGCCTCGAAGAAGCGCTTGTAGATTTGATAATGGGTCGTCCTCTCGACCGGGCGCTCGACCAATTCGCCGTCCTCGATCTGCAGCAGTTCAGCGAACGGCATGGCGGCGAGCAGAGGAGAGTGCGTGGCCAGGATGATCTGGGCTCCGCCTTCGGCAGAGAGCTCGTAGATCATCTCCATCAGGGCGAGCTGGCGCTGCGGCGACAAGGCGGCTTCCGGTTCATCGAGAATATAGAGCGCCGGGCCGGGCGCCCTGTTGGCGAAGAAGGCGAGGAAGGCTTCGCCATGAGACTGCTTGTTCAGCGAGTCGCCCCCATAGGCGCTGTACACGATCGGACCCCATTGCTTTGCTTCCTCGTCGAGATGCCCGGCGAAATTGAAGAAGCTCTCCGCGCGCAGGAAGAATCCGGAGGTCTGGCGCTTTTTCCAGGAGAAGCGCAGCTTCCGCTCAAGGGTGAGCGCATCGTTCGGGGTGTCCCGATTATAAAGGTGGCTTTGCGAGCCGGATTCCAGCGCAAATCCCGCGTTCGTGGCGATGGCCTCCAGAAAGGTGGATTTGCCGGCGCCGTTTTCTCCGACGATGACTGTGACCGGCTTTCGGAAGTCCACCGCAAAGTCATCGCGGGCGAACAGTTCGACGTCGAACGGATGACCGGCGGGTCTCGGCGACTCGTCCCGCCATCTGATGCTTGTGAGGTAGGGCGCGCTTATCATGGCCCGGTTGTCCCACGCGTTCCTTAGCCAAGCAATCATCGAGCGGAGAGGGAGTCTCGCCATCTAAGGAACTGGCGAAGGTGAGCTCCCGAACGCCGCAGGCGGTCAGCCCATGCAGGGCTGATCGCCGCCCTTCACACCCCTTTCACATCAACCGCCGTCCGCCCGTTGCGTCGGCGATAGGCGCGTGACATAACGCGCGCTCATTCCCGGCCGCCGCGGGCGCGCGTTTTTGACATTTGTCAAGCGCCGCCGCCCGGCGGCGACCGTATCCATGACAAGGCCTCGCCACGATGAACGTAGTTGAAAAATCTTCCGAAGGGCTCTCGCGCACGTTTGAGGTTGTCGTGCCCGCGTCGGAGCTCGAGAAGAAGCTGACCGCCAAGATCGAAGAGATCCGTCCCGAAGTGCGCCTGAAGGGCTTCCGCCCGGGCAAGGTGCCGGCGAGCCACATCAAGAAGATGTTCGGCGCCTCGATCATGGGCGACATCCTCCAGGAGATCGTGCCCAAGGCCACCCAGGAAACCCTGGACGAGCGCAAGCTGCGCCCCGCCTCCCAGCCGGCCGTGGACGTGAAGTCCGACGCCGAGGACGTGATCAAGAAGGGCGCCGATTTCTCTTTCGAGATCAATGTCGAGATCATGCCGGAGTTCGAGCCCGCCGATCCCAAGGGCTTCAAGGTCGAAAAGCCGGTCGCGAAAGTCGCCGACGCGCAGATCGACGAGGCTCTCGGCGAGCTGGCCAAGCAGGCGCAGGCCTATGAGTCCAAGGGCGCCAAGGCCAAGGCCGAAGACGGCGACAAGGTCGTCATCGACTTTGTCGGCTCCATCGACGGCGAAGAATTCGACGGCGGCAAGGCCGAGGACGCCGAGCTGGTCATCGGATCCGGTCAATTCATCCCGGGCTTCGAAGAGCAGCTCATCGGCGCCAAGACCGGCGACAAGGTCGAGGTGAAGGTCACCTTCCCTGAAGCCTATCAGGCCGCCCACCTGGCCGGTAAGGACGCCGTCTTCGCCACCGAGGTCAAGGACGTCCAGGGTCCGGCCGAAAGCGAGATCGATGACTCGCTCGCCGAACGCCTCGGCCTGCCGAGCCTCGACTCGCTGAAAGACGCCCTGAAGGGCCGCTTCGAGCAGGAGCACGCCCAAGCCTCGCGCATGAAGGTCAAGCGTTCGCTCCTCGACCAGATCGACGAGGCTCACAAGACCATCGACCTGCCGCCGAAAATGGTCGAGCAGGAGTTCGAGGCGATCTGGCGCGAAGTCAAGAACGCCATTGAGAACGACCAGCTGGACGACGAGGACAAGGACAAGTCCGAGGACGAGCTGCGCGCCGACTATATGGCCATCGCCGAGCGCCGCGTGCGTCTGGGCCTGGTGCTCGCCGAAATGGGCCGGTCGGCAAAGATCGACGTCACCCAGGAAGAAATCGCCCGCGCGGTGAACCAGGAAGCTCAGCGCTATCCCGGCCGCGAGCGCGAAGTGGTTGATTTCTATCAGAAGAATCCGGGCGCCCTGCAGCAGCTGCGCGCGCCGATCTATGAAGAGAAAGTGGTCGACTACATTCTCGAGCTCGCCGATGTGAGCGAGACCGAGGTCGATCGCGAAACTCTGTTCGCCGAAGACGACGCGCCGGAATCCGAAACCAAGAAGAAGGCTCCGGCGAAGAAGAAGGCCCCGGCCAAGAAAGCCGCCGCGAAGAAGGCGGACGGTGAAAAGGCCAAGGGCGAGGACAAGCCCGCCAAGGCTCCCGCCAAGAAGAAGGCGCCGGCCAAGAAGACCGCCGCGAAAAAAGCGTCCGGCGAGGACTAAGCTGACCGCAGCATTTGCGCCCCGCCGCGCCCCTTGTAAGAGTGCGCGCGGCGGGCCATTTCGCCCTCATACGGTCTGAGCGACGGGAGCTGAGCATGAACGATCCGCAGGAAGCGATGATGAACCTTGTGCCGATGGTGGTCGAACAGACCGCGCGGGGCGAGCGGGCGTTCGACATCTATTCCCGGCTCCTGAAGGAGCGCATCGTCTTCGTCACCGGCGTGGTCGAAGACCACATGGCCAGCCTGATGGTGGCGCAGCTGCTTTATCTCGAATCGGAAAATCCGAAAAAAGAGATCGCGATGTACATCAACACGCCGGGCGGCTCGGTGAGCGCCGGTCTCGCGATCTACGACACGATGCAGTATATCCGCTGCCCCGTGGCGACCGCCTGCGTCGGCATGGCCGCCTCCATGGGCTCGCTGCTGCTGGCGGCCGGCGAGAAGGACATGCGCTTCGCCACGCCGAACGCGCGAATCATGATGCACCAGCCCTCCGGCGGATTCCGCGGCACCACCGCGGACATCGAACGCCACGGCGAGGACATCCTGCGAATCAAGCAGCGCATGTACGAGATTTACGAGCGCCACACCGGGCAGACTGCCGACTTTGTGGCCAAGACGCTGGACCGCGACACCTACATGAACGCCGACGAGGCCAAGGATTTCGGTCTCATCGATCATGTGTATGAAAAACGTGGCGGCCCCGAAGCGGCCTGACAGGCGTTATGACCGACAGACCGCAAAGCCGCGCTGCGCAGTGATCTGCGCCGTGCGGCTCTGCGCGCTTGATCAACGGCGCGCGCGTGTGGTCGAATACACCTTGAAAACGTTTCGCTAAGGTCCGGCCTTGATCTTGCGTCTGTGACTCGCACCGACCGGTGTCCGTCCCGATCAAGGTCAAGAGGCCTTCAGCGGGCGGCGCGAACAAGGTGCGCGAAGGCGGGACCGACTGGAGCAAGCATGACCAAGGCGACCACAGGCGACGGAAAGAGCACGCTTTATTGCTCGTTCTGCGGCAAGAGCCAGCACGAGGTCCGCAAGCTCATTGCGGGTCCCACAGTGTTCATCTGCGATGAATGCGTCGAGCTGTGCATGGACATCATCCGCGAGGAGAACAAGACCTCGCTGGTCAAATCCAAGGAGGGCGTGCCCAGCCCGCAGGAGATCTTTCAGGTCCTGCAGGATTACGTGATCGGCCAGCAGACGGCCAAGCGCGTGCTCTCGGTGGCGGTGCACAACCATTACAAGCGGCTCAACCACGCCTCCCAGAATCACGACGTGGAGCTGTCCAAGTCCAACATCCTGCTGATCGGCCCTACCGGCTGCGGCAAGACCCTGCTGGCCCAGACGCTGGCGCGAATTCTCGACGTGCCGTTCTGCATGGCCGACGCCACCACGCTGACCGAGGCCGGCTATGTGGGCGAAGATGTGGAGAATATCGTCCTCAAGCTCCTGCAGTCGGCCGACTACAATGTCGAGCGGGCCCAGCGCGGGATCGTCTATATCGACGAGATCGACAAGATCAGCCGCAAGTCCGACAACCCGTCCATCACCCGCGACGTGTCGGGCGAGGGCGTTCAGCAGGCGCTGCTGAAGATCATGGAGGGCACTGTGGCCTCCGTGCCGCCCCAGGGCGGGCGCAAGCATCCCCAGCAGGAATTCCTGCAGGTGGACACCACCAATATCCTGTTCATCGTCGGCGGCGCGTTCGCCGGCCTTGAAAAGATCATCGCCCAGCGTGGCAAGGGCAGCGCTGTCGGCTTCGGCGCCGATGTGCGGGACCCCGACGCGCGCCGCCAGGGCGACGTCCTGAAGGACGTCGAGCCGGACGACCTGCAGCGCTTTGGCCTAATCCCGGAATTCGTCGGCCGTCTTCCCGTCATCGCGACGCTGGAGGATCTCGACGAGCCGGCCCTTGTGCAGATCCTCACCGAGCCCAAGAACGCTCTGGTGAAGCAGTATCAGCGTCTGTTCGAGATGGAGGGCGTCGGGCTGTCCTTCACCGAAGACGCTCTGGTGGCGATCGCCGAGCGGGCGATCCACCGCAAGACCGGCGCGCGCGGCCTGCGCTCGATCATGGAAGGCATCCTTCTGGACACCATGTACGAGCTGCCGGGCATGGACGGCGTGGAGGAGGTCGTGGTGAACGCCGAAGTCGTCACCGGCGACGCCACCCCGCTCTACATCTACGCCAAGCAGAAAAGCGAAAGCGGCTCCAAGGGGGCGTAAGCCGCCTGCGCTGTTCGAGACGGGAGACGCCGGTCCAGAGGGCCGGCGTTTTTCGTCGGGGCATGGCTCAAGGGCGATGGTTTCGCCCTGCAAGCGGGGGCCGGCGTTCCCACTGCACTCCACTTATCCCCGTCGCGTTCACGCGCTTGAAGCCATGCCTGTGCGCCTCCACTTGTGTGTGCACACGAATGCGGCGAGGCTTGAGCTGACGAGGCGCGCCGCATGTCGCCGGCGCCGCGTGGCGGGCCGGCGCCCTGAAGGGCTTTCGCGCGCCAGCCATGGGCGCGGAAGCGATCCGAGAGGACGACACGAATGACCGAGACCAAAACTCTTCCGCTTCTTCCTCTGCGCGACATCGTGGTGTTTCCCCACATGATCGTGCCGCTCTTCGTGGGCCGGGAAAAGTCGGTGCGGGCGCTTGAAGAAGTGATGCGGGCCGACAAGCAGATCCTGCTGGCGACCCAGAAAAGCGCGGCCGACGACGATCCCGCCTCCGACGCCATCTACGAGACCGGCGTCATGGCGAGCGTGTTGCAGCTTTTGAAGCTCCCCGACGGCACCGTGAAGGTGCTGGTGGAGGGCGGCCGCCGCGTGAGGATCACGAAATTCCTGGACAACGAAGCTTATTTCGAGGCTGAGGCGGAGCTGGTGGACGAGGACGTCGCCGACCCGGCCGAGGTCGAGGCGCTGATGCGTGCGGCCGCCGAGAAATTCGAAGACTACGTCAAGCTGAACAAGAAAGTGCCGCCCGAGGCGCTGTCGGCGGTGGGCGAGATCGCGGAGCCGGCCAAGATGGCCGACACCATCGCCGCGCATCTGGCTGTGAAGATCATCGAGAAGCAGGAGCTGCTCTCCAACCCGTCCGTGTCTGAACGCCTCGAGAAGGTGTTCGGCCTGATGGAGGGCGAAATCTCGGTGCTGCAGGTCGAGAAGAAGATCCGTAACCGCGTGAAGCGGCAGATGGAGAAGACCCAGCGCGAATATTATCTCAACGAGCAGATGAAGGCGATTCAGCGCGAGCTGGGCGAGGGCGAGGACGGCAAGGAAGAGCTGGCCGAGCTCGAAGAGAAGATCGAGAAGACCAAGCTCTCCAAGGAAGCCCGCGCCAAGGCCGAGGCGGAGTTGAAGAAGCTGCGCCAGATGAGCCCCATGTCGGCGGAATCCACCGTGGTGCGCAATTATCTCGACTGGCTTCTCAACATCCCCTGGAACAAGCGCAAGCGCGTGAAGGCGGATCTTGTGAAGGCCGAAGCCGTGCTTGATCGTGATCATTATGGGCTGGAAAAGGTCAAGGAGCGCATCGTCGAGCACCTGGCGGTTCAGGCGCGCACCAAGAAGATGAAGGGTCCGATCCTGTGCCTCGTTGGTCCTCCGGGCGTCGGCAAGACCTCGCTCGGCCGCTCCATCGCCGAAGCCACGGGCCGCGAATTCGTGCGCATGTCGCTGGGCGGCGTGCGTGACGAGGCGGAGATCCGCGGTCACCGGCGCACCTATATCGGCTCCATGCCGGGCCGGGTGATCCAGTCCATGAAAAAGGCGAGCAGCTCCAATCCGCTCTTCCTGCTGGACGAGATCGACAAGCTGGGCGCCGACTATCGCGGCGACCCGTCGGCGGCGCTCCTGGAAGTGCTCGATCCTGAACAGAACGCCAATTTCGGCGATCACTATCTGGAGGTCGACTACGATCTCTCCGACGTGATGTTCATCACCACGGCCAACACGCTGAACATGCCTCAGCCGCTTCTCGACCGGATGGAGATCATCCGCATCGCCGGCTACACCGAGGACGAAAAGATCGAGATCGCCCGGCGTCACCTGATCCCCAAGCAGGTGAAGGCCCATGCGCTCAAGGACGAGGAATGGTCGCTGGAGGATGACGCCCTGCGCGACCTCATCCGCTACTACACCCGCGAAAGCGGCGTGCGGACGCTGGAGCGTGAGATCGCCAGGCTCGCCCGCAAGACCGTGCGCAAGCTCGTTGCAGGGGAATGCACCGAAGTTACGGTCACGTCGGAGAATCTGTCCGAGTTCGCCGGCGTGCGCAAATACCGCTTCGGCGAGACCGAGACCGAGGACCAGGTGGGTCTGGTCACCGGCCTCGCCTGGACCGAGGTGGGAGGCGAACTGCTGACCATCGAGGCGGTGAAGATGCCCGGGCGCGGCAAGATGACCGTCACCGGCAATCTGCGCGACGTGATGAAGGAGTCGATTTCTGCGGCGAACTCCTACGTCCAGAGCCGGGCGCCGGCGCTGGGGGTGAAGCCGACCGTGTTCCGCTCCACCGACATCCACGTCCACGTGCCCGAAGGCGCGACGCCCAAGGACGGGCCGAGCGCCGGCGGCGCCATGATCACCGCCATCGTCTCCGCCCTCACCGGCATGCCGGTGAGGAAGGACGTGGCCATGACCGGCGAGATCACGCTGCGCGGCCGCGTCCTGCCCATCGGCGGGCTGAAGGAGAAGCTTCTGGCCGCCCACCGCGGCGGGGTGAAGACCGTGCTGATCCCCCACGAGAACGTGAAGGATCTCGAGGAGGTGCCCGACAAGATCAAGGACGGCCTCACCATCATTGCGGTGGAGACGGTGGACGAGGTGCTCAAGCACGCCCTCGCCGGCAAGGTCGAACCCATCGAGTGGACCGAAGCCGACGACGCCGCCTTGGCCGCGCTGCCCCCCGGCGGCGACGGCAATCCCGGCGAGGTCCGTCCGCACTAGCGGCGGCCTTAAAGGGCTGAAACGAGAAGGGCGCGCCGGAGTGGCGCGCCCTTTTTGTTTGTTCCGGGGCGGGCGCCTTGCGCCGGCCCGGCTTGAATCGTCCTACTCCACCCGCACCGTTTCAATCTGCACCGGCTCCAGGAGGAATTGCGGGTATTGGAAATCCTCCGGCGCGCGATCGATGCTGGTCTCGCGACCCCAGATCGCCTCCACTACGTCCATGCCCTCCACCACTTCGCCGAACACCGCGTAGCCGGCTTCGTCGGGATTGCGGGTGTCGGGCCCGGCGTCGAGGCCGGGATAGTCGGCGACCATGATGAAGAACTCGGTGGTCGCTGTTCCCGGCGCATTGCGCCCCATCGAAACGGCGCCGCGCGTGTGGGAGAGGCCGGTGTCTGCGGTGGATTCGTGCGTAATCCCTTGCGCGCCGTCCAGCCCGTCAAAGCTGTGCCCGCCCTGGATCAGGCTCATGGGCGCCACGCCTTCGCGGTCATTGTCCTCGCGCACTGCGCGGTAGAACGCGCCGCCGTCATAATGGCCGGCCCGCGCGTGGGCGAGGAAGTTCGCCGTCGTCACCGGCGCTGCATCGCCGTGCAGCGCCACGGTGACAGGCCCCAGGCTCGTCTCGATGACGGCGCGGGTCGCGGTCGGGGCCGCCGGCGCCTCGCCGGTCGGCGTGGTTTCTTGCGGCTCCGGCGCGCAAGCGGCGAGCGCCGCGATGATGGTGACGAAAAGGATGTGCTTCATGGCGGCCCCCGAATTGACAGGGTCTCATGGTAGCGGAGGCGTTAAGGGTTCGCACGTCATATGGTGCTGCGCCGCTTTGCGCACAGGAACCCCCGGTGCTACCTAGCCGCCATGAGCCTTGATGACGATATGACTCCTCAAAAGCGCCCCCGCGGACGTCCGCCCCTTGGACCCGAGCATCGCGCCCGCCTGATCAAGGCGGCGCTGACGCTGCTGGACAAGAAGGGGTTGGACGGGCTTCAGGCCCGGCTGATCGCAGCCGAGGCCAAGCTGTCGGTGGGCTCGCTCTACAAGCTCGTCGGCGATATCGACGATGTGGCGCGCGTGGCGGCGCTGGAGACCTATCGCGAGCTTTACGCCCATGAGGCCGCCATCCTGAGGTCGGTCGCAGACCAGCCGGTGCGCGATCAGCTCATGGCCCTGGCGCTGGGTTATTATCAGTTCGTGCAGGACCACGAGCGGCGCTGGCAGGCCGTCATCGCGCGGCGCAAGGCCGAGGGCCGGCTTGAGGAATACTACGGCGCCGACGAGAACCGTCTGCGTTCGGTGATCACGGAATGTCTGGCCGATCTGCCGGGCCCGCCGAGCGACGCGGTGTGCGACATGGCGGCGCGCGCCATGTGGGCGTCGGTCCACGGCATCGTCACCGCAGCGCCGCACGCGGGCGAGGACGCGGAGGTCATCAAGCCGCTCATCACCTTCATCGTCGACGCCGCGGTTGACCGGATCATCGCGAATCCGGGTTGACCGGACAAAGCCGTCCGCTCATTCTTTTCCCATGAACACGCGCACGCTCATTTGCGGCTTCTATTATTTCACCGGCCCCGGGGGGACCGGCTGAATCCGCATGTCATGCGCGTTTTCAAGTCCGCCCCCGCCGCAACCCGGCGGGGGTTTTTCGTTTTAAGGGGATGAGTTCATGACCGCCGACACGCCCGCCCGCGACGATCGCGCCGCCCTTCGCAGCGCCATCGACGCCGCCGATCGCGAACTGCTGCGTCTCCTGGCCGACCGGCGCCGGCTGGGCGAGGCGCTGGGTGCGCTGAAAGCCGGAGAAAGCACGCCCGTGCGCGATGTGGAGCGCGAGCGCGATGTCATCGCGCGCGCGGTGAAGGCCGGGACCGAGCAGGGCCTCGATGAGGGCTTTTTGGAGAGCCTCTTCCAGCTGATTATCGACGACAGTTTGCGCCGCCAGCGCGCGGGCCTCGACGCGCGCGCCGACCGCATGCTCACCGAGGCGCGGGTGGCGTATCTGGGCGGGCCGGGCAGCTATTCCCATTTCGCCGCGCACAGCCATTTTTCCGGGCGCTATTCGGCGGTCTCGCCCTTGATCAAGCGGGACTATCCCGCGATCTTCCGGGCGGTGGAGGAGGGCGAGGCCGATTACGGCTTCGTGCCCATCGAGAACACCGCCACCGGCGGCATCAACGAGGTCTATGACCTGCTGCGCGACACCAAGCTGAAGATCGCCGGCGAACGCCACCAGCGCATTGACCATGCGCTTCTGGGCAAATCCACCGATCTGGGCGTGGTGCGCACGGTGTACGGCCACGCCCAGGCGCTGCGCCAGGCGCAAATCTGGCTCAACGCCCGTCCGGAACTTAAGAAAGTCCCGGTGTCCTCCACCACGCGCGCCCTGGAGCGCGCCCTGGACGAGGGGCCCACCGTGGCCGCCGTGGGCGCGCCGGAGGCGGCGAGCCTGTTCGGCCTCAACGTCATCGAGCCGAGCATTTCAGACCTGGTGGGCAATGAGACCCGCTTCGTGGCGCTGGCGCTGTCCCCGGCGCCGGCGAGCCCGCTCCTGCCGTGCAAGACCTCTCTGGTCTTCGTCACCTCGGATCAATCGGGCTCGCTGGTGAGCGCGCTGGAGGGCTTCAAGGCGCACGGGGTGAACCTCACCAAGCTGGAAAGCCGCCCGGTAGCCGGCGCGCCGTGGGAGCAGATGTTCTTCCTCGATTTCGAAGGCCATGAGGAGGACGCGGGCGTGAAACGCGCGCTCGCAGGCCTGTCCGCGCACGCCATGAGCCTCAAGAGCTTCGGGTCCTACGGCTCGGACCGCTTGAAGCCGACCGCCCGCGAGGGCTAAAGGAGAGGCGAGGGCGGTTAGCTCAGCTGGTAGAGCATCTCGTTTACACCGAGCAGGTCGGCGGTTCGAACCCGTCACCGCCCACCATTTTTCCTGTCCTCCTTCGCTCCGCTCGGTCGGTCCTCGCTGCGCGGGGGCGAGCCCCGCTCGCTCCGGGCGCGCGGTCGCGCTTGCGGCGGCTGCGCCGCCGGTTTTCCCTGGTCTCCCCCGCGTCCGCTGAGGACGCGCTGGCGGGAAGCTGGCTGCACGCGCTGCTTGTCATCGGGATGAGCGCGGCCGCGGGACGGTGGGCCTACGTTCTTTTCAAGCGGTTTCAGCGCTGGCGGCGCTAAGGCAAGGCGCGCGACTTGTCCGCTTTAACGGTGATCGCGCAAAGAGATACCCTAAGATTTTATAATTTTTTTGTATTGAGCGTGAAAGCTGAATCTAAGATCTTTTAGTTGCGTCTGCGTGTAGCGGGACGTTAGGCAAGTGGTGCGCCTGTTCACCCACAAAGCTCGGCTGGAAGAGGGTTGAGCTGTGAATTTCAGGAGATTTAGGTATGCGTGAACTCTCTATGGAAGAAATCGAACTTGTGTCTGGTGGTAACGATGCAGCAGCCATCGGGTGTATGACATCGCTTGCGTCAATGGGTGCAGCGGTTGTCCTTGGTGCCGTCACCGGACCAGCCGGCGTTTTCTTCTTTGCAATGTCGGCAGCTGGCGCTCTGACGAGCTGCCGCGCTCAGTAAATGGATGAGGGTCCTTGGACTGCGTTAGGTTCAAGGACCCTCATAATTATGGGGTAGAGAAATGAAAGAATATGAAGAGCCAGTATTAGTCATCGCATTTTTTTTAGTATCTTTTTCAGTTATTTGTATTACCTCCTTGATTTCTGCGCTAAGAGGCGATCCGATGTCATGGCTTGGAGTGGCGGCGGGTGTTGCTGGGTTCGGCGTTGCGTTGTTACTGCTTATCCGGCGGTTGAGAAGCTCGTAGTGGGCACCCGTTCCGCCGCAGCCAGGAACGCTGTCCAATCGGCTTCGCGCACGCCGTGGGTTCCGCCGCGCAGGTGGCTGGAGATTTTGGCTTCAGGATCGATTTCGTAGAGGCGCCAGGAGGGGTGGGCCGCGCGCGCCGCGGCTTCAGCGCCTGCGGGATCGGCCCAGGTGTCGCGATTGGCGCCGCCAAGATGCAGCGCGCGCGGCGCGACCAGCGCTATCAGCTGGTGCTGGTTGACCGGCGGGGCGTTGTCGGCTGCGTCCGAGAAACCCTGATAGGCCGGCGCGAACCAGTGAGGGTAGTTTCGCGCCATGGCCGCGACCGGCTCGCCCGTCATGTCGCCATGGGGCGCCGCGCCGCCGGTTCCAGACTGGTGGGCGATGACCAGATCAATGCGGTCATCGCGCGCGCCGGCGAGCAGCACCGCCTTGCCGCGGCGCGAATGGCCGTAGGCGAAGTGCGGGGCGCCGGCGAGTTCGGGGTCCGCCGCCAGCGCCGTGATCACGCCCGACACGGTCCAGGCCCACAGCGACAAGACGCCCGGCCGGTCAGCGGAGTCTGGGTCAAGGCCCAGCGCCGCGAGGCTCATCCCATGCAGGTCTTCTGAATCCGGCGCGATCTCGCTTTCATGCCAGGCGGCGACGGCGAAGCCCCGCGCAAGGATGTCGTCCAGCGGCGGGGTGACGATATGGGCGCCGAACAGCGCGCCGATCATCCCCTCCGGCGGCCCGCCCGTGCTCTGCACATCGCCGCACCAGGACGGGCGGAAGGCCTGCGGCGGCGCCAGGCGGGCGTCGGAGAACAGGGCGCGCAGGCCGCAATCGGACGGAATCAAAAACACGCCGCGCACCTCGCCTTCGGGTTTGAGCACGGCGAGTGTCATCGCAGGCGCCGCCGCGCCGGACGGCGCACCGGCGGGTTCGGCGGCGGGCGCAAACTTGAGCCGGTAGAGCTCCAGCCGCCCGTTTCCGATCCAGTCAGGCGCCGGCAGGGTCTGTTCGTGCTGCGCCGTGACCGCCGTTGCGGGCGGCGCGGCGCCGTAGACCTGCGTGTCGAAGACCTCCAGCAGCGCCGTGCGGCGCGCCCGCCAGTCCGCCGGCGTTTCAACCGTGTCCTGACCATATCCCGCCGCGAGGACGAAAGGCGCCAGATTGGCGCGCGCAGGCGTATTCTCGGCGGTGGCGAGGATGTGGCGCAGCGGGCTGATCATCCCTGCGCACCCGGCCGCGAACAGCAGGAGAAGGCCGGCGGCCAGAGCGAGGTTAAGGCGGGGGGCGGTTGGCGGTCATGGGCGCGAGGCTAGCACGGCGACCGCCTGCGCCGTCCCATCAATTCGCGGTGAACCGGCCGCTCCCGAGCCGCTGCGTCCTCTCATGCATCCGGGCCTGCAAAAGCCGCCAAAACCCGCTTGACCGCTCCCACCCCCCGCTTTAGGAAAGCGCCTCTCCCGGACGCGGTCCGCCGCCTCGGGACACGATCTGGGCGGGTGTAGCTCAGTTGGTTAGAGCGCCGGCCTGTCACGCCGGAGGTCGCCGGTTCGAGCCCGGTCACTCGCGCCATTCAGATCGAAAGAAAAGCCGCCCCCGACGGGGTGGCTTTTTTCGTTGTGCGGGCAGGGACGTGTTAGACATCCAGCCCGAAGAAGAGGGCGGTGAAAACCAAGCTGTCGACCGCCGCGTGCGCGATGATGAGGGGCCAAAGATTGCGCTTGTAGGCGAGGAAGAGCAGGCCCAGCATGATCCCGATCATGCCAGTGGTGATGAACCCGCGCAGACCCTGATAATAAACGTGGCCCATTCCGAAGAAGAGCGCCGGTAAGAGGATGGTCATAAGGGTCGCCAGCCCCGTCCGTCCCAGACCGTCGCGGAGACGATTGATCAGATAGCCGCGGAAGAACATCTCCTCGCCGAAGCCTGCGGCCAGTACTGCTATCGCAAGCCACAGCAGGTAATGGGGCCAGCTGCCATCAATCACGGCGCCCCATCGGTCCTCAATGCCGGCGGGGGTTTCGCCCATGAAGGCGAAACCGGCCGCGCTGCCCAACTGCGCGGTTGCGACCCCGGTTCCCAGAATCACGACGAAGGCGAGAAGCGCCTGAAGCGGCAACCAGAGCCACGCTTTCAAATTGAAATCGGTGCGTAGCCCGAAATTGGCCCAGCCCAGCCCGCGCGTTCGCAGGTAGACGGTCAGGGCGGCCAGAAGCAGGGCGAGCGAGATAGGCCCCGCATAACGCCAGAGAACAAGACCAAGCAGGGCCTTTAAACCAAAGGCGAGCGCGGCGACGGCGCCGACCTCGATCAAGGGTAAAACGGCCGATGTCCGGGCGTTCGGCGTGGTCATGAGAATCCCTCCTGGTGTCTCCACCCAGATGCGCGCATTGCGAGCTTTGGATGCTGGAGGGGTGTAGCCGGTTCGAGCGCAGATGCTGCGAGCCGCCGACTATTCGTGGCGCAGGGCTTCGATGGGGTCGAGACGGCTGGCGCGCATGGCCGGGTAGAAGCCGAACACCACGCCGATCAGCGTCGAGGCGCCGATGGCCACCAGGGCGATTCCCGGCTCCACCGCCACGGCGAGATCCTCGCTGCCGAGCGCGGCGGAGAATCGCTCCATCGCGAGCCCGCCCCCGACTCCGAGCACCAGGCCCATCACGCCGCCAATGCTGCACAGCGCCACCGATTCGATCAGGAACTGATTGCGGATATCGCCCCGGCGGGCGCCGATGGCGAGCCGCAGCCCGATCTCGCGGGTGCGTTCGGTGACGGAAACCAGCATCACGTTCATGATGCCGATGCCGCCCACCAGAAGCGTGATCAGGCCCGCCGCCGCCAGCAGCAGCCCGAGAATCTGCTCGCTTTCATTGAAGCTGCGGATGAGCTCGGCGAAATTGCGCACCGAGAAATCGTCCTCCTCGCCCGGATCGATGTCGCGGCGCACTCGCAGATATTCTGTGATCTCCCGGGCGGCGACCTCCATGTCCTCGCCTGTGGCCACCTTGACCCAGACCGACTCGACGGGATCGCGAACGCCGGCGCGCGAGAATCCGGTGACGCGCGTACGCACCGTGGAGATGGGGGCGATGATGATGTCGTCCTGATCCTGCCCCCAGCCGCCCTGACCCAGCTCGTCGAGCAGGCCGATCACCTCGAAGGGCTGACCGTTGAGCCGCACCGTGGCGCCCAGGGCGCCGCCGGTGGGAAACAGTTCTTCGGCCACGCTCTGGCCCAGGATCGCCACCCGCGAGGAGCGCTGGTTGTCCACCGGCGTGAACATGCGCCCGGACCCCAGCTCCCAGTCGCGCACGTCCATATAGTCTGGATGGATGCCGAGAATCTGGGTGGGCCAGTTCACCCCGTCCACCACCGCCGTCACGCCGCCCTGCACGGTGCCGGAGGCGGCGACGATCACAGGAAGGTCGCGGCGCATGGCGTCCACGTCGTCGGAGGAGAACGGCGTGGCGCTGCCGGCGCCGCCGCGGCGGCCGCCGCGGCTGTCCGAGCCCGAGCGGATATTGAGGGTGTTCGCGCCGAGCCCGGCGATCTGCTCCTCCAGCGCCCGGCTGGCGCCCTGGGTGAGTGAGACCGTGGCGATCACCGCCGCGACGCCGATGATCACGCCGAGGATCGCCAGGAAGCTGCGCAGGGCGTTGACGCGCAGCGCGGTGAGGGCGACGGAGATCGCGTCGGTGAAGCTCATGTCTGGTCCTCCACGATTAGGCCGTCGCGAAAGATGATCCGCCGGCGGGCGTGGGCGCCCACCTCGTCCTCGTGGGTGACGAGGATGACCGTGATCCCGTCCCGGTTCAGCGAATCGAAAATGCCCATGACGTCGGCGCTGGTCTGGGTGTCCAGTGCCCCCGTGGGCTCGTCGGCCAGCAGGATCGCCGGTTCCCCGGCCAGGGCGCGCGCAATGGCGACGCGCTGTTGCTGACCGCCGGACAGCTGGGAGGGATGGTGATCCATGCGTTCTGCGAGGCCGACCATGGTGAGGCATTCCTCGGCCCGCGCCTTGCGTCGTTTCGCGCTCCAGCCGCGATAGATCAGCGGCAGGGCGACATTGTCGAGGGCGCTGGTGCGCGCCAGCAGGTTGAATTGCTGGAAGACAAAACCAACCGACCTGTTGCGGAACGCGGCCAGCTCATCCGGCGAGCGCTCGTTCAGCGCCTCGCCGTTCACCACCAGCGTGCCGGAGGTGGGACGATCCAGCGCGCCGAGCATGTTCATGAAGGTGGACTTGCCCGAGCCCGAGGCGCCCATGACCGCCACGTATTCACCCGCCGCGATGTCGCAATCGACGCCCTTGAGCGCATGCACGTCGCCGCCGCCCAGGCGATAGACCCGCGTCAGGCCCCGCGCGCGGATGAGGGGCGCGGTCATCAACCCGCCTCGCGCACGCGGGTGACGACCGCGTCGCCCGCTTCGAAGCCTTCGCCGAGGATCTGCGTGAATTGCCCGTCCGACAGGCCGAGACCCACAGGACGGCTTTGCAGCCCGCCTTCGGGAGTCTGCACCCAGAGCTGGCCGCGGCGCACATCGCTGCGCTGGTTCGCCCGTTCGGCGGCGAGAGCGTCATAGCGCGCCAGCTGGTCGGCGGTGAGCACGTCGGCGAGGGCGCGGCGCATGAGCGCCGCGAAGTCGGGCGGCGCGCCGCCGCCGGCCTGGGCGGCCTGCATGCGGCTGCGAATATCGGCGAAGGCCTCCTGCAGCGCGGCGCGCGCCTCGTCCTGCTGGGCTTCGGTCAGCTCAAGCTCTTCGGTGAGGCCGTCGACCATGGCCCCCATCCGGTCTGCGCCGCCGCCGCCGCGGCGTTCGCCGCCGTCGCTTTCGACCACGAGCGCTTCCGCGGCGCCGCGCGGCGCGAATCGCAGGGCCGCATTGGGCGCGGAAAGCGCGCCTTCGACCTGGCCGGTGACGATGGAGACGTTGGCCGTCATGCCTGGCAGCAGGCGCTGGCGCGGATTGTCGGCTTCGATCACCACGGTGTAGGTGACGACGTTCGCCTCGTCGGTGGCGGCCAGGCGCACCTGCACCACCTCGCCGTCGAAATCGAGGTCGGGATAGGCGTCCACGTCGAAGGTGACCCGCTGACCTTCGTTGATCTCGCCGATGTCCGCCTCGTCGATCTGCGCCTCAATCTGCACACGGGTCAGATCCTGGGCGATCAGGAACAGCACCGGCGCGTTGAACGACGCGGCCACGGTCTGGCCCTCGTCGATCTGGCGATCGATCACCACTCCGTCGATGGGCGCGCGAATGAAGGTCCGCTCCAGATCCACACGTGCGCTCTGCAGATTGGCTTCGCGCTGCTGCAGCGTGGCGCGGGCGTTGCGCAGATTCGCCGTGGCGACGGCGAGGCCGGCGCGGGCGTTGTCGAAGCCGGTCTGGGCCTGATCGTACTGGGCCTCGGAAAACGTGCCGCGATCGCGCAGCTCTACGGCGCGGTTGAAGGCGCGCTCGGCCGCTGCAAGTTCGGACCGCGTGCGCGACACATTGGCTTCGCTGACCTGAACCTGGGCGCGGGCGACCTCGGCGGAGGCTTCGGCCTCCAGGACGCGGGTCTCGAACGATTGCGGGTCCAGCCGGGCGAGCAGGGCGCCGGCCTCGACCTCGTCGTTGAAATCGGCGTTCAGTTCCAGGATCTGGCCGGAAAGCTGCGAGCCGACCTCTACGGTCACCAGCGGAGCGATGCGCCCGGAAGACGCCACGATGCGCTCCAGGTCGCGGCGCACCAGCTCGCTGCTTTCGATCTCCAGCGGGCCGGCGCCGCCGGCGTCGTCGCCGCGCAGCACGAACCACCAGACGCCGGCTGCCACAAGGGCGACCGCAACGGCGGCCCAAATCACTCTTTTCACGTGTCGTTCCCCGCTTGGACAAACCAAAGCCGCGCTTTAGCGCGTGTTGGTCAGACGCGCTAACATGGGGTGTTCCGTCGGCGAAGTTAATAAACGGACAGCTGATTGAAAGCGATTGAAAATCAGTTGCAGATAAACCGCCGTTTAGCGCAGGCAGCCGGCCGGAAAACGCCGCGCTTTCGTCTTGCGGGGCCGGGCGAGCCGATCTAGCTTCCGCCACAATCGCGACCGGGGTGTTCGCGAGCTTCAATGCGGGGTGTGCGCATGCGTCCCATTCCCGCCTGGAAGGCCCCGGCCCATATGGAACTTGACGCCGGAAGGGTGACGCGATGAACGCGCTCCTGCTTGAGTACTTGCCGATCTTGATCTTCTTCGGAATCGCCACCGTCATGGGCCTCGCCTTCATCCTGGCGGCGTTCGTGCTGGCGCCCTCCGATCCGGATCCCGAGAAGGTGTCCACATACGAGTGCGGGTTCAACGCTTTCGACGACGCCCGCATGAAGTTCGACGTGCGATTCTACCTGGTGGCCATTCTGTTCATCATCTTCGACCTGGAGGTGGCGTTCCTGTTCCCTTGGATCTTCCCGATCTTCGACGGAAACATCTTCACCTTCTGGTCCATGATGGTGTTCCTGGGCGTTCTGCTCATCGGGTTCCTTTATGAATGGCGCAAGGGCGCCCTGGACTGGGAGTAGAGCTGATGGCTGATACGACCACCCCTGCGGGCGGCGCGGCGCGGGCCGCGACCCCGCTCTACGACCCCAAGAAGCATGACCCGTTTTTCGACGGCGTCTCCGACCAGCTGGCCGACAAGGGCTTTCTTGTGGCCCGGGCCGACGATCTGATCACCTGGGCGCGCACCGGCTCGCTGATGTGGATGACGTTCGGTCTGGCGTGCTGCGCGGTGGAGATGATGCAGGCCTCCATGCCGCGCTACGACATCGAGCGTCTGGGCGCCGCGCCGCGCGGCAGCCCCCGTCAGTCCGACGTGATGATCGTGGCGGGCACGCTCACCAACAAGATGGCTCCGGCCCTGCGCAAGGTCTACGACCAGATGCCCGAGCCGCGCTACGTGATCTCCATGGGCAGCTGCGCCAATGGCGGCGGATATTACCACTATTCCTACTCGGTGGTGCGCGGCTGCGACCGGATCGTGCCGGTGGACATCTATGTGCCCGGCTGCCCGCCGACCGCCGAAGCGCTGATCTACGGCATCATGCAGCTGCAAAAGAAAATCCGCCGCGAAGGCTCGATCGAGCGATAGACGCGCGCGAAGGAGAGGCTCTGGTGAGCAAGACCGACAGCTTACAGGAACTGGGCGAGCACATCGCCGGAGCGCTTGACGAGGACGTCAAGGGGTTCGAGATCGCGGTGGGCGAGCTGACCGTGGAGATCCACCGTGACCGGGTGGTCAAGGTGATGCGCTTTCTGCGCGACGATCCCACGTGCCGCTTCACCACGCTGATCGACATTTGCGGCGTCGACTGGCCGAGCCGCAGCGACCGGTTCGACGTGGTCTATCACCTGCTTTCCATGCACCATAACCAGCGCGTTCGCGTAATCCTGACCACCGACGAGGACACCCCCGTGGCCTCCGTCACCGATCTCTGGCCGGCGGCCAACTGGTTTGAGCGTGAAGCCTTCGACATGTACGGGGTCCTGTTCGACAACCATCCCGATCTGCGCCGCATCCTCACCGATTACGGCTTCCACGGGTTTCCGCTCCGCAAGGACTTCCCGCTCACCGGCTTCACTCAGGTCGTTTACGACGAAGAACAGAAGCGGGTGGTCTACGAGCCGGTGAGCCTGGTGCAGGAATACCGCGAGTTCGATTTCCTCTCTCCCTGGGAAGGCGCGAAATACGTGCTGCCCGGTGACGAGAAGGCGGAGGACAAGGCGTGAGCAAACCGGCGAAACTCCTCACCCTGATCGTAGGTGCGATGGTGATCGTTGCGCTCGCCTACACAGGCGGCGAGGCGCTGGGCTCCGAGATGGCCAAGCGCGAGATCGCTGCGGCCGAACAAGGACAATCGTGATGGCCGAGACCGACATCCGCAATTTCACGATCAATTTCGGGCCCGTGCACCCGGCCGCCCATGGCGTGCTGCGCATGGTGCTTGAGCTGGACGGCGAAGTGGTCGAGCGCGTCGACCCCCATATCGGCCTGTTGCACCGCGGCACCGAGAAGCTTCTAGAGCACAAGACCTACCTGCAGGGCATCGGCTATTTTGATCGCCTCGATTACGTGGCGCCGATGAATCAGGAGCACGCCTTCTGCATGGCGGCCGAAAAGCTGGCGGGCATTCCGGTGCCGAAGCGCGGCTCCTATGTGCGCGTGCTGTATTCGGAAATCGGCCGGATCCTGTCGCACCTTCTGAACATCACGACCCAGGCCATGGACGTGGGCGCGCTGACCCCGCCGCTATGGGGCTTTGAAGAGCGCGAAAAGCTCATGGGCTTCTACGAGCGCGCGTCCGGCGCGCGCCTGCACGCCCACTTCTTCCGGCTGGGCGGCGTCCATCAGGACCTGCCCCAGGCGCTGATCGACGACATCTACACCTGGTGCGATAATTTCGGCCAGCACGTGGACGATCTCGAAACGCTGCTGACCGGCAGCCGCATTTTCCGCGCCCGCAATGTGGACATTGCGATGGTCAGCAAGGAAGACGCGCTGGCCTGGGGCTTCTCCGGCATCATGGTGCGCGGTTCGGGCATGGCCTGGGACCTGCGCAAGGCCCAGCCCTACGAGGTCTATGACGAGCTGGAGTTCAACATCCCGCTCGGCAAGAACGGCGACAATTTCGACCGCTATCTCTGCCGCGTCGAAGAGATGCGCGAGAGCGTGAAGATCATGAAGCAGTGCTGTGAATGGCTCTCCCGGGCGGAGAACCAGGGTCAGGTCCTGCCCACCGACACAAAATGGGCGCCGCCGCGCCGCGCCGAGATGAAGCGCTCCATGGAAGCGCTCATCCACCACTTCAAGCTCTACACCGAAGGCGTCCATGTGGACGAGGGCCAGGCCTACGCCGCCGTGGAGGCGCCCAAGGGCGAGTTTGGCGTCTATATGGTCTCCACAGGCGGCAACAAACCCTATCGCGTGAAGATCCGCGCGCCGGGCTATCCGCACCTGCAGGCCATGGATCACCTCAACAAGGGCCACATGCTCGCGGACGTGTCCGCGATCCTGGGCTCGCTGGACATCGTGTTCGGAGAGATCGACCGATGAGCGTCCGCCGTCTCGCAGCCGAACAGCCGGGCAGCTTCGAATTCTCCAAGGAGAGTGAAGCCAAGGTGCAGTTCTGGCTGAACAAATACCCCGAAGAGCGCCGCGCCTCGGCGGTGATCCCGCTTCTGTGGATCGTGCAGAAGCAGGAAAACTGGATCCCCGAGCCGGCCATGCGCCAGATCGGCGAGCGCCTCGGGATGCCGTATATCCGCGTCTACGAGGTCGCGACCTTCTACACCATGTTCAATCTCGCCCCGACGGGTCAGCACCTGATCCAGGTGTGCGGCACGACGCCGTGCTGGCTGCGCGGCGCGGACGGGCTGAAGGCGGCGTGCGAGAAGAAGATCGGTCCCAAGGGGCGCAACCACGTCTCCGCCGACGGCAAGCTCGCATGGGAAGAGGTGGAGTGCCTAGGCGCCTGCGCCAACGCGCCCATGGTCCAGATCTCCAATACGCAAGGCGATTTTTACTACGAGGACCTGACACCGGAAGCGCTCGAGCAGATGCTCGACGATCTCGTCGCCGGCAAGGTGATCAAGCCGGGGCCGATCACAGGCCGCCACGCCTCTGAGCCGACGCAGGCGAAGATGAAGGTGCTTGAGGAGGCGAGCCTCTATGACGGCTCGCGCGCCGAACCGATCGCCGAACTGCCCCATGCGGTGAAGACCTCAGAGCCGGCGCCGGTGTCGAAGGCCAAGAGCACCCAGCGCGAAGAGACCGAGAAGGAAACCGGTCCCTCCATCGCCAAGCCGGCGCCCAAGGACAAGGCCGAAGCCGACAAGCCGGCCGCAGGTCGGCCGAAGACCCCGCCGAAAAAGCGCCCCGCGGCGAAGAAGACCGATCAGGGCGACTCCGTCACCAAACCGTCGGAGAAGAAGCCTGCTCCGAAAAAGCCCGCGGCGAAGACGCCGGCGGCGAACAAGAAAAGCGAGGAGTAGGGCATGACCCAGCTTCTGCAGGACAAAGACCGTATCTTCACCAATCTCTACGGCCGCCATGACTGGCGCCTGGAGGCGGCGAAGACGCGCGGCTCGTGGAACGGCACCAAAGAGATGCTGGAGCAGGGTCGCGACTGGATCATCGACCAGGTCAAGAAGTCCGGCCTGCGCGGCCGCGGCGGGGCGGGCTTTCCCACCGGCCTGAAATGGTCGTTCATGCCCAAGGAGGTGGGCGCGCGCCCGCACTATCTGGTGGTCAACGCCGACGAGTCCGAGCCGGGCACGTGCAAGGACCGCGAGATGATGCGCCACGATCCCCAGCACCTCGTCGAGGGCTGCCTGATCGCCAGCTACGCCATGCGCGCGCACGAGTGCTACATCTATATCCGCGGCGAGTACCAGCTGGAGCTCTCACGCCTCGAAGCGGCGATCAAGGAGGCGTACGACGCCAAGCTGATCGGCAAGGACAATATCCACGGCTGGGATTTCGATCTCTACGTCCACCACGGCGCCGGCGCCTATATCTGCGGCGAGGAGACCGCGCTTCTGGAAAGCCTCGAAGGCAAGAAGGGCCAGCCGCGTCTGAAGCCGCCGTTTCCGGCCAACGCCGGCCTCTATGGCGCGCCGACGACTGTGAACAATGTCGAGAGTATTGCGGTCGTTCCCACGATCCTGCGCCGGGGCGCGGACTGGTTCGCGGGCTTCGGCCGTGAGGGTAATACCGGCACCAAGGTCTTCTCCATTTCCGGCCATGTGAACGCGCCGTGCAATGTCGAAGAAGCCATGAGCATCCCGTTGAAAACCCTCATCGAACAGTATTGCGGCGGGGTGCGCGGCGGCTGGGATAACCTGAAGGCCGTGATCCCCGGCGGATCGTCGGTTCCCCTGCTGCCCAAGGCGATCTGCGACGACGTGCTGATGGATTTCGATGCTCTCAAGGAGCACAAGTCCGGCCTCGGCACCGCCGCCGTCATCGTCATGGATAACTCCACCGATGTGGTCCGCGCCATCGCCCGCATCTCCTATTTTTACAAGCACGAAAGCTGCGGCCAGTGCACGCCGTGCCGTGAAGGCACCGGCTGGATGTGGCGGGTGCTCGACCGCATGGCGCGCGGCGAGGCGGAAACGCACGAGATCGACGATCTCCTTGATGTTGCAGGACAAGTGGAAGGCCACACGATCTGCGCCCTGGGCGATGCGGCGGCCTGGCCGGTGCAGGGCCTGATCCGCCATTTCCGCCACGAGATCGAAGAGCGCATCGACAATTACCGCACCGGCAAGCCGGTGTTCACCGGCGCCGTGGCCGCGGAGTAGGGACGAGTCATGTCTGACACCATGCGCACCATCGTCATCGACGGCGAGGAAGTCACCGTTCCGCAGGACTATAACCTGCTGCAGGCCGTCGAGGCGGCCGGAGGCGAGATTCCGCGCTTCTGCTATCATGAGCGGCTCTCCGTGGCCGGCAATTGCCGCATGTGCCTTGTGGAGCTTGTGGGCGCGCCCAAGCCCGTAGCGTCCTGCGCCTTCTTGGTGAAGGACATGCGCGGCGGGCCCAATGGCGAGCCGCCGGCCATGCGCACGCTGAGCCCGCTGGTGAAGAAGGCGCGCGAAGGGGTGATGGAGTTCCTGCTCATCAACCACCCGCTGGACTGCCCGATCTGCGACCAGGGCGGGGAATGCGATCTGCAGGACCAGTCCATGGCCTATGGCCGCGCCGGCTCGCGCTTTGCGGAGAACAAGCGGGCGGTGGAAGACAAGTATATGGGCCCGCTGATCAAGACGATCATGACCCGCTGCATCCAGTGCACCCGCTGCGTGCGCTTCGCCACCGAGATCGCCGGCGTGTCCGAGCTCGGCGCCATCGGGCGCGGCGAGGACATGGAGATCACCACCTATCTCGAGCAGTCCATGACGTCGGAGCTCTCCGGTAACGTCATCGATCTGTGCCCGGTGGGTGCGCTCACGTCGAAGCCCTACGCCTTCAATGCGCGCCCCTGGGAGCTGAACAAGACTGAAAGCATCGACGTGATGGACGCGCTGGGCGCCAACATCCGCGTCGACGTACGCATGGGCGCGGTGCTGCGCGTCATGCCGGTCACCCATGACGACGTGAACGAGGAATGGATCTCCGACAAGACCCGCTTTGTCTGGGACGGGCTCGGCCGCCAGCGTCTGGATCGTCCGTTCGCCAAGAAGGACGGCAAGCTTGCGCCCGTCGACTGGTCTGAAGCGCTGAAGATCGCGGCGGAGAAGCTCTCCGGCGACGCGTCGAAAATCGGCGTCATCGCCGGCGACATGAACGATGTGGAGGGCCTCAAGGCCGCCAGGGACCTGTTCTCCGCGCTGGGCGTCACCTCGATCGATTGCCGCCAGGACGGGGCGAAGATCGGGGAGGGCGCTCGTGAGAGTTACCTCTTCAACTCCACCATCGCCGGCATCGACAAGGCCGACGCGATCCTTCTGATCGGGACCAATCCGCGCCTGGAGGCGCCGGTCCTCAACGCCCGGATCCGCCAGCGCTGGCTCAATTCTGACATTCAAGTGGGCCTGATCGGGGAAGCCGCCGACCTGACCTACGATTACGAACACGCGGGGACTAGCCCGGCCGATATCGAGGGTCTGGCGCGCAAGCGCTCAGGGATCATCAAGGCGCTTAAAGACGCCGAGCGTCCGATGATCATCGTCGGCGCCGGCGCCCTGGCCCGCAAAGACGGCGCTGCGGTGCTGCGCGCGGCCGGTGAACTCGCCGACAAGATCGGTGCGGTCAAAGAGGGCTGGAACGGCTTCAACGTGCTCCACGGCGCGGCGAGCCGCGTCGGCGGACTGGATCTTGGCTTTGTGCCGGGCGAGGGCGGTCGCGACACGGACGCGATCCTGGACGGCGCCTCGAAAGGCGAGGTCGAAACCGTTGTGCTTCTGGGCGCCGACGAGATCGACACCGCGAAGCTCGGCGACGCCTATGTGATCTATGTGGGACACCACGGCGATGCGGGCGCCATGCGCGCCGATCTGATCCTGCCGTCAGCCGCTTACACCGAAAAGAACGGGCTCTACGTGAACACCGAAGGCCGCGTCCAGATGGGCTCGCGCGCGGTGTTCCCGAAGGGTGAAGCCAAAGAGGACTGGGCGATCTTCCGGGCGCTGTCCGGCGTGCTGGGCAAGACGCTGCCCTATAATGATCTCAACGCGCTGCGCGCCGCTCTGATTGAGGAGAACGAACTCTTCGGCCAGATCGACCATGCGCGGGGCGCGGCCACGGCCGGGGACTTCAAGGTGGCCGAGATCGGCGCGGCGGGCGAACTCACCGACGCGCCCTTCCGCTCGCCCGTGACCGATTTCTATCTGACCAACGCGATCGCGCGGGCGTCCAAGACCTTGGCCGAATGCTCGGCCATGGTCGCCGCGGCGCGCGCCGAATTGCAGGCGGCGGAGTAGGGCGATGACGCCGATCGATTTTCCCGCCCTCTTCAAGCGTCTGTTCAACGCGCGCACGAACGTGCCGTGGGTTCTGGCGCTCGTCACCGGCGCCGGAGTCGGCGGTTCGCAGGAGATGATGGTGCGCGGCCTGATCCTCGGCTTCGCCCTTGGACTGACCTGGGCCGTGCTGTTCGGCAAGCAGCCTGCTGATCACAGCGGCGAGGCCTAGACGATGGCGCGCTGGCTCAATACCAACACGATCCTCGGGGTGATGTTCGGAGGCGCGTTCGCGATTCCCATGACCGTGGTGCTCGGCCCGGCCGCCGGGATTCCGCTTGGGCTCGGCGTCGCGCTGATGTGGGCCGTGGCATTGAATATGAGCCGGACCGCCGGCGGGACTGAGACCGACAAGGACGCGGACTGATGTATGATTTCGTGACCGACCATGGCCCGTTGGCGGGCACTCTGCTTGCGCTGGCCCAGATCATGGGTTTCGTGATCGTCCTGCTGCTTTCGCTCGCCTTCCTGCTCCTGATGGACCGCAAGGTCTGGGCGGCCGTGCAGATGCGCAAGGGCCCCAACACGGTCGGCGCCTTCGGCCTGCTGCAGTCCTTTGCAGACTTCATCAAGTTCGTGGTGAAGGAGATCGTGGTGCCCGCCGGGGCGGACCGTCCGCTCTTCCTGCTGGCGCCGCTTCTGACCTTCATCTTCGCTTTCATCACCTGGGCGGTGATCCCGGTGGCGCCGGGCTGGGTGATCGCGGATCTGAATGTCGGCATCCTCTACATCTTCGCGATCTCCTCGCTGGGCGTGTACGGCATCATCGTCGGCGGCTGGGCGTCGAACTCGAAATATCCGTTCCTGGGCTCGCTGCGGTCGGCTGCGCAGATGGTCTCATACGAGGTCTCCATCGGCTTCGTGCTGGTGACCGTCCTGCTCATGGCCGGCTCCATGAACCTCTCCACCGTGGTCGAGGCGCAGGGCGGCGGCTTCTGGAACTGGCACGTCCTGTCGCTGGACATGCTGCCCTGGCCGGTCTTCCTGATCACGATCCCCATGTTCGTGATCTTTTTCATCTCGGCGCTGGCCGAGACCAACCGGCCGCCCTTCGATCTTCCCGAAGCCGAATCCGAGCTGGTGGCGGGCTATCAGGTGGAGTACTCCTCCACGCCCTACCTGCTGTTCATGATCGGCGAATATCTCAACATCGTGCTCATGTGCGCGCTGATGACGGTGCTGTTCTTCGGCGGCTGGCACGCCCCTTTCGACATCATTCCCTTCACCTGGGTCCCGCCGGTGTTCTGGTTCGCGATCAAGGTGGTCTTGTTCTTCTTCATGTTCGCCATGGTGAAGGCGCTGGTGCCCCGGTACCGCTATGACCAGCTGATGCGCCTTGGCTGGAAAATCTTCCTGCCCACCTCGCTGGGCGCCGTCGCAATCATGGGCGGGATCGTCGTCTACACCCAAGCGGCCGCAGGCTGAGAGAGAGTTCAAAGATGAACCGGATCGCCCAAACCCTTCGCGGCGCCGCCCTTCTGGACTTCTGGGGCGCGTTCGGGCTCGGCATGAAGTATTTCTTCCGTCCCAAGCCCACCATCAACTATCCCTTCGAGAAGGGTCGGCTGTCGCCGCGCTTTCGCGGCCAGCACGCGCTGCGCCGCTACGCCAACGGCGAAGAGCGCTGCATCGCGTGCAAGCTGTGCGAGGCGGTGTGTCCGGCCCAGGCCATCACCATCGAGGCCGAGCCCCGCGCCGACGGATCGCGCCGGACCACGCGGTACGATATCGACATGGTCAAATGCATTTATTGCGGCTTCTGCGAGGAAGCCTGCCCGGTGGATGCGATTGTGGAAGGCCCGAATTTCGAATTCGCCGTCGAGACCCGCGAAGAGCTCTACTACGACAAGGAAAAGCTCCTGGACAACGGCGATCGGTGGGAACGTGAAATCGCGCGGAACCTCGAACTCGACGCGCGCTACCGGTAGCGCTATTACGGCGCCCGACTCCATACGGGCCGCGGGGATTCTTCGCGCGGCCCGCCAATCCTGATCCGGCGAGGGTTCTCCTCGCCGCCCGTCCCGAAGGGGGGAGACCCGTGCTGCAAGCGGCGGCTTTCTACATTCTGTCCGCAATCGCGATTCTGTCGGCGCTCATGGTGGTGTCGGTGAAGAACCCGGTTCGCGCGGTGCTGTTCCTGATCCTCACCTTCTTCGCCGCGGCGGGACTGTTCGTGATCCTCGGAGCCGAGTTTCTCGCGATGATCCTGGTGATCGTCTATGTGGGCGCGGTGGCGGTGCTGTTCCTGTTCGTCGTGATGATGCTGGACATCGATTTCGCGGCGTTGAAGGCCGGATTCGTCGAGAACGCGCCCCTGGGCGGGCTTGTGGCTCTGACGCTGGCCGGCATTCTCGCCGTGACCGGCTTCACCTGGATCAGCGCGGAGAGCGCGCCCGGCAATCTCGCCTCGCCGACGCCGGACGGGGTCACCAATGTGGCCGCCCTCGGCGCGCTCATCTATGACGATTACGTCCTTTATTTCCAACTCGCCGGCCTTGTCCTGCTGGTCGCCATGATCGGCGCCATCGTGCTCACCCTGCGTCATCGCGACGGGGTGAAGCGTCAGGACATGCACCGCCAGGTCACACGCTCGCGCGCGGACTCGGTGGAGGTCGTCGAAGTCAAATCCGGCGAAGGAATCGGCTGATGCTTGAGATCGCCCTCGGACACTATCTCGCGCTCGCCGCGATCCTGTTCACCATCGGGGTGTTCGGGATCTTCGTGAACCGCAAGAACGTGATCATCCTTTTGATGTCGATCGAGCTCATGCTGCTCGCGGTCAACATCAATCTGGTGGCGTTCTCCGCCTATCTCGGCGATCTGGTCGGCCAGGTTTTCGCCCTTTTCATCCTCACCGTCGCCGCAGCCGAAGCGGCCGTCGGTCTCGCCATTCTTGTCGTCTTCTTCCGAAACCGCGGTGACATCGCGGTCGAAGGCGCCAACCTGATGAAGGGCTAGCGCTAGAGCCATGGCCTATATCGTCGTTTTCGCGCCGCTGCTCGCAGCGATCTTCGCCGGCTTGCTCCAAAAGCAGATCGGCGACCGCGCCGCGCAGATCATCACCACCGGCGGGACCATCCTGGCCGCCCTGTCTTCGGTCGCGGTGTTCGCGGACGTGGCTGTCGGCGGCAATGCGCGCACGATCGAGCTGGCGCGATGGATCGCGATCGGCTCGTTCGAGGTGAACTGGGCGATCAAGCTGGATACGCTTTCGGCGGTCATGCTGGTGGTGATCACCAGCGTGTCCAGCCTCGTGCACGTCTATTCCTGGGGCTACATGTCCCACGATCCGCACCGGGCGCGCTTCTTCGCCTACCTGTCGCTGTTCACCTTCGCCATGCTGTCGCTCGTGACGGCCGACAACTTCATCCAGATGTTCTTCGGCTGGGAGGGCGTGGGGCTCGCCTCCTATCTGCTGATCGGGTTCTGGTACAAGAAAGAAAGCGCCAACTCCGCCGCCATCAAGGCTTTCGTCACCAACCGGGTCGGCGATTTCGGCCTGGCGCTCGGCGTGATGGCGGTCTTCGCCGTGTTCGGCACGGTGCAGTTCGACGAGGTCTTTGCGCAGGTCCCGCAGATGCAGGACGCCGTGCTCACCGTGTTCGGCATGGACTTCCAGGCGCTGGAACTGATCGCCTTCCTGCTGTTCATCGGCGCCATGGGCAAGTCGGCGCAGTTCATGCTTCACGTCTGGCTGCCCGACGCCATGGAAGGCCCGACGCCGGTTTCGGCGCTGATCCACGCCGCCACCATGGTGACCGCGGGCGTGTTTCTGGTGTGCCGGGCGCACCCGATCTTCGAGCTGGCGCCCAACACGTCGGCGTTCATCACCTTCATCGGCGCGATCACCGCGATCTTCGCCGCGACGGTGGGCCTGGTGCAGAACGACATCAAGCGTGTGATCGCCTACTCCACCTGCTCGCAGCTGGGCTACATGTTCTTCGCCGCCGGCCTGGGTCTCTATTCGGCGGCCATGTTCCACCTGTTCACGCACGCCTTCTTCAAGGCGCTCCTGTTCCTCGGCGCCGGCTCGGTGATCCACGGCCTCCATGACGAGCAGGACATGCGCAAGATGGGCGGCGTCTACAAACTCCTGCCCATGACCTGGATCCTGATGATCATCGGCACGCTGGCGCTCACGGGTGTTGGAATCCCGCTTCTGGGCGTCGGCTTCGCGGGTTTCTACTCGAAGGACATGATCATCGAGGAAGCCTTCATGATGGGCCAGGAGGGGCTGCCCTTCGGCCTGTTCGCGTTCTGGATCGGCGTCCTCGCCGCGGGGCTCACCAGCTTTTACTCCTGGCGCCTGATTTTCATGACCTTCCATGGCAAGCATCGCGGCGATCCCGAGCATCTCAAGCACGCCCATGAGAGCGGCTGGGTGATGCTCGCGCCGCTGGTCCTGCTGGCCGTCGGCGCGGTGTTCGCCGGCGCCGTGTTCAAGTCCGACTTCGTGGGCAAGGGCGCGCTGACCTTCTGGGGAGACAGCCTGCCGGCCGGGCCATACGCGGAATACAATTACGGTGAGTACGCGCCGGAGGACGGCGATTCGCCGGGCGAACCGCTGGTGTCCAACGCCGCCGGTCCGCAAGAGGCGGTCGACGATCAAGCGGTTGAAGCCGGAGAAAACGGTGAAGCCGCGGGCGATCACGGCGAGGGCGACCATGGCGGGCATCATCCGCCGGTCTGGGTGCTGATCCTGCCGGTGGCGGTGACGGTGTTGGGCTTCGCGATCGCGTGGTTCTTCTACATCGCCAATCCCGGCCTGCCGGCCCGCATCGCCGCGCGTGGCGGCCCGCTGCACAGCTTCCTCTATAACAAGTGGTACGTTGATGAGCTCTACGACGCCGTCTTCGTCAAAGGCACGCGCGCGCTCGGCGATCTGTTCTCCAAGGTGGGCGACCAGCGCATCATCGACGGGCTGGGCCCCAACGGAGTGGCGGGAACCGCGCTCGCCGGGGCCAGGCGGATCGCCCGCATGCAGAGCGGGTATGTCTACCACTATGCCTTTTTCATGCTGATCGGAGTGCTGGGTCTGGCGCTCTGGATCGTCGCGCGCGCCGGGGTGTAACGGGGTAATGCTCTCTCAGCTTCCAATTCTTTCCGCGATCACCTTCCTGCCGGCTCTGGGCGCGGTGGCGATCCTCATCCTGCGCGCCTTGATGCGCACGGAGGATTCCGATGCGCTGGACAAAAACGCCAAGGGCGTGGCGCTGTTCGTCACGGGCTTCGTCTTCGTGCTCGCGGCGCTGGTGGCGCTGGAGTTCGATCCGTCCGATCCGGGCTTCCAGTTCGTGGAGAACGCGGCCTGGCTGGGCGATCTGGGCGTCTCCTACAAGATGGGCGTGGACGGGATCAGCATCCTCTTCGTGCTGCTGACCGCCTTCATCCTGCCGATCTGCATCCTCTCCAGCTGGGGCCTGAAGAAGCGCGTCGCCGACTATATGGCCGCCTTCCTGCTGCTCGAAACGCTGATCATCGGCGTGTTCTGCGCCCTCGATCTGGTGCTGTTCTATATCTTCTTCGAAGGCTCCCTGATCCCGATGTTCCTGATCATCGGGGTGTGGGGCGGCGCCAACCGGATCTACGCCGCGTTCAAGTTCTTCCTCTACACCTTCGTGGGCTCGGTGCTGATGCTGGCGGCGATGATCGTCATGTTCATCACCGCAGGCACGACCGATATCGAACTGCTGCTCGACTTTCCCTTCGCCGAAACGCTGCAGACCTGGCTCTGGCTGGGCTTCTTCGCCAGCTTCGCCGTGAAGATGCCCATGTGGCCGGTGCACACCTGGCTGCCGGACGCCCACGTGCAGGCGCCGACGGCGGGTTCGGTGATCCTGGCGAGCATTCTTCTGAAGCTCGGCGGGTACGGTTTCCTGCGATTCTCGCTGCCCATGTTCCCGGACGCGAGCGCCTACTTCCAGCCGATGGTCTTCGTGCTTTCGGTCATCGCCATCATCTACACCTCGCTGGTGGCGTTCCGGCAGACCGACATCAAGAAGCTCATCGCCTATTCCTCCGTGGCGCACATGGGGTTCGTGACCCTTGGGATCTTCGCCGCCAACGAGCTGGGCATCCAGGGCGCGATCTTCCAGATGATCTCCCACGGCTTCATCTCCGGCGCGCTCTTCCTGTGCATCGGCGTGATCTACGATCGCTTCCATACGCGCGAGATCGCCTTCTACGGCGGGCTGGTTCACAAGATGCCGGTCTATGCGGCCTTTTTCGCGCTGTTCGCCATGGCCAATGTGGGCTTGCCGGGCACATCCGGTTTTGTGGGCGAGATCACCGCCATGATGGGCGCGTTCCAGGTGGATCCGCGCGTGGCCTTTGGCGCGGCGCTCGGCGTGATCTTCTCGGCGGTATACATGCTGACCGTCTACAAGAAGGTCGTGTTCGGCGAGATCACCAATCCGAAGCTTGAGACGGCGACGGACCTGAACGGGCGCGAATGGGTCAACCTCTCCGTTCTCGCGGCGCTGGCGATCTATTTCGGCTTCTTCACCACGCCGATCACCGAGACGACCCGCGCCAGCGTGCAGCAACTCATCGAGCAATACGAGGCCGCGACCCTTGAGCCGTTTGAAGAGATCAACGCCTTCGAACCGATCCAGTCCGCGCCCCAGACCGAATCCGAAGGCCAGCCATGACCGCGTCCTCGCTTCTCAATGATCTCGCCTTGATGATCCCGGAGCTGCTGCTCGCGGTGGGCGCCCTCGCGCTGCTCATGCTCGGCGTCTACTGGAAAACCGAAGAGGGCGGCGCGCGCCTCGTGATGCGTCTTGCGACCGTGCTTCTGGTCGTCGCAGCCGCCGTGGCCGTATTCACCGCCGGCGAAGAGCCGGGATCGCTGTTCAACGGCGCGTTCGCGGTCGACAACTTCGCGCTTTACGCCAAGACCGTGGTGTTTCTGGCCGGCGCCGTGGCGCTGCTGCTCGCGTCGAGATACCTTCAGACCGAGCGCCTGTTGAAGCCGGAATATCCCGTGCTCGTCGTGCTGGCCTGCCTGGGCATGTCCTTCATGGTCAGCGCCGACAACCTGATGACGCTTTATCTCGGGCTCGAGATGCAGTCGTTGTCGCTGTACATCCTCGCGGCGTTCAACCGGGATAGCCTGCGCGCCTCCGAGGCCGGGCTGAAATACTTTGTGCTCGGCGCGCTGTCGTCCGGCCTGCTGCTCTACGGCTCGTCGCTGGTGTACGGGTTCTCCGGCACCACCAGCTTTGAAGGGATCGCCATCGCCGCCGCGGAGGAGGGGACCAATATCGGCCTCCTGTTCGGCCTTGTGTTCGTGGTCTCCGGCCTTGCCTTCAAGATCTCCGCCGCACCGTTCCATATGTGGACGCCGGACGTCTATGAGGGCGCTCCCACGCCCGTGGCGGCCTTCTTCGCCACCGCGCCCAAGCTCGCCGCCATGGCGCTGCTGGCGCGCGTCCTGACCGAGCCCTTCGGCCCGATGGTCGAGGACTGGCGCCAGATCATCATCGTGCTGGCCCTGCTCTCCATGGCGTTCGGCGCCTTCGGCGCGCTGATGCAGTCCAACATCAAGCGCCTGATGGGGTATTCCTCGATCGGCAATGTGGGCTACGCGCTTGTGGGCCTCGCCGCCGGCACGCAGCTCGGGCTGTGGTCGGTCTTGCTCTACATGACGCTCTACGTGGTCGGCGTGGCCGGCGCGTTCGCCGTGATCCTCTCCATGCGCCGGGCCGAAGGCATGGTGGAGCGCATTGACGATCTGAAAGGCCTCGCCCAGACGCGGCCGGTGCTCGGGTGGACGATGACCGCGCTGATGTTCTCCATCGGCGGCATGCCGTTCCTCGTCGGCTTTTTCGGCAAGCTGTTCGTGTTCTACGCGGCGGCGTCGGCGGGCCTTGTCTGGCTGGTGGTCGTGGCGCTTTTGTTCTCTGCAGTGTCCATGGCCTATTACCTGAAGGTCGTGAAGGTGATCTGGTTTGACGAGCCGGAAGGCGAATTCCAGCCGGCCCCGGCCGGCGTCGCCTTCGTCAGCCGTGTGGCGGGGCTCGCCACCGTGGTGCTGGTGCCCTTCGTGGCGATCCTGTTGACCCAGGTGATCCGCGCCGGAACCGGCATCGGCGGCTAGCGCCTTGCGCATCGAGGTCTTCGACCAGCTCGATTCCACCAATGACGAGGCCAAGCGGCGCGCGCTCGCGGGCGAGGCGGGGCCGCTCTGGATCGTTGCAAAGGCCCAGACCGACGGGCGGGGCCGCCGGGGCCGGGCCTGGACCAGCCCCAGCGGCAATCTGTTCGCCACCGGTCTGTTTCGTCTGAACGCAACGCCCGCCGAGGCCGCCAATCTCTCCTTCGCCGCGGCCCTGGCGGTGGGCGATCTCGCCGCGACTCGTCTGAACCCTGACCTGGTCCGGCTGAAATGGCCCAACGACGTTCTGGTGGCCGGGCGCAAGGTCTCCGGTATCCTTTTGGAGTCCGGAGCGCACGCGGACGGCGGGCTCTGGCTCGCCGTGGGGATCGGCGTCAATCTCGCCCATCATCCCGACGACTCCGAACGGCCGTCCACCGATTTCTCAGAGCACGGTGAAGCGCCAACGCCCGAACAGGCGGTCGAGACGCTCGCCGAGCGCTTCGATTACTGGCGGATGAAGTGGGCGGAGGCAGGCTTCACGCCCTTGCGTCAGGCCTGGCTCAGCCGCGCCCATGGGCTTGGCGAGCGCTGCACGGTGCGCCTTCAGGGCGAGACGCTGGAGGGCGTGTTCGCCGACCTGCACGAGGACGGTTCGCTGCGGCTTGATTTGCCGGGCGGGTCGCGGCGCTTTATCTCGGCGGGCGACGTGTTCTTTCCGCAGGGCTAGGCTTTGCGCGCTTTAGAAAAAAGGAAGCCCATGCTTCTCGCCATTGATTGCGGCAACACCAACACGCTCTTCGCCGTCCACGACGGGACGCAGTGGCGCGCCCAGTGGCGCACCGCCACGCACTCCACCCGCACGGCGGACGAGTACGCCGTCTGGCTGAACCAGCTGCTTCAGTTGCAGGACATGTCGCTGAAGGACATCAACGGCTGTGTCATCAGTTCGGTGGTGCCGCAATCGCTGTTCAACCTGCGCAATCTCGCCCGGCGCTATCTCGGCGGCGAGCCGCTGGTGGTGGGCGAGGGCGGCGTCGATCTCGGGGTCAGCGTCAACCTGCCCCGGCCCCAGGAGGCGGGCGCCGACCGGTTGGTCAACGCTCTCGGGTGCCGGGTGAAATATCCCGGCGCGCTGATCATCGTGGACTCCGGCACCGCGACCACGTTTGACGTGGTCAGCGCCGAGGGCGCGTTCGAAGGCGGGATCATCGCACCGGGGATCAATCTTTCCATGCAGGCGTTGCATACGGCGGCGGCCCGCCTGCCGCGGATCGCGATCGAAAAGCCGCAGCGCGTTCTGGGCAAGGATACGGTGGGCGCGATGCAGTCGGGGGTGTTTTATGGCTATGTCGATCTCATAGACGGGCTTGTGACGCGGCTGAAAGCCGAGTACGGCCACCCCATGACAGTCATCGCCACCGGCGGCGTCGCTTCCCTGTTCGAGGGCGCGACCCGCACCATTGATCATTATGATCCCGACGTGACCATTCGCGGTCTCCTTGAAGTCTGGCGGCGCAACGCGCCTGAGGCCGCAGCATGAGCACCAAATCCAAAACCACCGACGACAGCCAGGCGCTGTATTTCGTCCCGCTGGGCGGGTCCGGCGAGATCGGGATGAACCTCAATCTCTACGGCTACGGCGCCACCGAGGAGGATCAGACCTGGATCATCGTGGACTGCGGGGTCACTTTCGGGGACCTCTCCACGCCGGGCGTCGACATCATCATGCCCGACCCGCGGTTCATCGAGGATCGCAAGCACCAGCTGGCCGGCATCGTGCTCACCCACGCGCACGAAGACCATATGGGCGCGGTCGCCCATCTCTGGCGCCGGCTGCGCTGCCCGATCTACGCCACGCCCTTCACCGCGTGGCTGATGCGCGACCGGCTCCAGGAGCACGGGCTGCTGAACGAGGCCGAGCTGATCGAGATCGGCCTGCACGACCGCTTCGATATCGGACCCTTCGATATCGAGATGGTGACGCTCACCCACTCCATCCCCGAGCCTAACGGGCTGATCATCCGCACGCCGGCCGGCCTGGTGCTTCATACGGGCGACTGGAAGATCGATCCCGATCCGCTGATCGGCGCCTCCACCGACATCGCCAAGCTGGAAGCGGCCGGCGAAGAGGGTGTGATGGCCATGGTTTGCGACAGCACCAATGTCTTCACCAAGGGCGAATCCGGGTCCGAGCTGGGGGTTCGAGAGAACCTCACCAAGCTCGTGGGCCAATACGACAAGCGTGTGGCCATCGCCGCCTTCGCCTCCAACGTCGCCCGGCTGGAGACCGCCATCAAGGCGGCCGAGGCCAATGGCCGCCGCGTCTGCCTGGTGGGCCGGTCCATGCACCGCATGACCCGCGCGGCGAAGGCTGTCGGGATGCTGGCCGACGTTCAGCCCTTCGTGGACGAGGAGGAGGCGGGGTATTTCCCGCCGGAGAGCATTCTCTTCCTGTGCACGGGCTCACAGGGCGAGCCGCGCGCGGCGCTGTCTCGCATCGCAGAAGGCAGCCATCGCAACGTCACCCTCAATGACGGTGACGCGGTGATCTTCTCCTCGCGGATCATTCCGGGCAATGAGCGCGGCATTTTTGATCTGATGAACCGGCTCGCCGGTCGCGGAATTGAAGTGATCACCGAGAAAGACGAGCATATCCATGTCTCCGGCCATCCATGCCGGGACGAGCTGGCGCAGATGTACGCCTGGGCCAAGCCCAACATCGCGATCCCGGTCCATGGAGAGCTGCGGCACTTGAAAGAGCACGCCGCCTTCGCCAAAGAGCTGCAGGTGCCCCATTCGCTGGCGCCTCACAACGGCGCGGTGATCCGCATCACCAAGGACGGCGCGGCCATCGTCGACGAGGCGCCGTCAGGGCGCCTCCACGCCGACGGCAATTTCCTGGTCGACGCTGAGGCGGAGTCCCTGAAGGAACGCCGGCGTCTGGCGGCCTCCGGCCATGTCACCGTGGCGGCCATCGTCTCCGGAGGCGATCTGGTCGGCGCGGTGGATATCCGCTGCATGGGGATTCCCGAAACCGCTGCGTTCGACATCGAAGATTTCATGGACGAACTCGCTGATTCCGCCGAGACGGCTTTCAAGCGCCTGAGCAAGCGGGACAAGCGTGACGAGGGAGCGGTGGAGGAGGCCTTGCGCCGCGCCGTGCGCCGCGAAGCCAACCGCATCTGGGGCAAGAAACCCCATGTGGAAGCCATCATTCTGAGCACCTAGAGGAGCGCGTGATGAAGATCGGCCGTCTCAATCATGTCGGCGTCGCCACGCCCGACGTTGAAGCCGCCGCGAAGGTCTACGCCGATCTTTACGGGGCGACCGACGCCACCGAGGCGAAGGTGTTCGCCAATCTCGGGGTGAAGGTGATCTTCGTCACGCTTCCCAACATGCAGATCGAGCTGATCGAGCCGGCCGGCGAGGGCTCTCCGATCCACAAATTCCTGGAGAAGAACCCAAAGGGCGGCCAGCATCACATGTGCTTTGAAGTGCCCGACATCCTGCAGGCCCGCGACGCCATGGCGGAGCGCGGCGCCACGGTGCTTGGGACCGGCGATCCCTATATCGGCGCCCACGGCGTGCCGGTGATCTTCGTCCACCCCAAGGACACCGGCGGCGTGCTGATCGAACTGATGCAGGACCCGCAGGTCAGGCTCGGGGAGGGCGGGGATTGAGCGCCACGGCCGCGCCGAACCTGCTGATGCAACGCCTCGGCTGGGGCCTTGTCGGCCTGTTTCTGCTCCTCTGGATCGCCCAGCTCTTCCTTCCCGCCGAAGGCGTCGGCTTCGTCACCGGCATCGTCGTCTATCTCATCGTCTGGTGGATGGTGTTTTTCTGCGTTCTGCCCCTGCGTGTCGAAAGCCAGCAGGAGGTGGGCGAGATCGAGCCCGGCTCCGAACCCGGCGCCCCCGCCGACCCGCAGCTGAAATACAAGTTCAAGCTCACCAGCGCGATCGCGGCGGGCCTGTGGCTGATCTATTTCGTGGTGTTCGAGTTTCAGCTGTTGAGTCTGGGGCCGCTTCCAGGCGCCCAGTAGCCGTTCTTTCAGCCATTTGGCCGCCGTTTACGTTTCGGCCTGAAGGGCGGAGGCCGTGGCCCCCGCCCTCCCGCCGTTGCGGTTCAATCCGGCCTGATCAGCCGATCTCGGCGTTGTCGTCGCGCTTGATCGCGATGATGGTGGAGCGCGGCGGCATGCCGTCGCCGTCCGGGAACGCCCCGCCGGGATGCTGGATGCCGACGAACATGGTGCGCCGGTCGGGCGACCAGCAGAGCCCGGTCACCTCACAGCCGTTCGGGCCAGTCAGGAAACGCTCGATCCGGCCCGTCTCAGGGTCGCCGGCGAGCATCTGGTTGTTGCCGTGGCCGGCGAAATCACCCTCGTTCCCGTCATCACCGTCGGTCTGGATCCAGACCAGGCCGGTGGAGTCGATCGCCATTCCGTCGGGCGCGTGAAACATGTTGCCGGCATGAATATTGTCCGAGCCGGCATAGGCGTCGTCATGGACGGCCGGATTGCCGCACATCACGTAGAGATCCCAGGTGAAGCCTTCGGCGGCGTGGTCGCCGTCGGCCGGGCGCCAGCGCACGATCTGACCGTAATGATTCACCTCGCGCGGATTGGGTCCGCCCACCGGCTGCCAGTCGCCGCCGGCGTTGGCCTGGACGCCGCGATTGCGGTTGTTGGTCAGACAGCAATAGGCCTCCGCCGCCACCGGGCTCACGGCGACCCATTCCGGGCGGTCCATGGTGGTGGCGCCGACCCGCGACGCGGCGATGCGCGAAAAGATCGCGATCTCGGCCGGGCTCATTCCCGTGGCGTCGGGCGTCAGCGCGACCCAGCGCCCGGTCAGGTCGTCGTCGAAGCGCGCGACGTAAAGCTGGCCTTCCTCCAGAAGGGTGGAGGTGTCCTCGCCGGGGACATAGGCGTCGCGCGACACCCATTTGTAGAGAAATTCTCCGCGCTCGTCGTCGCCGGAATAGACCACGACCCGGCCGTCCGGCGCGACGACGAGCTCGGCGTTTTCGTGCTTGAAGCGGCCGAGCGCTGTGCGCTTGACCGGTGTGGACGACGGATCAGCGGGGTCGATCTCGACAATGTAGCCGACGCGGTGCGGCTCGTTGGGGTTCACGGACGTATCGAAGCGCGAATCCCACTTGTGATAGTCATAGCCCCAACCCTGCTCGCCGAGCCCGTAGCGCTCATAGCCCTGAACCAGAAGGTCGGGTCTTCCCTCCGGGCTCGCCTCGGTGGCTCCGAAATAGCCGTTAAAGTTTTCTTCACAGGTCAGATAGGCGCCCCACGGCGTCCTTCCGGACCCGCAATTGTTCATCGTGCCCAGGCTTTGCATGCCGGCGGGATCGGCCTCGGTCTTCATCAGGTCATGGCCGGCGGCGGGGCCGGACAAGCGCATGGGCGTGTTGTGGGTGATGCGGCGGTTGAACGGGCTGTCCACCACCACCGACCAGCCGGCCTCGCCTTCGGCGATTTCGAAGATCGAGACGCCCTGCAGGTTCTGCAGTTTCAGCACGTCCTCGGCGCTGCGCGGCGTTCCGTTCTCGGCCTGCGGGAGATTGACCGAGCGGTTCGTATATTCGTGATTGACCGCGAGCACATGATGGTCGCCGAACTGGAAAAACTCCATGCCGTCCGTGTTCTCGCCGAACACCTTGTCGGACATGGACGTCGAGCCCCCGGTTTCCGGGGCGAAGTCGCCGTCGGCTTCGGAGAATAGGGGGTCTCCCCAGCGCACCAGCGGGCGCCAGCTATAGCCGTCCGGCACATGGACCGTGGAATCAGTGGCCGCCGGGATCGGTGTAAAGGCGAAGCGGGAGCCGCTCTGCGCCTGCGCCGCGCCGCCTTTCGAGAAAGCCCCGCCCATAACGGTGGCGCCGGACCCGAAGGCGACGACGCCGCCAAGAAATCCGCGCCGCGAGATCGCGCGCTCGACGACGCGGTCGAACTCCTGCTCCTTCGGGCGCGGGAAATTCTGTTCGTCCCAGGCGTCGGCGGACAGCGGCTTTGCGTCGAAATCGTTCATGGACGGGCTCCCGGCCTTGGGCGTGAAGATGATGCGGTTGGATGTTTCCTGTTTATAACCTCAACACGACGATTGGATGACGGTCCGGCGGTTTGCAGACGCATCAGCGCGGCGGGAGGCGCCGCCGCTTGCCCCCACCCGTCCGGGCGGTCTAATCATCGAAGCTGATTTCAACGCCGGGAAACCGGCCCGCGCCCCCGGACCCGTTCATGCGTCTCTCCCGCTTCTTCCTGCCCGTTCTGAAAGAAACTCCTTCAGAGGCGCAGATCGTCTCGCACCGCCTGATGCTGCGCGCCGGCATGGTCCGCCAGGAAGCGGCCGGCATCTACGCCTGGCTGCCGCTGGGTCACCGCGTGCTGAAGAAGATCGAACGAATCGTTCGCGAGGAGCAGGACCGCGCCGGCGCGATCGAGATGCTGATGCCGACTCTCCAGCCGGCCGATCTGTGGCGCGAAAGCGGCCGCTATGACGGATACGGCAAGGAGATGCTGCGCATCGTCGACCGCCATGAGCGCGATCTTCTCTATGGACCCACGAACGAGGAGATGATCACCGAGATCTTCCGCGCCTATGCGCGGTCCTACAAGGACCTTCCGAAGATCCTGTACCACATCCAGTGGAAGTTCCGCGACGAGATCCGGCCCCGCTTCGGGGTGATGCGCGGACGCGAATTTCTGATGAAGGACGCCTATTCCTTCGATCTCGATGAGGAGAGCGCGCGCCGGTCCTATAACCGCATGTTCGTGGCGTATCTGAACACCTTCGCCCGCATGGGGCTGAAGGCCGTGCCCATGCGCGCTGACACCGGGCCTATCGGCGGCGATCTCTCCCATGAGTTCATCATTCTGGCCGAAACCGGCGAGAGCGAGGTGTTCCTCGATTCCACCCTGGTGGAGATGGCCGCGCCCGGCCTCGACGTGAATTTCGACGGCGATCTTCAAGGCCTCGTCGATGAGCGCACCGGGTATTACGCCGCCACCGACGAGATGCACGAGGCGGCGCGGTTCGACGCCGAAGTGCCTGCGGAGCGCCGCCTGACCGCGCGCGGGATCGAGGTGGGCCATATCTTCTATTTCGGGGACAAGTATTCCAAGCCCATGGGCGCGAAGGTCGCCCATCCCGACGGGCAGGAGCGCCCGGTGCACATGGGCTCCTACGGGGTCGGGGTGTCCCGGCTCATGGGCGCCATCATCGAGGCCCACCACGACGAGGCCGGCATGATCTGGCCGGAGGAAGTCGCCCCGTTCGGGGCCGGGATCATCAATCTGAAACCCGGCGACGAGGCCACCGACGCCGCCGCCCAGGCCGCCTATGACGCGCTGACTCTCGCCGGCAGGGAGCCGCTTCTGGACGACACCGCAGAGCGCGCCGGCGGCAAGTTCGCCACCATGGACCTGATCGGCCTGCCCTATCAGCTGGTGCTGGGGCCGCGCGGCGTGAAAGAGGGCAAGGCCGAGGTGAAGATCCGCAAGACCGGAGAGAAACACGAGCTGTCCATCGAGGACGCCGTCGCCCGGCTGGCCGAGGGCGGCTTCTCGTGACGGCGGACACTGGCGGCGCTCAGGAGACCGGGCGGGCCGGGCTGGAGCGCGGGGCGGGGCCCTTCGCCGGGTTCGAGTTCCTGCTCGCCTTCCGTTACTTGCGCGCCCGGCGCAAGCAGGGCGGGGTGACGCTGATCTCCATCATCTCGTTTGTCGGCATCATGCTGGCCGTCACCGCGCTGATCGCGGTGATGAGCGTGATGAACGGGTTCCGCCACGAGCTTCTGACCCGGCTCCTCGGCGTGCAGCCCCATGTCTATGTCTACCTGCCCGAGGACGGGCCGAGCGACGCCGGCGCAGTGGCCGACGCGATCCTTCAGCTGGACGGCGTGCGTCAGGCCGGCCCCGTGGCCGTGGGCCAGGCGCTCGTCACCTCCGGGCGAAGCGCCGCGTTCGCCCAGGTCGCCGGCGTGCGTCCCGAGGACCTTGCGCGGTTTGACCTCATCACCGGAGCGCGCGGCGCCGACGAGGCCGGCGGCGGTCTGGTCCAGGGATCGGTGGAGGGCTTCGGCCAGGGGCGCAACGGCGGAAACGAAATCATCATCGGCTCGGCCATGGCGGGCCAGCTGGGCGTGCGGGCCGGGGACCAGGTGACCCTGGTGAGCCCGCGCGGCGCCCAGACCGCGCTTGGAACCACGCCGCGATCAAAAGCCTACACGGTGGGCGGGGTGATCACGGTGGGGGTGCAGGATCTCGACCAGATCCTGGTCTATATGCCGCTGGAGCAGGCCGCCCTGTTCTTCAACCGGCCCGAGGGCGGCGACTATATCGACGTGCGCATCGACACGCCGGACGATCCCGATCCGGTGAAGGAGCGCATCCGAGAGATCGCGCCGGACAATACGCTGGTCTTCGACTGGCGCCGCCAGAACGAGGCGTTCTGGCGCGCGTTGCAGGTGGAGCGCGTGGCCATGCGTCTCATCCTGATGATCATCGTGCTGATCGCGGCCATGAACATCATTTCCGGCCTCGTCATGCTGGTGAAGAACAAGACCCGCGACATCGCCATCCTGCGCACCATGGGCGCCAGCCAGGGCGCGGTGATGCGCATCTTCCTCATCGCCGGCGCCGCAGTGGGGGTACTCGGCACGATCGCCGGCATTCTGCTCGGCTTGCTGTTCGTGGCGTTCATTGGTCCGATTCAGGACTTCGTGAGCTGGGCGTCGGGCGCGCCGGTCTTCGATCCGAGCGTCTACAATCTCTACCGCCTGCCGGCGCGGGTGGACTGGGGCGAGGTGGCGTTCGTCGCCTTCTGGGGTTTCTTCACCGCGCTGCTTGCGACCCTGCCCCCGAGTTGGCGGGCCGGCCGCATCGATCCGGTGGAGGCGCTGCGTTATGAGTAGAGTTCCGGCCCTGTCCATTCGCGGGCTTGAGCGCACCTATGAGACCGAGGGCGAAAGCCTGACCGTGCTCAAGGGCGCCGATCTGGATCTGTTTCCGGGCGAACTGGTCGGCCTCGTGGGGCCGTCAGGCTCCGGCAAGTCATCTCTGTTGCACGCCGCCGCGCTGCTGGAGAAACCCAACGCCGGCGAAGTGCGCCTCGCCGGCCGCGACGGGCTCACCTTGTCGGAACGTGAGCGCACCGCGCTGCGTCGGCGCGAGGTGGGGTTCGTCTACCAGTTCCATCACCTGATGCCGGAGCTTGATGCGCTGGACAATGTGGCGCTGCCCCAGCTCATCGCTGGCGTGCCCGCGCAGGCGGCGCGGGCCGCGGCGCGTGCACAGCTGACCTCGCTGGGTCTCGCCGGACGCCTGACCCATCGGCCCGGCCAGCTATCCGGCGGCGAACAGCAGCGCGTCGCCATCGCGCGGGCGCTGGTCAACCGGCCGCGGCTGGTCCTCGCCGACGAGCCGACGGGCAATCTCGACCCCGCCACGTCGGACCAGGTGTTCGACGCCCTCGGCGCGGCCTGCCGTGAAGCGGGAGCCGCAGCCCTTGTGGCCACGCACAATATCGCGCTGGCCAGACGCATGGACCGCGTGGTGACCCTGCAGGGCGGCCGCATCATCGCGTGGACCGGGGAGGACGCGCCGGCCTGAGGGCCTGGAACGTTCGACGAACATATTGAATGTCCGGCGCTTTTCCACATCCGAATCAGGGCGCTTGACAGGCGGAACAAAACCGGAAAACATGCAAGGGAACAAAACAGGAATAGCCGCCCTGGGCGGCTGACTTGCAAGGAGAAGTCCCATGCGTTCTTTCGTCGAAGATCTCACCTCCGCCGCCGTCATCATCGGCTTCATTTGCGTGGCGCTGTCTGTCAGCGCCGCCTTCGCCGGATAGCGGCGCGGCGCTAGGGTATCGGCCTGTCGAATCGAACAGGCCGCGCGCCGCGCGGACGGGAGCGCGTCATGATCAGGCCCTTCGTCCATCTGCGGATGCGGTCGCCCTATTCCCTCCTGGAGGGCGCGATCCGCATCAAGGAGACCGCGGCGCTCTGCAAGACCCTGGGAATGCCTGCGGCGGCGCTGACCGACACCAACAATCTGTTCGGCGCGCTTGAGTTCTCCGAAGTTCTGTCGGGCGAGGGCGTCCAGCCCATCATCGGCTGCACGCTGTCTGTCCAGATCGACCCGCCCCGGCCGGGCGAGCGCTACGCGCCGGACGGCGTGCTGGTTCTGCTGGCCAAGGACCAGGCCGGCTACTCCAATCTCATGAAGCTGTCGTCGGCGGCGTTCCTGGAGGTCGGGCCCACCGATCCCGCCCATATCAGCATTCAGCGCGTCCTTGATCACGCCGAAGGGCTGATCTGCCTCACCGGCGGCCATGACGGGCTCCTCAATCGCCTGGTGTGCGCCGGGCGCACCGGGCCGGCGGACGATCTTCTGGCCCGGCTTGAGACCGCCTTCGGCGACCGGCTCTATCTCGAGCTTCAACGCCATGGCCGCGCCGACGACGTGATCGCTGAAGATTATCTCATCGATCGCGCCTATGCGCGCGGCCTGCCGCTGGTGGCGACGAACGAGCCCTATTTCGTCAGCGCCGACAAATACGCCGCCCATGACGCGCTTTTGTGCATCGCCGAAGGCGCCTATGTCAGCCAGACCGACCGGCGCCAGGTCACGGAAGAGCACTATTTCAAGTCCGCTGAAGAAATGGCGGAGCGGTTCGCCGACCTTCCCGAGGCGCTGGATACGACTGTTGAGATCGCCCGGCGCTGCGCGTTCCGGCCGCGCACGGCCGACCCGATCCTGCCTAGCTTTCCCACCCAAGGCGCCCGCAACGAGGCCGAGGAATTGCGCGCCCAGGCCCGGGCCGGCCTCGACGCCCGGCTGGCGAAGATCGAACCGTCGGCCCCGCGCGAAGACTATGACCAGCGGCTTGAATATGAGCTGGGAATCATCGAGCGCATGGGATTTCCCGGCTACTTCCTGATCGTGGCCGACTTCATCAAGTGGGCGAAAGCCAACGATATTCCGGTTGGCCCGGGCCGGGGTTCCGGCGCGGGTTCGCTGGTGGCCTGGGTTCTCACCATCACGGACCTCGATCCGCTGCGCTTCGGTCTGCTGTTCGAGCGGTTCCTGAACCCTGAGCGCGTGTCCATGCCCGACTTCGACGTGGATTTCTGCCAGGACCGACGCGGCGAGGTGATCCGCTATGTGAAGGACCAGTACGGCGCCGACCGCGTCGCCCAGATCATCACGTTCGGCACGCTGCAGGCGCGCGCCGTCGTGCGCGATGTGGGCCGCGTGCTGCAGCTGCCCTTCGGCCTTGTGGACCGGATCGCCAAGCTGGTGCCCAACAACCCCGCCCAGCCCACCACGCTCGCCGAGGCGGTGCAGCAGGAGCCCAAGCTCGCCGCCATGCAGGGTGAGGACGAGCAGGTGGCCCGGCTCATCGAAGTGGCGCTTCAGCTGGAGGGCATGTACCGCAACGCCTCCACCCACGCCGCCGGGGTGGTGATCGGCGACCGCCCCCTGCAGGAGCTGGTCCCCCTCTATCAGGATCCGCGATCCGACCTTCCGGCCACCCAGTTCAACATGAAATGGGTCGAGCCGGCCGGATTGGTGAAGTTCGACTTTCTCGGCCTGAAAACCCTCACCGTCATCGCCCGCGCGCTCGACTATATCGAGCAGTCCGGCGAGGCGCGTCCGGATATCGAGGCGCTGGGGTTCGCGGATCCGGCGACCTACGAGCTTTTGTCGTCAGGCGGTTCCATCGGCGTGTTCCAGCTGGAATCCACCGGCATGCGTGACACGCTGAGAAAACTGAAGCCGGACACGATCGAGGACGTGATCGCGCTGATCTCGCTCTACCGTCCCGGCCCGATGAAGAATATCGACGTTTACGTGGACCGGAAATTCGGGCGCGCAAAGCCCGACTATCTTCATCCCGATCTGGAGCCGGTGCTCAAGGAGACGTTCGGCGTCATCATCTACCAGGAACAGGTGATGCAGATCGCCCAGATTCTGTCAGGATATTCGCTGGGGGAGGCGGACCTTCTGCGCCGGGCCATGGGCAAGAAGAAGCCCGAGGAAATGGCCAAGCAGCGCGTGCGCTTCCAGGAGGGCGCGCAGAAGCATGGGCTGACGCGTGAGCGTGCGGACTACATCTTCGACCTGGTGGCCGAGTTCGCCGGTTACGGCTTCAACAAATCCCACGCCGCCGCCTACGCCCTGATCGCGTACCGGACCGGCTGGCTGAAGGCGAACCATCCGGTGGCCTTCATGGCCGCGCTGATGAGCCTCGATATGGCGAACACCGACAAGCTTGCGGTGTTTTTCCAGGAAACCCGGCGCATGGGCCTTGAGGTCTTGCCGCCCGACGTGAACGCAAGCCGGGCCGATTTTTCTGTGGAACGGGGCAAGGTGCGCTACGCCCTCGGGGCGATCCGCAATGTCGGCTTCTCCGCCATGGAGCACGTCGTCGCCGTGCGTACCGAAGGCGGCCGGTTCAAGGATCTCTATGATTTCGCCGAGCGGGTCGATCCGCGCCAGGTCAACAAGCGGGCGTTTGAAAACCTCGCCCGCTCCGGCGCCTTCGACACTCTCGAGCCGGATCGCGCGAAGGCGCTGGCCGCCGCTGAGACCCTGCTCGGCATGGCGCAGAAGGCCCACCAGGAGCGCGAAAGCGCGCAGGTCTCCCTGTTCGGCGGCGCCGGAGAGGGGGGAGCGTCCGGGCTCGCCCGGCCGCGCCTTCCCGATGTCGAGCCGTTCGACCCGGTGCGCCGCCTTGACGAGGAGTTGGCCGCGATCGGCTTCTATCTCTCCGGCCATCCGCTGGACGATATGGGCGCGTCGCTGGCCCGGCGGGGGGTGGTGCTGTTCGCCGATCTTCCGGCCAAGGTGGCCGAGGGCGCGCGCGCCGCGCGCATGGCGGCCATGGTCCGGCGCAGACAGGAGAAGGTGTCGCGACGGTCGGGCGAGAAATTCGCCTTCGTCACCCTGTCTGATCCCTCCGGCGAGTTCGAGGCCCTGGTCCCGCCCAAAGTGCTGCGCGAGATCCGCGACGTGCTGGAGCCCGGGAGCGCGGTGATTCTGTCCGCCAAGATCGAGGAGCAGGACGAGGGCATCCGCCTCATCATCGACGGCGCCGACGTGCTCGACCCGAACTCCGCCGAGCACAACGGGGCCGGCGTGCGCATCCATGTGGACGCGCCGGAGTGTCTCGACCCGCTGCGCAAACGCATCGAACGGGCCGACGGACGCGACGGTCCGCGCGGCGGCGTCCACCTCGTCGTGCCGCTGAGCGACGGCCGGTCTGCGGAGATCCGCCTGCCGGGTCGGCACGCCATCGACCCGGCCGCCCGCGCCGCCTTCAAGGCGGTCAGCGGCGTGCTGGAGATCGAACAACTCTAAACCGGCAGGGGCGCAAGGCCGGCGCCGGCCGGGTCTCCGGGCGAAAACCTCAGCGCCCGGCGGCGCTCCTCGCTTGCGGGCGCGGCCACATCCCCATATAAACGCGCGCGATCCCGCACGCGGAGCTCGGCGCCTGAATGGTCAGGCGTCGCTCCGGTGCCGCGCCGTCCCGGGTCCTTCTGGATCCTGGCCGGCCGGCTCCGCTCCGCGGAGGCCAACCGGAAAAGGAAACGATCAGATGGCCCTTCCTGAATTCTCCATGCGCCAGCTCTTGGAAGCCGGCGCCCACTTCGGTCACCAGACCCACCGCTGGAATCCGAAGATGAAGCCTTTCATCTTCGGCGAGCGCTCCAACATCCACATTCTCGACCTGTCGCAGACCGTCCCGCTGCTGCACCAGGCGCTGGTGAAAGTGCGCGAAGTCGCCGCGTCCGGCGGCCGCATCCTGTTCGTCGGAACCAAGCGACAGGCGTCCGAGCCGATTGCGCTGGCTGCTCAGCGCTGCGCGCAATACTACATGAATCACCGCTGGCTCGGCGGCACGCTGACCAACTGGCAGACCATCTCCAAGTCCATCGCGCGCCTGCGCGAGCTGGAAGGCCTGCTGGACGCTGAAGGCGGCCCGACCGGCCTCACCAAGAAAGAAATCCTGATGCTCACGCGCGAGCGTGAAAAGCTCGAGCGCTCGCTCGGCGGCATCAAGGAAATGGGCGGAACCCCCGACCTGATGTTTGTGATCGACACCAACAAGGAAGCGATCGCCATTCAGGAGGCCAAGCGCCTCAACATTCCGGTTGTGGCCATCCTCGACACCAATTGCGATCCCGATCCCATCGATTTCCCGATCCCGGGCAATGATGACGCGGCGCGTGCGCTGTCGCTGTACTGTGATCTGATCGCGGAAGCCGTTCTGGACGGCATTTCCGACAGCCAGGCCGCGTTCGGCATGGACATGGGCGAAAGCGAAGCGCCGTCGGAGTCCCAGCTGGGTCTCGCCGCAGACGCTGCGCCCGCTGAAACACCTGCGGCAACCGCCCCGACCGAGGTTGCCGCCGAAGAGGCGAAGCCCGCGGTGGACGAGGCCAAGGCCGCCGAGCCTGAAGCCGAGCCGGCCGCCGAAGCCGGTCCGCAGGAAGACGCCAAGACCGAATAGCGTTCAGCGCTTTTGCAAGGAGACCTCCCCATGGCTCAGATCACAGCCGCCCTCGTCAAAGAGCTTCGCGACAAGACCGGCGCGGGCATGATGGACTGCAAGAAGGCGCTGGCCGAAACCGACGGCGACGTCGAAGCCGCCATCGACTGGCTGCGCAAGAAGGGCCTGTCCAAGGCCGCCAAGAAGGCCGACCGGGTCGCCGCCGAGGGCCTGGTCGCCGTCGCGGCCGCCGAGCGGGGCGACGGCATGGCCGCCGCCGCCGTGGAAGTGAACTCGGAAACCGACTTCGTGGCCCGCAACGAACTGTTCCAGGGCGTTGTGGCGGAAATCGCCCAGCTGGCGATCGACACCGTCGAAGTCGAGAAGCTGACCCAGGCCAAGACGGCCAAGGGTGCGACCGTCGCCGACACGCTTACCAACCTGATCGCCACGATCGGCGAAAACATGTCGGTTCGGCGCGCGTCCGCGCTCGCCGTCGATCCGGGTGTTGTCGCCGCTTATGTGCACAATGCCGCGGCCGACAATATGGGCAAGATCGGCGTGCTCGTGGCGCTGAAATCCGAAGGCGACAAGGCGGCGCTGCTGGATCTCGGCCGCAAGATCGCCATGCATGTGGCCGCGGCCTCCCCGTCGCCGGCCGTGGCGGTGACAGAGGCCGAAGTGGACCCTGCGATCGTGAACAAGGAGCGTGAGGTCTTCGCCGATCAGGCGCGCCAGTCGGGCAAGCCGGACAACATCATCGAGAAGATGGTGGAAGGCCGCCTGCGCAAGTTCTACGAGGAAGTCGTGCTTCTCAAGCAGCCCTTCGTGTTCGACCCTGACAAGTCCGTGGGCGAAGCGATCAAGGCCGCCGAAGCCGAAGTGGGCGCCGCCATCGAACTGACGGGCTTCGCCCGCGTGGTTCTGGGTGAGGGTGTTGAAAAGAAGGAAGAAGACTTCGCAGCCGAAGTGGCCGCCGCGGCCCGGGGCTAAAGTCTTCTCTAGGCATGGCGAAGCCCGGGCGTTATCACGCTCGGGCTTCGTCGCGTCAAAATCGCGCAGGTTCGAATCAATGAGGTGGCCGGCTTGACCGATGACGCTCCATCACCGCTGAAGACGCCGGGCGGCCGCTTCAAACGGGTGCTTCTCAAGGTGTCCGGCGAGGTGCTCATGGGCGATGAAGCCTACGGCATCGACATGGAGACCGCCGACCGCATCGCGCGCGAAGTCGGCGATGCGGTCGAAGCCGGCTACGAGCTGTGCCTCGTGATCGGCGGGGGAAACATTTTCCGCGGCCTGTCTGCGGCGGCCAAGGGCATGGAGCGCGCGGCGGCCGACTATATGGGCATGCTCGCGACGATCATGAACGCTCTGGCCATGCAGACCGCCCTGGAACGGGTGGGCGTGTCGACGCGGGTTCAGTCCGCCATTCCCATGATGACGGTGTGCGAGCCTTACATCCGCCGCCGTGCGATCCGGCACATGGAGAAGGGCCGCGTGGTGATCTTCGCGGCCGGGACCGGCAATCCGTTCTTCACCACCGACACCGCCGCCGCCCTCAGGGCGGCCGAGATGGGCTGCGACGCCCTGTTCAAGGGCACCAGCGTGGACGGCGTGTACGACGATGATCCGCGCAAGAACCCCAAGGCGGAACGGTTTGAATCCCTTGACTATATCGACGTTCTGGCGCGCGATCTCAAAGTCATGGACGCATCGGCGGTGACGCTGATGCGCGATAATCAGATCCCCATCGTGGTGTTCAATATCCGCGAGAAGGGCGGGCTCGCGCGGGTCCTCGAAGGCGAGGGCACGTGCACGATCGTCGGCGGTTCACCGCGCGGCGCGTAACGGGAGGTTTTCATGTCGGCTTTCGACATCAACGACATCAAGCGGCGCATGGAAGGTGCGGTGGAGGCCTTGAAGAAGGAGTTCTCCGGCCTGCGCACCGGGCGCGCATCGGCAGGCTTGCTCGATCCGATCAAGGTCGAGGCGTACGGAACGCCCACCCCGATCAACCAGGTGGGCACGATCACCGTGCCTGAACCACGCATGATCTCGGTTCAGGTCTGGGACCACAATCTGGCGCCTGCGGTGGACAAGGCGATTCGCAACTCTTCCCTGGGGCTCAACCCGGTGGTGGAGGGACCGTCGATCCGCATTCCGATACCGCCGCTGAATGAAGAGCGCCGCGCCGAACTGGCCAAGACCGCCGGATCCTACGCCGAGCAGGCCCGCGTCGCCGTGCGCAATGTGCGCCGGGACGGCATGGACGGCCTGAAAAAGGCCGAAAAGGACGGTGACATAAGCGAAGACGAGCAGAAGAAGTTCGCCGATCAGGTACAGAAGGCGACCGACGCCGCGATTTCCGAGATCGACGACATGCTCAGAACCAAGCAGGACGAAATCACCCAGGTCTGAGCCGGGCGCCGGCCAGCTGAGGAGGCGCCGATCCATGGCCGAAACCGACCGGTCACCCACTATACCGCGCCATGTCGCGGTCATCATGGACGGGAATGGGCGCTGGGCGGCCAAGCGCGGGCGCCCGCGCGCCTTCGGTCATCGTGAAGGCGTGGAGGCGGTGCGTCGCACCGTCCGAGCCGCCGGCGACATGGGCGTCACCCATCTGACGCTGTTCAGCTTCTCGACCGAAAACTGGCGGCGTCCGGTGGACGAGATCGATGCGCTATTCGACCTGTTGCGGCGCTATGTCGAAGCTGACCTGGACCGGCTCGCCGACGAGGGGGTGCGCATCCGGGTGATCGGGCGCCGTGAAGGTCTCAATCAGGACTTGCTCTCGATCGTCGAGCGCGCGGAGAGCCGCACCGTCCATAATGAGCGCTTTCACCTGACGATCGCTTTCAATTATGGCGGGCGCGATGAGCTGGTGCGCGCGGCGCGCCGGGCGGCCGAAGCCCTGGATGGTGATCTTGCGAAGCTTGATGAGGCCGGTCTCGCCCGCTTTCTTGATACCGACGGGCTTCCCGACCCCGACCTTGTGATCCGGACCAGCGGCGAACGACGGATTTCGAACTTTCTGATCTGGCAGGCCGCGTACGCCGAATTCGTGTTCACCGATACGCTCTGGCCGGACTTCGACGAGGCTGCGTTCGCGGAAGCCGTGTCGGTGTATGCCGGCCGGCAGCGGCGCTTCGGCGGCCTCGCCCATGGCTGAGCCGGCCCGGGTCCGCCGCTTGCCGCCGGGCGATCCGATCTTTCGAAAGCGAATCCTGTCGGCGCTCGTGATGGCGCCTGCGGCGCTCGGTATCGTGGTGCTGGGCGGTCAGGCCTTCGCCATATTCATTGCTGCATTCGCCGCCGCCATGGCGTGGGAATGGGTGCGCATGACCGATGCGGACGCGCCGCCTCGGGCGTTCGCCGCGGCGACCGGCACTGCTGTGGGCGCCGCCCTGCTGGCGGCCCAGGACGCGCAGGGCTGGACGGTCCTTTGGGTCCTCGCCGGCGCGGCCGGTTGCGCGCTGGATCGGCGCCCTCGGGGGGACGCGCAGTACGCGTTCGCAGGCATCCTCTATGTCTCCGTCAGTGCGGCGCTTCTGGTGACGCTTCGTAATGGTGATCCCGGCGGGCTGGGCGCGGCCTTGTTCCTTCTGGCCGTTGTGTGGAGCGCTGATACGTTCGCCTATCTTGGCGGCTCCTGGATCGGCGGGCCGAAGCTGATCCCCGCCGCCAGCCCCAACAAGACCTGGGCGGGCCTCGTGGCGGGGCTGTGCCTGGGGGTCGCCGCAGGGGTCGCTGTCGCTTACGCTTATGACATGGCTCCGCTATACGCCGGACTGATCGCTGCACCGACCGCGCTCGCCGCGGTTCTGGGAGACCTGCTGATGTCGCTCGTGAAACGCCGCTTCGGCGTGAAGGACGCCGGAACCCTGATCCCGGGCCATGGCGGCGTGCTTGATCGTGTGGACGCGCTCATGCTTGCGAGCGTCTTTGCAGGAGTGATCGTTGTGGTGGCGCCCGATCTCTGGCCGGGAGCCTCCCGGTGAGCGGGCGCACGGTATCGGTTCTAGGCGCCACGGGCTCGGTGGGCCGGGCGACGCTGGACCTGATCGCGCGCGCCGCACCAGGGCGCTTCGAAGTCGTCGCGCTGACCGCGAACTCCAACGCCGCGCATCTCGCCGAGGCGGCGCGCGCTGTCGGCGCGCGGTTCTGCGCCGTCGCCGACGAAGCGGCGGGGCCGGCGCTGAAAGCCGCGCTTGAAGGCACGACGATCCGCTGCGGCGCCGGGGAGGCTGCGATTCTCGAGGCGGCCGCCATGGACGCCGACTGGACCATGGCCGCGATCGTTGGCGCGGCCGGGCTGAAGCCGACGCTGGAGGCGGTGCGCCGGGGCCGGTGCGTGGCTTTCGCCAACAAGGAGGCGCTCGTCTGCGCCGGCGAGCTGTTCATGGCCGAGGCGCGGCGCTCCGGCGCGACGCTGCTGCCGGTAGATTCCGAACACAATGCGATTTTCCAGGCCTTTAACGAACATCAGCGTTCGGGCGTCAGGCGAATTATCCTGACGGCGTCCGGCGGACCGTTCCGGACGGCCAGCCATGAAACCATGGCTGCGGCCAGTCCTCAGCAGGCGGTCGCCCATCCCACCTGGTCCATGGGCGCGAAGATCTCTGTGGACAGCGCGACCATGATGAACAAGGGCCTCGAGATCATCGAGGCCTGCCACCTTTTCGCCCTTCCGGACGACCAGGTTGACGTGCTCGTGCATCCGGAAGCGATCGTGCATGGCCTGGTGGAATACGCCGATGGCGGCCTGCTGGCCCAGCTTGGATGCCCTGACATGCGCACGCCCATCGCGCACGCCCTGGCCTGGCCGGACCGGCTGGACACGCCGGTGGAGCGGCTCGACCTCGCGGGGCTGGCGACCCTCAGCTTCTCCGCTCCGGACGAGCACCGGTTTCCAGCCCTGGCTGTCGCCCGCGCGGCGTATCGCGCAGGCGGATGCGCGCCGACGGTGCTCAACGCGGCGAATGAGGTGGCGGTGGGCGCTTTTCTGGACGGCAAGATCGGCTTCCTTGACATCGTTGCGGTGGTCTCCGACGCTCTGTCCGAGGGACGGCGGTCCGGTGTGACGGACGAGGGAGCGCGAAATTTCGAGGCGGTGTACGCCGCCGACGCCGAGGGGCGCCGGATGGCGGAGATCGCAGTTCAATCGCGCATGCAACGCCAGCCTTCTGGCGTCCGCAAGGTCGAGGTGAGACCATGATCGATCTTCTAGGCTCCGGACTGCTTTCCATTGTCGCCTTCGTGGCTGTGATCTCCTTTGTCGTGGTGATCCACGAGCTCGGCCACTACTGGGCCGGCCGCGTCTTCGGCGTGCACGCCGAAGCGTTCTCCATCGGCATGGGGCCGGGCCTGTTCGGCTGGACCGACAGGCTGGGAACGCGTTGGCGCGTGGCGTCCCTGCCGCTTGGCGGCTATGTCCGGTTTCGCGGTGACGAGAACGCGGCCAGCGCTCCAAACCGCGCCGAGCTCGAGCGCATGCGGCGCGAGCACGACGCGCCGGAAACCGTGCTTCACTTCAAGCCGGTCTGGCAGCGCGCGATCATCGTCGCCGCCGGTCCGATTTCGAACTTTGTGCTGGCGATCGCCCTGTTCGGGATTCTCGGTCTTGCGGTCGGCCGTCCCGGCGAGGCGCCGGCGCCTGTTCTCACCATCGTGGAGGAGGGCGGACCCGCGGCGCGGGCCGGTTTCGAAGAAGGCGACCGGCTCATGGCGCTTGACGGCAGGGACGTCGAGTCCTTCGCCACGGTGCGCCAGTACGTGGCGACCCGCGCCGGAACATCCATGGATTTCGTCGTCGAGCGCGACGGTGAGTTGCTGACGATCAACGCCGCGCCCGAGCGAACCATGCGGCCCGACGGTCTCGGCGGCGAGCGGGCGTTCGGATATCTGGGCATTGGGGTTTCGGGCGACGCGATCGCCCCGAACGAGCCGGTCGGTTTGCTCGAGGCGCCGGGCTACGGGGTCGCCCGGACCGTGGAAGTGGTCGAGCTGACCGTTGACTATCTGTTTCGGCTGGTGACCGGGCGCGCCTCGACCGAGTTGATCAACGGTCCGCTCGGGATCGCCACGACAGCCGGACAGTTCGCCAACGCCGCAGTCTCTGGGCCCGTCGACGCCGCCCCTGAGACTGCCGGGCCGTCTGCAGGCGCGCAGCTTGGCGCGCTGGTGATCTCCCTGCTGTCGCTTTCAGCGCTTCTCTCGGTGGCGCTTGGGCTTATGAACCTTCTACCGATCCCGGTACTCGACGGCGGCCACCTGGTGTACTACGCCTACGAAGCGGTGGCGGGCAGGCCGCCGAGCCCGGCGATTCAGGAAACGGGGTTCAGGATCGGCCTGGGCCTCATTCTTTGCATGCTCGTGGTGGCGACCTGGAACGATTTGAGTTATTTGCGCGGGCTGTTCTTCTGAACATGGTAAGCGCGCGGTTTACGACGAGGACTTGATGCAGCGGTTAATCCAAGGCTTTGCAGCTCTGCTCGCCGGTCTGGCGCTCGCCGCGGCGGGACAGGCGCAGGACGTCGATCCTACCGCACAGCCGGAGGCTGGTGCGCTCGGCTCGGGTCAGGGCGCGCCCGAAGCCGTCGAGCAGCCGCGCGCCGCGCAGCCGGTGCTCAACATCCAGGTCGAGGGCAATCAGCGGGTCGAAGCGGACACCATCCTGTCCTACCTGCTGATCCAGCCGGGCGAGGTTCCTGATCCGCGCCTGATCAACCTGTCGATCCAGACGCTTTACGGAACCAATCTGTTCTCCGACGTTCGAATTGCGATCGACCGGTCGAACCTGGTGGTCTTCGTTGAAGAGAACCCGATCGTTAACCGGGTTGTTCTGGAAGGAAATCGCTCGCTCGGCGACGACAAGATCACCGACGAAATCGAGCTGCAGGCGCGCGCCATCTTCACGCGCTCGCGGGTGCAATCGGACGTGCAGCGCATTCTCCAAGTCTACCGGCAGTCCGGCCGGTTCGCCGCCCAGGTGACGCCGAAAATCGTGGAGCTGTCGCAGAATCGCGTCGATCTCGTGTTCGAGATTTCCGAAGGCCCGGTGACCGGCGTGCGCCGCATCGCCTTCGTGGGCAACGATGCGTATTCAGATCGCCGTCTGAGCAGCGAAATCGTGACGACGGAAGCGCGCTGGTGGCGCTTTTTCAGCTCGAACGACAACTACGACCCCGACCGGATCGAGTTCGACCGCGAACAGCTGCGCACGTATTACAATGATCGCGGCTACGCCGATTTCCGGGTGACGTCGGTGGTGGCCGAGTTGACGCCGGATCAATCCGATTTCTACGTCACCTTCGTGATGGACGAGGGAGAGCGCTACAATTTCGGCGAAATTGAAGTCGAGACCGGCATTGATGAATTGAACACCGAATATCTGGAAGCCATCGTGCCGACGCAGCCCGGCCAGCTTTACAACGGCAGCCTCATTGAAGAGGCGGTTGAACAGCTGACGTTTGCAGCGGGCGCCGCCGGATACGCCTTTGTCGACATTGCTCCGCGTGTCGTGACCAATCGCGAAGACCAGACCGTTGATATCCGGTACGTCATCGAGGAGAGCCCTCGCGTTTACATCGAGCGCATCGATATCGTCGGCAACACGCGCACTCTGGACCGGGTGATCCGGCGTGAGCTCGACATCGTGGAGGGCGACGCGTTCAACCAGGCGCTCCTTCAGGTCTCGCGCTCGCGGGTCGGTCAGCTGGGCTTTTTTGAGGACGTCGAGGTGGAGCCCTATCAGGGCAGCGCGCCTGACCGGGCCCGCGTCGAGGTTCGCGTGACCGAGCAGCCGACAGGCGAGCTGGCCTTCGGCGCTGGTTTCTCGTCCACGGACGCCTTCCTCGTGGATTTCTCGATCTCGGAGCGCAATCTTCGAGGGCGCGGCCAGTTCCTGCGCTTCCGCGTGTCGGCCAGTTCGCGCCGCCAGCAGATCGATATCCGGTTCACCGAACCGCGCTTTCTGGATCGCAATCTCGCCGCCGGCTTCGACCTGTTCCAGGTCCGCTCCGACTTCTCGCGGGAAGCGTCGTTCGAGACGGAGTCGACGGGCGCCACCCTGCGGGCCGGTTTTCCGCTCACCCGCTCTGTCCAGGCCGGTCTGAATTACACATTGCGCACCGATGAGGTTAACGTGTTCGGGGCGGCGACGCCGGCCATCCAACGTGCTGCGGGATCGCGGGTCACGTCGCTTCTCGGCTACTCGCTCAGCTGGAACCGTCTTGATAACGCCCGGGAGCCTTCGAACGGATTCCGGCTTTCTTTCAACCAAGATTTCGCCGGATTCGGCGGCGATGTTCGCTATGTCCGCACTGAGCTTCAGGCGGGGTGGTACAAGAGCCTGTTCCGGGACGATATCGTGTTCAGCCTGTCCGGCGACAGCGGGTATCTGTTCTCCTGGGGGGGCGACACGGCGAGGATCAATGACCGTTTCTTCAAGGGTGGCAACACGTTCCGCGGCTTCGAGACGGCGGGCATCGGTCCGCGTGTCGTCGTTCGCCGGGACGAGCCTGCCGAGGATGGAGACGAGTTCATCTCCGGCGATGCGCTGGGCGGCAATTTCTACGCCGTCGGCTCGGCCGAGCTCAGCTTCCCGCTCGGGCTCCCTGAGCAGTACGGGATCCGCGGCAGTCTGTTCACCGAGGTCGGCACGCTGGGCCTGTTGCCCGACGACGATCAGATCGACGAGGGCGCTACCGGAAGCGCGTTCACGGTCGATCAGCTGGAGCCTCGGGCGTCGGCCGGCTTGAGCGTGTTCTGGGACTCCCCGTTCGGACCGGTGCGGTTCGACTTCGCTCACGCGTTCGTCAAGGAAGACTATGACCGGGCGCGTTTCTTCCGCTTCAGCACAAGAACAGGGTTCTAAGATTATGATCCGCCAACATATCGCAGCCGTCGCCAAACCGGTGCGCGCGATCGCCGCCGCACTGGCCGTCGCAACCAGCTTCGCCGCCGTCGCGCATGCCCAGGAAGTCCTCGTCATGAGCGAGGAGCGCATCCTGACGCAAAGCGCCGTCGGACAGCACATCGCTGCTGAAATCCAGCGCATTCGGGACGAGGCCAGCGTCTCGCTGGAGTCCACATCGACGCGACTTTCCCAGGAGAGTGAAGCGCTGAACACCGAAACATCGGCTTTGTCCGAGGCCGCGCTTCAGCAGCGAGAAGACCTTCAGCAGCGTTTCCAGGCCATGGCCAATGAAAGCGTCGAACTGGAAGTCGAGCGTGCGGTGCTTCGCCAGGAGCTGATCGCGACGCAGAACGCGGCCATGGAGCCGGTGCTCACCGCACTTCAGGACGTCCTGCAGGAGATCGTCGATCAGCGTGGCGCGGCCGTTCTTCTGGACCGGTCTCAGGTCGTTTTCGCGTCAGAGTCGGCGAGCATCACCCAGGACGCCATCGATCGCCTCAACGCGCAGATCTCCACCACGCCGGTCAGCCGCGTGCGGATGAACGACGAGCAGCGTGCGGCCATTCGCCAGCAGGTGGTGCAGCAATTCGTCACTCAGCAGCGCCGCATGCAGCAACTCCAGGCTCAGCAGCAGCAGTAAGGTCACAGGTATGGGGGCCGATGCGCGCTTCTTCGAGCGGCTCGGCCCGCGTACCGCCGGCGAGCTTGCTGCGCTGTGCGCGGCCGAGATTGTCGGCGACGCCGGCCTGGCGGTTCACGATGTGAACACGCCGGGCCAGGCGCGGGCCGGAGAGCTTTTCTTTCTCAGCAAGGGCGCCGAGATTGCGTCCTCCGCCGCGGGCGCCTGCGCCATCGTGAATGACGTGTCTTCAGCGGAGGCCCTGGGCGAGGCCGGCGCGGTGATCGTCGCCCGCGACCCGCGCGCCGCGTTCGGGCGCGCGTGCACGGCTCTGCTGGCTCAGCGCGAGCATGTGGGCGACGCCTTCATTCATCCCACCGCCGTCCTCCACGACACCGCCCAGCTCGCCCCGGGCGTCATCGTAGGACCGGGCGCGGTGATCGGCGAAGACGTGCGGATCGGCGCCGGGGCCGTCATCGGGCCGGGTGTCGTGATCGGCGCGCGGTGCCGCATCGGCGCGCGGGCCGTTCTGCGCTGCGCAGTGCTTGAGTGTGATGTCGACATCTACACCGGAGCGGTGATCGGAGAGTCCGGCTTCGGGCTTGCGCACGATGAACAGGGCCTTCTGTCCATGCCCCATGTGGGCCGGGTTCTCATCGAGGCCCAGGTCGTCGTCGGGGCGAACTCCACCGTCGATCGGGGCATGATCCGGGACACCATTCTGCGCAAGGCCTGCAAGATCGATAATCTGTGCCATATCGCCCATAATTGCGACGTGGGAGAGGGCGCCGTGATGGCCGCCTATACCGGCATCTCCGGCAGCGTGACCATCGGCGCGGGCGCGCAGTTCGGCGGCCGTGTCGGCGTCGCCGACCATCTGTCCATCGGCGCCGGGGCGCGTCTGGCCGCCGACGCCGCGGTGATGCGCGACGTGCCCGCCGGAGAGACCTGGGCGGGTTCGCCGGCGCAGCCCATCAAGCGCTTCATGCGCGAGGCCGCCTGGCTGCGCCGCGAGGCCAACCGCAAGCGCTCTGACCGGCAGAAGGACACGCCATGACCGAGGCCGCCGAAAGGAGCGCCGTCGAGATTTCTCCCGACGAGATCCTGCGCCGCCTGCCGCACCGGTATCCGTTTCTTCTGGTGGATCGGTGCCGCGACTATGTGGACGGCCGCTCGATCACCGGGATCAAGTGCGTCGCCGCCAGCGAACCGCATTTCCAGGGCCATTTCCCGGAGAATCCGGTGATGCCCGGCGTCCTGATCATCGAGGCCTTGGCCCAGACCGGGGCGGTCCTGATGAGCAAGACCCTCGACGCCGACATTTCCACGACCGTGATCTATTTTCTCGGCGTCGAGAAGGCGCGGTTCAGAAAGCCGATCCGGCCCGGCGACGTGATCGAGATGCCGGTCGAGGTCGTCGCCAGCCGGCGCGGCGTTTTCAAGTTCAAGGGCGAAGCCCGTGTGAACGGCGTGAAATGCGCCGACGCGGAGTTTGCGGCCACCTCAGCAATGCGCGAAATCTGATGTCGAAGATCCATTCCACCGCCGTCGTCGACCAATCCGCTCGGGTCGGAGACGACGTAGAGATCGGGCCGTACTGCGTCATCGGTCCCCAAGTGGAGATCGGCGCGCGCACGCGCCTGGTGTCCCACGTCTCCATATCCGGCCATACCCGGATCGGAGCGGACTGCGTGCTGCACCCGTTCGTCGCGCTGGGCGAACCGCCTCAGGATTTCAAGTATCGCGGCGGCGACGTTCGCCTGGAGATCGGCGACAGGAATGTTCTGCGCGAACATGTCACCATGCATCTGGGCACCGAATCCGGCGCCGGGCTGACGCAAATCGGTGCGAACGGGTATTACATGGTCGCCAGTCACGTCGCACACGATTGCGTCGTCGGCGACAATGTCGTCTTCGCCAACAACGCCACGCTCGGCGGCGGCAGCATCGTCGGGGACTTCGTGACCATGGGCGGTCTGTCCGCGCTTCATCAGAAATGCCGGATCGGCAAGTACGCCTTTGTCGGCGGCGGCGCCGCGGTGACAGGCGACCTGATCCCCTACGGCATGGCCGACAATCACGGCTGGCTCGCCGGCCTGAATCTGGTGGGCCTGAAGCGGCGCGGATTCGCGCGCGACACCATTCACGATCTGCGCGCGGCCTACCGCCTGCTCTTTGCGGAGGAGGGCGCCTTCACCGAGCGGGTGGAAGATACGGCGCGGCTGTTTGAATCGCGCGCGGAGATCCAGGACATCATCACCTTCATCCGCACGCCCGCCGCCCGCCCGCTCTGCTTCCCGGCGCCGCGATGATGCAGCGATGAGGCGGCCGTGACATGGGTGAGCCCTACAAACGCCTTGGCCTGATCGCCGGCGGAGGAGAGCTTCCGGTCCACGTGGCAGCCGCAGCGGCGTCCGAAGGCCGGCTGGGCTGCGTCATCGCCCTGGACGGATTTGCGGATCCCGCCCGATACGCCGAGGCGACGTCGTGCGGGGTGGCCAAAATCGGCGCGATCTTCAAGACCCTGCATGAGGCGAACTGCGACGCGGTCTGCTTCGCCGGGATTGTGGCGCGTCCGGACTTCTCCAGGCTGAAGCCCGATCTGAAGGGCATGAGCCTGCTTCCCAAGGTGCTGGCGGCGGCGGCGCGGGGCGACGACGCCCTGCTGCGCGCGGTGATCGCGATCTTCGAGCGCGAAGGCCTCGCCGTGATCGGCGCGGACGAGATCGCGGAAGAACTCAAGGCGCGCCCCGGCCTCCTCGGTTCGATCGGGCCTGACGACACGGCGCGCGAAGACGCCCTGAAGGCTTTGCACATCGCCGGTGTGATCGGCGCGGAGGATATCGGTCAGGGCGCCGTTGTGGCCGGCGGACTTGTCCTGGCGGTGGAAGCCCAGGAGGGCACCGACGCCATGCTGGCGCGCGTAGGGGACCTTCCCGAAGCCTTGCGCGGCGCCCCTCAGGCGCGCCTTGGCGTCCTCGCCAAGCGCCCGAAGCCGGTGCAGGAACGCCGGATCGATCTGCCGGTCATCGGCGTCTCCACGGTGGAGGGCGCCGCGAAAGCCGGCCTCGCGGGGATTGTCGCGCCCGGCGGCGGCGCGTTGATTCTCGGACGTGACAGCGTCGCCCGCGCCGCCGACGCCGCCGGAGTGTTTGTCTGGATCACCGACGATCCCGTCGACGACTAGGGAGGCCGCCATGGCCGCACCGCGCATCTTCCTGGTCGCCGCAGAGCCGTCGGGCGACGCCGTCGCCGCCGATCTCATTGATGCGCTGCGCCGCGCGCGCCCGGACGTGGAGATCGCCGGGGTCGGCGGGAGCGAGATGGCGGCGCGCGGCGTGGCGTCGGTCTTCGACGTGTCCGAGCTGTCTGTGTTCGGCCTCTTTGACGGCTTGAAGATCGCCAAACTCGTCCACCGGCGCGCCGAGGAGACCGCAGAGGCGGCGGCGGCCTTCAAGGCTGACGCCGTCGTGCTCATCGACAGCTGGGGCTTTATGCTGCGCGCCGCCTGGAAGCTGGAGGCGCGCCTGCCGGACACGCCGCGGATCAAGTATGTGGCGCCGCAGGTGTTCGCGTCCCGGCGGGGCCGGGCCAGGGTCGCGGCGGAGCATTTCACTCATCTGCTCGCCATCCATCCCTTCGACGCAGGATATTTCGAACCCCACGGGCTGGAGACTCGCTTCGTCGGCAATCCGGCGCTCGAGCGCGATCTGTCTGGAGACGGGCCGGCGTTCCGCGCCCGCCATGGCGTGGCGCCGGACGCCGAGCTGGCGCTTGTGTTGTTCGGCAGCCGAAGAAGCGAGCTGACGCGCCTGTTTCCCCGGTTCGCCGACGCCGCTCGCCGCCTGAAGGCGGAGCGTCCGGGCGTCGTGTTCGCGACCGCGCTGTCGGAGTCCCTGTCGCAAGAGGCGCAGGCGATGATCGCCGCGGAGCCGGCTTTCTCCGATATGGTGATCGCCGGACAGGGTGAGCGGCGCGACGCCTATCACGCCGCCGACGTGGCGCTGGCGTGCTCAGGGACGGTGACGCTGGAGCTGTCGCGGATCGGCGTGCCGACCATCGCCGCCTACCGGCTCGGCTGGCTGGCCTGGGCCGCCGCGCGGCTCTGGCTGATGAAGGCGAAATACATCTCGCTCACCAATCTCGCCGCCGACGAGGCGCTGATTCCCGAATACGTGCAGACCCGGTGCACGGGTGCGAATCTGGCCGGCGCCGTCTCGGCCATGCTGGACGATCCGGCCCATCGGGCGGCCGTCTCACGGCGGCTGAAGGCGGTCACCGCGACCATGTGCGGGGAGGGCGGCGCGCCCTCCGCCAACGCCGCCGAGGCGGTGCTGGAGATCATCGCTGAAGGCCGCCGCTGACGAAATTATGAAAGCCGGATGTTGCATCATTCTTCGACTATGATATGTAGTATATATGCTACGAAACATAGCGAGGAGAGCAATATGTCCGTTCAAGGTCCTGACCATGCGTTTTATGTCCCGGACGCCGCGGACGCTTCGAAGGCGGCGCTTGCCTGGGCGCCCCGCGCCAAGAGACGCGGGCTGGTTCTCGGCGCCCTTGCCGTCTTCGCGGGCCTTTCGGTCGGCTTGGCGCTCACCCTCAATGACGTGCTGAGCATGGGGCCGGTCTCCCCGAACTTGATGGGGTGGGGCGCTTTCACCCTCGCCTTCGCGCTTCTGGCGATCTGGATCGACCGCATGCTGTTCAAGGCGACGCGGCCGGCTTTCGCCCTTCCGGGAGAACTCTATGACGAACGGCAGGCGCACCTGAACGATACGGCGCGCCGGTCCGCGCGCTGGATCAGCTATGTCGCCATCGCCGGGCTGACGCTCCTCGGCGCCGTCGGCGCCTCAACCGGGGTGATCGTCGCCGCGGGACTGTGCGGGTTCGGGCTGGTCATGTCCGGTCAGCAACTGGTGCTCGCCTGGACGCTCGAGGCGGAAGACTTCGAGTTCGGCGACGATGCCTGAAACCGTCAAATTCCAGAACCGGGTGAAGACCTACCGGGTGGATCGCGGCCTGTCCCGGCGCGAGCTCGCGGACCGGGTCGAGGTGCACCCGCAGACGATCGGCGCCATCGAGCGGGGCCAGTTCAACCCGACGATAGAGGTGGCGTTGCGGCTCTCGGACGTCTTCGGTGTCGGGCTGGACGCCCTGTTCTCCCGCTCGTCGTTTGGAGCGCTGGAGACCCCGCAAGAAAAAGCCGGCGGAGCCTGAGCTCCACCGGCCTGATCATCGCTGCGACGTTCTGGCGTCTAGCGCTTGTCCATCGCGATGAAGTCGCGCTGCGTTGCGCCGGTGAAGGCCTGACGCGGCCGGCCGATCTTCTGGGTGGAGTCGTCGATCATCTCCGACCATTGGGCGATCCAGCCGACCGTGCGCGCGAGCGCGAACAGCACGGTGAACATCTCGGTGGGGAAGCCCATCGCCTTCAGGGTGATGCCCGAATAGAAGTCGATATTCGGGTACAGCTTCTTCTCGACGAAGTACGGATCCTCAAGCGCGATCTTCTCCAGCTCCATGGCCACGGCCAGCAGCGGATCGTTCTTCAGGTTCAGCTCGTCTAGCACCTGGTGGGCGGTCTCGCGCATCACTTTCGCGCGCGGATCGTAATTCTTGTAGACCCGGTGACCGAAGCCCATCAGGCGGAACGGATCGTCCTTGTCCTTGGCTTTGGCGATGTATTCCGGGATCCGGTCCACTGAGCCGATCTCGGCCAGCATGTTGAGCGCCGCTTCGTTGGCGCCGCCATGGGCGGGCCCCCAGAGCGAGGCGATTCCGGCGGCGATGCAGGCGAACGGGTTGGCGCCCGAGGAGCCGGCCAGACGCACCGTGGAGGTGGATGCGTTCTGCTCGTGATCGGCGTGCAGGGTGAAGATTTTGTCCATGGCGCGGGCGAGGGTGGGAGAGACCTCGTAATCCTCGGCCGGAACGGCGAAGCACATGCGCAGGAAGTTCGTGGCGTAGTCGAGATCGTTGCGCGGCGTGATGAACGGCTGGCCGATGGAGTATTTGTAGGCGCGCGCCGCGATGGTCGGCATTTTCGCGATCATGCGGTGGGCGCTGATCAGCCGGGCCTGGGGATCGTTCACGTCGGTGCTGTCATGGTAGAAGGCGGCCAGCGCCCCCACCGTACCCACCATGATCGCCATGGGGTGCGCGTCGCGGCGGAAACCGCGGAAGAATTGGTCGATCTGGTCGTGCAGCATGGTGTGCCGGCGGATCGTCCAGTCGAAATCATGCAGCTCCTGCTTGCTCGGCAGTTCGCCGTTGATCAGCAGGTGAGCGACCTCGATGAAGGTGGCGTTGTCGGCCAGCTGGTCGATCGGATAGCCGCGATACAGCAGCGTGCCCTTGTCGCCGTCGATATAGGTGATCTGGCTTTCGCAGCTGGCGGTCGACGTGAAGCCGGGATCGTAGGTGAACATCCCGGTGTTTTTGTACAGCGTCCGGATGTCGATGACGTCCGGACCGACGGTCCCCGAATAGATCGGCAATTCGATGGTCTTGCCGTTCACTTCGAGCTTGGCGGTGCCGTTCGGCTTGATCTTGTTTTCCATATCTCGAACCCCTGTGTAATCGTTGTCGGGTTGACCTTCGCCCCGGCGCCGAGCGCCGGCCGCACGCCGGTCAGGTGATGACGTCGTCGAGACGGGACAGGACTTCCTCGCGTCCAAGCACCGCCAGTACAAAACTCATGTCCGGCGCCGGAGCGCCGCCGGTGACCGCCGCGCGCAGAGGCTGGCCCACCTTTCCGAAGCCTACCTCCTCAACCTCGGCGAACCCCTGCAGGGTCCGGCCCAGTGCGTCTTCGCTCCAGTCGTCAGTTTCGGCGAGCACCCCGCGCAGCCGGGCCAGCCGCTCGAGCGCATCGTCCTTGAGGGCTTTCGCGGCCTTGCCCGTCACGTCCATGGGCCGCGGACGCAGGAGAAAATAGACCTGATCCTCCAGTTCGGCGAGGGTCGAGGCGCGCTCTTTCAGCGCGCCCATGGCGGCGCTCGTCCAGGCCTTCGCCGTCTCGTCGGTGCGCAGATCCTCGCGCCCGGCGAGGCGCGACCACAAAAGCTCGACCAGGCGCTCATCGTCAGCCTGTTTCATGTGCCAGGCGTTGATATGGGCCATCTTGTCGAAGTCGAGGCGCGCCGGAGCCTTGCCGAGCCCGTCCAGATCGAACAGGGCGGCCATCTCTTCTTCGGTGAACAATTCCTTGTCGCCATGACCCCAGCCCAGGCGCAGGAGATAGTTGCGCAGCCCTTCCGGGAGATAGCCCATGTCCCGGTAGGCCTCGACGCCCAGCGCCCCGTGGCGTTTGGAGAGCTTCTTGCCGTCGGGCCCGTGGATCAGCGGGATATGGGCGAACACCGGGATGTCCCAGCCGAGCGCGGCGTAGATCTGGCTTTGCCGGCCGGCGTTGGTGAGATGATCGTCGCCGCGGATCACATGGGTGACGCCCATGTCGTGATCGTCGACCACCACGGCGAGATTATAGGTCGGCGCCCCGTCGGCGCGCAGCAGCACCAGATCGTCGAATTCCTTCGCGCCCCAGCGCACCTCGCCTTGCACGGCGTCCTGGATCACGACGTCGCTGTCGGGCGCGCGGAAGCGCACGGTATAGGGCAGGTCCGCGCCGTCGCCGCCGTCCCGCCAGGGCGAGCGGAAGGCGCGGCCTTCCTTGAAGGCCTGCTCGCGCAAGGTCTCCAGCTCTTCGACCGTGCAATAACAGCGAAACGCGGCGCCCTGGCTCACCAGCGTCTCGACGACCTCCACATGGCGCGCGGCCCGCGCATGCTGGGAGACCGGTTCGCCGTCCCACTCAAGCCCGAGCCAGGCGAGCCCGTCGCGGATCGCATCCACCGCCTCTGGGCTATAGCGCGCCCGGTCGGTGTCCTCGATGCGCAGCTTGAACAGGCCGCCGTGCCGCTTTGCGAAGAGCGCGTTGAACAACGCGGTGCGCGCGCCGCCGATATGGAGGAAGCCGGTCGGCGAGGGGGCGAAGCGGGTGACAGGAGAGGTCTGATGCACTTGCGAATTCATGTTGCACTGCGAAGGGGCGAGTTCCTTAGCACGGCGGCGAGGCGCAGTGATAGCCTCAGCCTGATCTTCGCGCCATGATGTACTTGTGGACGCGGCTTATCTTCCCTCTGCGCGCGAATCCTCGCGCTGGCGTGCGCTCGCCGATGCGGTGCTTGGAGCGCCGCTCCGGCCGGGCGCGCCCGATCCCGCGCGCCTCATCCTCTGGACGCCGCTGGCGCTGGGCGCCGGCTGCGCCGCCTATTTCTCCCTGGCCGCCGAACCGCCCGCCGGCGCAGGGCCGGCCTGTTTTGTGGCGGCGCTGGCCTTCACCGGGCTGGCGATCGTGTTGCGCGGCGACGCAGTCCGGCTGAGCGCGCTGGTGCTCGCCGCCGCGCTCGCTTTGGGGTTCGGCCTGGCCTTGAACCGGACCGCAACGCTCGCTCCGCCGTCGTTTGAGGTGAGCCGGCGCGCGGTCGCCGTGACCGGGTGGATCGAGGCGGTCGAGCGCGGCGGAACCCGCCCGCGCATGCTGATCCGGGTGGTGGAGCTGGAGGGGGCCGAAACGCCGCCGCGCCGGATCCGGGTACGCGCGAACATGAACGGTTTCACGCCGGGCGACGCCGTTTCCACGCGCGCCGTGCTCACCCGGCCCTCCGGTCCGTCCGCTCCCGGCGGCTACGATCCGGCGCGCGCCGCCTGGTATGACGGCGTCGCTCTCACCGGGTTCGCGATCGCGAATCTCGAAGCGGCGCAGGTCGATACGGCCCGACCTGTCCGAGCCTTCGCCAAAATGCGCTGGCGGCTCGCAGAACGGATCCGGGCCAGAGCCGGCGCCCGCACCGGAGGCGTGGCCGCAGCACTCCTGACCGGCGACCGGTCCGGGGTGAGCGAGTCGGACGCCGAAGCCCTGCGCGTTTCAGGGCTTGGCCATATCCTCGCGATTTCCGGGCTCCACATGGCGCTGTTCGCAGGCGGCGTTTACATGGCGGTGCGCTATGCTTTTGCGACGATTGACAAATTCGCGCGCGCCCATGACCCGAGGAAGCCGGCGGCGGTGATCGCCCTGCTGGCGGCGTTCGGCTATCTGATCCTTTCGGGAGCCTCGGTGTCCACCCAGCGCGCCTTCGTGATGGCGGCCGTGGTGCTGGTGGGCGTGCTTCTGGACCGGCGCGCCTTCTCCCTGCGGTCGCTGGCCATCGCCGCGCTCGTAGTCCTGGTCATCGCTCCCGAAAGCGTCATCGAGGCGGGTTTCCAGATGAGCTTCGCCGCCGTGGCCGCGCTGATCGCGGTCTATGAAATCTGGACGAAGGTGAAGCCGGAGCGGCTGGTGCGCGCGAATTTTCTCGAGCGTATGGGCGATTCCCTCGCCGGGCTGACGACGACGAGCGTGGTCGCCGGCGCGGCGACCGGAGCGTTCGCGGCGTTTCACTTCCAGCGCATGGCCGCCTTCGGTCTGGTCGCCAATTTGGCGGCCATGCCGGTTTTCACCTTCTGGGTCATGCCCGCCGGCGTGGTGGCCCTTGCGCTCGCGCCGCTGGGACTCGACGGGCCGGCCCTGGCGGTCATGGACGCCGGGCTTCGGATCGTTTTGGCGATAGCTCACTGGACGGCCGGGCTGGAGGGGGCCGCTGTGGCGACCCAGGCGGCGCCGGGCGCGGTGATCGCGCTGTACGCCGCCGGTTTCGCGTTTGCGACGCTTGGGCTCGGCCTTGTTCGCTGCGCCGGCGTTCTGATGAGCATTGCGGCCATGGGGCTCTGGCTCACACAGCAACCGCCCTCGATGATGATCAGCGACGGCGGCGTCGTGGTGGCCCGGTTCGACGAGAGCGGCGCCTGGCAGGCCAGCAGCCTGCGTGCGTCGCGCTTCGACACGCAGGTCTTTCTCCAGCGCGCCGGCGCCGGCGGAACCCGGGCCGAGCAGGCGCCGCTACGCTGCGACTCGCTCGGATGCGTCGGCGAAACGGTCGACGGTTTGCGCCTGGCGGTGACCTCGAACCCGGAGAGCCTCCCTGAAGACTGCCAGCGAGTCGATCTCATCGTGTTCGAGGGACGCGCACCGGCCTGGCGCAAGCGCCGGTGCACCGCCGTTCTGCTGGACGATCCCGAGCGCGAGGCGCTTGGCGGTGCGGAGTTCTGGATCAGGGACGGCCGGGTCGTTCGTCTGCGCGGCGCTCAGGACAAGCGCCGTGATCGGGCTTGGAGCACGCCCTGACCGGCGAGTGTGAGCGTCAATCTTCCGCCCACTGGCGCAATAGGTTCGCGCGCGTCTTGATCAGGCGGTCCACCTCCGCGCTCTTGCCGTCGCGGGTGTGAAGGGCGTTCAGGGTCAGCGTCAGATCGAACAGGATCTCGCGCTGATCGGCCCGGCGCACGAAGCTGCGCACCCAGCCGACGACGGCCAGACGCTCGCCGCCGGTCACGGGCGTGACCTTGTGCAGGGCGCCGGTGGGGTAGAGCACCGCATCGCCGGCCGCCAGCTTGATCCCGGTCTCGCCCGAGGAGTCCTGCAGCATCAGCTCGCCGCCCTCGTAGGCTTCGGGATCAGCCAGGAAGAGCGTGAAGGACAAATCGCTGCGCGCCCCGCCCATGATCGCGTCGTCCACATGAAGCCCGTAGGTCTCGCCAGGGCCGTAAAGGCTCACAAGAGCGCGCAGGATCCGTTTCGGCTGGGCGGCGGCCTGGAACACGCCGTGGCGGTTCAGGGCGCTCTCGCAGGTGCGCCGGATCATATCGGCCTTCGGCCCCGGCGCCATCTGGCGGTTGGCCTTGACCTGCCGCGCCGCGGCGCCGGCGGTGGCTGCGCCGTCGACGAAACCAGTGCGGTCAGCCGCCAGGTTCCGGATCGTGGCGAGCTCTTCGGCGTTCAGGACTTCAGCGAGGCGATACAGCATGATGGGACTTTCTTGCGATCAATTCGCAAACGCGCTAGCACAGGTGCGACACCAATCAAAGGACATCCCCAATGGCCATCCGTAAATCCCCGCTTTTCTGGACTGCAAGCCTGGCCGCCGTTGCAGCCGGCTCTCTGAGCGCCTGCAGTGAACCGGCGTCTCAGGAGACTGAAACGACGCCGGCCGCTCAAGACAGCCAGGACGCAGCCGCCGAGCAGCAGGCCCAGAGCGCGCTCGCCGGTGAAGGCGGAGGTGAAGGGGGTGCAGGCGGAGAGGGCGGCGCCGCAGGCGGTGAGTTCGGCATCGACCCCGCCCTGGCGGCGGAAGACCCGGTCATCTACCTGTCCGCGGTTGAGGTGATGCGCGCTCACTATCTTGCGGGCCTCGCCGCGCTGGATGCGGGGAATCGCCAGGCCGCGTCGGGCATGTTCTCCCACCCGGTGTCTGAAATCTATGTGGATTTCGAGCCGGTGGCCGTCGAGCGCGGCGCGCCGTCCATCATGGAGGAGATGAACCGCGCTGCGGTGCTGCACTTCCAGGAAGCCTCCGACGAAGAGATCCGCGAGGCTGTGCAGACTGTGATCGAAGGGCTGGACGAGACCGCGGCGGCCGCGCCTGCTCCGCGCACCAGCGATGCCCAGGTCGACGCCGAAGTGATCCTCGATCTCGCCGACCGCGCCGCCCTGCAATACGGTTTCGCGATGGCCGAAGACATGGCTGGCGAAGCCTGGCTCGACGCCTATGGCTTCAACGCGGCGGCCCAGTTCTACGCCCGCCGCAAGTCGCAGGGGCTGGTGGAGGCGATGCCGCGCGTCGGCCCGCCGCTATCGGATCTCCTTGTCGAGCTCGAAACTGCGCTTGGCGCGTATGAAGGTCCCGCCGAGGCCGCGCCGACGCCTGAAGAGCTCTCCGCCGTGGTCGAAGCCTATCGCGCCGCTATCCTGCCTGAAGGCGACGCGTCGACGGCGCCTTAGGGTTCGTAGTCGCGCACCGACCGGACGACGAGCGTGTAGGCGGCGGCCGCGAGGTCGGTGTCCACACGTTCGATCTCCATCCTGCCCTCAACCCAGACCGGCTCCCACAAGGAGCTGTATTCAATGGGGTCTGGGCTGCGCAGATAGACGATCTGGTTCGGCGGCGGCGGCGGATAATGCACGCAGGCGCCGTGATAGGGCAGCAGCAGGAATTCACGCGCCGAGCCCTGCTCTGCGTAGTCCAGCGGCAAGATGTAGCCGGGCATGCGCACCACCGCGCCAGCCAGATCCTCCACCACGTTGAAGGTGCCGACCTGGTTCTCCACCGGGCTGGATCCGGTGAACCGGCTCATCAGCGATGGATCGGCGCGACCCTCATTCAACGCCTCGATCGCTTCCAGCTCCTCCTCCGGGATCAGGTCGCGCCAGCTGATCTGCTCGGCCTCAAGGGAGGCGTCCACCCGTTGCAACTCCTCCGGCGCGTCCGCAGACGGGTCTGAGCCGCCCGGCGAGCAGGCGAAGGCCAGCGGCGCCAGACCGGCGGCGAGCATCATCCGAAGCATTGCGGTCACGGCGGCCTCCTCATGCGAACAGGTTGAAAGCTCTGGCGTCCTTAAGGATGGGTGTATCAAGGCGTTGCGGCAAGGTGAACGCGCCGTCCACCGCGTTTTAAGACCTGTGTGCCAGTTTGACCTCCATAGAACCGCACTCAAGCGGTCAGCAAGGTGGATCACGATGGGGTTCGAAAAAGACGAGGGCGTGGCCGTCGCGTTGGAAACGCAACGGACCAAGCGGCTTCTGGTCGCCCGCAGCGCATTGCGCGCAGCGCCGCTGAACATTGTCAACGCAGTTCTGCTGAGCATCCTGTTCGTGGGTCATGTGGACCCGCTCATGCACGGGATCTGGTTTGCGGTGCTGTGCGGCGCGGCGGTGTTGCGCCTCGCCGCCATGTGGCGGGCTCACAAGGACGACCGCGTCCCGACGGACGGCGAGATCAATCGCTATATTCTTTTGTCCGGCATTGTCGGCGTGTGCTGGGGCGCGACGCCCTTCCTGCTGACCCCGGACGCCTCCGCCATCGCCAGCCACGCCGTGGCCATGGTGATCGCCGGCATGGCGGCCGGCGCCGCGATGACCAGCGCCGCCGAGCACCGCGTGGTGCTGGCCTACACGGTCCCCGCGCTCGGGCTTTGGGGGCTCTCGCTGGCTCTGACCGGAACCTGGGAGGGATTGCTCGTCGCAGCGCTGCTTATCGGGTTCTTCCTTGCAATGAACTCGCTGACCATGACCTATGCCTCCACGCTCAGCGACGCCGTGAAGGCCAACGTGGCGCTGGACGAGGCGCGCCGTCACACCGAGGCGCAGGCCGCAGCCATGTCGCGGCTCGCCGAACACAATGATCAGGCCGCGAGGCGGGCCGAAGAGCAGGCGCGCGCGAGCGCTGCGGTGCTTGCAAACATGAGCCATGAATTGCGGTCGCCCCTTAACGGGGTGATGGGGATGGCCCAGCTGCTGGAGGAGTCGGCGGCCAGCGGCGATCAGCGCCGCATGGCGCTGCGGATCCGCGAATCCGGCGAGCAGTTGAACCGCCTGCTCACCGACGTGCTCGACGTGTCCCGCATTGAGGCCGGCCGCCTCGAGCTGGAACTGGAGGACGTGACCGCCCGCTCCCTCGCCGACCTGGCGCGCACCCATTTTGAAAAGGCGGCTGCGGACAAGGGGCTCGCCCTGGAGATTCAGCTGGCTGGCGAGGCGGACACGGCCCTCCGAGCCGACGGTGAACGCCTGATGCAGCTTGTGCGCATCCTCATGACCAACGCGGTGCGCTTCACCGACGCTGGCGGTGTTGTCGCGACCTTCACGACACGCATGGGCGAGCAGGGTCAGGCCCGTCTGCGTCTGCAGGTGCGCGACACCGGGTGCGGCGTGCCCGAGACCGCGCGCACCCATCTCTTCGACGCTTTGGCGTCTGACCGGATGGACCGCTCGATCCGTGAAGCCGGGACAGGCCTGGGCCTCCACCTGTGCAAGCGCCTCACCCAGCTGATGGATGGCGAGGTCGGATACAAGCCCGCCGGCTCCGGTTCGATCTTCTGGTTCGAGGTGGGGCTGAAACCGTCCAGCAAGAACGACAAATACGCCGATGGAGAGCAGCTGACCGTCGAAGCGCGCCGCCTGCGCATGCTCGTTGCGGAAGTCGATCCGGCGCGACGCTCGGTCCTGCTGGGATATCTCAAGTCGTTCAATTGCGTGGTGACGTGCGCCACCTCGACCGATGAGATGGTCGAGGCGCTTGGCGCTTCGGCCTATGACGCGGTGGTTCTGGGACTGGCGCTGGATGACCGAGATGCGGAGTCTGCGGCGTTGGAGATCCGGGCGCTGGCCTCCACGGCCGCGATGACCCCGGTGGTGCGGCTGTCGCGCGATCTTGATGTTCCCGTGCGCGCCGGAGCGGCAGAAACACTAGTGCGCGCGCCGGTGTCCGCCGAGGCCCTGCTGGAGGCGCTGAATACCGCGCTCGAAGGCGACTCCGCGGCCCAGTCGAACCTGCGCCGCATCGCCTGAGGCCGGTCAGGCCGCGCTGGTGGCGCGGCCGTCCTGCGTCAGCACCCGTGCGATCTCGTCGAACAGGCGGTCCCGCTCGATCGGCTTCGCGACATAGCCGTCCATGCCTGCGTCAATGCAGCGGCGTTCGTCTCCGCGCATGGCGTTCGCGGTCAGCGCGACGATCGAGATGTCGCGCGCGGGCGTCTCCAGAGCGCGTATCCGCCGGGTGGCCTCCACGCCGTCCATGCCGGGCATCTGGACGTCCATGAGCACCACGTCGTATGGGCTTCTCTGGACCGCAGCGAGCGCCTGGGCGCCGTCTGCAGCGAGGTCGCACGTCCAGCCCTTGAGCTTCAGGAAGCCGATGATGACTTCCTGATTGATCGGGTTGTCTTCGGCCACAAGGATTCGCGGCCCGTCGCCCTCAACCCCGATCACGGGTTCGTGGAGGGCCTTGGCCTGCAAGGAGAGATCGGCGGCCGCCGCCCGCTGCAGCGGCGCCTCAAACCAGAAGGTCGAGCCTTCACCAGGCGTGCTGTCGAACCCGATCGAGCCGCCCATGAGATCGACCAGGCGCTTGCAGATCGCCAGCCCGAGACCGGTGCCGCCGTATTGCCGAGAGGTCGCCCCGTCGGCTTGCGTGAAGGCTGTGAAGAGCTTGGCCTGCGCCTCTTGCGGAACGCCGCAGCCGGTGTCGGCGATTTCGACACGCAAGACCGTGCGGCTGGGCCCGATATCTGTCAGGCTCAGGCGGGCATGCACCGAGCCCTCGCGGGTGAATTTGATCGCGTTGCCGATGAGATTGAACAGGACCTGCTTCAGGCGGACGGGATCGCCGACCACGCGCGCGCCGGACGCGCCGTTGAAGTCGACGCTGAAGGCCAGGTGCTTTTCTTCCGCCCGCGGGCGCCAGAGGGAAAACGCGGACTGGATAAGCTCGTCGATCTCGAACGGGCACGGATCGAGGTCCATCTTTCCGGCCTCGATCTTGGAGAGGTCCAGCACATCGTTCAGCAAGCGCAGGAGCACTTCTCCAGAGGTGCGGATGGTCTTGGCGAGGCGCGCCTGATCGGGATCCAGCCCGCTTTCCTGAAGCAGCTGGGCGACGCCGAGGACGCCGTTGAGGGGGGTGCGGATCTCATGGCTCATGGTGGCCAGGAACTCGCTCTTCGCCTGGTTGGCGCTCAGCGCCTCGATGCGCGCCCGACCGAGCTGCTCGGCCAGTGCGACGAGCTTGCGGTTGCGCTCCTCGCTTTCGGCCTGCAGCGTCTTCATGAGGCTGACGCCGGTGCCGACGCCGGCGTAGTCGCCGTCCCGTGTGATGATGAAGCCGTCGAAGAGCGCTGAATTGCGGTCGGTGAGGATATGGCGCGACAGCGCGGAGACCAGATGATCGCTCTCCACCAGAAGCGGGTCCTTCTCCATGATGAAAGTGATCGGCCGCTTGGCGAACAAGGCTCGCCCGTGGGTGTCCGCCATGCGCAGGAAGAAGGCGTTGCGCGCCACCAGGCCAATCGGCCGGGAGTCCTGCACGACGGCGCACACGAGCAGATCGGCGTCCTCGGAAAACAGATCGTAGACCTGCGACCCTGTCGTCATCGGGTCAAGTTGCGGCGCATCCTGCAAGAGAGAGCGGACCGTTCGGCTCATGAAAAATCTTCCCCACCCGGGGGGAACGCCCCACCCCGCGGATGAAAAAAGCCGCGCAGGCGCTTGCCTTCAGGTTAATCGATCAGGTGTTTCACCGAAACTTCACCGCTCTGTCACGAAGCGGGCCTCAAGCGGCCGCCGTCGTCAGCCTGGACCTGAGGCCTCACCGGCCACCCAGGCGGCGAAGGCGGGCGAGGTTCCGGCGGCTTCGACACCCAGCTGCACGATGGCGGGTTCGTCATAGGGGTGCAGCGCGATCAGGCGGTCGCGAACGGCTCGGGCGTGGAGAGCTGCAGTCTTGAAGAGCACCACCGTCTCGGACTCGCGGCAGGTTTCGCCTTTCCATCGAAAGATCGAGCGCGCCGCGCCCAGGACGTTGGCGCAGGCGATCAGCCGCTCGTCCAGCAGGGTTTCGGCCGCGGCCGCCGCGCTCTCTTCGTCCGGCCATGTGGTGTACAGGATCGCCATGTCGCTCATGGTCGCGCCTCCTTGCATCGCAGCATCCAAGAGCGGATATAGCCCGCCATGACCCACGCCCTCAAATCCCACGCCGCTCTGGTGCTGTTCTCCGGCGGCCAGGATTCCGCCACCTGCCTCGCCTGGGCCCTGTCGCGCTATGACCGCGTCGAGACGATCGGTTTCGCCTACGGCCAACGCCACGGTGTCGAGATGCAAGCCCGTGACAGGGTGCGCGAGGCGGTTCTCGACAGCTTTCCCGACTGGGCGGAGCGCCTGGGCGAGGACGTGGTTGTGGACATTTCAGGCTATGGCGCGCTGGCGGAAAGCGCGCTGACGCGCGAGGCGGAGTTCGCCATGAGCGCAAAGGGCTTGCCGACGACCTTCGTCCCGGGCCGCAATCTGGTTTTTCTGACGATCGCCGGGGCCCACGCCTATCGCCGCGCCACGCCGCACCTGGTTACCGGCGTCTGCCAGACCGACTATTCCGGCTATCCAGACTGCCGCGATGAGACGATCCGGGCCCAGGAGCAGGCGCTGTCGCTCGGGCTGGACGAAAAAATCAGCGTCGACACGCCGCTGATGCACCTTACCAAGGCGGAGACCTGGGCGCTCGCCCACCAGCTTGGCGGTGACGCGCTCGTCGACCTGATCGTGGAGGAGAGCCATACTTGCTATCGCGGAGACCGCGAGCATCGCCACGCCTGGGGCTATGGGTGCGGGGACTGCCCGGCGTGCGATCTGCGCGCCAGGGGCTGGGCTGAGTGGCGGGGTGAGGCATGACCTATTCGGTCAAGGAGATGTTCCTCACCGTGCAGGGCGAGGGCGGCCAGGCCGGCCGGCCGGCCGTGTTCCTGCGCTTCTCCGGCTGCAATCTCTGGAGCGGGCTGGAACGCGATCGCGCGACCGCCGTCTGCACGTTCTGCGACACTGATTTTGTGGGCACCGACGGGGTGAACGGCGGAAAATTCAAGACCGCCGCGACGCTGGCCGAGGCGGCGTCGGCGCTGTGGCCTGGCGGTGGGGAGCCGTGTGTGGTCTGCACCGGGGGGGAGCCGCTGCTGCAGCTGGACGCTCCCCTGATCGAGGCGCTGCACGCGGCGGGGTTCGAGATCGCAGTGGAGACCAACGGCACGCTCCCTGCGCCCGACGGGATCGACTGGATCTGCGTCAGTCCGAAATCCACGGCGCCTCTGAAACAGGTGTCCGGAGCCGAGCTCAAGCTCGTCTATCCCCAGGCGGACGCGCCGCCGGAAGCGTTCGAACACCTTGATTTCAGGGAGTTCCGCCTGCAGCCCATGGACGGTCCGCATCAGATGGAGAACGCGAAGGCCGCGTTCGAATATTGCCTGAAGCACCCCAAATGGCGGCTCAGCGTTCAGACGCACAAATGGATCGGCGCGCCGTGAGATCCGGAGGCGTGGGCTCCGCACTTACGATGCCGGATCAGCCCGCCGCTTCGTCCTGCTGGTCCTGAAGCTCGCGCGCGATCAGCCGGGCGAAGCGGTCGAAGGCCGTCTCGGCGTCCGCCCAGACCGTGGTGTATTGCGACCGGTCTATAGACGGGGTTCGCCAGGAATAGGCGAAGCTGCCCAGCTCGTCTCCGGCCGGATCGGTGAGGATGGCGGTCACCCGGGCGCCGCCCAGCGAAATCGACCGCGCCGACAGGCCGGGATTTCTGGTCAGCTGCTCGAAGGTGGGGCGATTGGGCTGGGCGTCCTCGATGACGACCAGCAGAATATTGGCGTCGGGCTGGTCGACTTCGGAGAACCGGCCGGCGTCCATCAGCGCATCCATCAGCGCGCTTTCCAGTCTGTTGGTCAGGCGGTCTATTTCGCGCGGACCGAAATCTTCAGCCTTTTCAGTCAGCTCCGGGCCGATCTCGATGACGCCCACCGCGACCGGACCGTCTGCGCGGTGCTGCAGCGAGGCGAACTCCTCCGCCAAGGCGGGAGCGGCAAGACTTGCGCTGGCGAGAAGGGCGATACAGGCGGCGATTAGGCGCACGGTATGGCTCCTGACAGGACCGTGGTCCCTCAACCCGGAGACACCCTATCAGGTTTCCGCTCGCGCGGCAGCCAAAGCGCGCCGGGAGGTGTCAGCGGCGGCGGTCGCAGTCCGCCTCGTCTTCGCACTCCTCCTCGCCGTTCGGAAGCGCGAGTTTCACAGCCCCTTCAGCGACATCGCCGGCGACGCCGATCGTCGCGCCCGCCGCGCCTGCGGCGACCCCGACGGCGGTCGCGGCCAGGCAGCCCTGAAGGGCGAAGAGCGCAAGGAGCGCAGCGGACAAGGTGGCGAGGCGGCGCATGGCGAATCTCCGGTCAGCAAAAGCCCGCCCCGAGTAAACGGGACGGGCTTGAACACCGGCTTAACGTTACCGATTATTTCGTATCGACCAGAACGATTTCCGCGTCCTCTATCGCTCTGATCTGCAGGGTGGATTCGTCCCGGATCGCGGCGCCGTCGCGGGCGTCGAGGACGATCCCGTTGATCTCGACCCTGCCGGCGGCGAGGCCGAGATAGGCGTGGCGGCCCGGCTCCAGAGCATAGGTCACCGTCGCGCCTGCGGTTACGCTGGCGCCGAGGACGCGGGCGTCGGCGCGGATCGGCAAGGTGCCGGTGTCTTGCGCGTCTCCAGCGCGGCCAGAGGCCAGCACGATCAGCGCGTTCTCCCGGCCTTCCTTTGGAAATTCACGTGCGTTCCAATAGGGTTGGCCGCCGCGTTCATCGGGCAGGATCCAGATCTGGAAGATCCGGGTAAGCTCGGTCTCCTTGTTGAATTCGGCGTGGCGGATGCCGGCGCCGGCGCTCATCACCTGGATGTCGCCGGCGACCGTGCGGCCCTTGTTGCCGAGGCTGTCCTCATGGCTGATCGCGCCGTCGCGCACATAGGTGATGATCTCCATCTCCTGGTGCGGGTGCGGCGGGAAGCCGGTCTGGGGCTGGATTTCGTCGTCGTTCCAGACCCTTAGATTTCCCCAGCCCATGCGCTTGGGATCATGGTAGCCGCCGAAGCTGAAATGGTGCTTTGCGTTCAGCCAGTCGGTGCGAAAAGCGCCGAGGCTGGCGAAGTGTCTGACGTCGATCATGGCGTTTTCCCTTCGTACAGAAGTGTCGAAGCGGGAAATGGGGAGGAAAGGGCGGGGGATAACCGGCTCTCGGCGGAGGTGAGTTATTCCAGCAGGGAAAGGTTCACCGGCCCTCCCGGCGCCAGGCGCCGGCGAGGAGAGCCAGGAGGAGAGCGGCGATGAGCAGGCCCGGAGCCAGCGGGGTGCGCTCGGCGTCTAAGACCCGGTAGGCGCCGCGCCGCTCCAGCCCCAGCCAGTCCGATCCGGCCGCATACGCGCCTTCCGAAATTCGGCGCACCGAAGGCAAGCCGTTGGCGTTCAATGAAAATACGCCGCCTCCGGTCTCGTCGACCAGGCCTGAGAGTCCATCGGGATCGGGGCGCAGATCGGCGTATTCACGCGGGTTCAGGGGGCCGGAGCTGACCACGGCGGTGAGGTCCCCGGAGCGCAGCCGGATGAGCCCGAGATCGTCGGTTTCTGTCGTGGAACCATAGCGCCCGGTCCCGAGCGCGTTCATCTGGAGCGTTTCGGAGTCTCCGTCAGGCCATGTGATCTCGAGCGGCGGCGCTTCGTCGGCCAGTGTGGTTCGCACGACGTCCAGCTGACCGTCGGAGACGACCGCCGACAGGCGTTCCTCATCCAGCTCCGGTTCGCCCATGAGCCAGTGGGCGACCCGGCGGAACAGCTCGTCATGGGGGCCGCCGCCCTCATGGCCGCGAGCCCAGAGCCAGGCCTGGTCCGAGAGCAGGATCGCGGCGCGGCCCTCGCCGGCCCGGGCCAGGGTGAGGAGGGGATCGCCCTCGGGGCTTTCCAGCAGCGTCTCCCCGGACAGAACGCGTGCGCCGATGCGCCGGTACCACGGCCCCCAGTCCGCCTCGCCGCCCTGCATGGGCGCGGTGACCGGATGCCGGGCGCCGACCTCGCTGACCTGCGGGGTGAAGGCGCCTTCCAGGATCGCGCCGTCCGGGGCGGCCGGCAGCACCCCGGCGAGGGGCGAGCGGGCGACGCTTTCCGGACCGGCGAAGGGCGGGCCTGTGGTGACGAGCAGCGCGCCGCCGCCTTCCACATAGCGCGCGATGTTGTCGAAATAGAGCGGGCGCAGAATCCCCCGGCGCCGGTAGCGGTCGAAGATCACCAGATCGAACTCGTTCAGGCGCAGCTGGAACAGCTCGAAGGTGGGAAAGGCGATCAGCGCCAGCTCGTCGGCGGGCACGCTGTCGTCCTTGTTGAGCGGGCGCAGAATGGTGAAGTGGACGAGGTCCACGCTGGGGTCCGATTTGAGAAGATTGCGCCAGGCGCGGGCGCCGTTATGGGGCTCGCCGGTGATCAGCAGCACCCGCAGCCGGTCGCGCACGCCGGTGACGCTCACTGCGGCGCGATTGTTGATAAGGGACAATTCTTCGCGTCCGGGCTCCACCTCCAGCTGGATGGTGTTGGCGCCGCGATTGGCCAGGGGCGCGCGCACGGTGACGTCCTCGCCGATGCGCACCCGGCTGGTGACGGGATCGCCGCCGTCCACCGACAGGGTGACTTCGGCGGTGCCGGCCGGTGCGGTCTCGTCCACCACGCGCAGGGTGAAGCTCACCGGCTCGCCCACCAGCCCGTAGCGCGGCGCCTCGGTGACGATCAGGCGCCGGTCGCCGGCTTGCGGGTCGCCCGCCAGCAGGTGATGGACCGGCGCGTCCAGCCCGTAATCGGCGGCGTCGTGGGGTCCGTCATGGACCTGGCCGTCGCTGATCGCCAACACGCCGGCCAGGCGTTCGCGCGGGATGCGGCCCAGCCCCTCGCGCAGGGGATCGGTGAGCCGCGTGCCGTCCTCGGCGCGCCCGCCGGTCACTTCCACCAGCTCCAGCGAGTCATCGGCCTCGGCGGTCCGGCGCAAGCCCTCCAGAGCGGCCTCTGCCTGCTCGGAGCGGGCGCCGATCTGCATGGAGGCGCTGTCGTCCAGAAGGACCAGGGCGATGTCGGCGAGCGCGTCTCGCTGCTCGCGCACGAGCGCGGGGTTCAGCAGGGCGGCGAGCGCGAGCACGGCGGCGAGGCCCCTGAAGATCCAGCCGCGCCCGCCGCGCACGGCGGCGAATCCTGCCGCCAGCGCCGCGAGCACCGCCAAAACCGCGATCAGGCCGGGCGCGATCAGCGGGGACAGGTCAAGGCTCGCCGCGTTCATTGATCACCGCCCAGGCGTTCGAGAATGGCCGGCACATGGACCTGGTCGGCCTTGTAGTTTCCGGTCAGCGCGTACATGGCCAGATTGACGCCGAAGCGGATCGCCAGTTCGCGCTGGAAGTCGCCGCCCTCCACCGGCGCCAGGGGGCGCCCGTTCTCGTCCACCGCCCAGGCCGAGGCCCAGTCGGCCGACCCGATCACCAGGCCGGACACCCCGTCGCGCGCGCTGCCCTCCGGCGTCGCCTCCACCCAGACCTCGCCGCCGGGATAGCGGCCGGGAAAATCGTCGAGCAGGTAGAAGGTGCGGCCCAGAACATGGTCGTTCGGGATCGGCTCCAGCGGTGGCGGATTGATGGCGTCGAGAATGCGCACAAGGCCGGGATGGGGCGCGCCGCCTGGACGCTCCAGGCGCCCGTCGCGGGTGTCGAAGACGATGAGCCCGCCCGATTGAAGATAGGCCGAGACCTTGTCAGCGGCGGCGTCGGACAGGGCGGGCGCGCTTTCGCTGACCGGCCAGTAGAGGACGGGAAAGAACAGGATCTCGTCGCTCTCGATGCGCACGCCTGCGGGCTCGGCGGGCTCCACCGCGCTGCGCCGCGTGCTTTCCCGCGACAGGCCGGCAAGCCCGGCGCGACTGATGGAGTCGGTGCGCGCATCCCCGGTGATCACATAGGCGAGGCGCACTTCAAGGGCGTGGGCGAGATCGGCATCGTCCTGCGCCAATGCTTGTTCCGGCGACAGAAGGCTGGCGCCCAGCACCGCCGCGAGGAGGCCCGCCGCGCCGGCGCGCGCAGCCTTTGGCCGCCCGAAACGCGGCGGCTTGGGCATGCGCCCGGCGAGCATCAGCGCGATCAACGTATCGGCGATCAGGAGGATCAGGGCGGCGGTCAGAAGCGGCCCCGTAAAGCGGATTTCGCGGGTCGCGCCGCGTATTTCGGTGACGGCGCCCGGCAGGCTCCGGCCCATGGGGGCGAGCGTATCGCCGGGCTGAACGACATTGAGCGCCGCGCTCGCCGCGCCGAGGGTCCACAGGCCCGGAGGCGTTTCGGCTGCGGCGCGCGTCTGAATAAAGCCGTCGGCCGGAATCGGCTCGGCTTCCGCGGTGACGTCCACCAGGGTTCCGTCGCCGGACAGCAGGCGCTCCAACCGCCAGGCGCCGGCCGACGGCGCGGGCGGGTTCGAGCGGCCGGCGAGCGCCAGCGTGCGCTCCAGCATGGCCGGGAAGAGGCCGGAAAGCGGCAGCGAGGACCAGCCGGGCCCCGCCGTCACATGGTACAGCACGATCCAGCCGTCGCCGCGCCGCTCGGCCGTGACCAGCGGCGTGCCGTCCTCCAGCCGCGCCCAGACACGGGCGTCGAGCGCCGGACCGGGTTCGGCCAGGACCTGACGTTCCACCTGCGCCTCGTCAGGCGCGGTGAGGCCGGCGAACGGGCTGTCGTCGGGGAAGGGGGCGAGGCCTTGCGGGGTGTCCCACGCCATGGCGCCGCCGAACAGGCGCCCGCCCCGGCGCAGGCGTATGGGCAGAAGCCCCGACGGTCCCGCTGCGAGCCGTGGGCCGGCGAACCGGATCACCAGCCCGCCCTCCATGACGAAGGGTTCCAGGGCGGGATCGTCGGCGCGGGCGGCGTCGGTGAGCACCAGGGCGGCGGGCTCCGTCTCCAGCACGGTGGCGAGGTCGCCGGTGACGATCTCCGCCGATCCGGTGAGCGCTTCGCGGGCGTAATGGCGATCGGAGAGGAGGGGTTGGCCATCGCGGCCGCCTTCGGGATCAATCAGGCCGACACGGGGCCGCGCCCAGCGGCCGCCGGTCAGATGCACGGCGCCGGCCGAGGCGGGCCCGTCAATGACGACGCGCGAAATCCGGTTGCGCAGATCCAGGGGCAGGCGGGCGGTGAGGCGGGCCTCGGTCTCATCGGCCTCGAACATGCCCGAGGCGCGCGCCACGGCCTGCCCGTCGACGGCCAGCGCCGTGACGGAGACCGGCGCGGACGAGCCGGCCCGGGAGCGCCGCACGATGGCGGTGAAGCCGTCGGGAACGGCCTGGACGCCGGCCAGGGCGCGCACGCTTTCCTCCGGGGGCGGCAGGAGCAGGCGCAGGGCGCCGCGCCGCGCCGCGATGCGGGCGAGCTCGTCTTCACCGGCGCTTGACAGACCGTCGGAGACCCAGATCGTTTCCAGGCGCCGGGGCGCGCCCTCTTCGGCGAGCGCGGTCTCAAGGCGCCGGGCGGCGCGCTCACGATCGGCCGGCCAGCTGCGCGGCTGGTGAGCGGCGAGGCGGTTCAGGGCTTCGGAGGCGGCTTCAAAGCGCAGCGGCGCGGCGTCCTCGCCCGCCGCGGTGAACAGCAGGCCTGCGTCGCGGCCGTCGGCGCGCGCCGCTTCGAGCCGGATCCGGGCGGCGTCCCGCATGTCAGGCCAGGCCTGCGCCCCCGCCCAGCTGTCATCGGCGATGACCAGAACCGGTGCGTCGGTGAAGGTCGCAGGATCGGGCCGCCAAACCGGGCGCGACAGGGCGATCACCGCCAGCGCCGCAAGCAGCATTCGCAGCGCGATCACCCACCAGGGCGTGGTCTGCGGGCTTTCCGGGGTCCGGGCGATGCGCTGCAGAAGGCGGATCGGGGCGAACACCACGTCTTGGGGCGCCGGCGGCGTGGCCCGCAGCAGCATCCAGAGAAGCGGCAGCACCAGCAGCGCGGCGAGCGCCAGCGGCGCGCCGAAGGCGAGGGGGCCGAGAGTCAGCATGTCAGCGCTCTCCCGCGATCGCGAGGTAAAGCGCCAGAACCGCGCTGGCCGCCGGGCGGTCGGTGCGGTGGGTCACCAGCTGGAAACCGGCGCGCCGGGCGATGGCGCCCAGCGCCGCGCCGTGTTCGGCCCAGGCCCGCCTGTAGGCGGTTCTTGCGTCCTGGGCGCGGCCGAACAGCAGCGGTCCGCCGCCGCCGGCCGGCTTGAACCGCGTGCGGCCTTCGAAGGGAAAGTCTTCCTCGGCCGGATCGACGATGCGCAAGAGCGCGCCGCCCGCCCCGGCCCCGGTCAGGGCGGAGAGTCGCGCCCCCCAGGTCTCCGGCGGATCGAGGAAATCGCCGGCGAGCACCACGCGGGCGTGGCGCGGCAGGTCCGGCGCCTCCACGTGGCGAACGGCGCCCGGTCCGTCGGCGAGGGCGCGCCCGGCCAGGTCCAGACCGACGCGTCCCGATCGCGCCCGGCCGGTCTCGCCCAGCGCCGCGATCCGTTCGCCGCCGCGCACCAGAAGGCTCGCCAGCGCGATCAGGCAGACCGCCGCACGGTCGCGCTTGGACGGCAGGCCGCGCGAGCCCGCCTCCATGCCCGCGCCGCCGTCGCGCCAGAGATGGACGGCGTTGGCGGCCTCCCACTCGGTTTCGCGCACGAAGAGATGATCGCCGCGCGCCGAGCGGCGCCAGTCGACGCCGCGCGCGCCGTCCTCGGGGCGGTGGTGGCGATACTCCCAGAAGGTCTCGCCGGAGCCCGCCCTGCGGCGGCCATGGACGCCATGGGCGACGCTGGCCGCGATCCGCTCGGCTTGCGCCAGCAGGGCGGGAAAGCGCGCGGCCGCCGCTTCGGCGTCGCGGCGCAGGGGCGTGAACCGGGCTTCAGCCATGGGCCGGGCTTTGCGTCGGGACGTGCTTTCTCCCCCCGCCTGCGAACGGAGTGTCACGCAGTGACGAGGGGGGGATGGACCGCATGCCCCCCCTCGACCCGGACTTCGTCCGGCCCACTCCCCCCGCAGGCGGGGGGAGAAAGAGGTTGGCGCGGTGTGCGAGACTCACGCCTGTCACGATCAAGCCGCCTCTCCGGCCAGGCGGGCGATGAGGGCGTCGACGCTGAGCCCGTCGGCGCGCGCTGCGAACGTCACCGCCATGCGGTGTTTCAGGACCGGACCGGCCAGCGCCGTCACGTCCTCGGTGGAAGGCGCCAGGCGGCCCTGGATGAGGGCGCGGGCGCGCACCGCCAGCATCAGCGCCTGACCGGCGCGGGGGCCGGGGCCCCAGGCGACCGCCTCGCGCACTTCGGCGTCGGTGGAGCGATCCGGGCGGGCTCGCTCCAGCAGGTCGAGCACGGCGGTCAGCACTTCCTCGCCCACCGGCATGGCGCGCACCAGTTGCTGCAGATCAGCGACCTCGTCCGGCGAGAGGACCGTTTCGGCGCTGGCGTCGTCGGTTCCGGTGGTGGTCAGCAGGATGGCGCGTTCCTCGTCGCGGGTGGGATAGGGCACGTCGATCTGCATCAGGAAGCGGTCGAGCTGGGCTTCAGGCAGCGGGTAGGTGCCTTCCTGCTCGATGGGATTCTGGGTGGCCAGGACGTGGAAGGGTTTCGGCAGGTCGTGGCGCTGGCCGGCGATTGTGACGAAGCCTTCCTGCATCGCCTGCAGAAGGGCGGCCTGGGTGCGCGGGCTCGCCCGGTTGATCTCGTCGGCCATGAGCAGGCGGCAGAAAACCGGGCCGGGGATGAAGCGGAAGCTGCGCGCGCCGCCGGCGGCCTCCTCCAGCACTTCGGAGCCGAGAATATCGGCCGGCATCAGATCAGGGGTGAACTGCACCCGCTTGTCGTCGAGGCCGGTGACGCGGGCGATGGCGTGGACGAGGCGGGTCTTGGCCAGCCCCGGCGCGCCCACCAGCAGGCCGTGCCCGCCGGAGAGCACCACGGCGAGGGTCTGTTCCACCACCGTGTCCAGCCCGATGATCTCGCGCGCCAGCGAGGCTTTCACCGTCTGCAGGCGCTCGGCCGCGGCGTCGGCGCGCGCTTCGGTGGCGGTGTCGGCTTTCATCTCGGCGCTCATCGGCTTACATCCATGGGTGACCTGAACTCGGGCCAAACATGGCCGCAGCCAGGAGAGGTGTCCATGGCCGCACCCCCACCTGACCAAAATGCAATGCAGTCGTTGATCGAAGCCGCCGAAAGCACGCAAGGCGAAGGCGGCTATCCGCCGGTGGAGCGCTGGGAGCCGGACTATTGCGGCGAGATGGACATGGTGATCCGCCGCGACGGCTCGTGGTGGCATGACGGGACGCGGATCGGGCGCGAGAAGCTGGTCCGCCTGTTCGCGCGAATCCTGAGGAAGGACGCGGACGGAGAGACCTATCTGGTCACGCCCGTGGAGAAGATCCGCATAAAGGTCGAGGCCGCGCCCTTCCTGGCCGTGCGCGTCGACGCCGCCGGCGAGGGCCGCGAGCAGCGCATCGCCTTCGCCACCAATCTGGACGATCTCGTGGTCGCCGGCCCCGACCATCCCTTGCGGGTGGAGCTCGGCCCGGACGGCGAGCCGGAGCCCTTCGTTCATGTGCGCGGACGGCTGGAGGCGCTGATCACGCGGGCGGCGTTCTACGATCTCGCCGAACTCGCCGTGGAAGGCGAGGACGGCGCCGGAAAGACCGTCATGGGCGTGTGGAGCCGGGGCGTGTTCTTCCCGCTGGGCCCGAAGGCGTGAGCGCGCGTATGCGCGAACGGCCGGACACCGACCGGATCATCGAGCGGCTGCGCGCCGCCCTCGATCCTGTGGACGCCCGCAAGCGGCCGCCGGTCATGGGCGACGGCGATCTGAACGGCGCGCCGTCGCCGAGCGGGCGCGCGCTGAAGCCGGCTGCGGTGCTGGCGCTGCTGGAACGCCGGGAGGAGGAGCTGCGCCTGGTGTTGACCCGGCGCGCCGATCATCTGCAGGCCCATGCCGGCCAGGTGAGCTTTCCCGGCGGACGCCAGATGGCGGGCCTGGAGAGCCTTTCCGAATGCGCCTTGCGCGAAACCGAGGAGGAGATCGGCGTGACGCCGTCGCAGGTGACGCTGCTGGGACGCTGGGAATCCTACGAGACGGTGACGGGCTATGAGGTGACGCCCTTTCTGGGGGTGGCGCAGGGGCCGCTGTCCTTCACCGCCGATCCCGGCGAGGTGGCCGAGATATTCCAGACGCCGTTCGACTTCCTGATGAATCCGGCTAACCATCGGCTGGAGGAGCGTGAATTTCGCGGCATGCTGCGGCGCTACTACGCTATGCCCTGGAAAGGGCGCTATATCTGGGGCGCGACGGCTGGAATGCTGAAGGCGCTGTCGGCGCGCTATGCGGACGGCCGCAAGCCGGGCTGAAGCCCGGCATGGAGAGTATTGATGCTTCGACTTGCGATAATCCTGCTGGCGGTGTTCGCCCTGCCCTTCGTGCTGTGGACCCTGTGGTCGCTGTACAAGGGCGAGCGGCGGCCGGCGCCGGTTCCCCTGCTGCTCGGGGCGGGATTCGCGTGCTCGGTGGCGGCGCTGCTGATCGTCGGCCTTTTGGAGGTGAGCCAGGGGTCGCGCGACGGCCTTTACGCGCCGCCGAGTCTTGAGGACGGCCAGATCCGCCCCGGCCGCTTCGAGGACCGCGAACGTGAGCCGTCCAGCGATCCTACGTGACGAGCCTGCGGCTTGATCCGGCGGAGAACGCCTGGCTTGAGGCGCCCGACACCCGCCGGGTGATGGACGCCCTCAGCCCCGGCGAAAGCGACCGGGCGCGGTTTGTGGGGGGGTGCGTCAGGAATGCGATTCTGGGCCGGGCGGTGGACGATATCGACATCGCCACGCAGCTGGAGCCCGCCGAAGCGGCGCAAGCCCTTGAAGCGGCGGGGATCAAGGTGGTCCCCACCGGGATCGCCCATGGCACCGTGACCGCGGTGGTGGACGGAAAACCCTTCGAGATCACAAGCTTGCGCAAGGATGTGGAGACGTTCGGGCGGCGCGCGGTGGTGGCCTACAGCACCGACTGGCGCGAGGACGCGCAGCGCCGCGACTTCCGCCTCAACGCCATTTATGCAAGGCGCGACGGGACGCTGTACGATCCTTTCGGGGGCGTGGAGGACGCCCGCTCGGGCCTGGTTGTGTTCATCGGCGAGGCGAGGGACCGCATCGCCGAGGACCATCTTCGGATCCTGAGGTTTTATCGCTTCAACGCCTGGTACGGCGTGGCCATCGATCCTGACGGCCAGGCCGCATGCGCGCAGATGGCGGCGACGCTGCGCGACCTGTCCGCCGAAAGGGTATGGAAGGAATTGAAGAAATTGTTGTCGGCGCCCGATCCGCGCGCCGCAGTGATAGCGATGCACGAAGGTCACGCCCTTAAGGAAGTGTTGCCGGTCCGGCTCGACATTCATCTTTTCGCAGGCATAATTAACGCAGATCGAGGCAAGTCCCGCGAGCCTGACGCGCTGGTGCGCCTTGCGGCGCTCGTGGGGCGAGAGGGGAACGCGGTGGAAAGCGTCATGCAGCGCATGAAGGCGTCCAATGCGGAGAAAGCGCGCGCCGGGGCGATGACCGCCCGGGCCGGCGAGCCGCGCGTGCGCCCCGGCATGACCGACACGATGCGCGCCCGCGCCCTCTACGCCCTGGGCGCCGACGCGGTCATGGCGCGCCTGCGCCTGGACGAGGCGGAGGGGCTGGGCGAAGCCGACGCCGACCTCGCCGCGGCGCGGGTCTGGCGCCGGCCGCGCTTTCCGGTCACGGGCAGGGATCTGGTGGCCGCCGGCTTCAAGCCGGGGCCGGGCCTCGGCGAAACTCTCGCCCGGCTTGAAGCCGAATGGATCGACAGCGCGTTCTCCCTCGGCAAGGCTGCGCTTGTCGCGCGCGCCAAGGATGACCCGGCCCGGGGGGGATCGGCGTGAGCATCGCGGAACTGTTCACACAGCGTTATCGCGCGCGGATCGAAAGCGGAGGCCTGTTTGACGAGGATCTCCATCTTCATCGTTATCGCGAGCTGAACGAGGACGCCGCTGAGCGGCTCTGGTCCGACGCCGAAACCGAAAACCATCACGTCTCCGAGGAAGGCGCCCTGCGCGCCCAGGTCGCCCGCGCGATCGCCAACGCCAATGAAAAGCACACGGTCAAGGATCTGCCGCGGCGCGCGCGCCAGCGCATGGCCGACGCTTATCTACAATCGCGCGAACCCTTCCGGGGCGCCCGGCCCACCCTGCTCACCCAGATCTGCGAAACCGGGCTGGACTGGATCTTCAAAGCCGAGGGCCGCGCGCCCGACGAGGCGCCCTTCGAGGGCTCCAAATGGTCGGTGGCGGCGAACCTGCTCCTGTTCGACTTCGTCGAGGTGTTCTTTGATCTCCTGCCCAGCGACGACCAGCTGGATTTCAGCCGTGACCTGAACACCCGCCTGCAGCGCGGCGCCTCGCGCTGGTATTTCCAGCTTGGACGCTGGCGCCGCGACGACTGGCCCCGCGACCGCGACGACCAGTTCGACCTGATCCTGTATTCGCTGAACCGGCAGGCCGACGCCGCGCTGGAGCGCCGCCGCAACGCCGGGGCCGCAAGCGGCGATGTGGTCTCCGATACGGTGGAGTTCGATCCCGAGGCCGCCAGCCGCTCGCTGCAGACCGCCGCGCGCGCCTTGTGGCAGGCCGACCGGCTGCTCACCTCCGATCTGTTGTCGGACAAGGTGCGCCACAGCGCAGCCGTGCGCGCCGCGCGCATGGCGTTCGACTCCTGCCTCTCCAGTTTCGGCGGCGTGATCCGTGGCCCCTTCGTGCGGGGCAAGCCGCCGCGCGAGGCCAAGCGCGGCCCGTTCGGCCGCCGCCTGTCGCGCACCTCCGCCAAGGACGAGAAGTCGGCGCTGAAAGGCGTGGAGGAGCCCATGGCCGCCGCGATCCGCATCCAGCGACTGGGCGAGGCGCTGGTGAAGGGCGCCGAAGGCCTGTCGCGCGAGGACCGGCTGAAGCTTCTGGAGCGCGCCAATCTCGCCGAATTCCTGATGCGCCTCGCGCTCATCGACCTGCCGTCGGACAAGGCCGATCCCGAGGACGCGGAATCCGAAGAGGTGCGGCGCTATTCCCGGCTCACCTCCGCTCCGGGGGCCGGTCCAGCCGGCGCGCCGCTGGCCGGCAAGCGCCTCAATCATGGCGCCGGGACGGTGCATCTGCAGCTTGAGGACAAGGCCACGGCGCGCCTCGCCGTCGATCTCCTGGCGCGGCTCTGCCAGTTCTCCACCGGCGCGGCGTCCAGCCATGGCGGCGGGGCCGATCCGGCCAGCCTGCTCACCGAAAGCGCCTTCGCCCATCCAAGGCAACTCGATCACCAGCGCGAGAAGGTGATCGGGCGGATCCTCCTGGCCGCCGGCGCTCTGCTGGGCGGAGCGGCGCTGTTCGCCGCCGGGCTTCTGATCGGTTCCGGCGTCCCCTTCTAGGGCGCGCCTGCACACGCTTCAGCATTGATGACAAGGATGGTGATCGCTCCGCTCAGCGGCGAGGGTGCGAAGCGCGTCGAACCCGTGCTAAAGCCGCAGGAACACCGTTCATCCAGGGAGCCGCCCCATGGCCGACAACGCCGCCGACACCGCCGAGGCCCTCGCGCCGCAGCGCGCCCTGACCGCGCCGCAGCCGCGCGCCCTGGGCGCAGTGAACTGGCTCGGCCTGTGGACGCTCTACAAGAAAGAGGTGCGCCGCTTCTTGAAGGTGCACTTCCAGACCATTCTCGCGCCGGTGGCCACCAGCCTGCTGTACATGATGGTGTTTTCGCTGGCGATCGGCTCGCGGCGCGGCGACATGATGGGCGTGGACTTCACCAGCTTCCTGGCGCCGGGCCTTGTGATGCTGGGGCTCTTGAACAACTCCTTCGCCAATTCCTCCAGCTCGCTGATCGTGGCGAAGGTGCAGGGCAATCACGTGGATTTCCTGATGCCGCCGCTCAGCCCCAGCGAGCTCGCAGCCGCCTTTATCGGCGGGGCGGTGACGCGCGGCGCCCTGGTGGCGCTCGCCACGGGGCTGGCCATCGCGCCCTTCATCGACATGTCCGTGGTTCATCTCTGGGCGGTGCTGTATTTCGGCCTTTCGGCGGCGGCCATGTTCTCCATGATCGGGCTGATCGCAGGCCTTTGGGCGGAGAAGTTCGACCATCTGGCGGTGATCACCAACTTCATCATCATGCCGCTGGCCTTCCTGTCGGGCACCTTCTACTCCATCGAGATCCTGCCCGAGCCGTTCTATACGATCAGCCACGCCAATCCGGTCTTCTTCCTGATCGACGGCTTCCGCTACGGCTTTATCGGCGCCCATGACAGCGTGCTGTGGGTCGGCGCGAGCGTGGCCGCGGCGATCAATATCGCGCTGCTCGTCGCCAGCTATTTGCTGTTGCGCTCAGGCTGGCGCTTGAAGGACTGAGCCCAAACCGCCTAGATCAGAAAGTTCGTTCTTCCCCTCGCTCAACGGAGCCCTCCATGCCGAAGCCCCTTATGGAAACCTACGCGCCGCCCAATCTCGATTTCGAGCGGGGCGAGGGCGCGTATCTGTTTGAAAAGGGCGGGGACAGGTATCTGGACTTCATCTCCGGCATTGCGGTGAACGCGCTGGGCCACGCGCACCCGAAAGCCGTCGCGGCGTTGAAGGCGCAGGCTGAAAAGCTCTGGCACACCTCCAACATGTTCCGCGTGCCGGGCCAGATCGAGCTGGCGGAGAGATACTGCCGCGACAGCTTCGCCGACCGGGTGTTCTTCACCAATTCCGGCGCCGAGGCCATGGAGGCCGCGCTGAAGACCGCGCGCCACTATCACTACGCCAACGGCCGGCCCGACAAGTATCGCATCATCACCGTCACCGGCGCCTTCCATGGCCGCACCTACGGGGCCATCAACGCAGGCGGCAACGAGAAATACCTGGAAGGGTTCGGCCCGCGCATGGAGGGCTTCGACCAGGTCCCGTTCGGCGACCACGACGCCCTGCGCGCGGCGATCACCGAAGAGACCGCGGCGATCTGCGTCGAGCCGGTGCAGGGCGAGGGCGGCGTGCGGGCGATCCCCGACGTGTGCCTGCGCGGCCTGCGCGAGCTTTGCGACGAGCGCGGCATCCTGCTGATCTATGACGAGGTCCAGTGCGGCGCCGGACGCACCGGCAAGATGTGGGCCCATGAATGGGCGGAGACCGCCAAGCCCGACATCATGGCGGTGGCCAAGGGCGTCGGCGGCGGCTTTCCCATGGGGGCGTGCCTGGCCACCGACGCGGCCGGCGAGCACATGGTGGTGGGCACCCACGGATCCACCTTCGGCGGCAATCCGCTGGCCATGGCCGTGGGCGCAGTGGTGTATGACGAGCTGTCCAGCCCGGATTTCCTGCAACACGTGGTGGATATCTCCAACACGCTGCGCCAGCAGCTCGCCGGCCTGGCGGACGCGCACAAGGACAAGATCGAGGAGGTGCGCGGCCGCGGCCTCCTGATCGGGATCAAGCTCACTGAAGGCTATGTGAACAAGACACTGGCCGCGAAGGCCCGCGAGCACCATCTGCTCATGGGAGCGGCCGGCGACAATGTCGCTCGCCTGGCTCCGCCGCTGATCATCACTGAGGATCATGTGCGCGAAGCCGTGGGCGCCCTGGACAAGGCGCTGGGCCAGTTGGAGCGCGAGGCGGCGTAAGCGCCGCCTGAAGGGACGAGCATATGGGCGAAATGGGGAACACGCCGGCGCCGGACGATTTCGGGGCCGGCGACGATATTGTGACGGTCTTCCAGCTGGAGGGCCGGCCGGTGCGCGGACGAGTCGTGCGCCTGGGTGAAACCGCGGACGCGATTCTGTCCGCCCATGACTATCCGGTGAGCGTCGCGCGCCTGGTGGGCGAGGCGGCGATGATCGCGACGCTGATCGGCGACTCCCTGAAATTCAACGGCAAGCTCATCGTCCAGGCGAGCGGTCCCGGGTCCCAGGGCCGTCAGGTGGAGGGCGCCGGCGCGGTGGCTTTCGTGGTGGCCGATTTCGTGCCCGGCGAAGGCGTGCGCAGCTATGCGAAGTACGACGCCGACCGGGTGAGCACGCTGGAGAAAGTCCATGGCGGTCCGGTGGGCGCGCAAATGCTGCTGGGCGGCGGGCATTTCGCCATGACGGTGGATCCGGGCCCCGGCATGGAGCATTACCAGGGCGTCACGCAGCTGGAGGGCGAAAGCCTGGCCGAAGCCGCCGAGCATTATTTCGTGCAGTCCGAACAGGTGCCCTCGCGTCTGAAGCTCGCTGTGGGACGCCAGATGGTTCCCGGCGGCGATCATGTGTGGCGCTGCGGCGGCGCGCTGATCCAGCGTATCGCCGCCGACGAGGCCCGCGGCGAGACGGACAGTGATTTCGACCACGCCCGCGCCCTGTTCGACACGCTAGAACCCGATGAGCTTATCGACCCTGTCATCACGTCCGGGCGTTTGCTGTTCCGGCTGTTCCATGAAGAAGGCGTGCGGGTGGAGGCCAGCCGGCCGGTCCTGCGCCGCTGCGCCTGCGAGCACGACCGGCTCGCCCGCCTGCTCGCCCACTTTCCCAGCGACGACCGCGAGCATATGAGCGACGGCGACGGCCAGGTCGCCATGACCTGCGAATACTGCAATCGCGAATGGACCTTCTCCGCCGCCGAGATCGATCAGGCCGGCAAGGCGAACGACTAGAAACACTTTCGGGGCGGGATCCTGAAGGCGCTTCTTTGGTTCGGGGGCGAGGTCCGGCGCTGTTCAGCCGCCGCCCTCGCCATACTGGAACACCTCGTCCAGGCCGACGCCGAAGACCTCCGCGATCTGGAAGGCGCTTTCCAGAGAGGGTGAGTACTTGCCCTGTTCGATGGCCAATATGGTCTGGCGGGTCATGCCGATCCGCTCGGCGAGCTGGGCCTGGGTCATCTCCCCGGCGTGAAAGCGCAGCTCGCGGATCCGGTTCCTGATGCGGGTGGGTTTGGCCACGATCACACTCCCCGGCGATAATCGATTGCGCGCAGGACGCCCTTGGTGATCTCGGCCAGCACCAGCCCGCCGAGAATCGCATGAACGATCCAGAACACATGCTGGCCCATGAGGGCGAGGCCCAGAGCGATGATCGCGCCGCTCCCCAGCACATAGCTGGACCGGGCGTCGGCGCGCATCTCGATCAGCTTGTCGCGCTCGTCGGCGGTGTCGGCGTCCTTCGGCGCCGTCACGGCGATGAGGATGTGGACGGCGATCGCGCCGAAGACCAGAAACAGCACCGCCACGAACAGATACGGCCCGACCGCGTCCATGGACGGCCCGTCCGAGATCGCCGGCGGCAGGACCCACGCGGCGTAGGCGCCGTAGGCCAGCACGAGAATCACCATCATGGCGAGATTGCTTTTTTCCTGAAACGACATGTCATGCTCCTTTGACCTGGTGTCGAAGATCTTTAACACACACCTGGATGTATGAAATCACCGACATGATGTCAAAGAAAATCGACATGGTGGCGCAATTGGAGGCACGGGCGCGCTCTAACGCCCTGTAATTTAATGGCGGCCGTTCGCCGCTACTCATCGAGCCGCCGGCGGGCCTCTTCGGCCCCGGCCGAGCGGAAGGTGGCGGTGATCTCCAGAAGGCTTCGGGCCTGCTCGCGCAGGGCGGTGTCGAAGGCGGTGGCGGTCTCCATGGACGCCGCCGTGGTGAGGTGGTCCAGCGCCTCATCGCCATGGGTTTCGGCGTCCAGCGCCAGGAGCGCCAGCGCGAAATGGTAGGGAATGGCCGGCGTTTCGGCGACGCGCGCCGCGGCGCGGTAGTGCTGCAGGCCGGTCTCGGTGTCGGCCCCGAACGTGCGTTCTCCGGCGCGGCGCACGATCTCCAGATGCCAGGCGCCCAGCAGCGCCCGCCCCCAGGGATTGGCGGGGTCGAGTTCCAGAGCCCGCTCGATATGGCTGCGGCCGCGCTGGGGCAGGCGCATGAGCGCGGCGCGCAAGGGATGGGTGTGGCGCGCTTCGTATCCGAGCGCGGCGGCGAGGGCGAGACGGGCGCGGGCCGCGTCCGGGTCGAGCGCCACCGCCGCTTCGGCGAGGTCCGCCGCTGCGCGCGCCTGGGCCCGCTTCTCGCGCGCCTCCGCCTCGCTCATCTCCCCCAGCACCAGCGGCGCCAGGGCGGCCTCGGCCGCAAGGGTCAGCGAGGCCGCGTCCGAGGCTTCAGCGGCCAAAGTCTGCGCGTCGCTCCAGTCGCCCGCCTCATAGGCCTCGCGCGCCGATGGCTGGGCGAGGGCGATGCGCATGAGACGATATCTGGATCCGCGAACAGCTAAGGGCGAGGGCGGCCGATCCGCCTGCGCTGATCGCCTGTAACCCCGCCGCCCCGCGGGCGGCTCCGTCCGGGCTGTTAATCCAGCACCCGCCCGGCCACGGCGTCCAGCTTGGTGACGAGATCGGGATCGCGGTGGTCCGGCGCGGTGAGGATGGCGAAGTCCAGCGCGGTCTCGATGCCCTGGGGCGAGGGCGTGCGGTCGGTCTCAGCCAGCGTCTTCGCCAGATGGCGCACCAGGGCGTGGGCGGTCTCGGTGTTGGCCTTCATGACTTTGAGGATCTCGGTGACGTTCACGTCGTCGTCCTCGGACCGCCAGCAATCATAATCGGTGACCATGCAGACTGAGGCGTAGGGCAGCTCGGCTTCGCGGGCGAGCTTGGCCTCGGGCATGTTGGTCATGCCGATCACGTCCAGACCCCAGGCGCGGTAGAGCGCGCTTTCGGCGCGGGTGGAGAATTGCGGACCTTCCATGGCGAGATACGTCCCGCCGCGCTGGACATGGGCGACGCCGGCGGCCTCGGCGGCGTCGGCGGCGAGGGCGGACAGGCGCTTGCACACCGGGTCAGCCATGGCGACATGGGCCACGCAGCCTTCGCCGAAGAAGCTCTTTTCGCGCGCGACGGTGCGGTCGACGAACTGGTCCACCGCCACGAAGGCGCCCGGCGCCAGACGCTCCTGCAGCGAGCCGCAGGCGGACAGCGACAAAACGTCGGTCACGCCGGCGCGTTTGAGCGCGTCGATATTGGCGCGGTAATTGATGGCCGAGGGCGGGATGCGGTGGCCTTCATCGTGGCGGGGCAGGAAGACCAGCTCGGTCCCCTCCAGCCTGGCGTGCACCAGCGCCCCGGACGGCTCGCCCCAGGGGGTGTGGAGGCGCTGGGTCTTCACGTCCTCCAGCCCGGGCAGGCCGTACAGCCCCGATCCGCCGATGATGCCCAGCTTCCAGCTCATTCGCCGCTCCTCCAGAACGCGTCCGGCGCGCTCGCCTGCCAGCGGCTCAGCTCCGCCCAGCCTTCGGCCGCGCGCAGGGCCGTGGCGATGAAGGGCCGCTTGATCTCCTGATAGGCGTCGCGGTCCTTCTTCGTTTTCTCCGCCAGCGCCAGCTTGAAGGCGCCGTAATCGCGCCGCGCCGCCCCATCGTCGCGCAGATAGTCGCGCAGCAGGAAGGTGTTGCGCGCGCTCGCCCCGCCATTGCGGCGCACATGGACATGGACGCGGCGCTCGCCCTTGGGTTCGCGGAAATAGAGCTTGCGCCAGTCGTCCTCACCCAGAATCGGGGCGGTGTCCTCGTGGGGCGTGTCGCCGGTGTTTTCCGGCGCATGGCGAAAGCCGGCGGAGGTCATGCGGTCGATCAGCGCGTCCGGCTCGTCCAGCCGGATCACCAGGGCCTGAATGTCGATCACGTCCTTGGCCGCAAGCCCCGGCACGGCGGTGGAGCCCACATGGTCCACGCGCAGCGCGTCCTCGCCCAGCGCGCCGGCGACACGCTCGGCCCAGTCCAGGCCCTGTTCGGCCCAGCCGGGCTGGTAGGGGGAAACGATGACGGGATCCTTTTTCATGGGCCTTGTCATAAAGCGCTTCACGCCAAACGAAAACGGTCCCTCTGCGCGCGAGCCGGCGCGGCGGGCGATTAGCTGTGGAGGAGGAAAGAGGGAGCGCCGCTCCCCATCGCAAACGTCGTCTTAAGGCTCTTCGGCGATCCTTGGCGGCTCAGCAAGGGGAGGCCCGCCATGGATGCGCCTGTGCTCGATCGCGATCATCTGGCCCGCTACACCGGCGGCGACACCGGACTGGAGGCGGAATTGTTTTCGCTTCTGGACGGCCAGATCGACGCCTGTTGCCACGCCATGGCCGCGGCGAAGGACGCAGACGCCTGGATGCGTGCGGCCCATACGCTGAAGGGCGCGGCGCGCGGCGTCGGCGCCGCGGCGCTGGGCGAGGCGTGCGAGAAGGCTGAAGAGAGGCCGCTGGACCCGTCCGCCCTGGCGGCGATTCATGTGGCGGCCGAAGACGCGCGTGCAGCGATGATCGCGGCCCAGGCGGCGGCGTGAAGCCTAGCCCTTGCGCGAATCCCACACCGTGAATTCGTAGCGGATCGAGCGTTCCACCAGCTCGCGCCAGACCGGCTCTGCGATCTCCACCGGCAGGCCGGCGATCTCTGCGGCCGCCTTCACCTTGGCGACCACATCCTCGATGCGGTCCTCGTCGCGCACCACGTCCCGGCTGGGCTTGATGCGCGCGGCGGCCTCCATATAGCGCGAGCGCTCGGCGATCAGGGCCACCAGCGCCCGGTCGAGGCGGTCCACCCCGTCGCGCACCTCCGCCATGCTTTCGCAGGCGTCCGGCGCGGTGCGGGCGTTCAGATCATCCAGGTCGAACTTGCTCACGGTGCTCATGGCGGGGGTTATAGCCGCGCTCGTTCGCAGCGACCAAGCCAAGTTTCACCCCGTGCGGCGCGCGACGTCTGGTCCGGCGCGCGGAAACCGCCTAACACGCGGGCGACCTATAAAGGAGAGCCCCCATGTCCACGATCTGGCGCCTGCGTATCGACGGCCCGCTGGCGCCCCTGCAGGCGGCCAACGCGCGCCTCGCCGAACATGACGACGCCCCGGCGCTGGGCTGGTCCCTGTTTGAAGCCGAGGGCGATCCCACGCGCGGCTATCTGGAACTTCTGTTCGCGCAGCGGGTGAACGAGGCCGAATGGCTCGAGGCGCTGGATCTCTCCGGGCCCGAGCTGGAGGCCCATTACGCGCCGTTGCCGGACGAAGACTGGGTGATGATGTCGCTGCAAGGCCTGCCCGCCGTCGCCGCCGGGCGCTTCGTTGTTTATGGCGAGCACGAGAAGGACAAGCTGAAACCGGGACAGATCGGCCTGTGGATCGAGGCCGGCCCCGCCTTCGGCACCGGCCATCACGGCACGACGCGCGGCTGCCTGGAGGCGCTGGACCGGCTCCACGCCGACGGTCTTAGCCCGCAGCGCATCCTTGATCTCGGCACGGGCTCGGGCCTGCTCGCCATCGCTGCGCGCAAACTCTGGCCGGAGGCGGTGATCCTCGCCACCGACATCGATCCTGAATCGGTGGAGGAGACGCTGGTGAACGCCGACAAGAACGACACGCCGCTGGAGGCCGTCACCGCCGACGGCTTCGACCATCCGGTGTTTGAAGGCCGCACCTTCGACCTCATCCTCGCCAACATCCTCGCCGGCCCGTTGATCCATCTGGCGCCCGAGGTGGCCAAAGTCACCGAGCCGGGCGGACTGGTGGTGCTGTCGGGTTTGCTCGAGGAGCAGGCGGACGCGGTGACGGCGGCCTATGTGGCGCAGGGGATGGAGTTGAAGGGGCGTGAGGTGATTGAGGGGTGGGGGACTTTGGTGATTATGCGCTAGTTGTCACCAACTCTTCCTTGAATCGCTTTTAATCTTTGAAATATCTCGGACAAATACCCAATTGTTTGGTTCATGTCTGGGTAGTAGGAAGTAGGGTGTGCGCATTCATTGCGGCGATGCAATAAGCCAAGAAAGGCCTTTGCCTCTCCCCTCTTAAGAAGCCCACAATCTTTCATTTTCTCGATTAATAAATGCTCACCCACATTTTCACGAATATCGCTTAAGTCGTTTATGGTGTGGCGAGGAAGGGCAGCACGGATCGTCGCAAATGCGTCCCTCTCACAATATTTCTGTAGCCAGTCGATCAACCCCGTGAAAGCAACGACATGAGAAGCTCGGTAGAGCCCGTGTTCGCAGCAACGGATTGCTTGACGAAACTGGTCGTCTTGCTCGACCGAGATTTCGCCGATAAGGCGATAGCTTTCATCGAGTGTGTGGATGCGTGATTTTGATGTTTCAATTGTTCCAAAGAGCTTATGAGCCTCTGATTTGAACGCAAGCGCAGCTTCAAAGGCTTTTATATTGTCATCCATTCGGAAACAGGTGCTTCTTCATAGCAGCGAAAAATTTATCATAAATATCGCCAGTTTTATCTTCAGGTACATGTAGCTCAATATTTATATTTACGGATGGGCTGGTGGTTTGCGAGCGCATCCCAATCGTTGGTGCCGGTGCATGGGACGGTTGTTGGTCACTGTCCGAGTGTTGTTCAACCGGCGTCACTGGAGCCTTATCGCTCAAGAGCGAAAAGTCCCCAAGCCCGGCGAGTGCCTTAAAGGTCGAAACCATTTTCTGAATGGCGGCCGCCCCGACAGTGCTATTGGCTGAGAAGAAGTTCCGTAAGGCCTCATCATCTTTGCGATGTGCATCTGGAATAAGTTGACCCAGCCCCCTGATCCGGGCCGTGAGTTAGTAGAGTCTGTTCGCCTTTCTTTCTGGGTTGATGTGGTTGGTCAAGGCCCGGTGAGCGGAGCTTGCGCGTAGCTCAAGCGAGCCGGGCCGGGGGT
>Ga0208112_100096_pt1 | contig 160537 bp, 160 predicted proteins | sample HotLakConsoUCCLE_FD_184736 | JGI IMG/M metagenome (GOLD analysis project Ga0208112, IMG submission 184736) | Hypersaline microbial mat communities from Hot Lake, Washington, USA - Hot Lake Consortium UCC-LE (SPAdes) (version 2) ...
CTACCGAAACTATTGGCCGCCTGACGAAAAGGGCAGCCCAGACCCAGGGTAAGCTGCCGCGAAGATCCGCCTTCAAACCGTGACGGCAGGAACAGCGTCCTTCCTAACCGACTTCTTCAGCAGCCTGCTAATTCGCTGTGAACAGACGATCACAGCAACCTTGCGAAGGGAATGACGATGGAAATCGGTGGACTTCTCCTGAATTTCGGCACTCTCGGTTTTGTTGTGGCTTTCGGCTACATCTCGGCCCGCGCGACCGAAAAATATCGCCAATCCAATCCCCCCAAATCTTCATTGTCCCGTGACGGGATCGAAGAACGCCTGCAGGCAAAGGCAACGATCAAGTGATCGCCGGGGTCCGGCCGCGCCGGGCCCCTTGCGGTGGCAACCGTGACAATCCGGAATGCCGCGTTTTGCGGTCGGTCGTATCGGCCTTCAATTCCATTTCCAATGGCCGGATTATTGCGCCTAGAGCGGATTCTGCGCCCCTACGTAATAGGCAAGCTCTCCGTTTTCGTCGAAAAGCGGCCTGATCCGCAGGCGATTCATGAATGGCTCACCTGTCTTTCGGTAATTGAGGATGTCGATCGTAAAGGTGGTGCGCGCGGCAAGAGCGGCGCGAATGGCCTCGATGGTTTTCGGATTCGTGTCCGGCCCCTGCAGGAACCGGCAATTCCTGCCAAGAGCCTCTTCGGGTGCGTAGCCCGTCTGTTCCTCGAATTCTTCGCTGACGTAGATCATCGGGTTGTCGGGATGCCACGGGTTGGTGATGACCACGCTCATCGTGCGCTCCTCGGCCTCCAACAGGGCGATGAGTTCGTCCTCCGTGGGCACAAAGCTATCCACATTGTCCTCCGATGACATGTCAGGTGTCCGTTGTCGCGCGGCGCGCGGGATGCCTTCAGGGTGCAGGATCGCACCATGCACTGCAACAGGTTCCGGGGGATCGGCCGGGTCGCGGCCAGGATCCGACGGTTCATCGCGGCGTCGCCTTGGGCGGGCGTGGCGCTTGGACGGCGGCCTAGCGGCGTCGGTCGCGGCGGCTCGACATCGGCTGGAAGGCCACGCCCACATGCGCCTCGCAATAGGGTTTGCCCTGTTGCACCGGCAGTCCGCAGAAATAGAAATCATCCGTAGCCGGGTCGCCGATGGGCCATTTGCAGGTCCGCTCGGTCAGTTCCATCAGGCTGATGCGCTTGGCGGTCTTTTCGACCTCCTGCACCTTGGCCAGCGCCTCGGGGCTGATCTCGTTGGCCGAGGGTTGCGGCGGCAGGGGCTGGCCCGCGGGCACGATGGGCTTGCGCAGCGGGGTCACGTTGGTCGCGCGGGCCGGGGTGGCGGGCGTCTCGGGCTCGCTCACGCCGGCGGGCTGCTCGAGGTCCGCGGGGCCGGTCTTGGCCGCCTCTTTCCGGGGCTTGTCGGCGGTCTTGGCCTCTGCCTCCTTGGCGGGGGCGGGTTTCGCCGCGCTCGCCGGGCCGCTGCCCGCGCGGTTCGACAGGCCGAGGCGATGCACCTTGCCGATCACCGCATTGCGGGTGACGCCGCCAAGCTCCTTGGCGATCTGGCTGGCCGATTGGCCCTCGCCCCACATCTTTTTCAACAGCTCGACGCGTTCGTCGGTCCAGGACATGCCCGTCTCCTGAATTTGGGGCCGCGGTAGCGACCCTTTCCAAGGCCCCCTCCTATGGCGGATCGGGGCCGAAGATTGAAGCCCCATTCTAGGCCTGTGGCCGGTGCTGGCAAGACGATGCCGTCTGCCGGGGGCACGGGTTGCAGACCGGCGGCACAGGGGTCACAGTCGGGGCCATGCGACTGCCGCCGCTTCTGCTTGCCCTCGCCGTGGGGTTTGCCCCGATCCCTGCCACCGCCGACCTGCCCGGGATCGCGGCGCGGCTGGCCGCGCATCCCACCGTTCCGGGTGCCGCCGTAGGCTGGGTCACGGCCGGGGAGAGCGGGCTGGCGGTCGCCGGGCTGCGCCGCATGGGCGAAGCGGCCGAGGTGGCCGTGGGCGACCTGTGGCACATCGGGTCGCTGACCAAGTCGATGACCGCCACGCTGGCCGCGCGCATGGTCGAGGCCGGGCTGATCGGCTGGGAGAGCACGATCGGCGACGTGCTGGGCGGCGCCTACCCGGAGATGGACGCCCATTGGCGCGACGTGACGCTGGAGGATCTGTTGCGCCATGCCTCGGGGATGCGGGCCAATCCGGGGCTGCTGGCGCGGCTGTGGCAGGGTGCGACGCCGCGGGCCGAGTATGTCGGCGCCATGCTGGCGGAGGGGGCGGCCGGGCCGCGGGGCGGGTTCCTCTATTCCAACGCCGGGTATGTCGTGGCGGGGGCGATGCTGGAGGAAGTGGGCGTTGCACCGTGGGAGGAGCTGGTCGCGGCCGAGCTGTTCGCGCCTTTGGGGATGGCCTCGGCGGGGGTCGGGCCGCCGGAGGGGGACCAGCCGCAAGGGCATCGCGGGGGGCTTTTCGGCGGGCTGCGGGCGGTGCCGCCGGGGCCGCGGGCCGACAACATCCCGGCGCTGGGGCCTGCGGGGCGGGTGCATCTGTCGGCGGGCGACATGCTGACCTACCTGCGGGCGCATCTGGTGGGCGATCCGGGGTATCTCTCGGCGGAGAGCTGGGCGCGGCTGCATCGGGCCGAGGGGCCGGAGGATTACGCGATGGGCTGGGCCGAGGTGGACGGCGTCTTGCGCCATTCGGGGTCGAACACGCTGTGGTTCGCGCAGATGCGGCTGCATCGGGCCGAGGGGGTCGCGGTTTTCGTCGCGGTCAATTCCGCGGTGCTGGAGGAGGTGCGCGGCCCGGTCGAGGCGGCGGCGGAGGCGGCCCTTGCCGAGGCTATCCGCGCCGGCGGCGATTGACCCGCTCGCGCCATGCCAGAAGGCCCGCGCCGGCGATGATGGTGGCGGCGCCGAGCCCGCTGAGGGGTGTCGGCAGGACACCGAAGAGGGCCGCGTCGTAGAGTGCGGCGAAGACCAGCGTGAGATAGGAGAAGGGCGTGACGAAGCTGGCGTCGGCCCGGGCCATCGCCGAGACGAAGCAGAATTGCGCGGCGGCCATGATCAGGCCAACGCCCGCCATGCCGACCCATTGTGCTGAGGTGGGCGGCTGCCAGACCCAGATCACGGCGAAGGCCGCGATGCAGAGGCCGATGGTGTTGTTGACGAGCAGGATCTGGAGCGGGCGCTCTCGTCCCGACAGGCGTTTGATGAAGATGAGTTCAAGCCCGAGCGCGAGTGCCGCGCCGAGGGCGAGGAGGGCGCCGGGCTCGATGCCGCCCTCGCCGGGGCGGATCAGGATGACCGCGCCTGCGAAGGCGATGGCGGCGGCCAGCCAGCGCCATTTGCCGACCCTTTCGCCCAGCAGCGGAATGGCAAGGATCATGCCGAAGATCGGGTTGAGGAAAGAGATCGCGGTCGCATCCGCCAGCGGGATCGCGGCGGCGGCGGCGAACATCAGCGTGACACCGGACCAGCCGCAGAGGGTGCGGGCGGTGTGGGTCTTGAGGTCGGGGCGGGTGAGGCGGGGATGCAGCGCCGCGACGGTGGCGACGATGACGAGCCATGCGAAGAGGAAGCGGCCGAAGCTGACCTGAAGCGGGTGTAGTGGCTGCCCCAGCGTCTCGGTGCCGAGCGTCTTGGCCAGAAGCGTCGTTCCCGCGATCAGCGCGGTTGCGGCGATCATGAAGGCGATGGCGGGGCCGGGGGCGTCCCTTGGCCCTTGTGGCAGGGCGGCGGGCGGCAGCGCGCCCTGCGGGGTGAGCGGGGCGGTCATCGCGCTTGCAGGACGAAACCGGCGATGGCCGGGATCAGCCCGTCATGGAGCGGCAGGGGCGGGTCGGCATAGGTGGTGAGGCTGGCGGCGACGCTGGCCTCGGGGCTATCGTCGGCGGGCGTCGCGCGCTTGAGCGTGTGGGTCATGCCCGGCAGGGTCAGGCGGGTGGCGTCGGGGCGGGCGGTGGCGAGCGGGCCGGCCTCGGACGGGGGGACCTGGATGTCGGCGTCGCCGTGGATGATCAGCACGGGCAGGCCGGTGGCGGCAAGCAGGGCGGCCGGATCGGTCGTCACAAGCTCGCGCAGGTAGGCGCGCGTGGCGGGGCCGAAGATCGCGGCAAGAGCGGGCGGCAGGGCGCGGGTGTCCGGCGTGCCGGTCTCGATCAGCTGGGCCAGCGCCGCGTCGAACGCGGTCAGATGCGGGACAAGCGCGGGTTGGGCGGCGATCTGGTCCCGCATCACCGCGCCCAGCGCGCGGCCCGGCCCGGCCAGAAGGACGAGGCCGCAAATGTCGGGCAGGGCGGCGGCGTCGGTCGCCAGAAGTGCGCCCTCGGAATGGCCGATGAGCCAGACGCAGGGCGCGCCGGTCTCGGACCGGAGGCGGGCGGCCCATGCGACGGTGTCCTCGCGGTAGGCCGCGAGTGTGACGGCATTCGCGTCGCCGCCGCTTGCGCCGATGCCGCGCTTGTCGATGCGCAGCGCGGCGATGCCATGGGCCGCCAGCCCCTCGGCCAGCAGGCGGTAGGCGTCGCTGGCGATGCCGAGGGGCGAATTGCCGTTCCGGTCGGTGGGGCCGGAGCCGGGCAGGATCAGGGCCGCGACGCGGGTCGCCGTATCGGGTCGCTCCAGCGTGCCGTGAAGCGTGCCGAAGGGGCGGTCGACCGCCACGGGTGTGGGATCTGCCGCCGCCGGGAGGGCGCAGAGCAGAAGGACCGGCAGGCCGTGCAAGCCGTTCTTGCGCATCACACCCCGAGGCAGTGGCGCAGGATCGCCTTTTGCGCGTGAAGCCGGTTTTCCGCCTCGTCGAAGATGACGGAGTTGGGGCCGTCCATCACGGCGTCGGTCACTTCCTCGTTCCGGTGGGCGGGCAGGCAATGCATGAACAGCGCGTCGGGCCTGGCGTGTTTCATCAGCGCCTCGTTCACCTGGTAGGGGCGCAACTGGTTGTGGCGGCGTTCACGGGTGGACTGGCTGTCATGCATGGACACCCATGTGTCGGTGACGACGAGGTCCGCGCCCGCTACGGCCTTGGCCGGGTCGCGTTCGATCTCGATGGTCGCGCCCTTGGCTCGGGCCTCGTCGAGAAAGACACGCTCGGGGTCGAGGGGCGGCGGGCCGGAAAAGGTGAGGTCGAAGCCGAACTGCCCTGCCGCATGGGCGAAGCTGGCGAAGACGTTGTTGCCGTCGCCGCACCAGGTGACCTTCTTGCCCGCGATCGGGCCGCGGTGTTCCTCGAAGGTGAGAATATCGGCCATGATCTGGCAGGGATGGGTGCGGTTCGTCAGCCCGTTGATGACGGGGACAGAGGCGTGATCGGCCATTTCCAGCAGCACGTCCTCTTCGAAGGTGCGCAGCATGATGAGGTCGACGTAGCGCGAGAGCACGCGGGCCGTGTCGGCGATGGTCTCGCCATGGCCGAGCTGCATCTCGCTGCCCGACAGCACCATGGTCTGCCCGCCCATCTGGCGCACGCCCACGTCGAAGCTGACGCGGGTGCGTGTCGAGGGTTTCTCGAAGATCAGCGCGACCATGCGACCGCTGAGCGGCTGCTCGTCATCGGGGGTGCCCTTGGGGCGGCCTGCGCGGGCGGCTTTCATCGCGGCGGCCTGGTCGATCATTGACCTGAGGGCTGTGGGGTCGGTCTTGTTGATGTCGAGGAAATGGGTCATCGGTCTGCGCCTTTGGCTGGCGTGGGGCCGGTGGGGGGCCGCCTGCCCCCCACACCCCCCGGCCGTATTTGGAGAAAGATGAAGGGAACAGGATCAGGCGGCGGCGATCTTTCGGCTGAGCGCCATCGCGGCGGCGTCGAGACGGGCGACGCCCTCGGCGATCTCTTCTTCGGAGATGGTGAGGGCGGGCAACACGCGCACCACGTTGTCGCCCGCGGGGACGGTCAGGATATGGGCGTCGTAGCCCGCCGCGACGACATCGGTGTTGGTTGCCTTGCACTTGAGGCCGAGCATCAGGCCCGCGCCGCGGACGCCCTCGAAGATGTCGGGGTGGGCGGCGACCAACCCCTCGAGCCGCTGGCGAAGGTAGCCTGCCTTGGCGTTCACCTCGTCGAGGAAGCCGGGCTTCGTGATCTCGTCCATCACCGCGCAGCCCACGGCGCAGCCGAGCGGGTTGCCGCCATAGGTGGAGCCGTGGGTTCCCGCCGTCATGCCGCGCGCGGCCTGTTCGGTAGCCAGAAGCGCGCCGATGGGATAGCCGCCGCCGATGCCCTTGGCGACCATCATGATGTCGGGGGTGATCCCCGCCCATTCATGCGCGAAAAGGCGGCCGGTGCGGCCCACGCCGCACTGGATCTCGTCGAAGATCAGGAGAAGCCCATGCTCGTCGCAAAGGTCGCGCAGGCCCTTGAGACATTGGTCGGGCAGCGGGCGGATGCCGCTTTCGCCCTGGATCGGCTCGACCATGATCGCGCCCACGTCAGGCTCGGCGGCCGCGGCGCGCAGCGCGTCATGGTCGCCGAAGGGCAGTTGCCGGAAGCCGGGCAGGAGGGGGCCGAAGCCCTTGGTCAGTTTCTCGGACCCGGCGGCAGAGATCGCGGCGATGGAGCGGCCGTGGAAGGCCCCCTCGAACGTCAGGATTGTGGTGCGCTCGGGCGTGTCGCTCTCGGCCCAGTACTTGCGGGCCATCTTGACGGCGAGTTCCGTCGCCTCGGTCCCCGAATTGCAGAAGAAGACGGTGTCGGCGAAGGTGTGTTCGACCAGCCTTTCGGCCAGCGCCTCCTGCTGGGGAACGGTGTAGAGGTTCGAGGTGTGCCAAAGCGCGTTGGCCTGGTCGGTCAGGGCGCGGACGAGCGCGGGGTGGCCGTGGCCGAGCGACATCACGGCGATGCCGGAGGCGAAGTCGAGAAAGCGTCGCCCGTCAGCCTCGATCATCCACGCGCCTTCGCCTTTGACGAAGGACAGTTTCGACCGGTTGTAGCTGGGCAGGACAGGCGAGATCATCTCGGGCTCCCATGAAAAGAAGGAAGGCCCTGCATTGCGCAGGGCCGTTCATAAGTCAATTCAAGGACGCTGATGGGGTCAAGTGCCTGATGTGATCAGGCGACCTCGGACAGCTCGACCTTGGGCGCCACGCCGAGCGCCGCGCAGACGTCGCGGGTGAGGTCGGGGGAGTTCAGCGTGTAGAAATGGAGGTCTTCCACGCCGCCCTCGATCAGGTCGGTGCAAAGCTCGGTCGCAAGGGCGGTCGAGAGCAGTTTCTCGCGCCCGTCGCGGGCGGCCTTGTCATAGGCCTCGTCCAGCCAGGCGGGGATGATCGTGCCGCAGGCCTCGGCGAACTTGCGCACGCCCTTCCAGCTGTTGATCGGCAGGATGCCGGGGATGATGGGCGCGGTGATGCCGGAGGCGGCGCAGGCGTCGCGGAAGCGGAAGAAGGTGTCCGCCTCGAAGAAGAACTGGGTGATGGCGGAATTGGCGCCCGCGTCGATCTTGCGCTTCAGGAAGTCGACGCAGTCCTGCATCGATTGCGCCTCGGGGTGCGGGTCCGGGTAGGCGCCGACGCGCAGGTGGAAATTGCCGGTCTGCGCCAGCGCCTCGATCAGCTCGACGGAATTGGCGAAGCCGTCGGCGTGGGGCGTGAAGCGGCCCTGACCTTTCGGCGGGTCGCCGCGGAGCGCGACGATCTGGGTGACGCCTGCGGCGGCGTAGCTTTCGGCGATCTCGAGCGTTTCGGCGCGGGTGGCATCGACGCAGGTGAGATGGGCCGCGACCTCGACCCCGTAATTGGCGTGGATCGTCTTGACCGCGTCATGGGTCAGCGCGCGCGTGGTGCCGCCCGCGCCATAGGTGACCGAGACGAACTCGGGCGCGAGGGGCGCGAGCACGCCCAGCGTTTCCCAGAGCTTGAAAGACGCCTCGAGCGACTTGGGCGGGAAGAACTCGAAGGAGATGCGCGGCGCGGTCATGGCGATTCTGATCCTTGATCTGTCGCATCAGGGTGTCGCATAGAGTAGTCCTTGCGACAAATTCATAATCCTCAAGATCAATATGAGGTTCATATGCATCTCGAGTTTCGCCATCTGCGCACGATCAAGGCCATCCACGAGGAGGGTGGCCTCGCGCGGGCGGCCGAGCGGCTGCACATCACGCAATCGGCCTTGTCCCACCAGATCAAGGGGTTGGAGGACCAGGCGGGGCTGGACCTGTTCGTGCGGCGCTCGAAGCCGATGAAGCTGTCGCCGGCGGGGATGAAGCTGTTGCGGCTCGCCGAGGAGGTTCTGCCGCGCATCGCGGCGCTGGAGGATGAGTTCGACTCGCTGAGGAAGGGACGCACTGGGCGGCTGCATATCGCGATCGAATGCCATGCCTGTTTCGACTGGCTCTTGCCGGTGCTGGAGGCGTTCCGGGTGTCATGGCCGGATATCGACGTGGACATCCGCCCCGGCCTGCAGTTCGAGGCGCTGCCCGCGCTGCTGAGGGAAGAGGTGGATTTCGTGGTCTCGTCGGACCCCGAGCCGCTGTCGGGCGTCGATTTCACGCCGCTGTTCGATTACGAGCCGGTCTTCGTCTGCGCGGCGGATCATCCGCTGGCCGCGAAACCCTTCATCGCGGCAGAGGATTTCGCCGACCAGGCGCTGATCACCTACCCGGTGGAGCGGGCGCGGCTGGACGTGTTCAGCCAACTCCTGTTCGCGGCAGGGGTGGAGCCCAAGTCGATCCGGCAGGTGGAATTGTCGGCGGTGATCCTGCTGCTCGTCGCCTCGGGGCGGGGGGTGTCGGTGCTGCCTGACTGGGTGGTGCGGGACACGGGCAAACACCCCTCGCTGGTGACGCGGCGCTTGACCGAAACCGGCATCACCCGGCGGCTTTACGGGGCGACGCGGGCCGATGATACGGCCAAGCCCTTCATGGCGCAGATGCTGCGGCTGTGCCGCACCGAGCCACCGAAGTTGCAGCGCGCATGACCGGGCGACGGCATCCCTTCCTCGATCATCCGACGCCCACCGCGGTGGCCCATCGCGGCGGCTCGCTGGAGGCGGAGGAGAACACGATGGAGGCTTTCGCACGGGCCGTTGCGCTGGGTTACACGCATATCGAAACGGACGTGCATGCGACGCGCGACGGGGTGGCGGTGGTGCATCACGACCCCACGCTTGCGCGAATGACGGGCGAGACGGCGCGGATCGCCGACCTCGATTGGGCGGACCTCCAGCGCATCCGCACGTTGGGCGGTGCGGCGATACCGCGGGCCGACGAACTGCTGGCCGCGTTCCCGCGGCTCAACATCACCGTCGAGCTGAAATGCGACCGGGTCGCCGGGCCGCTGGCCGAGGTGATCGGACGGGCGGATGCGCTGAACCGTGTCTGCGTGGGGTCCTTCGCGGCACGGCGCACGGCGGCGATCCGGGCGCTTTTGGGGCCGGACCTGTGCTGGTCGCCTGCGCAATCCGGGGTGTTGGCGCTGTGGCTGGCGGGGCACGGGTTCCCGATCCGGGCGCCCGGTTTCGCCGTGATGCAGGTGCCGCCCCGTCACAGGGGCATCGCCGTTGTCACGCCCCGCCTGATGCGCGCCGCCGCACGGCGGGGCGTCGAGGTGCAGGTCTGGACGGTCGATGATGCGCCCGAGATGGAGCGTCTGCTGGACATGGGGGTGGGCGCGATCATGACCGACCGGCCCACGGTCCTGCGGCAGGTGCTGGAGGCCCGCGGGCAATGGCCCGGGGGTGGTTGAGCCCGCCCGATCAAGCCGCTTGGCATTCGCGGGCATGGCCACTATACGCGCGGCCTGACCGGACGGAGTGACGACATGCAGGGCAGCGCGAACCTCAACATCATGCTCAAGGCCGCGCGCAAGGCGGGGCGGAGCCTCGTCAAGGATTTCCGCGAGGTCGAGAACCTGCAGGTGTCCTCGAAGGGGCCGGGGGATTTCGTGAGCCGCGCGGACCGCGCCGCCGAGGAGATCCTGCGCGACGCGCTGATGGAAGCGCGGCCGAATTACGGGTTCCTCGGCGAGGAAGGCACCGTGATCGAGGGCAAGGACCCGACGCGGCGCTGGATCGTCGATCCGCTGGACGGGACCACCAACTTCCTGCACGCGATGCCGCATTGGGCGGTGTCCATCGGGCTGGAGCACAAGGGCGAGATCGTCGCGGGCGTGGTCTATGACCCCGCCAAGGACGAGATGTTCTATGCCGAGAAGGGCGCGGGCTGCTGGCTGAACGACAGCAAGCGGTTGCGGGTGTCGGGGCGCACCAAGATGATCGAGAGCGTCTTCGCCACCGGCGTGCCCTTCGGTGGCGGGAAATACCTGCCTGCCACGCTGCAGGATCTTGCGCGGCTGATGCCCGCCTGCGCCGGCGTGCGGCGCTGGGGGTCGGCGGCGCTGGACCTCGCCTATGTGGCGGCGGGTCGCTACGAGGGCTACTGGGAACGCGGGCTGAATGTCTGGGACATCGCGGCGGGCGTGTTGCTGGTGCGTGAGGCGGGCGGTCTGGTCGCGCCGATCCGCGACGGGCAGGACTTGCTGCATGACGGGCAGGTCATCGCCGCGGCCGAGCCGATCTTCGACCAGTTCGCCAAGGTGATCCGCGACCGGGACTGAGACGTCCCGCGCCGCGCGAGCCGCGCTCCGGGGCTACCCTCGTGCGGGGATCAGCTGCTGCGCGATCCCCGCGAGAAGCAGGTAGACCGATGTCGCCGTCACCACCGCGGTCAGCGGCGGGAAGGGGGCGAAACCGATCCAGGCGGCCCAGGCGATCGACACGGTCCACACGATCGCCACCGGCAGCGTCAGCCAGCGCCAGCGCGCGGTGCGCACGGGATGGACGAATTTCAGGTTCAGGAACTGCGCGAGACAGAGCGCCACGACAAGGCCAAGGATCACCTCCCACGGGGGGACGATCACGAGAAGCGACAGCGCGACCATGTTCCAGCATCCGGGAAAGCCGCGGAACGACTTGTCGGCGGTCTTCATCCGGGTGTCGGCGAAATAAAGCGCCGAGGCGAAGGGGATGAGAAGCACGACGATCCAGCCTGACCAGCCGGGCAGAAGGCCCGAGCCGTAGAGCGCATAGGCCGGGATCATCACGTAGGTCAGGAAATCGATGATCAGGTCCAAGAGCACGCCGTCGATGGTCGGCGCGTTTTCCTTCACGGCGTAGCGGCGGGCGAGCGGCCCGTCGATGCCGTCGACCACGAAGGCCACGGTCAGCCAGATCGTCATCATCGCCCAGTCCTGCTGCGCCGCCTCGAGCAGCGCCAGCATGGCGAGCGATGCGCCGATCGCGGTGAAGAGATGGACGGAATAGGCCCGTTTGGTCATGGGGGGTCAGATGACGCGTTCGGGGGCGCTTGGCAACAGCGCTGTGACGGTTTCGTGACGTTACGCCTTGGGGTGTGCGGCGGCGTAGACCTCGAGCAGGCGGGCGGTGTCGACGGCGGTATAGGCCTGCGTGGTGGACAGCGAGGCGTGGCCGAGCAGCTCCTGGATCGCGCGCAGGTCGCCGCCCGCGTCGAGCAGGTGGGTGGCAAAGCTGTGCCGCAGCGCGTGGGGTGTGGCGGTCGCGGGCAGGCCCAGCTGCAGCCGGGCCTCTTCCATGACCTTGGCGACAAGCCGCCCGTTGAGTGGCCCGCCCCGGATGCCGCGAAAGAGCGGCGTGCCGGGGGCGAGGTCATGGGGACACAGCGCGGCGTAGCGGGCGACGGCGGCGCGGGCGGCGGGCAGGACGGGCACCTCGCGCTCCTTGCCGCCCTTGCCGCGGATGCGCAGCGTGTCGGTGAGCGGCAGCGCGCCCGCGTCGAGCGACAGCGCCTCGGACCGGCGCAGGCCGCAGCCGTAGAGCAGCGTCACCACGGCCATGTCGCGGGCCGATACCCAGTCGCGCGCGTCCTGCCGACCCACGGTTTCGAGCATGTCGGCGGCGCCCTCGACACTCAGGGGGCGCGGCAGGCGGCGGGTGTGTTTCGGCGCCCGCATCGACAGGATGGCGGTGGCGTCGAACCCCTCGCGCTCGGCCCACCAGCGGTAGAACGCCTTGACCGCCGACAGCCGCCGGGCAAGCGAGCGCGGGCCGACGCCGCGCGCGCGCTGGGCGGCCATCCAGGCGCGCATCTCGGCGGTGCCAAGGGCGCGCAGGGCGTCGGGGCCGGGCACGTCGCCCGCGTGTTCGGCCTGGAAGGCGAGGAAATCGGTCAGGTCGCGGGCATAGGCATCGAGCGTCGCGTCGGATGCGTCGCGCAGGCTGCCCAGATCGGTCAGCCAGCGCTGCATCAGGTCGCGCGATGCCGGGCTGAGCGCGAGGCTCATGGCATCAGTCCAGCCAGCGCTTCATCTGCCGTTCGAAGACGCCCGCGAAGAAGGTGAGCAGGTCGGTGCCCTGGCTGGGGCGGAACATGTGCGGGTCCTCGGCGCCCATCACCAGCATCGCGGGCAGGCGGCCCGGCCCGATATCCAGTGTCATCAGCGCTTCTGACTTGATCCAGGCGGCATCGGCGCCGAAGATCGCCTTGCTGGCATCGCTCACCTGCCGCAGCGTGACCTGGCGGTGCGGGATGGCACGTCCGCCGGTGATGTAGTCCTCGACGAAACCGGGGGCGACGACCGTCAGCACATCCTCGAGCTTTTGCACATGGGGGGCGCTGGTGTTCGTGGCGTCCGCGCTTTCCAGCACGAGGCGCACCCGGTCGACGCGCAGGGTCGCGGCCACGTCGGTGGCGAGGGTTCTGAGAAAGCCGGTGAATTCGCCCTGATCGAGCAGAGACAGGATCGCGCGGTGGATCTGGTTGGTGCCCGCGAGGTTCTCGTAGGCGGCGGCGATGACCGAGCGGTGCGTGTCCTCGAGCCGGTCCAGCCGGTTCTCCAGCCGCTCCATCGCGATGCCGCGCATGTCTACGATGTTGCCGCCCATCTGGCGGTCGTTCGCCGAGATCAGCGCGCGCATCAGGTCGCGATCGTCAAGGATCAGGTCGGGATCGGCCAGGATCCTGTCCCGCCAATCCTCGTTGACAAAGCTTGCCAAATCGTCGGCTTCAACGCTGCTCACCGTTCATGCCCCTTTGGTGTTTTTCTTGCTCTTCTTCTTCGTGTTCCCGTGACCTTACACCAAAGTCACAGGATTTTCTGCCCCGTTTTTGCCCAATCCGCGAGGAAGGCGTCCAGCCCCTTGTCGGTCAGGACGTGGCTGGCCATGGATTTGATCACCGCGGGTGGCGCCGTTGCCACATCCGCGCCGATCAGGGCTGCCTGTTTCATGTGGTTGGCCGAGCGGATCGAGGCTGCGAGTATCTCTGTGGAGAAATCGTAGTTGTCATAGATCTCGCGGATTTCCGCGATGAGATCCATGCCGTCGAGGTTGAGATCGTCCAAGCGCCCGATGAAGGGCGAGATGAATGTCGCGCCGGCCTTCGCGGCCAGAAGCGCCTGGTTGGCGGAAAAGCAGAGCGTCACGTTGACCATGCGGCCCTCGCCCGACAGCACCTTGCAGGCCTTCAGCCCGTCCCAGGTCAGGGGCACCTTGATCGCGATGTTCTCGGCGATCTTCGCCAGCTCGCGGCCCTCGGCGATCATGCCCTCGGCATCGAGGGCGACGGTCTCGGCCGAGACGGGACCTGCGACCATCGCGCAGATCTCGGCGGTGACCTCCCGGATGTCGCGGCCCGATTTGGCGATGAGCGAGGGGTTCGTGGTGACCCCGTCGACCATGCCGAGGTCGTTGAGTTCGCGGATGGCGTCGACGTCTGCGGTATCCACAAAGAATTTCATCGCGTTCCCTTCCTTTCGCGGACAGGTCATGGTCAGTTGCGGGTCTTCTAACGCAGCGACCCCCGGGCGGGAAGGGATGAGCGACAGCTATTTCGAGGAGGGCAGCCTTGTCGGCGTGCTGACGCCCGAGCCGATCGACCGGGTGCTGGATTACCGCGCGCCGGAGGGGGGCTGCTGGCTGGGCGCGTTCGTCGAGGTGCCCCTGGGCCCGCGCAAGGTGCTGGGCGTGATCTGGGGGCCGGGACGCGGTGATTTCGACGCGGCCAGGATCCGGGCCGTGACACGCGTGCTGGATGCCGCCGCGATGCGCGAGGAGCTGCGGGTCTTTCTGGAAAAGGCGGGCGCCTACACGCTGACGCCGATGTCGCAGATGCTGCGGCTTGCCACCCGTGTGCCGGGGCTGAGCGATCCGCCCTCGATGCGCAAGATCTACCGGCTGGGCCAGGGAGAACCCGACCGGATGACCGATGCGCGGCGCCGGGTGATCGAGACGCTGGTGGAGTATGGCGGCCTCGGCTTCACGCTGAAGGAGTTGAGCGACCTGGCTGGCGTGACATCCTCGGTGGTCAAGGGGCTGGCGGCGCAGGGCGTGGTGGAAGAGGCCGACACGCCGCGGGATGCGCCCTATCTGCCGCTCGACCCCGACCGGGCGGGCAAGGCGCTGACCGGGGACCAGACAACCGCCGCCGAGGCCCTGCGCACGGCAATCCGAAGCGGGCGCTACGGAACCACCCTGCTGAAGGGCGTGACCGGCTCGGGCAAGACGGAGGTCTATCTCGAGGCGGTGGCCGAGACCTTGCGGATGGGGCGGCAGGCGCTGGTGCTGCTGCCGGAAATCGCGCTGACCTCGGAATTCCTGACCCGCGTCGAGGCGCGCTTCGGCGCCAAGCCCGCGGAATGGCATTCGGGCGTGACGATGACCGAGCGGCGGCGGGCGTGGAAGATGATCGGGCAGGGCGAGGCGCAGCTGGTCGTCGGCGCGCGCTCGGCCTTGTTCCTGCCGTTCCGCGATCTGGGCCTGATCGTCGTCGATGAAGAACACGACAGTTCCTACAAGCAGGAGGAGGGGGCCCTTTACAACGCGCGCGACATGGCGGTGCTGCGGGCGTCCTTGAACGAGGCGCAGGTGGTGCTGGCCTCGGCCACGCCGTCGCTGGAGACATGGGCGAACGCCGAGGCGGGGAAATACGCGCGGCTCGACCTGACCGCGCGCTTCGGCGAGGCCGTGTTGCCGCAGATGCGCGCGATCGACATGCGGTCCGAGGACCTGCCGGGGCAGGCGTGGATTTCGCCCACGCTGCAATCGCAGGTCGCGGCGCGGTTGCGCAAGGGCGAGCAGTCGCTGCTGTTCCTCAACCGCCGGGGCTATGCGCCGGTGACGCTCTGCCGGGCCTGCGGGGCGCAGGTGGGCTGCGATCATTGCGACGCGCGGATGGTGGAACACCGGTTCCAGAAACGGCTGGTGTGCCACCAGTGCGGCGAGACCAAGCCCTTGCCCGAGGTCTGCCCCGCTTGCGGGGTCGAGGGGAAGATGGCCGCCGTCGGCCCCGGCGTGGAGCGGATCGCCGAGGAGGCCGCGCGCGTGTTTCCCGATGCGAAGCTGGCGATCCTGTCGTCGGACCTGTTCGGGTCGGCGCGGGCCCTCAAGGCGCAGATCGAGACGATCGCGGGCGGCGAGACCGATATCATCATCGGCACGCAGCTGGTGGCCAAGGGGCACAATTTCCCGCGGCTGACGCTGGTGGGCGTGATCGACGCGGACCTCGGGCTGCAAGGCTCGGACCTGCGCGCGGCGGAACGCACGTTCCAGCTGATGCGGCAGGTTTCGGGGCGCGCGGGGCGGGCGGATGTGCCGGGCGTGGCGCTGATGCAGACGTTCCAGCCCGAGCATCCGGTGATCCGCGCGATCCTGTCGGGCGACGAGGAAGGCTTCTGGCGGGCCGAGGCCGCCGAGCGCGAGGCGGCGGGGATGCCGCCCTACGGGCGTCTGGCGGGGATCATCATCTCGGCGGAGGATGCGGCGGCGGCCTTCGATCTGGGCACGCGGCTGGCGCGCAATGACGGGCCGATCCGCGACGCGGGCGGCATCGTCTACGGTCCTGCGCCAGCGCCCATCGCCCGCGTGCGGGGGCGGCACCGGGTGCGGCTCTTGGTAAAGGCGCCCAAGGGTGTCGCCTTGCAGGGCGCCATCGCGCGCTGGGTCGCGCCGGTGAAACAGTCGGCGAAACTGCGCCTGTCGGTCGATATCGACCCCCAAAGCTTCTACTGATAACGGTTTTCTTGGGGTGCGAACCCCGCTAGGTACACCGCCAACCCCGTGCCAGTCAGGTGCCCAGACATGTCCGCCCCGATCCGCCCGCAGCCCGGCATCCTCGACATCGCCCTCTACCAGGGCGGGCAATCGGCGCTGGAGGGCGTGGCCGAGCCGCTGAAGCTGAGCTCGAACGAGAACCCCTTCGGCCCGTCGCCCGCGGCGGTCGAGGCAATGGGGAAGGCGCTGGGCGAGAGCCACCGCTACCCCTCGACCGACCATGCCGCTTTGCGCGCGGCGATCGCCGAGGTGCATGGGCTGGACGCCGACCGGATCGTCTGCGGCGTGGGGTCTGACGAGATCATCCATTTCCTCTGCCAGGCCTATGTCGGTCCGGGGCTGGAGGTGATGCACACCGAACACGGCTTTGCCATGTACCGCATCAGCGCGCTGGCCGCAGGGGCAGTGCCGGTGGAGGTGCCCGAGCGCGAGCGCGTGGTTGATGTCGACGCGATCCTCGAGCGGGCGGGGCCGCAGACGCGGCTGGTCTTCATCGCCAACCCGGCGAACCCGACGGCGACATTCCTGCCGATGGCAGAGTTGCAGCGGCTGGCCGAGGGGTTGCCCGCCGAATGCCTGCTGGTGCTCGACGGGGCCTATGCGGAATTCGTCGAGGGCTATGACGGCGGCAAGGGGCTCGTCGAGGCGCGCAATGACGTGGTGATGACGCGCACCTTCTCCAAGGCCTACGGGCTGGGGGGTTTGCGTGTCGGCTATGGCTACGCCCCGCGGCACGTGGTGGATACGCTGAACCGCATCCGGGGGCCCTTCAACCTGTCGGGCGTCGCGCTGGCGGGGGCCGAGGCGGCGATGCGGGACGTGGGCTGGGTGGCCGAGTGCCTGCGCGTGAACGCCGAGGAGCGCGCGCGGCTGGTGGGTGGCCTGCGTCAGCTGGGCATCGCCTGCGACGAGAGTTTCGCCAATTTCGTGCTGGCGCGTTTCGCCGACGAGGGCGAGGCCACGGCGGCGGATGCGCATCTGAAATCGCTGGGCATCATCGTGCGGCACCCCAAGGGCTACGGCTTTCCGCAGGCGCTCAGGATCACCGTCGGTCGGCCCGAGGACAATTCCCGCGTTCTGGACGCGCTGGCAGATTTCAAGGGGGCCGCATGAGCGTGATCTACAACCGCGTGGCGCTGATCGGGCTGGGCCTGATCGCGGGGTCGATGGCGCATGCGATGCGCCGCGCGGGGTTGGCAGGCGAGATCGTGGGCACCGCGCGCTCGGCCGAGACGCGGGCGATTGCGGAAGAGATCGGCCTTTGCGACCGGATCACGGAAACGGCGGCCGAGGCGGTAGAGGGTGCGGACCTCGTGGTGCTTTGCGTGCCCGTGGGCGCGATGGCCGCAGTGGCCGCCGAGATCGCGCCGCACCTGGCGGCGGGCGCGACCGTGACCGATGTGGGCTCGGTCAAGCGCGACGTGATCGAGCAGGTCGGCCCGCATCTGCCCGCAGGCGTGCAGTTCATCCCCGGTCACCCGCTTGCGGGGACCGAGCACAGCGGCCCGCGTTCGGGTTTTGCCGAGCTGTTCGACAACCGCTACACGCTGCTGACGCCGGTCGAGGGCACGGACCCCGCGGCGGTGGCGCGGCTGCGCGCGCTTTGGGAGGGCTGCGGCGCACGGGTCGAGGAAATGGATGCCGATCACCATGATCTGGTTCTCGCCGTTACCAGCCACACGCCGCACCTGATCGCCTACACGATGGTGGGCGTGGCCGATGACCTGCGCCGCGTGACCGACAGCGAGGTCATCAAGTATTCCGCCGCCGGTTTCCGCGATTTCACGCGGATCGCGGCCAGCGACCCGACGATGTGGCGCGACGTGTTCCTGACCAACAAGGACGCGACGCTGGAAATCCTCGGGCGTTTCACCGAGGAGTTGTTCGCCCTGCAACGCGCCATCCGCCGCGGCGACGGCGACCATCTGCACGCCTATTTCACCCGCACCCGCGCGATCCGGCGCGGCATCATCGAGGCGGGGCAGGATACCGACGCCCCCGATTTCGGTCGGTCCAAGGCGAAACGCGAGGTGCCCGGCGCGTGAGGCGCGGGGCGCGATATCTCGCCGCGGCGCTGGGCCTGATCGGCCTGGCCGTTTCGGCGGCGGCCGAAGCGCCCGACCGCTCGCCCCGCCCCGATCCGCGCCCCGGCCCGGTGCCTGCGGCAGCGTCCTTGCCGGTCGCCGATCCGGCGGCGCCTGTGCGGGTCCGCATCAGCGCGACGGCCTTGGCGCCGCGCGCCTCGATCCGGCCCGCGCTGCGGGGTGGCGCCGTCGTGGCGGCAGGCGTGGTGCGGCCAGCGGCACCGGCCGCGCCTGCGGCGCCTGCGCCATCGACGGCCTTGCCGCCCGCCCTAGCCGGGCTTGTGTTCACCGGAGGCACGGGAACGCGGCTGGCCGTGGCGCAATCCCTGCGCCCCGATCTGCGTCCCAGCGGCCTGGTCGAGCGGGTGCGATCCTCGACCACGCGCCAGACACCCGCCCGCACCGCCCAAGCCGGTCGCCGCGGGTCGCTGTGCGGCGTGCCGGGCCTTGTGGGAGAGGTGCTGGAGCCGATCTCGGGCCGCATTCGGGGCTGCGGCATCGCCGAGCCGGTGCGCCTGCGCGAGGTTGACGGCATCGCGCTCAGCACGCCGGCCACGGTCAATTGCGGCACCGCGCGGGCCTTGCAGACCTGGGTTCAGCGCAGCGTCGTACCAACCGTGGGCCGCACCGGAGGCGGGGTCCGCTCGCTTCGGGTCGTCGCCTCATACGCCTGCCGGACGCGCAACAACCAGCCGGGCGCGCGCATCTCGGAACATGGCCGGGGCAACGCCATCGACATCGCGGGCATCGGGCTGGCCGACGGCACGGAGCTGACCGTGCTGACCGGCTGGCGCGACCGACGGCAGGGATCGATCCTGCAGCAGTTGCACCGTGGCGCCTGCGGGCCTTTCGGCACCGTGCTCGGGCCGAATTCCGACCGGTTCCACCAGGATCATTTCCATTTCGACACGGCGTCCTACCGCTCGGGCCCGTTCTGCCGTTAACGCAGGCGGAAACGTGGGCCTTCGCCCACGGGCAGCGGTCCGAGGAAGAGGAACCCGTCCTCGAGCCGCAGCGTGACGTCGAGGTTCTCGCGCCGGCCCGAAAGCCCTGCAAGAAAGCCGAGCGCCCCTTCCGCCGTGCGCCGCGCGCCCTCGGTGATCAGGCCCGCGCGTTCCGCCATCGCCAGCATCTCGGGCCAGTTCTCGGCCCGGATCGCGATCTCGCCGGTGCCGCGGCCCTCGCTGTCGACCTCGATCGTGCCGGACATCCGCAACAGCAACGCCCCCCATTCGGCGCGTGCCTCGGTCAGCGCGATGCGGGTCGGTTGCGGGCGGGCCACCTCGACCGCCGACAGGTCCCATGGCCGGTCGAAGGTGATGACCGCCTCGGAGCGCACCACAGGGATTGCCTCGGGCAGCAGCCCCGCTGGATCGAGCAGGCGGGCGATGTCTTCGGGCAGGGCGACATCGGCCGCTTCGAACAGCACGTCATAGGTCGCCGCGGCGCCATCCTGCCGGATCATGTCGAAGTGACCGCTGCCCAGCCCGCCTTGCCAACCGAGGTCGCTTTCGATGCGGACGTCTTCCATCCGCGTCTCCGAGGCGTCGAGGGCGAAATTCGCCGCGGGCCGCAGGTCGAGCGCCGAGGTCAGAACAACGGCCGTGATCCGAAGGGTTTCAAAGGGCGAGGCGAGGGTCTGGACGGTGGGCCAGATCGCCTCGACCCGGCCCGGATCGAACGCGGACTGCCGGAGCGTGAGGCCGGGCGCGGACCACACCAGCCCGGTGTCGGGATCGGCCAGGGTCAGCGCCCCGAACTCGGTCACGAATTGCAGGGGGTAGCCCGAAACCGACAGGTCGTCGCGGGTCACGACCCAGCCCTCGGCCTCGCGTGCATCGAGCCAGCCCGACACCGCGCGTTCGGTCGCGATCGCCCAGCCGAACCAGGCGGTCGAGGCCAGCGCACAGGCAAGGACGACCGCAAGCAACAGACGTTTCATGGCGACCTCCCCTACCGTTCCGGCGCGCGCCTCGCTATAGCCCGAGTGGGCGCGGCTGACCATGCAGGAGGCGACGGAAAGGATGGGTGATCTCTGGGTCTTCGGCTACGGCTCGCTGTTGTGGAACCCCGGCTTCCCGGTCGCCGAGACGCGGGTCGCGCGGCTGCATGACTGGCACCGCAGTTTCTGCATGTCCTCGATCCACCATCGCGGCACGCCCGAACGCCCCGGCCTTGTCCTTGCGCTCGACCATGCGCCGGGGGCGGTATGCCATGGCCTCGCGTTCCGCGTCGCGGCGCGCCATGCCGAGGACACGCTGGGCTACCTGCGCGCACGCGAGTTGATCTCGTCCGCCTACATCGAAACCCGGCAGGAAGTCGCCCTCGTCGAGGGTGGCCTGCAGGGCGATGTGCTTACCTATGTCATCGACCCCGATCACGCGCAGTACCGCACCCTCGGGTTGGAGGATCAGGCCCGCATCATCGCCGGGGCGACGGGTGGCCGCGGCCCCAACGATGAATACCTCGAGAACACCGCGGCCCATCTGCATGCGCTCGGCCTGCCCGATCCCGATCTCGACTGGCTCGTGACCCGGGTGCGTCAGTTGAAATCGGGCTGACGTCCGGGGCGAACGCGGCATTGGCTTTGGACCGCCGCCTCTGTAGATTGCGCGGGACAAACACAGAACCGGGCCGGAGCCATGGCGAGTAGAGCAGACAGCGGCGTACAGGCGCCGGTGATCACCCGACCGACCCAGCAGATCGTGCTGATGCTGATCATCTGCGCCGCCGTCGCGGTGGGGGCCGTCCTGATCTGGCCATCGGTCCAGCCGGTGTTCCTGTCCTCGCCTTTTCTGAACGGCACGATCGGCGTGGTCTTCATCGTCGGCGTGCTGGCCTGTTTCTTTCAGGTGTTCCAGCTGTTTTCCTCGATCACATGGCTGGAAGAGCTGACCGGCGGCACCGGGCAGTCCGCGACGGAACGCCCGCCGCGCCTTCTGGCGGCGATGACCGGCATCGCGCGGGTGCGGGGGCGCGGGTTGCAGGTGACGGGACCGGCGGCGCGCTCGATCCTCGACTCGGTCGGTGCACGGATGGAGGAAAGCCGCGACATCACGCGATACATCGCGAACCTGCTGATCTTCCTCGGACTTCTGGGCACCTTCTTTGGCCTCGCCACCACGGTGCCGGCCGTTGTGGACACCATCCGCTCGCTTCAGCCGACCGAGGGCGAAGAGGGGATGGCCGTCTTCGGCCGCCTCATGAACGGTCTGGAGGACCAGTTGGGCGGCATGGGTACGGCCTTTGCCTCGTCGCTGCTGGGTCTGGCCGGGTCGCTTGTCGTGGGTCTGCTCGAGCTTTATGCCGGGCATGGGCAGAACCGGTTTTACCGCGAGCTGGAGGAATGGCTCGCCTCGATCACGCGGGTCAGTTTCGCCAGCGGCGAGGGCGAGGGCGGCGGCCTCGACAAATCGACCATCGCGACCGTGCTCGACCATATGGTCGACCAGATGGAGACGCTGCAATCGCTCTTCGCGCAATCAGAGGCGCGGCGCGCCGAGACCGAGGCGCGGATCGTGCAGCTGGCCGGTGCGGTCGAGGGGCTGACCGGGAAACTCGGCCCCGGGCCGGTCGAGGCGACCACGCGTCTGGCCGCGGCGCAGGAGCGGCTGGCCGAGGTGCTGGACCAGGGGGCAGGTAGCGGGATCGACGACGAAAGCCGGATGCGCCTGCGGTCGATCGACGTGCAATTGCTGAAGATCTACGAGGATCTGGGCGCCTCGCGCGATACCGAGTTGCAGCCGCTGCGCGCCGATATCAACGAACTGACGCAGGCGCTGCGCGATCTCGTGTCCGCCGCCCGTGCCCCCGCCCGCCAGCCGCGCAGCGCACAGCAGGCGGCCCCCCCGCGCGCCGAAACCGGCGGGGAGTGACGCGCGATGGCCTTTCAGCGCCGCGCCGGAAACCGTTTTTCCGCCTCGATCTGGCCGGGCTTCGTGGACGCCATCACCTCGCTGTTGATGGTGATGATCTTCGTTCTGTCGATCTTCATGATCGTGCAGTTCGTGCTGTCCGAAGAGATCACCAGCCAGGGCGACGAGTTAACCACGCTCAACGCACGACTCAATGCGTTGTCCGAGGCCCTTGGGCTGGAGGAGGAACGCGCCGATGCGCTGGAAAATCGGGTGGCGACGCTGACCGGGTCCTTGCGCGCCGCCGAAGATGAGGTCGCCGCGCAATCGGCAGTGATCGCCGCATTGACCGCCGAAACCGGCGCACAGGCCGCGCGGATCGCCGATTTCGAGGCGCAGGTCGCCGCGCTGATCGCGGCCAATACGGACTTGCGGGCCGAACGGGACGCGACCGCCGCCGAGCTGGCCGAAAGCCTGAGCGCGGCAGAGGCGCTCGAGCTGGCGCTGGCCTCGGCGCGGTCCGAGATCGACGAAGCCGCCGAACAGGCGCGTCTGGCCGCTGCGCGCCGTGCTGCGCTGGAGGCGCTGGTGGCCGATCTGCGATCGGATGCCGAGACCCAGGCCGCCACGATCACCACCCTGGAGGCGCAACTGTCCGAGGAGGAGGCCGCCCGGCTGGCCGAGGCTGCCGCTGCCGAGGCGCTGCGGGCGCGGCTGCAGGATGCCGATGCGGAATTGACCGCGATGACGCTTGCTCTGGAAGAGCAACGCCGCCGGGCGGAGGAGACGCTGACCCTGCTTGCCGCGGCCGAGGCCGCCGAAGAGGACCTGGCCGCGCGGCTTGCCGCGGCTCTGGCACAGGTCGAGGGGCGCGCCGATCTGGAGGCGCAGCTTGCGGCTGCCGAGGCCGAGGCCGCTCGGCTTGAGGCGCAACAGCTCGAGGATGCCGTCGCCCTGTCGGAGACGGAACAGGCGTTGGCCTTGGCGCTGGCGCGGATCGAAAGCGCCGAGGCCAGCGCCGCGGCCCGCCTGGCCGAGTTGGAGGCGCAGATCGCGGCGCTGGAGTCCGAGGCCCTGGCGCAGGCCGAAACCGCCGCCAACCGCGGCACCGAACTGGCGACGCTGGAGCGCCAGCTGGCCGATGCGCTTGCCGCCCGGCTGGCGGCCGAGGCCGCGCGCGAAGAGGCCCTGAGCGACGCCGAGGCCCGCGCGGCGCTTCTGGCGCAGGCCAATGCCGAATTGTCGGATGCCGAGGCCGCGAGCGCCGAGAGCCAGCGGCAGGTCGCGCTGCTCAATGAACAGGTCGCGGCGCTGCGCCAGCAACTGGGCGCGTTGCAGGGGTTGCTGGACGACGCCGCCGAACGTGACGCCGAGGCCGAGGTGCAGATCGCGACACTGGGCGCGCAATTGAACGCCGCACTGGCGCAGGTGGCCGCCGAGCAGCGGCAACTGGCCGAGGAGCAATCCCGCGTGGCGCAGCTGGAGGCGGCCGAGGCCGCGCGGCTGGCCGCCGAGGCCGAAGAGCTGGAACGCTACCGCTCGGAATTCTTCGGGCGGCTGCGCGAGTTGCTGGAAGGCCGCGAGGGCGTGCGGATCGACGGCGACCGCTTTGTCTTCTCGTCGGAGGTTCTGTTCGAGGTCGGCTCGGCCGATCTGGCGCCCGAGGGCCTGAGCCAGATCGCCAGCGTTGCCGGGCTGTTGTCCGAGATCGCGGATGACATCCCCGAGGGGATCGACTGGATCGTCCGCGTCGATGGCCACACCGACAACCAGCAGATCCGGCCCGGCGGGGAATTCTCTTCGAACTGGGATCTCAGCCAGGCGCGCGCGCTGTCGGTCGTGCTCTACATGTCCGAAGAGCTGGGTTTTCCGCCCGACCGCCTTGCCGCCACGGGGTTCGGCGAGTTCAGCCCGATCGCGCCCAACGACACGGCCGAGGGCCGGGCGCAGAACCGGCGGATCGAGCTGAAGCTGACGGAACGCTGACGGTCAGGGCAAGACCGTCACCGCCGCCACGGCGCGGTCGATCTCGGCCCCGTCGCGGATCAGGCGCACCTCGCCGCGGTAAAGCCCGGGGGGCCAGCCCGCATCGGGCGTCCGCCGCCCGCTGGCGCGGAACAGCTGCGCCTGCGTGCGTTCGAGGGTCATCTCCTGCGCGTGGATCTCGGCGCCCGCGGCATCCGTGATGCGCAGGGACAGGGTGTCGCCCGCGCGCCCGCCGTGAACGTAGCCCCAGAGGACCATGGCCGCGCCGCCCGAGGGCAGGGCCCCCGTTTCCGCCGCGCCCGCCTGGATCGCGTCGAATTCCGGCACGCCTTCGGCGAAGCCCACGCTCAGGATACCCCCGCCGGGATTCGGGACCGGCGTGGACCAGAGCGGTGCCGCGCCGGTGGCGCAGGCGTCGGCCGCGCCGGGGTCGAACGGGTCGATGACCTCGCCGTTGCGGCGCAGGATGAATTCCAGATGCGGAAACTCGGTGAAGCCGGAATAACCGATGAGGCCGAGCGGTGTGCCCGCCGTGACGGCCTGCCCCTGCGTCACCGCGATGCTGCCCTGCATCAGGTGGCAATACTGTGTCTCCCATCCATCCGGATGGGTCAGCACAACGCCATTGCCGCAGCCCTGCCCCTCGGGTGCGCTGGGCGTGCCGCCATCGGGCACCCCGTCGCGCAAGGCGCGGACCACGCCATCGGCGGCGGCGATGACGGTGACACCCAGCGCCATCGCCTCCATGTCGGCGGTGCGGATGTCGGTGCCGGTGTGGCCGTCATAGCTTTGCGGGCCGCAGTCGAAGGCGCGTGCGCCCGCACCGGGGTCGCGGTCGACGAATTGCTGCAGGAAACAGGTCTCGCCCAGCGTGCAGTCGACGGGGAAGACAAGCGGCGGCAGGTCCTGCGCGAGGGCGGCGACAGGCAGGGCAAGCGAGAGACACAGGGTGCGAACAACGTGTTTCATGGGCGGGAGCCTAGCGGGATCGCGGGAAAGGAAAAGGCCCGGATCGTGTGGATCCGGGCCTTTCACGTCGTGTTGCCGAGTTGGCGTCAGTCCGCGGTCAGCAGCGGCGGCTTTTTCGAGCCGATCCGCGGGCTTCCCGGTTCCTCGATCCGAAGGTCGATCTTGCCGTCCTTCACGCCGACCTTGACGTTGCCACCCTTGGCCAGCTTGCCGAAGAGCAGTTCCTCGGCCAGCGGCTTCTTGATGTGCTCCTGGATCACGCGGCCCAGCGGGCGCGCGCCCATCTTGTCGTCGTAGCCCTTGTCGGCCAGCCATTCGGCTGCCGGACGGGTCAGCTCGATCGTGACGTTGCGGTCCATCAGCTGCGCCTCGAGCTGGAGGACGAACTTCTCGACCACGGACAGGATCGTCTCCTTGCCGAGCGGTGCGAAGCTGATCACGGCATCGAGGCGGTTGCGGAACTCCGGCGTGAAGGTCCGCTCAATCGCGGCCGTATCCTCGCCCTCGCGGCGGTCGCGGCCGAAGCCGATGGCGGCCTTGGCCTGTTCGGCGGCGCCCGCGTTCGAGGTCATGATCAGGATCACGTTGCGGAAATCCACCTTGCGCCCGTTGTGGTCGGTCAGCGTGCCGTGATCCATCACCTGCAAGAGGATGTTGAACACGTCCGGATGCGCCTTCTCGATCTCGTCGAGCAGCAGGACGCAATGCGGATGCTGGTCGACCCCGTCGGTCAGAAGACCGCCCTGGTCGAAGCCGACATAGCCCGGAGGCGCGCCGATCAGCCGGGAAACCGCGTGCTTTTCCATGTATTCCGACATGTCGAAGCGCATCAGCTCCACCCCGAGCGTATCGGCCAGTTGCTTGGCCACCTCGGTCTTGCCGACGCCGGTGGGGCCCGCGAAGAGGTAGTTGCCGATCGGCTTTTCCGGCTCGCGCAGGCCCGCACGGGCCAGCTTGATCGACGAGGACAGCGCCATGATCGCGGCATCCTGGCCGAAGACGACACGCTTGAGCGAGGCCTCGAGATCCTTGAGCACCTCGGCATCGTCCTTGGAGACGTTCTTGGGCGGGATGCGGGCGATCTTGGCCACGACATCCTCGATCTCCCTGGCGCCGATGGTCTTGCGGCGCTTGGATTCCGCCACGAGATGCTGCGCCGCGCCGGCCTCGTCGATGACGTCGATGGCCTTGTCGGGCAGCTTGCGGTCGTTGATGTAGCGTGCGCTCAGTTCCACCGCCGTCTTGATCGCGTCGGCGGTGTATTTCACGCTGTGGTGATCCTCGAAATAGGGCTTGAGGCCCTTGAGGATCTTGATCGCATCCTCGACCGAAGGCTCGTTCACGTCGATCTTCTGGAACCTGCGCGACAGCGCGCGGTCCTTTTCGAAATGCTGGCGGTATTCCTTGTAGGTCGTGGACCCCATGCAGCGCAGCTTGCCGCCCTGAAGCGCGGGCTTCAGGAGGTTGGAGGCATCCATCGCGCCGCCCGACGTGGCCCCGGCGCCGATCACCGTGTGGATCTCGTCGATGAAGAGGATCGCATCGGGATGCTCTTCCAGTTCCTTGACCACGGCCTTCAGCCGCTCCTCGAAATCGCCGCGGTAGCGGGTTCCGGCAAGCAGCGCGCCCATGTCGAGCGAGTAGATCGTGGAATGGGCCAGCACCTCGGGGGTTTCCCCCTCGACGATCTTCTTGGCCAGACCCTCGGCGATGGCGGTCTTGCCGACGCCCGGATCACCCACCAGAAGCGGGTTGTTCTTGCGGCGGCGGCAGAGCACCTGGATGCAGCGCTCGACCTCGTGGGCGCGACCGATCAGGGGATCGACATCTCCCTTGGTGGCCTTGGTGTTGAGATCCACGCAGTATTTGGCCAGCGCCGATTCCTTCTGGTCGCCGTCGCCTTGCGCGGACTGGCTGGCCTGCGCCTCCTCCTCCATCTCGGTGGCGCCCGTCACCGGGCGGCTTTCACCGTAGGACGGATCCTTGGCCACGCCATGGGCGATGAAATTGACCGCATCGTAACGGGTCATGTCCTGCTCCTGCAGGAAGTAGGCCGCGTTGCTCTCGCGTTCCGCGAAAATGGCGACGAGCACGTTGGCGCCTGTCACCTCGGTCCGGCCCGAGGACTGGACGTGGATCGCGGCGCGCTGGATCACGCGCTGGAAGGCGGCGGTCGGCACCGCCTCGGAGCCCTCGACGTCGGTTTCAAGCGTCGACAGATCATCGTCGATGAAGGCCAGCAGCGTTTCGCGCAGCGCCTCGATGTCGACCGAGCAGGCAAGCATCACCTTGCGCGCCTCGGGTTCGTCGATCAGCGCCAGCAGAAGATGCTCCAGCGTTGCAAGTTCATGGCGGCGCGCATTTGCGTTGGCCAGCGCCGCGTGAATGGCCTGCTCTAGGGTAGTCGAAAAAGACGGCACGGACGTGCTCCTTTCCTGTGCATCGGGTCAGGCAGGGCCTGTCGCCGATCATGGCCTCATGGTCTTAAGCTTTGCTTTCTGCCGGCGTGTTTCAAGCAGAAATTCGTCAAGGTCTCGTGTAGAGGGCGTGTCGGGGCCTCTATCCCTTGGCCCCGGCGGGTCTGCATCTTTTTTGTGCACCCGCCGATTGCCACCTCAAAACCCGTCCTTGAGGCTGCGGATGCGGGCGAAGACGGCGGCGGGATCGGCGCCCATCATGTCGAGATGCGCCGCGATGCCCGGATCGGCCGCGCGCAGGAAAGGGTTGGTCGCCAGTTCCTCGGTCAGAGAGGAGGGGACGGTGGGCCGCCCTTCGGCGCGCGCCGCGGCGACCGCCTCTGCACGTGATCTAAGTGCCGGATTGCCGGGTTCAATGGTCAGCGCGAAACGGGCGTTCGCGGCGGTGTATTCGTGGCCCGAGCAGACCAGCGTCTGGGGTGGCAGTGCGGCGAGTTTGCAAAGGCTGGCCCACATCTGGTCCGCCGTTCCTTCGAAGAGTCGCCCGCAGCCAAGCGCCATCAGGCTGTCGGCGGTAAAGACAGCGTCCGCCTCGGGGAAATGATAGGCGATATGGCCAATCGTATGGCCCGAGACGTCGATCACATGGCCTCGCAACTGGCCGATCTCGACCGTGTCGCCCTCGGCCAGCGCATGATCGAGCGGCGGCAGGCGATGGGCATCTGCCGCCGCCCCCCAGACCTGCGCCCCGGTCGCCGCGCGAAGGGCCGCGACGCCGTCGACATGGTCGCCATGGTGGTGGGTGATCAGGATATCCGAAAGCGTCCAGTCCCGCGTGGCGAGAGCCGCGGCGATCGGTGCGGCCTCGGGCGCGTCGATCAGCGCGGTGCGCCCGGTGGCGGGATCATGCAGCAGATAGGCATAATTGTCCTGCAGGCAGGGCACCGTGACGATTTCGGGTCTGTCGCCTGTCTCGGGCATGGAAATCCGTCGTTGCTTCGGTCAAGGTCGGGTGAGGGATCACCCTGTCCCGATCAACCATCTAGTGCAATGCATCTCGACGTCACCGATCTGCGCCAATTCTATTATCGCACCCGGTTGGGCCGGATTGCGCAAAAGGCCGTGCGCGACCGGATGCTCGCGCTCTGGCCCGAGGCGCAGGGGCAGACGGTGGTGGGGTTCGGCTTTGCCGTGCCGCTGCTCAGGCCCTACCTCGGGCAGGCGCGGCGGGTGGTGGGCCTGATGCCCGCCGAGCAGGGCGTGATGCCCTGGCCCGCGGGGCTGGACAACGTGTCGGCGCTCTGCCGCGAGGGGCTCTGGCCCTTGCCGACGGGCATCGCCGACAAGATCGTCTGCCTGCACGGTCTGGAAACCTCTGAACACCCGGCTTCGGTGCTCGAGGAATGCGCGCGTGTGCTGGGGCCCGGCGGCAAGGCGCTCTTCATCGTGCCCAACCGCTCGGGCATGTGGGCGCGCCGGGACGTGACGCCCTTCGGTTTTGGCAGGCCCTATTCGCTCGGCCAGCTCGAGGCGCAGATGAAGCGGCACAATTTCATGCCCGAACGCCACGCCGCGGCGCTGTTCGCGCCCCCCTCCGAGCGACGTTTCTGGATGCGCTCGGCGGATGTGGTCGAAAAGATGGGGGCCAAGCTGAGCAGTTACTACGCCGGAGGCGTGATCTTGCTGGAGGTGTCCAAGCGCGTCCATGCGCCGACGCGCCCCGGCCTTGCCGAACGGGTCCGTCAACCGCTCAAGGTGCTGGAGGGCGCCCCCGCCCCGGCGGGCGCAGGGGCCAGCAACCGCAGCTGACCACGGTCCGCGACGCGGGCAACCCCGGTCGGGCTGAACCCGATGCCGTCGTCCGATGATGTCAAGCAACCGGGTGCTGTCGTCCATGTCGTTGGTGCCGAACGGATCGCCACGGGCGTGCGCTCCCGTGTTTTTGCCTGGATGTCAGCCACGGTTCATGGCGAAACCGTTTGTTTACCGTGGCTTGCCCTTGGCGGCGTCCGGTCTTTGCCGTTGCGAGAGGGGGTGGCATGACTCGGCGCGACCCGCGGCAAATGCGTCGAACCTGCAAGCTTCAAAGCGTCGCATTTCCCACACTCTGGACCGGAACGTTGATTTCAAAGGAATTTCTACCATGACGGGCACGGTCTATCGCGGTTGCAGCATGGCAGGGCCTCTGCTACATCACCGGCGATTTAAGGGGAAATGGCTGCCATCCGCTGCCGCGAACGACATGCCCGGGGGCGACGCCTGCGCCTCGCCGGGATACCTATATGAGAAAGGGTGGACGTGAGCGAACCTGCTTCAATCTCGACCGGCATCGCTGCGCGCTATGCGACGGCGATGTTCGATCTGGCCGAAGAAGAGGGCGCTCTCGCCGCGCTCGAAAGCGACGTGGCGGCCCTTGAGGCCGCCTTGGCCGAAAGCGCCGAACTGCGCGACGTGATCACCTCGCCGATCTACGGGCGCGACGCGTCGGGCGCGGCCATGGGCAAGGTCGCGGACGCGATGGGGCTGAACGCGCTCACCGGCAACACGCTGCGCCTGATGGCGCAGAAGCGGCGCCTGTTCGTGCTGCCCGCGATGCTGCGCGCGCTGCGCGGGATGATCGCCGAGCACAAGGGCGAGGTCACGGCGGATGTCGTCTCGGCCAAGGCGCTGACCAAGACGCAGGCCGAGAAGCTGGCCGCGACGCTCACGGCCTCCGTCGGCCGAGACGTGAAACTGAATGCGACCGTCGATGAAAGCCTCATCGGCGGTCTTGTCGTAAAGGTTGGCTCCCGCATGATCGACACCTCGATCAAGGCGAAGCTCAACGCACTCCAGAACACGATGAAAGAGGTCGGTTAAGATGGCGATCCAAGCTGCAGAAATCTCTGCGATCCTCAAGGACCAGATCAAGAATTTCGGACAGGATGCCGAAGTCGCCGAAGTCGGCCGCGTGCTGTCGGTGGGTGACGGTATCGCCCGCGTCTACGGCCTCGACAACGTGCAGGCCGGCGAGATGGTGGAATTCCCCGGCGGCATCCGCGGCATGGCGCTGAACCTCGAAGCCGACAACGTCGGCGTCGTGATCTTCGGCTCGGACCGCGACATCAAGGAAGGCGACACCGTCAAGCGCACGAACTCGATCGTGGACGTGCCCGCCGGTGATGCGCTGCTGGGCCGCGTCGTGGACGGCCTCGGCAACCCGCTGGACGGCAAGGGCCCGATCGAGGCCACCGAGCGCCGCGTCGCCGACGTGAAGGCACCCGGCATCATCCCGCGCAAGTCGGTGCACGAGCCGATGGCGACCGGCCTCAAGGCCATCGACGCCATGATCCCGATCGGCCGTGGCCAGCGCGAACTGATCATCGGCGACCGCCAGACCGGCAAGACCGCCGTGGCGCTCGACACGATCCTCAACCAGAAGGTCTACAACGAGCGCGCGGGCGACGACGAGAGCAAGAAGCTCTATTGCGTTTACGTCGCCGTGGGCCAGAAACGCTCGACCGTGGCGCAGCTGGTCAAGAAGCTCGAGGAAACCGGCGCGATGGACTACTCCATCGTCGTGGCCGCGACCGCATCCGATCCCGCGCCGATGCAGTTCCTGGCCCCCTATGCCGCGACCGCGATGGCGGAATACTTCCGCGACAACGGCCGCCACGCGCTGATCGTCTACGATGATCTCTCCAAGCAGGCCGTGGCCTACCGCCAGATGTCGCTTCTGCTGCGCCGCCCGCCGGGCCGCGAAGCCTATCCGGGTGACGTGTTCTACCTCCACTCCCGCCTGCTGGAGCGCTCGGCAAAGCTGAACGAGGACAACGGCTCCGGCTCGCTCACCGCGCTGCCCGTCATCGAGACCCAGGGCGGCGACGTGTCGGCCTTCATCCCGACCAACGTGATCTCGATCACCGACGGCCAGATCTTCCTCGAGACCGAACTGTTCTTCCAGGGCATCCGCCCCGCCGTGAACACCGGTCTGTCGGTGTCGCGCGTGGGCTCGTCCGCGCAGACCAACGCGATGAAGTCGGTCGCAGGCTCGGTCAAGCTGGAGCTGGCGCAGTACCGCGAAATGGCGGCCTTCGCGCAGTTCGGCTCGGACCTCGACGCGGCCACCCAGCGCCTGCTGAACCGTGGTGCGCGCCTGACCGAACTGATGAAGCAGCCGCAGTATGCGCCGCTGACCAACGCGGAAATCGTCTGCGTGATCTTCGCCGGCATCAACGGCTACCTCGACAAGCTGCCCGTCGGTGACGTGGGCCGCTTCGAGCGGGGTCTCGTGACCTTCCTGCGTTCGAAAAAGCAGGACATGCTCGACTGGATCACCAACGAGGATCCCAAGATCAAGGGTGACGCCGCAGACAAGATCAAGGCCGCGATCGACGAATACGCCGCCGATTTCGCCTGAGGGGTCTGACAGATGCCCAATCTCAAGGACCTCAAGAACAGGATCGCGTCGGTCAAGTCGACCCGCAAGATCACCAAGGCGATGCAGATGGTCGCCGCCGCTAAACTGCGCCGTGCGCAGGAAGCGGCGGAGATGGCCCGCCCCTACGCGGAGAAGATGGCGGCCGTCATGTCCGGCCTCGCCCGCGCCGTGGGCGACAGCGAAGGCGCGCCGCGCCTGCTGGCCGGTACCGGCAAGGATGACGTGCATCTGCTGGTCGTGATGACAGCCGAGCGCGGCCTGTGCGGCGGCTTCAACTCGACCATCGTGCGCAAGGCGCGTCAGCATGCCCAGACGCTTCTGGCCAGCGGCAAGACGGTCAAGATCCTGACCGTCGGCAAGAAGGGCCGCGAGCAGCTCAAGCGCGACCATGCCGACAAGTTCGTCGGCCATGTCGACCTGAGCGACGTCAAGCGCCTGGGCTATGCGGATGCGGCACGGATCGCCTCGGATGTCCTGGGCCGCTTCGACGCGGGCGAGTTCGACGTGGCGACGATCTTCTTCAACCGCTTCCAGTCGGTCATCAGCCAGGTGCCGACCGCCACGCAGGTCATCCCGGCCCAGTTCGACATGGCCGAGGACGCAGACGAAGGCACCGGGCCGCTCTACGAATACGAGCCGTCCGAAGAGGCCGTGCTCGAGGACCTGCTGCCGCGCGGGATCGCAACGCAGATCTTCACCGCGCTTCTGGAAAACGCCGCCTCGGAACAGGGCGCGCGGATGTCCGCGATGGACAACGCGACCCGCAACGCGGGCGACATGATCGAGCGGCTGACGATCGAGTACAACCGCTCGCGTCAGGCCGTCATCACCAACGAGCTGATCGAAATCATCTCGGGCGCCGAAGCGCTCTAAGAACCGGAGACACGACACATGGCGAATGCAGTCGGAAAAATCACCCAGGTCATCGGCGCGGTCTGCGACGTGCAGTTCGACGGCCACCTGCCCGAGATCCTGAACGCGCTCGAGACCGACAACAACGGCAAGCGCCTGGTCCTCGAGGTCGCTCAGCACCTCGGCGAGGGCACCGTGCGCACCATCGCGATGGACGCGACCGAAGGTCTGGTCCGTGGCCAGTCCGTCACCGACACCGGCAAGCCGATATCGGTCCCGGTGGGCACCGCAACCCTTGGCCGCATCCTGAACGTCGTGGGCGAGCCCGTGGACGAAGGCGGCCCGGTCGAGGCGGATGAATACCGCTCGATCCACCAGCCCGCGCCCGAGTTCAACGACCAGTCGACCGAGTCCGAGATCCTCGTGACCGGCATCAAGGTCGTGGACCTGCTGGCCCCTTACGCCAAGGGCGGCAAGATCGGCCTCTTCGGCGGTGCCGGCGTGGGCAAGACGGTTCTGATCATGGAACTGATCAACAACATCGCCAAGGTGCACTCGGGCTACTCGGTGTTCGCCGGCGTGGGCGAGCGGACCCGTGAGGGCAACGACCTCTACCACGAGATGATCGAGTCGAACGTGATCAAGCCCGACAACCTGGCCGACAGCCAGGTGGCGCTGGTCTATGGCCAGATGAACGAGCCGCCGGGCGCGCGCGCCCGCGTGGCGCTCACCGGCCTGACGCTGGCCGAGCAGTTCCGCGATGCCTCGGGCACCGACGTTCTGTTCTTCGTCGACAACATCTTCCGCTTCACCCAGGCAGGCTCCGAGGTGTCGGCGCTTCTGGGCCGTATCCCCTCGGCCGTGGGCTACCAGCCGACGCTGGCCACCGACATGGGCCAGATGCAGGAGCGCATCACCTCGACCAAGGCCGGCTCGATCACCTCGATCCAGGCCGTCTACGTTCCCGCGGACGACCTCACCGACCCGGCACCGGCCACGACCTTCGCCCACCTCGACGCCACGACCGTTCTGTCGCGCGCGATTTCCGAGCTGGGCATCTACCCGGCCGTGGACCCGCTGGACAGCACCTCGCGCCTGATGGACCCGCAGATCGTGGGTGAAGAGCATTACCAGGTCGCCCGCGACGTGCAGGGTATCCTCCAGCGCTACAAGTCGCTGCAGGACATCATCGCGATCCTCGGGATGGACGAACTGTCGGAAGAGGACAAGCTGACCGTGGCCCGCGCCCGGAAGATCCAGCGCTTCCTCAGCCAGCCCTTCGACGTGGCCAAGGTCTTCACTGGCTCGGATGGCGTTCAGGTTCCGCTCGACGTCACGATCGCGTCGTTCAAGGCCGTGGTCGCAGGCGAATACGACCACCTGCCGGAAGCGGCCTTCTACATGGTCGGCGGCATCGAGGACGTGATCGCCAAGGCGGAACGCATGGCGGCAGAGGCCGCGTAAGGGGGCCGGAATGGCTAAGTTGCAATTCGACCTGGTCTCGCCCGAGCGGCGCCTCGCCTCGCTCGAGGTGGACGCCGTGCAGATCCCCGGCACCGACGGGGACATGACGGCGATGTCCGATCATGCGCCGATGATCACCACGCTGCGGCCCGGCATCCTGCGGGTCGACGGCGCGGGCAGCGGGGCCGAGGCCGCCTATTTCGTCACCGGCGGCTTTGCCGATGTCGCCGGGCCCTCGGTCACCGTCCTGGCCGAGCGCGCGCTGCCGGTCAGCGAGGTCACCTCGGAGATGATGGACGGCTTCATCGCCGAGGCGCGCGAGGCCCATGACAAGGCCCGCGCGGCCGGGGACGGGCCCGACACGGCCGCGGACGCCGCCGCCAAGCTGCTCGCCGACATGGAGGCCGCCCGGTCCCAGATGCTGGGCTGAACGCCGCCTGTCGGACAGTGGATCGGCCCCCGCAGCGCGCTTCGGGGGCCTTTTTCATGGTCAAAGCCCCGAATTTGCCGGTATCTGTCCACGAGGCCGGCAAAATGTCCCGGTATGCGCGCAAGATCGAGCAGGACGAACAGGCACCGCATGAAACGCCTCAGCCATCATCTGATCGGTGCCGAACAGGGTTCGGTCATCCTGTTCAGCGATTTCGAGGACAACGGCCCGATGTGGACGGGCGAGGGGCCGCGCGAAGCGCGCCACGCCGTCGCCTTTTCCGAGGCGTTCCGCGCTCCGCCCATGGTGCATGTGGGGATTTCCATGTGGGACACTGGCGGCGATACCAACCAACGCGCCGATCTGCGGGCGGAAAAGGTCACGGAAAAAGGGTTCGAGCTTGTCTTCCGCACCTGGGGCGACAGCCGCGTCGCGCGCATCCGCGCCGACTGGATGGCGCTGGGCGAGATCGCGGGCGGGGACGACTGGCAGCTGTATTGACCGTGGTTGGCGAGATGTTCGCCCCGTCCTTGACCCCTTGTCCTTCGCCGATATGCTGCATGGGATTTCACCAGTGAAAGGCGTGTCATGACCAATCCCCCCCTCGATGCCGCCGAGATTTTCGCGCAGTTCCAGACGCGCCGGGCCGTGTTGCGGCGGGGCGGGGCGGTCGCGCTTGCGGCCGGGCTGCCCGTGGCGCTGGCCGGTTGTCTCGAGGTCGCCGACAACGCCTTTGTCGATACGCCCACGGGCCGCGCGATCCTTGTCGAGCCGGGCCGCAACTGCTGGCAGGGGCGCTGCGTGACCTGGAACGCGGGCGAAGACAGTCTGTCGGTGCAAGGGCGCGAGCCGGTGCCGGTGCCCGAGGGCGTAGACCTGAACGATGGCCAGATCAGCGAGGCGGAGTTCGAGCGCCTGCTGCAAGCCGCCCGCGCGGGCCGCGTCCGTGTGCGGGAGAGCAGCGGTGGTGAAGCGGGCGGTGGGGAAGCGGGCGGTGGGGCCAGCAGCATTTGACGGATAGCGTGGACCGAAAGACCTACTGGAATTCGGTTCGTGACTACGAGACCGAAGTAAATTCGCTTTGGCATCTGCCTGATCAATCCGTGATTTCCTCTCGGATCGCCCCCTTCGCCAAAGGCACGGTTGCGGCAGACTTGGGGTGTGGACCGGGATTTTGGCTTCACGATTTGTCCGCTGCGGACAGGGTCTACGCGGTGGATTTTTCCGAAGCGATGTTGTCACAGGCGCAGAGAAGAGCACCCGAGAAAACCACGTTCCTTCGTCAGGATCTAAGCGACTTGACCCTGCCGGAGGCCGTCGACCTTGCTCTTTGTCTGAATGCACTGATGCCCGAAAGCCATGCCGATGCGCTGCTCAAGCTCTACCGCATTTTTCGATGCCTCAAACCAGGCGGTCGCCTGATCCTCGTTTTGCCCGCGATAGAGGCCATGCTGCACGCCACCAACCTGTCACATTTTGTGGCCGCGCTGCACGGCAAAGAGGCTGACTCGCTCCAGGCTAACATGGATGTTTGGTTGGATTGGTTCTCTAACCCACTCGGATATGTGCGCAATCCAAACGAGACTTTCGTGAAATACTGGGCGCGCGATGAGATGGAGGCCGCCGTTGCGCTGGTCTCGTCGGCTCGCGTCACGGATCGGTTTCGCGTCCGTTATCGCGCGTTGCCCTTCGGGTCGCCCCCGCCGGATCATGTCGCTCCACCGTGGCATTGGGGGTGGGTGTTCGAACGGCCGTGCGAGCCGACGACGGATTGGGTCACGATGGGCTTTGCGGCCCGTCAGGCGCTGTCGTTCGATACCGGGCATGCCATAACGGTCTCCGCGCCGTCCGACACGCGCCCGGAACTGTCGCGCAACCTGTCTTGGGCGCGGCCGGAAAGCGCTCTCTACCCTTTGCTCGAAAGCTGTGCGACCGCCGATACCGAGTCTGAGGCGCTGGCGCGTGCCTACTTGGAACTTCATGAACGGGACGTTCTCCTGCGCGAGGGGGGGCCATCGGCGAGCGCCCCCTGCCGCGTTCCCTTTGATGGACATTCAGCCCCTCTGTTGGCGACTGGTGACGCGTGCGCCTGCGTTCGTATGATGGATCCTGCCGACGGCTCCCGCACATGGGTGCCGCGTGACTGGGTCTACCTGACCGGGCAACAAACCGGCACGCGAGAACCGTCGAGTGTCGGCACTGCCGCGGGGGATTCGCGAAATGATGCTATCCTGCGCGCCAAGCGGGAAGCGTATGAACGCCACGTTTTTGTCTCCGGGTACTACGCGCAACGTCCCGGTGTGGAGTTGGTGCCGTCTGCGCCCGAGCCGTTTCGTTTCGCGCTGTTGCGCGGGTCCGATGCCTGTCCCGTTGTGCTTGCGCTGTACCAACCCGCTGAGCCCGGAGCGATGCCTGGTCTTGGCCTTGGGGCGGATCCGGACCTGTCCGCCGCGCTTCGCAAGGCACGTTTTGAAGCGGTTCAGAACAGCCGTTTTAGGCGCCACGTACTTGACGAAGCGCATTCGGTCTCTGACCGGATCGAGACGCCTCAATCCCGCGTGGCCTACTGGGCAAGACGTGGGCTTGCGACGGGTGTAGGCTTCGCATTCGGATCAGAGCGGCGTGCGATGCGACAGGCGATCGCGGAAAACATCGCAGGCGACCCTGACCTGATGCGCTTCGATTGGTTTGTGCGCCGGATAGGCAAAATCCCGATGTTCGACATGTCGTTCGTCGTCTATCGCGCACTCTCGGTGCAATTGGTGCCGATGTGCCAGAATGAAACGCTGCAACGTGACGCCCTGCAGGCCTATAACGCGCTCTGCCTCGTGGATGCGCCACATCCGTTCGTCTAGCAGGCCGCCGAAATAGTCGCTGAGTCGGAACGTTTTCCCGTCATCGGGGCTGGGCAGGATCGACCGACCGGTGCCCACGCAGCTGGTGGTCTTCGACCATATCCGCCGCGGTGCCACCGAGGCGGATGTCCTGATCCGGTGAGGCCTCTGCGCGGCCCACGGGATCAGCGACCCCACATCCCCTTGGGATAGAGCCCCTCGTAGATCGGCACGAGGCTGCCCGTGTCGAAGAGCGACGAGACGCTGGTGCCGTTCCAGATGTTCACGATCGCCTGCGCGAACATAGGCGCTGTCGGCAGGACGCGGATATTGGGGCAGGCCGCCACGGCCTTTGTCGCCTCGATCGTGTCGGTGATCACCATGGATTTCAGGACCGAACCGGTGATCCGCTCGACCGCCGGGCCGCTCATGACGCCGTGGGTCGTGTAGGCGTGAACCTCGGTCGCGCCCGCCTCCATCAGCACATCGGCAGCCTTGCAGAGCGTGCCGGCAGTGTCGCACATGTCATCGACGATGATGCATTTCTGGCCCGTCACGTCGCCGATCACGGTCATGCCCGCGACCTCGCCCGCCTTTTCGCGGCGTTTGTCCACGATGGCGAGCGGTGCGCCGATCCGTGTGGCCAGTTCGCGCGCACGCGCCACGCCGCCCACGTCGGGCGAGACGACCATCACGTCGGACATGTCGCCATTGAACTGGTGAAGAATGTCGAGCGCGAAGATCGGCGAGGCATAGAGGTTGTCGACGGGAATGTCGAAGAACCCCTGGATCTGTGCGGCGTGCAGGTCCATCGTCAGCACCCGCTCGATCCCGCCCGCGGTCATCATGTTGGCGACCATCTTGGCGCTGATCGGCGTGCGCGCCTTGGTGCGGCGGTCCTGCCGGGCGTAGCCGAAATAGGGGATCACCGCCGTGATCCGCGCCGCGGACGACCGGCGCAGCGCGTCGGCCATGATGAGCAGTTCCATCAGGTTGTCGTTGGCGGGTTTCGACGTGGACTGGATGATGAACATGTCCTCGCCGCGGACATTCTCGAAGACCTCGACGAAGACCTCGCCATCGTTGAACCGTTCGACCCGCGCATCGACGAGGCCCACCTGCATGCCGCGGTGCATCGACATCCGGCGGCTGATCGCCTGAGCGAGCGTACGGTTCGCGTTCCCGGAAATCAGTTTCGGGTCTTGTGCAGGCATGTCTGTGGTGTCCCTTGTGGCAGCCGTCCCCGGCGCCCCCGGCCCGGGATGTTGACACCCCCTAGCACCCGTCTAGTCTCCGCGCCAAGCCGAAAAGGAGGGGCGCCGCGCATGGCCCGCATCGATTATTACTTCTCGACCGTCTCGCCCTACACCTACCTCGCGGGCACAAGGATGGAGGAGGTCGCCGCGCGCCACGGCGCCACCATCGCCTACAAGCCCGTGGATCTGACCGGCGCGCTCTTCGCGCGCACCGGCGGTGTCCCCGTGAAAGAGCGGCATCCCGCCCGCCTCGACTACCGCCTGCAGGAGCTGCGCCGACAGTCGGCGAAACACGGCCTGCCGCTCGACCTCGATCCGCCCTATCGCGCGGTCAACCCCGCGCCCTCCTCCTACGCGTTCATCGCGGCGCAGAAGGCGGGCGGTGGCGATCTCGGCGCGCTGGTCCATGCGCTGACCGGCGCGGTCTGGCGCGACAACCGCGACATCGCCGAGGATGACGTGATCGCCGATTGCCTCGCGGAGGCGGGCTTTGACCGTGGGATCGCGGGCATGGGGATGCTGGCGGGCGCCGAGGATTACGTCCGCAACACCGAAGAGGCGGTGAACGCCGGTGTCTTCGGCACGCCCTTCTACATCGTCGACGGTGCCGAGAAGTTCTGGGGTCAGGACCGGATCGAGGACCTGGACCTGTTCTTGTCCGGCACGCTTTGACGGGTTTCGCCCGTCACTGGGGGCAGGGCGCCGGCCCGGCCCTGCTGCTGCATTGCTCGCTGGCCCATTCCGGCGCGTGGGACGGGGTCGCGCAGGCGCTGTCCGATCGCTTGCAAATGACCGCGCCCGATCTGGTCGGCCATGGCCGGGGCCCTGCGCGCGATCCGTCGCGCGACTATCACGATCAGGCGACCGAGGCTGCGGCCCTGCACCTGCCACAGACGCCCTGCCACCTGATCGGCCACAGCTTCGGCGCGACGGTGGGTTTGCGCCTTGCCCTCGACCACCCCGACCGGGTGGCAAGCCTGACCCTGATCGAGCCGGTCCTCTTTGCCGCTGCGGCCGATCATCCGACCGCCCGCGCCCATGACGACGCCATCGCAGGGCTTGGTCCCCTGATCGAGGCAGGCGACGAGGAGGGCGCGGCGCGCCTGTTCCTGTCGCTCTGGGGTGGCGGTACCCCGCTCGATGCCATGCCCGAGGCGCAGCGGCGCTACATGATCGACCGCATCTGGGTCGTCCCGGCCTCGACCCCCGCGCTGCACCATGACAGTGCCTCGCTTCTGCCACGACTGGGGCAGTTGGCCTGCCCGGTTCTGCTGATCCAAGGGGGCGACAGCCCGCCGGTGATTTCGGCGATCCAGACGGCGCTGGGCGCTGCCATCGCCGGTCACAGCCGCGTCGTGATCGACGGGGCAGGGCATATGCTGCCCATCACCCACCCGGGGCCGGTCGCATCCGCGATCCGCACCTTCCTTGGGGATACGGCCTGAACCCGGCCTCTAGCCCGCCCATGCGGTCAGCAGCGCCTCGACCTCTTCGGCGGGTTTCGACCAGTCGCAGACAATGCGGCAGCGCACGGCATCCTCCGGCGCAGCATGTTCGATCGCATCGCCCGGAAAGGTGTAATACCGCGCGCCCGCCGCAAAGGCCCGGTCATGCGACGCGCGGGGCAGCTCGAAAAACCCGAGGTTGCCCGCCACCGGATGCGCCATGCGCGCGCCCGGCACCCGCGCCAGCCCCTGCACCAGCTGCGCCATGCGCGCATTCGCGGCCCGCGCCATATCCAGCCAAAGGCCCTCGGCGCAATAGGCGCCCATCTGCGCAGACAGATAGCGGTGCTTGGACAACAGATGCCCGCCGCGCTTGCGCCTGAGTTCCAGCTCACGGCGTCTGGCGGGGTCGAACAGCACCACCGCCTCCACCCCCAAGCAGCCATTCTTGGTGCCGCCGAAGCTGACCGCATCGACGCCCGCCTTCCACGTCATCTCGGCAGGGGTGCATTCCAACGCGGCGCAGGCATTTGCGAACCGTGCCCCGTCGAGATGCACGGGCAGGCCGTGGGCCTTGGCCACGTCAACCAGCGCGCGGATCTCGGCCAGCGTGTAGACCGTGCCGCGTTCGGTGATGTTGGTGATCGTCACCGCGCCCGGCTGCACGCCATGCACGCCCCGATCCGCGGCCTGCAAGATCGCGGCGTCGAGGGCTTCGGGCGTCATCCTGGCGTCCGCGCCATCCACGAGGATCAGCTTGGCGTTGGAATAGAATTCCGGCGCGCCGCATTCGTCCTCTTCCACATGGGCGACGCGGTGGCAGAAGATGCCGTCCCACGGTTTCACGAGGCAGGCCAGCGCCAGGGCATTCGCCACGCTGCCCGTGGCGACGAACTCCACCGCCGCCTCAGGCGCTTCGAAGGCCGCGCGCACCGCGTCGCGCGCCATGGCGGTGATGTCATCATTGCCATAGGGCATCGCCGCGCCGTCATTGGCGGCAACGACTGCCGCCATGATCGCCGGATGCACCGGCCCGGTGTTGTCTGAGGCGAAATTCATGTCCCCGGTTCCTCGATGATGTAGTCTTCCCAGTCTTCCTCCGGCACCTCGAACTCGGGCACGGACAGGCCGCGGATGCTGACGCCGGCCTCGTGGACGCTCTCGGGATCGCCCGAGATCAGCGGGTGCCAGTATTTCAACGGCTTGCCCTCGTGCAGCAGGCGATAAGCGCAGGTTTCCGGCATGAAATAGGCGACATCGCCCATCGTCTCGGGTGTCAGACGGATGCATTCGGGCACCAGAACCTTGCGGATCGCGTATTGGCCGCAGCGGCAGGTCTGATCGTCGAGCAAGCGGCAGGCGACCCGTGTCAGCGCGACCTCGCCGGTTTCCTCGTCCTCGAGCTTGTTGAGGCAGCACTTGCCGCAGCCGTCGCAGAGAGCCTCCCACTCAGAGGGCGTCATCCTGGCCATCGGCACACGTTCCCAGAAGCGCTCTCTCACAGCGCGCCCAGGATCTGGCGCGCCCGCGCGCTGTCGGCGTCCATCTGCGTGATCAGCGCGTCGAGGTCGTCGAACTTCGCTTCGCCGCGCAACCATTCGACAAGGCCCACCGACAGGTGGCAGCCATAGAGATCGCCCGAAAAATCGAACAGGAATGTCTCGAGGTTCGGCGTCTTGCGCTCGAACATCGGTCGGATGCCGAGGTTCGCGACCCCGTGATAGGTGCCCTTGTGCGGCCCCGACAGCACATCGACCAGCACGCCATAGACGCCGAGGCGTGGCACATGCAACCCCTCCAGCCCCATGTTCGCGGTGGGATAGCCCAGCTCGCGCCCCCGCTTCTCGCCATGCAGGACCGGCCCCTCGATCCGGTGCCAGTGTCCCAGCATGTCGGCCGCCGCGCGCGCGTTCCCGTCGCTCAGCGCCGCGCGGATCGCGGTGGAGGAGACGGCGCCGGTCTCGCCGGTCAGAAGCTCGGCGACGGTCACCTCGAAGCCATAGCGCGCGCCGAACTCGCGCAGCATCTCGGCGGTGCCCTTGCGCCCCTTGCCGAAGCAGAAATCCGAGCCCACCACCACATGGCTCAGGCCGAGGCCCCCGGCCAGCACGTCGCGCGCGAATTCCTCGGCCGTCAGCGACGAGAGCCGCGCGTCGAAGGGCAGCTCGGCCAACACCTCCACCCCGAGCTTTTCCAGCCGATGCGCCCGCGCCTCGGCGTTCATCAGCCGGAAGGGTGGGGCGTCGGGGGCGAAGAACTCGCGCGGATGCGGCTCGAATGTCACGACACCCAGCGGCGCACCGGGGCGGCGGGCAAGGTCGATCACATGCCGGTGGCCGCGGTGCACACCGTCGAAATTCCCGATCGCGGCGGATGCGCCGCGGTCCTCGGGGCGGGTATACTGGGGGTCACGCAGGATCCGCATGAGGGACGGGTAGCCGCCCCCGCGGCGATGCGCAAGCGGTGCGGATCAGTCGAACTTGCGCGACGGCGCAAGGACCACGGCCTCGCCCTTCAGCACCACGGTCTTGTCGACGCGGCAATGGGTGGCCAGCGTCACGCGGCGGCGGGAATGGTCGATCTCCATCACCTCGACCTCGGCATGAACCATGTCGCCCGGACGCACCGGCGCCATGAACTTCAGCGTCTGGCCGAGATAGACCGTGCCATGGCCCGGAAGCTGCTCTCCGATCACGGCCGAGATCAGGCCGGCGGTCAGCATGCCATGGGCGATGCGGCCTTCGAAGATCGTGTCGCGGGCGTAATCATCGTCGAGATGCACGGGGTTGCGGTCCGTCGACACCTCGGCGAACAGCTCGATATCGTGGTCCGTGATCAGCTTCTGAAGCGACCGCTTCATACCGATCTCGAGGTCTTCGATGACGATCGTGCCGGTCATGATGTTGTCGAGCATGGTTTGAGTCTCCTGCATCTTGGCGCCCTTCTACGCCATCGTGGGGGCGTTCTGCAATGCAGAAAGTAATAAAATGCGAAAACATCATAAAATTCCGCAACTATGTTGCGTGCAGGTTTTGGCCCTCTTCGGTTGGAGAATGCCGGGTGTCCGGGGGCCGGCCGCCCGGCGGGTCGATGCGCCAGGCGCGGCGAAACCCTTGGTGGCTCAACGCAGCATCCCGATGGAATAGGTCGGCTCCATCTCCGCATCGGTCAGCAACCGCGCCAGTTTCGGCGGGTCCGGCTGATCCGTCGTCCCCGTCTCTTCGCGCGCCAGCCCGCCGGTGATGAACAGCGTGTCGATGTTCTCGCCCATGCCGCCCTGCACATCCGTCCGGATACCGTCGCCGATGGCGAGGATGCGGTCGTCGGGGGTGGATCTGTCGATCTGCTGCAGTCGTTTCCGGGCAAGGTCGTAGATCGGCGGGTGAGGCTTGCCGAAATACAGGCTTTCGCCCCCCATTTCGGTGTAGAGTTGCGCGAGCGCCCCCGCGCACCATTCGCGCGTCTCGCCGCGGTCGACCACGATGTCGGGGTTCGCACACAGCAGTTTCAGCCCCTTGGTCTTTGCCAGCAGGAACTGCGGCCGCATCACCGCGGGATCGGCATGCGGGTCGAAGGGGCCGGTACAGACGATGCCCTCGGCCTCGTTCAGGTCGACCTTCTCGATCTCCACCGGATCGGGCAACAGTTCCAGCGGTTCGAAGAAGGGCGCGTCATGCGGCTCGCCGATGTGCCAGACCTTCTGGCCGACGACGCCCTGATACATCGCGGCGCGTGCGCTGTCGCCCGAGGTGGCGATCACGTCCCAGCAATCCCGGGGCACGCCGAGACGGTCCAGCTGCTTCGCGACGCTCGCCCGCGGGCGCGGCGCGTTGGTCAGCATCACCACCGTGCCGCCCTCAGCCTTGAAGGCCCGCAGCGCCGCGATGGCGGCGGGAAAGGCCTGCACCCCGTCATGCACGCAGCCCCAGAGGTCGCAGAAGACCGCGTCATACTGGCCCGAGATATCGGCGAGGCTGTCGATGATGCGGGTCATGTGCGCGCTCCTTGCGATCCGTCGTGTGGGGTGTAGGCGGAATGGACCGGTGCGTCGAGGGTCCGCGCGAGACGCGGAGGCCGGTCGCGCCACGAAAAAGGGCGGCCCGCGTCGGGGCCGCCCCTTGTGCAGCTTGGGTCGCCTCTACAGCGCGAGGTTGGGGATGATCTGCTTCTTGCGGCTGACGACCCCGGGCAGGACCACGGTGTCGGCCGCGCCCACGCTGGCGGCAAAGCTCTTTTCGGCGACCTTCTTGACCAGATCATTGGGCACCAGCAACGTCGCCTCTTCGTTGAGGATGTCGACCACGAACAGCAGGACCTGGTCCGCGCCGTCTTCCTCGGCGACCTTGGGCATTTCGGCGATCAAGGCGTCCTTGCGCGACAGGACCGTGCCGGGCGACGTGGTCTCGAGAACCGAGACGCGGAAGGTCTTGCCGCCGACCTCGTAGGTCTTGCTGTCCATCCGCAGCAACTCCGCCTCGGAGAAGGCCGAGACATCGGACTTGGCGGCGAACATCTCGGCGGCGTAGCCGGGGATGTCGACGCCCAGGTCGGCTGCCAGCGCCTCGGCCACGGCGCGATCCTCGGGCGTGGTGGTGGGCGAGCGGAACTCCAGCGTGTCGGACAGGATGCACGACAGCATCGCGCCCTTCACGCCCTCGGGCGCCTCGGCCAGGTCATCGCCGATCATCTTGCGCATGATCGTCGCGGTGCAGGCCAAGGGTTCGATCCGGATGTCGATCGGGCCCTTGGTCTCCAGCCCGCCGACCAGCTTGTGGTGGTCGATGATGGCCTGGATATCGGTGTCGTTGATCCCCTCGGGCAGTTCCGCGGGGTTGTTGGTGTCGACGATCACCACCTGCGTGCCGGGGGCTATGCCCTCGATGATGCGGGGTTTGTCGAGGCCCCAGCGGCCCAGCATGAAGGCCGCTTCGGTGTTGGGCTCGCCCAACAGCACGGCTTCCGCCGGGGTGCCTTTGATCTGGTTGAGGTACCAGGCCCAGATGATGGGCGAACCGGTCGAGTCGGTGTCGGGCGATTTATGGCCGAAAACGAGGGTGGTCATGGGTCACTTCCGCGGATTTGATCTGCTGTCGCGCGCCTCATAGCGAAGCGTGCCGGGCTTGTCAGGTGGCAACCGTGCCGCAGAGCCGTGCAGCGTGCCGGTAGCCAATGGGTCGAATGTGTGTCAAACTTGCAGAAATGTCGGGGCACACCGGCAACCGAGGCAGTTTCAGGCAGGCGGACGGGCAGATGCCCATCATCAACGGCACGTGGCAGGACGACACGCTCGACGGCGGGTCCGGGGATGACAGCATCCGCGGGCAATCCGGCGACGACAGCCTGTCGGGCAACGGCGGCGACGATACGCTGTCGGGGGCTTCGGGCAGCGATACGCTCGACGGGGGCGACGGCAACGATGATCTCGATGGTGGCAGCCAGGATGACCTGCTGCGTGGCGGCGATGGCGATGACACGCTCGAAGGAGCCTCGGGTGCCGACACGCTGGAGGGGGGCGCGGGCGACGACCTGATCGAGGGCGCCAGCCAGGATGACCTGATCTGGGGCGGCGACGGGGCCGACACGGTCACTGGCGACAGCGGCACCGACCTCTTGTCGGGTGGTTTCGGGGATGACGTGCTTGATGGCGGGTCCCAGAACGACACGATCTTCGGCGGTGGGGGCAACGACACGATCGAGGGCGGCAGCGGCAACGACTGGCTCGAGGGTGGCGCGGGCGACGACCTCGTCGACGCCGGTGGCTACGGCGGCGGGTCCGACACCATCGTCTTCGGTCCCGGCATGGGCAACGACACGATCGACGGGTTCAACCCGGACACCGACTTCGTCCATGTCCGGGGCGTGGACATCGCCGACATCGTTCTGACCCCGACCGATGATCCCAAGATCTGGGTGCTGAGCATCGACGGCGTGCCGGATACCAGCCTGACCCTCGATTTCACCCATTACTGGAACAACAACCTGCAGATCACCGATCTGGTGGATCGGGTGATCAACGACGAAGACACACTGCCCCCCGAAGACCCCTATGAAGAGCCCATCTGCCTGACGGCGGGCACGCGGGTGGAGACCGCGCGCGGCCTCGTGCCGGTGGGAACGTTGCGCGCGGGCGACCTTGTCCGCACGCTTGACGCGGGCTGGCAACCCGTGCGCGCCGTGTTGCGCCGATGGTTCCCGCTGACCGAACTCCGGGCCGAGCCGTCCTGCCGCCCGGTGCGCATACCGGCGGGCGCCTTCGGGGGCGGTTTGCCGTGGAGGGACATGACCGTTTCGCTGCAACACTGCTTTCTGGCCGTGGACCCGATGGGCCAGCAGCCGGAGGGCTTGATCCGTGCGCGCCATATCGCCGACATGCTCGACATGGCCCGGATCGACGAGGCCCCCGTGCGGGGCGAGACCTATGTGCACGTGCTGCTCGACGCCCATCACCTGATCCGGGCCGAGGGGGTCTGGACCGAAACGATCTACACCGGCAAGCGCGTCATGGCGCAGGACGCGGTGCTGTCCCGGCTGGTCGGCGGGCGCCCCATGCCGCCGATGCACGACCGCGCGCGAACGGCCCTGTCGCGCGGCGATCTGCGCGCCTTCGCCGGTTACATCCTTGGCCAGCGCCTGCCGGCGGATCGTGCCGGGCCCTTGACCCGCGTCGCCTGACCCCGCCCCGGAGCGGGGGCTGAAAAATGCAATCCTGTTTCGCCGCCAGCCGTTGACACGCATGCCACGTCTGCTTATCTCCCGCTCGTTATCACTCACCACTGGCGAGTGATAACGGGAGAGATAAAACCGAACCCGAGAGGAGAGTTCGAGAGATGGCATTCAAACCGCTGCATGACCGTGTTCTGGTCCGCCGTGTCGAATCCGACGAAAAGACCAAGGGCGGTCTGATCATTCCCGACAGCGCCAAGGAAAAGCCCGCCGAAGGCGAAGTGATCGCCTGTGGCGAGGGCGCGCGCAAGGACTCCGGCGAGCTGATCGATATGGCCGTCAAGCCGGGTGACCGCGTCCTGTTCGGCAAGTGGTCGGGCACCGAGGTGACGATCGACGGCGAAGAGCTGCTGATCATGAAGGAGTCGGACATCCTGGGCATCATCGAAAGCGCAGCCGCCGCCAAGGCCGCCTGAGCGTTTCGCCCGGACCGATCCAAAATCTGAAACTCATATTCAAGGGAGCTGTCAACGATGGCTGCTAAGGACGTCAAGTTCAACACCGATGCCCGCAACCGCATGCTGCGCGGCGTCAACATCCTCGCCGACGCGGTCAAGGTCACGCTGGGCCCCAAGGGTCGCAACGTGGTGATCGAAAAGTCCTTCGGCGCACCCCGCATCACCAAGGATGGTGTGTCGGTCGCCAAGGAAATCGAACTGGAAGACAAGTTCGAGAACATGGGCGCGCAGATGGTGAAAGAAGTCGCCAGCCGCACCAATGACGAGGCCGGCGACGGCACCACCACCGCCACCGTGCTGGCCCAGGCCATCATCAAGGAAGGCATGAAGTCGGTCGCAGCGGGCATGAACCCGATGGACCTCAAGCGCGGCATCGACCTCGCGACCTCCAAGGTCGTGGCCCACATCAAGGCCGCCGCCCGTGACGTGACCGACAGCGACGAAGTCGCACAGGTCGGCACCATCTCGGCCAACGGCGAGAAGGAAATCGGCCGCCAGATCGCGGATGCGATGCAGAAGGTCGGCAACGACGGCGTCATCACCGTCGAAGAGAACAAGGGCCTCGAGACCGAGACCGAAGTGGTCGAGGGCATGCAGTTCGACCGCGGCTACCTGTCGCCCTATTTCGTGACCAACCCCGACAAGATGGTCGCCGAGCTGGAGGACGCCATCGTCCTGCTGCACGAGAAGAAGCTGTCGTCGCTCCAGCCGATGGTCCCCCTGCTCGAGCAGGTGATCCAGTCGGGCAAGCCGCTTCTGATCATCGCCGAGGACGTGGAAGGCGAAGCGCTCGCCACTCTCGTGGTCAACAAGCTGCGTGGCGGCCTCAAGATCGCCGCCGTCAAGGCACCGGGCTTCGGTGATCGCCGCAAGGCCATGCTGCAGGACATCGCGATCCTGACCGGTGGCCAGGTGATCTCGGAAGATCTCGGCATGAAGCTCGAGAATGTCACGATGGACATGCTCGGCACCGCCAAGCGCATCTCGATCACCAAGGACGAGACCACGATCGTGGACGGTCACGGCGAGAAGGCCGAGATCGAGGCCCGCGTCAGCCAGATCCGTCAGCAGATCGAGGAAACCACCTCGGACTACGACCGCGAGAAGCTGCAGGAACGTGTGGCCAAGCTGGCGGGCGGCGTTGCCGTCATCCGCGTCGGCGGCATGACCGAAGTGGAAGTGAAGGAGCGCAAGGACCGCGTCGATGATGCGCTGAACGCGACCCGCGCGGCCGTTCAGGAAGGTGTCGTCGTCGGTGGCGGCGTGGCCCTCGTGCAGGGCGCCAAGGCGCTCGACGGTCTCAAGGGTGAGAACGCCGATCAGGACGCCGGCATCGCCATCATCCGCAAGGCACTGGAAGCGCCCCTGCGCCAGATCGCCGAGAACTCGGGCGTGGACGGCTCGGTCGTCGCGGGCAAGATCCGCGAATCGAGCGACCTGTCCTTCGGCTTCAACGCGCAGACCGAAGAATACGGTGACATGTTCAAGTTCGGCGTGATCGACCCCGCAAAGGTCGTCCGCACCGCGCTGGAAGACGCCGCATCGGTCGCGGGCCTCCTGATCACCACCGAAGCGATGGTGGCCGACAAGCCCCAGAAGGAAGGTGCTGCTGGCGGCGGCATGCCCGACATGGGCGGCATGGGCGGCATGATGTAAGCCATCCCATCGGGAGGCGTATCGCCCCCAACGGGGAACGCCTGCAAGATGCGCAAAGGGGCCTTCGGGCCCCTTTGTCGTTCCTGTGCCCTTTTCTTTCGGACAGGGGCGGGGCAGAACCCCTGGTGATCGAACCATGGGGGCGATGCGATGGACAGGATCGGCGTGATCGGGCTGGGCCGCATGGGGGCGGCCATCGCGCGACGCTTCACGGCACAGGGGGCGCCCGTCACCGGCTGGACGCGCAGCGGGCGCAGCGTCGCTGGGGTGCCCTCCGCCCGCGATCTGGCCGCGCTGGTCGCGGCTTCGGATGTGCTGGTCACATCGCTTTACGATGATGCGGCGGTGGCCGAGGTGCTGGACGCGCTGCTGGATTGCGACCTCGCGGGGAAGCTTGTCGTCGAGACCAGCACGGTCGTCCCCGGCGTGGTCCAGGCGCGGGCCGACCGCGTCACGGTTGCGGGGGCGGCGATAGTCGATGCCCCGATTTCCGGAGGGCCGGACCTGGTGGCGGTCGGTCAGTGCGGCATCTTCATCGGCGGGCAGGACGCGGATGCGGCGCGCGCCGAGGCCGCCCTGGCGCCGCTGTCGGCGCGCATCTTCCATGTCGGTCCCCTGGGTGCCGGTCTCGTGATGAAAACGATCAACAACGCGATGATCCAGGTCTATATCGCCGGGCTGGCCGAGCAGTTGCGTCTCGCCGGACGTGCCGGATTGCCGTTGAAAACGGCACTCACCATCCTTGGCGGTGGCCCCGCCGGGATGTCCGCGATGCGGGACCGTATCCCCAAGATGCTGGGCGAGGATGACACGGTCGGCTTTCCCGTCTCCGGCCTGCTCAAGGATCATGCCGTGTTCCGCCGCGTGGCCGGAGAGGCGGGCGTCGAGACCCCGGCGCTGGCGGCTGCGGAACCCCTGTTCCTCGATGCGATCGAGGCGGGTCTGGCCGAGGTCGACGGTGCCGCGATCCTCGCCCGGGCCTACCGCGACGATGCGTGATCTTGCTCCGCTGCGCCTGACCGGGGCGGATGTCCTGCTGCCCGAGGGCTTCGCCCGTGAGGCCCTGTCGCTGGCCGAGGGGCGGATCGCGGCTGGCGGCGGGCGCGAGATCGACCTCTCGGGCTGGCGCATCCTGCCCGGCATCATCGATCTGCATGGCGACGGGTTCGAGCGCCACATGGCGCCCCGCCGGGGGGCCGTCGATCACCCTGCCGCGGGGTTGGCGGGCCTTGACGCCGAATGCGGGGCGGCCGGGATCACGACCGCCGTTCTCGCCCAGTTCTGGAGTTGGGAAGGTGGCATGCGCAGCCCTGAGTTCGCCGCGACGCTGGCCGGGGCGCTGGCCGGGGCCGAAACGCTGACCGACATGCACATGCAGTTGCGGGTCGAGACCCACATGATCGACACACTCGATGCTATGGCTGACCTCGTGGCCCGTCACGGGCTGAGCTATGTCGTGTGGAACGATCACCTGCCCCATGCAAAGCTTGCGGCCGGCAAGCGGCCCCCCGGGCTGACCGGGCAGGCGTTGAAGGCGGGCCGGTCACCGGAGGCGCATGAGCGCCTGTTGACCCAATTGCACGCCAATGGTCCGCGGGTCGACGCCGCGCTCGCCCCTGTGGCCGCGCGACTAGCGGCCTGTGGCGTGCGCATGGGCAGCCATGACGACCACACCGCGGAGGATCGGGCCAAGTTTCGGGCATTCGGGGCCGATATCTGCGAGTTTCCCGAAACCCGCGCCGCCGCCGAGGCCGCGAAAGCAGCGGGTGAACCTGTGATCATGGGCGCGCCCAACGTGGTGCGCGGCGGGTCGCACAGCGGCAAGGTTCCGGCAGAGGAGCTGATTGCGACGGGTCTCGTCGATGCGCTGGTCTCGGATTACCACTACCCGACGCTGGCCCGTGCCGCGGTGAAACTGAGCGAGCGCTACGGATGGCCCGCCGCGTGGGCGCTGGTCTCGGCGGGTCCTGCGCGGATCATGGGGTGGACCGACCGCGGGCGCATCGCCGAGGGGCTGCGCGCCGATCTCGTGATCATGGATGCGGGCGGCCGGATCGGCGGCACGATCGCGGGCGGTCGGGTGTCGCACCTGTCCGGCGCGCTTGCCGCGCGGATGCTGTCATGAGGCTGGCCCTGCTCACCGCGCTGGTGATGGTGGCTTTCGCCGCGAATTCCGTGCTGAATCGCGCCGCGGTGGCGGCGGGCGAGATCGGGGCGCTCGACTTCGCGCTGGTCCGCGCGGTGGCCGGAGCGGCGGTGCTGGTGCTGCTGATCCGGCTGCGGCACGGGTCCGTCCCGCTGTTGCAGCCCAGGCGCGTCCTCGGCGGCGCCATGCTGACCACCTATCTGGTGGGCTTCTCGGTGGCCTATCTTGCGATGGACGCCGGGTTGGGTGCGCTGATCCTGTTCGGCGGCGTGCAGGTGACGATGTTCGCGGGCGCGCTGATGCTGGGCGAACGCCCGCCGGCGCGGCGCTGGGCGGGGGCGGCGTTGGCGTTGGCGGGGCTTGCGTGGCTGGTCTGGCCCGCGGGCGAGGCCGCCAGCCCCCTTTGGGCCGTGGCTGCCATGGCCGCCGCGGCGGCGGGGTGGGGGGTTTATTCCCTGATCGGGCGCGGTTCGGCAGATCCGCTGGGCGACACCGGCGCGGCCTTCGTCTGGGCGACGGTCGCCACTTTCGTGGCGGTGCTGATCCAGACCGGCGGGGCGACGGTGAACGAGGCGAGCCCGTGGGGCCTCGCCCTTGCCGGCACATCGGGGGCTGTGACCTCGGGGCTGGGGTATGCGCTGTGGTATGCGGTCCTGCCGCGGATCGGGGCCTCGGTGGCGGGACTCGTGCAGCTGTCGGTGCCGGTGATCGCGGCCTTGGGCGGCGCGCTCTTCCTGGCCGAGGCGCCGGGTCTCCGGATGATCGGCGCGGGCGCGCTGGTGATCGGCGGCATCGCCTGGGGCCTCTGGCCTCAGCGCACGAGGGGTTCGAGCGGATCATAGTGGATGATGTCGGACCACGCGACATCGGGCAGGCTGTCGGGCTTGTAGCGGTAGCGGGCCATGTCCTCGCGCGCGACGAGGTGGCGCTCGGTCACGATCCCCTCGGGGTCGGTCCAGGGCGCGAAGGGATCACCGGAGATCAGGGTCACGCGGAAATAGATATCGACCTGATGAAAGCCGTGCTCGGGGGCGTGGAACTCGTTCACGAGACAGGGCGTGCCGACTGCCACGGTCAGGCCGGTTTCCTCGTGGAACTCGCGCATCAGGTTCTCGGGCAGCGAGCTGTGCGGCTCCACCCCGCCGCCCGGCGCGCAGAGCAGATCGCTCTTGCCGCCACCCCACGCATTGACCAGCAAAAGCCGGTTGTCGATCAGCAGAAGGCCGCGAACGGCGAGGCGGGGAAAGGGACGGGCTGCCGGCATGGTGCGACATTGGCCAAGGCGGGGCCTGTCGTCCATCCCCCCTCGCGGCTGCTGCATGGAAAGCCTATGTTGGCACCATGCGCCAGGTTCTCGCGGCCCTTCTCCTTGCTTTCTTTGCCGCCCTGCCCGCGAGGGCGGAGGAATGCGTGATCCTGCTGCATGGGCTGGCACGGACCGAGGCATCCCTGCGCGTGATGGAAGAGACGCTTGAGACCCATGGCTTTCGCGTGGTCAACCGCGGCTACCCCTCGACCCGCGCCTCCATCGCCGAGCTTGCGCCGGTGACGCTTTTGCCCGCGATGGCACGTTGCGGGTCAGAGCGGGTGCATTTCGTCACCCATTCGATGGGCGGGATTCTGCTGCGCTACTGGCTGGCGCGGCACCGGCCCGAACGGCTGGGCCGCGTGGTGATGCTGGCGCCCCCCAACGCGGGATCCGAGATCGTGGATGTTCTGGGCCCGCTGGAGCCGTTCGAGTGGATCAACGGGCCCGCGGGGATGCAACTGGGCACCGGAGAAACGGATTTGCCCAACCGCTTGCCGCCGGTCGATTTCGACCTCGGCGTCATCGCGGGCAACCAGACGCTGAACCCGTTCTATTCCGCCCTGATCCCGGGCGAGGATGACGGCAAGGTCGCCGTCGACAGCACGCGGGTGGAGGGGATGGCCGATCACATCGTCTTGCCGGTGACCCATACCTTCATGATGAACAACCCGCTGGTGATCGGTCAGACCATCGCCTTCCTGCGCTACGGTGCCTTCGATCACGAGATGGGGTTCATCGAGGCGATCGAGGATCTCGTGGAGTAGGCGACGACCGACGCCACGGCTGGAGGCGTCGGATGCTTCCGGCGTGGGGGTACTGGCCAGGATGAAGGGGGGTCAGGCCGGGCCGGTCACGCGATTGACATGGCCCATCTTGCGGCCCGGACGCGTCTCGGCCTTGCCGTAAAGATGGATCTGGACGCCAGTTTCGGCGGCCAGCGCGGGGGCGCGGTCGATGTCATCGCCGATCAGGTTCTCCATCACCACGTTGGCGTGGCGCTCGCCATTGCCCAGCGGCCAGCCCGCGATGGCGCGGATGTGCTGTTCGAACTGGTCGACGGCGCAGCCCGCCTGCGTCCAGTGCCCCGAATTGTGGACCCGCGGCGCGATCTCGTTGACCACGAGGCCCTGTGGCGTCACGAAGAGTTCCACCCCCATGACGCCGACGTAGTCGAGCGCGGTGAGGATCCTCGAGGCGATCAGCACCGCGTCCGTGCGCTGCAGGAGCGGCAGGGGGGCGGGGACGGTGGTGGTGGCGAGGATGCCGTCCTCGTGGACATTCTCGCCGGGGTCATAGGCCGCCACCGTTCCGTCGCGCCCGCGAGCCGCGATGACGCTGATCTCGCGCGAGAAACGCACGAAGCCCTCGGCGATGGCCGGGGCGCCTTGCAGGGTGGCCAGCGCGCCCTCGGCCGCGTCGGGGGTCATGACGCGGGCCTGTCCCTTGCCATCGTAGCCGAAGCGGCGGGTCTTGAGGATCGCGGGCGTGCCGGTGGCGGCCAGCGCCGCGTGCAGGTCGGCAGGGCCGTCCACGGCCGCGAAGGGGGCGGTGGCGAGGCCGAGGCCTGCGAGGAAGGTCTTTTCTGTCAGCCGGTCCTGGCTGACCTCGAGCGCGCGTCGGTCAGGGAAAAGCGGCGTTGTCTCGGCCAGCACATCGAGGGAGGGGGCCGGGATGTTCTCGAACTCGTAGGTGATGAGGTCGCAGTCTTGGGCAAAGGCGCGGAGCGCCTCGAGATCTTCGTAAGGGGCCTGCGTCCAGGCGTGGGCGACATCGGCGGCGGGGGCCGCGCCAGGCTCGTAGACGTGGCAGCGATAGCCGAGGCGGGCGGCGGCCATGGCGAGCATGCGCCCCAGCTGTCCGCCGCCGAGAATGCCGATGGTGGCCCCGGACGGCAGGCGGTCAGTCATCGGCGGGCGTCTCGGGGATGGAGGCCGAAAGCGCCGCGCGCCAGGCGTCGAGACGCTCGGCCAGAGCGGCATCGGAGGTCGCGAGGATCGCGGCGGCCATCAGCCCGGCATTGGCGGCCCCCGCGGCGCCGATCGCCATGGTCGCCACCGGGTAGCCCTTGGGCATCTGCACGATGGAATAAAGCGAATCGACACCCGAGAGCGCCTTGGTCTGGACCGGCACGCCGATGACGGGCACCCGCGTCTTGGACGCCATCATGCCCGGCAGATGCGCCGCCCCGCCCGCGCCCGCGATGATGACCTTGAGGCCGCGCCCGGCCGCCGCGCGACCGTAGTCCCACAGCCGGTCGGGCGTGCGATGGGCCGAGACGATGCGCGTTTCGTAAGCGACGCCCAGCTCGTCGAGGATGCCTGCCGCCTCGCGCATGGTGGGCCAGTCGGACTGGCTGCCCATGATGATGCCCACTTCGATATCCGCCATGCGCCGCGCCCTCGGGGATCCCTGATTGAGCGCCGCACTATAGCCACGCCGGGCTTGTGCGCAATCCGCCGGATATCAGGCGATGATGTCCGGCGTCAGCTCGTCTTCGATCCGCGAGATGCGGTCCTTCAGGAGAAGCTTCTGCTTCTTCAACCGCTTCAGCGTCAGCTGGTCGGGGTTCACCGCGTCATGCAGCGCCGCGATGGCGTCATCGAGGTCGCGATGCTCGCGCCGCAGCACCTCGAGCTTCACGCGCAGCACGTCCTCGTGCGTCATCTCGCTGGGGCCTTTGGGGGCGTTCATCTGCGGGTGGTTCCGGTTGCGGCACTGCCTTGAGCCGCAAGTCTAGCGCGCCGCCCGGCATCCGCCAAGCCTTGCAGCACGGCAGGCCGCGCCCCATATCCTGTGTCATGCGGCATCGCCGAGACCGGGGTGCCGCCCAATGTGCAGATCGCTTGATGCAAGGATGTGCCCCGCATGACGAAATTGACCCTTGGATCGCATCCCTTCCTTCTGGGGTTCGATCAACTCGAACGGCTGGTGGAACGCACGGCCAAGGCCGACGCGAACGGATACCCGCCCTACAACATCGAACAATCCGGCGAAAACGCCTATCGGATCACGCTGGCCGTGGCCGGTTTCGCCGAGGATGACCTGTCGATCACGCTGGAGAACCGGCAGCTGATGATCCGCGGCAAGCAGGCCGAGGCGGACGCAGGGCGCGTGTTCCTGCATCGCGGGATCGCCGCGCGCCAGTTCCAGCGCAGCTTCGTGCTGGCCGAGGGGGTCGAGGTCGCGGGCGCGTCGATGGAGCATGGCCTGCTCCACATCGACCTGCACCGTGCCGTGCCCGACAGCGTGGTGCAGACGATCCGCATCAATGGCGCGGGCAAAGGCCGAACAGGAGGGTGAGACGATGACCAACGAACATGACGCCGCGATGACCGAGGGCCGCCCCATCGTCTATATCCGGCCGGTCGCCGTGGCCGACCTGCCCGACGAAATTCGCGAGCAGGCCAAGGGGATCGAGACGCTTTACGCCATCGGCAGCGAGACCGGCGAGCAACTGGCGCTGGTCAAGGATCGCAAGCTGGCCTTCATGGTGGCGCGCCAGAACGACATGACACCCGTCAGCGTGCACTGAACTGCGCCGCGCGACGGCAAGGGGGCGCCTTCGGGCGCCCTTTTTTTCATGGGTTGTCGTCGGCCTCTCGTGAAAAATGCCAGACGATCCGGCGGGCGTTCAGTCGAGACCCCTTGGTTCGTGTCACCTGAACGCCCGCCGCTTCGGCCCTTTGCGCGATGTCGCGCGCGATCTCGGCCCCTGTTGTTCCGGTGGCTGTCAGCGCCGCGAACTTCCAGTAAAGTGGGCCCGGGCCGCGGCGGAGGTCGATGGACATGACATCCCACGGCGGATGACGGGTATCGCCATGGAGCGTGATCTTCTCCAGCCTGTCGAATGGGATGAAGCTGCGGGGTTGGTCGTGCAAGGGCCCGAGACTGCGCAGCGTCACGCCGTGGTCGTCGATGCGCAGGATCATGCGGTGCAGCGGGTATCGATAGAGGAATAGCCCCATCGTGCCGAGGATGATCGCCGCAAGAAGCGCGAAGGCGAACTCGCGGCCGGTGAAGGCTGCAAGCCCCGCCCCGGCGTCGTCGAAGCCACCGGGCTTTATCATCCACAACATGAACGCGGCGCTGAGCAGATAGACGGTATACATCACCCGCTCATCGGTGCGCCCACGCCCCGGCCCGTACACGCGCGGGTTGCCCGCGGGCGGGTAGGACAGAGGCTTGTCCCGCAACAGCCGGGGGTCGTCATCGGGGCCGATCGCTCGGGTGTCACTCGGTCGGGTCATGACGCATCTGCGATGCGTTCACGGCGGCGCGCCTCGTCCTCGACGGGGGGTGTGAAGGTCCAGAGCATTCGGCTTCGTCTGTAGCGCGGCGGCTCGGGTGGTGTGACGATCATCCCTGCTGCACCGGCGCGACGGGCGATCTCCGCCGCGATCTCGGGCCCTTTGGTGCCCGTCGCCGAGCGCGCCGCGAACGTGCAGGACCGCCAGCGCGCGCCCTGCCGCATCTCGATCTGCACCAGGTAGTCGGTGGACTTGTACTTCCGGCGGATCGCGACGGTTTCCAGCAGGTCGAAGGCCATGAAGGTCCGGGCGCGGTCGTAGGGCCGCAGGCTGCGCAGGGTCAGGCCGTGGTCGTCGACCCTCAGGATGATCTGCTCCGGGGGGTAGGTGGCGGCGAGGTACAGTGTCGCCCCCATGATCAGCGCGAGGACAAGGTAGAGCGCCATGTCGGCCCCGGTCCGCGGCAGAAGGCCCGGCGACAGCTCGTAGCCGCCTTCCAGCCGGATGAGCCAGAGCAGACAGAGCGCCACGACCGTGCCGCCCAGCACGATGAGCGCCCGGTCGACAGGCCGTCCCCGCCCCGGCCCGAAGACGCGCGGGTTGCCCGTGGGCGGGACGCACAGCGGCTTGTCCCGCCACCGCTCGGGGTCGGCCTCGGGGCCGATCGCTTGGGTGTCAGGCGTCTCGGTCATGGCACGCGGATAGCGTGCCAATCGGGCGATTTTCGGGTCGGTCCATGTCAATTCCCGGTGTCGTCGCGCCAGCGGTTGACGATGGGATAGCGCCGGTCGAGCCAGAACGCCCGTTCGGTCAGGCGCGCACCGGGAGCGGACTGGAAGCGCTTGTATTCGCTGATGTAGATCAGGTTCTCGATCTTCTTCACCGTGGCGCGGTCATAGCCCATGGCCACGACATCGGCGACCGACGCTTCCTTGTCGATCAGCAACTCCAGCATCACGTCGAGGTCGGAATAGGGCGGCAGGCTGTCCTCGTCCTTCTGGTCGGCGCGCAGCTCGGCGGTGGGGGGCTTGTCGATCACGGCGGGCGGGATGACCTCGCCTGCGGGGCCTTTCATCCAGTCGAAATGATGGGTGTTGCGCCAACGGCAGGTCTCGAAGACGCGGGTCTTGTAGAGATCCTTGATCGGGTTGTAGCCGCCCGCCATGTCGCCGTAGATCGTGGCATAGCCCACCGCGACCTCGGACTTGTTGCCGGTGGTCAGCAGCATCTCACCGAACTTGTTGGAGAGCGCCATGAGCATCACGCCGCGCAGGCGCGACTGGATGTTTTCCTCGGTGATCCCCGGCTCGGTCCCCTCGAAGATCGGTCCCAGTGTCTCCAGCACCGCCTCATGCGCGGGTCCGATCGGCACGGTGTCGAGCCGCGTGCCGAGGCGACGCGCGACATCGGCGGCATCCTCGAGCGATGCTTTCGAGGTAAAGCGCGAGGGCAGCATCACGCAGCGCAGGTTTTCCGGCCCCAGCGCATCGGCGGCGATGGCCGCGACCAGCGCCGAGTCGATGCCGCCCGACAGGCCCAGGACGGCTTTCGAGAAGCCGGACTTGGCGAAATAGTCACGCAAGGCTTCGACCATGACGCGGTAATCGGCCTCCCAGGTGTCGGGCAGGGCGCTTTTCTCGCCCGGCACGGCCTGCCATCCCTCCGGCCCCTGTTCGAAATCCACATGGGTGAGCATGGGGTCGAAAGCCGGCATCTGGTGGGTCAGCACGCCATGGGGGTTCAGCACGAAACTGCCCCCGTCGAAGACCTGGTCATCCTGCCCGCCGATGAGGTTCAGGTAGACCAGCGGCAGCCCCGTCTCGATCACGCGGGAGACCATGATCGCCTGCCGCATGTCCATCTTGCCCCGGTGATAGGGCGAGCCGTTCGGGACCAGCAGGATCTCGGCGCCGGTCTCGGCCAGCGTCTCGGTCACGTCCTCGAACCAGGCATCCTCGCAGATCGGGATACCGATGCGCAGCGGGCCGACGCGGACCGGCCCCGAAGGATCGCCCGCGTGGTAATAGCGCTTTTCGTCGAAGACGTTGTAGTTCGGCAGGTGGTGTTTCAGAACCTGCGCCGTCACCTTGCCGCCTTGCAGGACGAAATACGCGTTGAAGGGCTTGGCGCCCCCCGGCAGCGGTCCGCCGATACCGATAGCGGGGCCGTCGGCGCAATCTTCGGCCAACCGCGTCAGCACGCGCTGCACATCCATCGCGAAGGCGGGTTTCTTGACGAGGTCCTGCAACTGGTAGCCCGTCAGGAACATCTCGGGAAAGGCCACCATGTCCGCGCCCGCGGCCTTTGCCTCGGCCCAGGTGGCGCGCGCGATGGCGGCATTGCCGTCGAGATCGCCCACCGTGGGGTTCAATTGTGCGAGGCTCAGGCGGAACCGCTCGGCCATGGGGGCGCCCTTTCGGTTGACGACAGTCGGCGTTGTCGCCGGAGATGTAACAGAAACCGCCCCGAGGCCAAGGGCCGGGCTGTCGCCCGCCGCGCCCGTGCCAAAGCCGTTGCGCGCGCCCGCCTGACCCCCTAACTTTACCTGCGAACCGGACCGAACCGGGCCTGATGGCCCTGGCGACAGGGGGCAACCCGTGCTCAAGACAACCCATGCCATGGCGCTTGGCGCCCTTCTTCTGGCCGCGCCCGTGATGGCGCAGGAGGCGACCGACCTGACGGTCGACATCCAGCAATACGACAACGGCGGCATCTACGAGGGCGAATTCCGCAACGGCGTCCAGCACGGCACCGGCACCTACCGCCTGCCCAACGGGTATGAATACGTGGGCGAGTGGGTCGATGGAGAGATCCGCGGCCAGGGCCGCGCGACCTTCCCCGATGGCTCGATCTACGAGGGCGCCTTTGTCGCGGGCCGCCCCGAAGGCGAAGGGCGCATCACCTTCGCCGATGGCTCGACTTACGAGGGGGAATGGGCCGAGGGGCTGATCAACGGGACAGGCACCGCGGTCTATTCGAACGGTGTCACCTACACCGGCCAGTTCGTGAATGCGCGCCACCACGGGCAAGGCGTGATGACCGGCCCCGGAGGCTATCGCTACGAGGGTGGCTGGCTCGAGGGGCAGAAGCACGGCGATGGCACGATCACCTACCCCGACGGCGCGACCTACACCGGACAGTTCGCGGCCGGGCAACGGTCGGGCACCGGGCGGCTGGTGATGGCGGATGGCGTCACCTACGAGGGGGAATGGGCCGAGGGGCAGATCAACGGCACGGGCGTGCTGACCCAGCCCAACGGCGATGTCTACGAAGGCACGCTGGTCAACGGCCAGAGGCAGGGCACCGGCGTGGTGCGCTACGCCAACGGCGACCGCTACGAGGGCGAGTTCGCCGACGATCGCCGCCACGGCACCGGCACCTTCACCGCGACCGACGGCTACACCTATGTCGGCGACTGGGTCGAGGGCCGCATCGCGGGGCAGGGGCGCGTGACCTATCCCGACGGGTCGGTCTACGAAGGCCGGTTCGTCAATGACCTCGCCCATGGCACCGGAACGATCACCTATCCCGATGGTTCGTCCTATACCGGCGACTGGGTCGAGGGCGTGATCCAGGGTCAGGGCACCGCGACCTACGCCAACGAGCTTACCTATGTCGGCCAGTTCCTGAACGCCCGCCAGCACGGGCAAGGCGTGATGAGCCACCCGGACGGCTACAGCTACGAGGGCGAGTGGCAGGACGGGCTGCGCCATGGCCAGGGGCGGGCGACCTATACCGACGGATCGGTCTATGACGGGACCTTCGTCGCGGGCGAGCGCTCGGGGCAGGGGCGGCTGACCATGCCGGAACCCAACGCCTTCTCCTATGTCGGCGAGTGGGCGAACGGCGAGATCAACGGATTCGGCATCGCGACCTATTCCAACGGCGACGTCTACGAGGGCCGCTTCGTGGAAGGCCGCCGGCAGGGCGAGGGCACGATGCGTTACGCCAGCGGAGAGGTGCTGCGCGGCACATGGGAGAACGGCCTGCCGACCGAGGGCGCCGCCGTGGACGGCCCGACCCCGGCCGCCGATCCCGACACGAGCGAGGCGAACCCCGACAGCGCCCCGGCGCAGTAGGTCGCCCGCTTCATCTTGGCAAGACAACTCCGGGGTCCGGGGCAGAGCCCCGGTCTGATCCGGGCAACCAGCTCGACGCCACTGATGATGCGTTGTCGTTGCAACGGGCAAAGGCCGATTTCCCTTGGGAAATCGGCCCCGGGCGACGCCGAAGGCGGCGCAATCCCTTCGCGGTGTCAGGCCGCGATCAGGCCCATGCTTTCCAGCTTCAACAGCACCTGCTGGGCGCAGTAATCCACGTCCATGCCCTCGGTGTCGACCACCAGCTCTGCGTTGGTCGGCGCCTCGTAGGGATCGGAGATGCCGGTGAATTCCTTGATCTTGCCCTCACGCGCCAGTTTATACAGGCCCTTGCGGTCGCGCCGCTCACATTCCTCGAGGCTGGTGGCCACATGCACCTCGACGAAGGCGCCGTAGGCCTCGATCATCTCGCGCACGGCGCGCCGCGTCGCGGTATAGGGCGCGATCGGCGCACAGATCGCGATGCCGCCGTTCTTGGTGATCTCGCTGGCGACGTAACCGATGCGGCGGATGTTGATGTCGCGGTGCTCCTTCGAGAAGCCCAGTTCGCTCGACAGGTGCTTGCGCACCACGTCGCCGTCCAGCAGCGTGACGGGACGCCCGCCCATCTCCATCAGCTTGACCATCATCGCATTGGCGATGGTCGACTTTCCCGAACCCGAGAGGCCGGTGAAGAACACGGTAAAGCCCTGCTGGCTGCGCGGCGGCGAGGTGCGGCGCAATTCCTTGACCACCTCGGGGAAGGAGAACCATTCCGGGATCTCCAGCCCCTCGCGCAGGCGCCGCCGCAATTCGGTGCCGGAAATATCCAGGACCGTGTCGCCCGCGGGCACCTCGTTTGCGGGATAATACTGGGCCTTTTCCTGCACGTAGACCATGTGCTTGAAGTCCACCATCTCCAGCCCGATCTCGGCTTCGTGTTCCTTGAACAGCTCCTGCGCGTCATAGGGGCCGTAAAAATCCTCGCCTGCCGAGTTCTTGCCGGGGCCCGCGTGATCGCGCCCGACGATGAAATGGGTGCAGCCATGGTTCTTGCGGATCAGGCCGTGCCAGACCGCCTCGCGCGGGCCGGCCATCCGCATGGCAAGGTTCAGCAGGCTCATCGTGGTCGTGGCGCTGGGGTACTGATCCAGCACCGCCTCGTAGCAGCGCACGCGGGTGAAATGGTCCACGTCGCCCGGCTTGGTCATGCCGACGACAGGGTGGATCAGCAGGTTCGCCTGCGCCTCCTTGGCGGCGCGGAAGGTCAGTTCCTGGTGCGCGCGGTGCAGCGGGTTGCGCGTCTGGAAGGCGACGATCTTGCGCCAGCCGAGCTTGCGGAAATAGGCGCGCAGTTCGTTGGGCGTGTCGCGGCGGGCGCGGAAATCGTAATGCACGGGCGGCTGGATGCCGGTGATCGCGCCGCCCAGGTAGACCGGGCCCGCGACATGATGGAGGTAGTTCACCGCCGGGTGCGCCACGTCATCGGCGCCATATACCATCTGCGCCTCGCGCGCCTTGTTGGGGATGTACTTGTCGGTGATCGACAGGATGGCGAGGATCACGCCCTCCGCGTCGCGCAGCGCGATGTCCTGGCCCGGTTCGACGGTCGCGGCGAAGGCTTCGGAGACGTCCAGCGTGATCGGCATCGGCCAGAGCGTGCCATCGGCCAGCCGCATCGTCTCGACGACGCTCTCGTAATCGTCCTGCCCGAGGAAGCCCTTGAGCGGCGCGAAACCGCCGTTCATCAACAGTTCGAGGTCGCAGGTCTGCCGCGCGGTCAGGTCCCAGGAGGGCAGGTCCGCTGCCTCGGTCTTCAGTTTCTGGGCGCTTTCGTAGGAAACAAAAAGCTCGGGCACGGGGGCAAGGTGCATCTGCATGTCGTCGGTCCTGTGTTTTGGAAGGGTCAATTTGCCCGCCGTGCCGGTCAGCTCGGCATGGAGGGCGTTGTACTCGGCAATCTTGCGGGCAAGGAACCGGTCTATCAGGCGGGCCTTTTCGGCGGCGCCGCGCGGGGTGAGGGCATAGGCCACGCGGCTTCGGCGGTCCGTGCCCTTTCGGTCCGTGACGCGGACGAGGCCCGCCTCGGTCACGGTCTTGAGCTGTGCATTGAGCCGCCCGAGGCTGATGCCCAATGCCTCGGCCGTGACCCGCTGTGGTGCATCCGGCGCCGCGTCGAGCTGGCGCAGGAGGCGGAAGAGCAAGTCTTCATCCTGTTGGGTCTGGAGGGGTTGGGCGGACATGGCGACGGGTCAAAGTTTGTTCAATGATGAACATAACGCAGGTCAGGCCGCCTGAAAAGAGGTTTGTTCAAAATTGAACAAAAATTCTGCACGCGGGCATGTTCCGGCCCGTGACCTTGCCAAGGGTCCGCTGTGACGGTCTAATCATGACCATGCGCAGCCTGATCCTTCACATCGGAATGAACAAGACCGGGTCGAGCGCCTTGCAGACCGCCCTTGCGCAATCCCGCTCCGGCTCCGATTGGACCTTCATCGCGCCGGTCATCCCAAACGCGTCCAATGTCGTGCATCTGGCCTTCCACCCGAAAGCTCCATCCGAGCCAAGGCGGAAACAGGGTGACGTCCAAACCCCCGGGCAGGCCATCGCGGCGCTCGAAGGCGCATTCGCGGCCGTGGACGCGCCGCGGGGGGTGATGTCGGGTGAAGGCATGTTCAACCTCGGCGAGGCGTCGATCCCCGGACTGGTCAATCTGGCGCGTGCCCACGCCGAGGATATCGGGGCGGTGGCCTATATCCGGCCGCCCGTGTCTTTCCTGGTTTCGAACTACCAGCAGCGCATGAAACAGCGGCATGTTCCCCTCGGCAAGCTCCAGCGCCCGGCACATTTGCGGTTCGACCGGTCCGCCGGGGCGTGGGAGGACATCCTCGGGGCGGAGAACGTGGCGCTACGGCCCTATGACCGCGGCTATCTGTCCGAAGGGTCCGTCATCGCGGATTTTGCCGAGCTTTGCGGCCTCGGCGAGTTGCGTGCCTTGCCTCAGGAGAAGAACCCGAGGTTATCGGGCGAAGCCATGCGTCTTCTGGTGCAATATCGCCGCCGCGTGCCCAGGCATCGCCCCGGGGATGGACGGATCATCGGGGAATTGTCGGGTCTTTCAGGTCCGAGCTTTGCCTTGGCCGCATCCCTGCTCGGACCGGCTCGTGAGGCCGCCCGGCAGATGCGCGGCTGGGCGCTGGACCGTATGGATTGGGACATGGCCGAGCCGCCCGGCGACCCAGACGCCCGTCCCGTCGCGTCGGAGGCCGATTTCGATGACATCCTGCCTCGGACGACAGAGTGGCTTGCCGCCCGCACCGGGCGCGCCGCATCGACCCTGCGTGGCGACATGGAGGCCACGGCCGAAGCCGTGGCCGCGTTGGCCCATATCGCGAGAGGCAACAGCGCCGATGCCGTCCCACTCTGGCTCCGGGCGCTTGGACGGCTGCGCCCTGCCTAGCCTCGCCTCGGCCGCGTTTATTCGGCGGCGTCGACCGGGGCGGCATAGGCGCCCGCCTCCGTCACCGGCTCGCCCTCCTGCTCGGCCAGCCATTTCTCGGCGTCGAGTGCGGCCATGCAGCCCATCCCGGCGCTGGTCACGGCCTGCCGGTAGACATGGTCGGTCAGGTCGCCCGCGGCGAAGACGCCGGGGATCGAGGTGCGGGTCGTGCCCGGCTCGACCTTGACGTAACCGCCGTTGTGCATCTCGAGCTGGTCCTTGACCAACTCGTTGGCGGGCGCATGGCCGATGGCGACGAAGAACCCCTTGCAGGGCACCTCGGTGATCTCGCCCGTCTCCACGTGTTTGGCGCGCACGCCCTCGACCCCACGCGGGTTGTCGCCGCCGATCACCTCGTCGATCTCGTGGTTCCACAAGACTTCGACCTTGGGGTTCTTGAACAGGCGGTCCTGCATGATCTTTTCGGCGCGCAAACTGTCGCGGCGGTGGATCAGCGTGACCTTGGAGGCGAAATTGGTCAGGAAAAGCGCTTCTTCGACGGCGGTGTTGCCGCCGCCGACCACCACGATCTCCTGCCCGCGGTAGAAGAACCCGTCGCAGGTCGCACAGGCCGAGACACCGAAGCCCTTGAAATGCTCTTCCGACGGCAGGCCCAGCCATTTCGCCTGTGCCCCTGTCGCGAGGATCACGGCATCGGCGGTGTAGGTCATGCCGCTGTCGCCCGTCGCCCGGAACGGACGCCGGGACAGGTCCAGCGCAGTGATGTGATCCGAGATGACCTCGGTCCCCATCTCCTTGGCGTGGGCCTCCATCCGGACCATCAGGTCTGGGCCCATGACGCTGGCATCGCCCGGCCAGTTCTCCACATCCGTGGTGATCGTCAGCTGGCCGCCCGGCTGGATGCCTTGAACGAGGATCGGCTCCAGCATGGCGCGGCTTGCGTAGACGCCTGCGGTGTAACCCGCAGGGCCGGAGCCGATGATCAGAAGACGGGTGTGGCGGGTGGTGGCATCGGTCATGGGGCCCTCGTGGCACGGATCGCGGGATGACAGGTGACGCCGCCCTTGGCCGCGCCCTCCGCTCCGATATATCCCTGCTGGGGGCGCGATGAAAGACCTGCAGGCCGGGGTTGCGCCGGGCGTCGGAATGTTACATTTATTGCGCGGGTGCGAAATAAAATTGCGCGGGCTTTGGGGCTCGTGGTCAGATTCGCAAATCGCGTGAGGGGACCGGACCACATGCCGCAGACAAAGCTTGACCCGATCGACCGCAGGATTCTGGCCGAGTTGCAAGACGATGGCCGGATGACGAACGTCGAGCTTGCAAAGCGTGTCGGCATCTCCGCGCCGCCCTGTCTGCGCCGGGTGCGCACGCTGGAGGAGGCGGGCTATATCCGCGGCTACCATGCCGATGTCGATGCCCGCATGCTGGGCTTCGAGGTGCAGGTTTTCGCGATGGTGGGTCTGCACAGCCAGGCCGAGGCCGATCTCGTCGCCTTCGAGGCACTGTGCCGTGACTGGCCGCTTGTGCGCGAGTGCCACATGCTCAACGGCGAGATCGACTTCATCCTGAAATGCGTGGCGCCGGATCTGTCCACCTTCCAGAGTTTCCTGACCGGGCAGCTGACCGCGGCGCCCAACGTGGCGAACGTGCGCACCTCTCTCGTGATCCGTCCCTCCAAGGACGCACCGGGCGTCCCCTTCGACGTCATGGAAGAACGGTTGGGCCAATCCGCCTGATGCCGCCCGCGCCATGAAAAAGGCGGCCGTTCTGGCCGCCTTGTCATGATCTTGCGCGGGGGGCGGTCGCCCGACCTTAACCGGCTGCCTTGACCGGGGCCTGCTTTTCGGCCCGACGCTTGGCGCGCTTTGCGCGGGCCCAGGGCATTTCGACCTGTTCCTTCTTCGCTTCGTTCAGGACCGTTTTCATCCAGCGCCGCGTTTTCATCTGCCTCGTCCTTCCGTGCTATTGTGTGTCGCTCTGCCCGTTTCGGGCTTGAGGAAAATCTGCACCGTCTTTCCGGCAGGGTTACGGCAAAGATCTCAACGGGCCGTAAATTTCCGTGGCCTTTTCGTGGCGGCATGCAGCGCGCGGATGGGCTGGATTTGCAGGGTTTTCATCAAATTCGCCGGGCAAACGCCGCTGGATTCGGGCAAATTCCTGGCTTTTGCTGCCCAGATCACGCCCGGATTCAGCAGTTCGGGAAACAATTCGGGCAGGCCCGCCCGAATTTGCACTGTTCAAAGACGAATCGCCGAGATCAGCCGTCCGTAATCCGCCTCGCCGCGATGGGTCGCGCGGCGGTAGGAGTAGAAGCGGTCAGGATCTGCATAGGTGCAATGCCGGGTCCATTCCGCAACCGCGACGCCTGCGCTGCGCAACCGCGACAGCCCGTAGGCCGGCAAGTCGAACAGGTATTTTCCGTCCGCGCCGTTCACGAAGAACCGTGCGGTCTCGGGGTGCTCGTCGTGGAATCGCTCGAAGAACTCTTGCCCCACCTCGTAGTTCCGCTGGCTGATCGAGGGACCGATCACGGCATGGATCGCCTCTCGGCGGGCGCCGGCCTCGACCATCGTGTCGACCGTCGCTTCGAGGATGCCGTCCACCGCCCCGCGCCAACCGGCATGCGCCGCGGCCACAACGCCCGCCTCGCGGTCGGCGAACAGCACAGGCTGGCAATCGGCGGTCAGCACGGTGATCGCAAGGCCCGGGGTCGCGGTCACGATGGCATCGGCCTCAGGGCGGTCGGCGGGCACGTCGTCAAGGATCACGGCCCGCGCCGAATGGACCTGATGCACCGTGACCAGCCGGTCGGCGGTCACCCCCATCGCGTCGGCCGCCCTTTCCCGGTTCAAGGCGACGATCTCGGCCTGGTCGGACGACCCGCCGCCACAGTTCAGCCCCTCGAAAATTCCCGAGGACGCGCCGCCGCGGCGCGCGAAAAATCCGTGCTTCACGCCGTCGAGAACGGGCGAGGTCAGGATGTCGAGTGTCAGCGTGACGGTCATTCGGCGCCGGGATCGAGGGCAGGGGGCAGCGGCTGGCCCGATGGCGAAAGGGCGAGCACACGGAAAAGGTGTCCCATCTCTTGCGGGTGCGTCAACCGCCTATGGGCGGCGACATGGGTGTCGAGGGCTGCGCCGGTCAGGGATCGGGCCAGCGTCTGTGCCCGGTGCGTGATCCCGAGGCGTTCGAGGAACACGCCCTGCGGGGTGAGCGCGCTGGCCCGCGCGGGGGCGGCCGCCCGAGCGAGCGGGCCGAAGGCCACATGCGCGGTGAGGTCGGCGGTGCCCGGCGCCTCGAGCGGGTCGACGGGGGCGTGACCCCGCAGCGCCTGGAAGGTGTCGCCGATGCTGTGCCAGTCGCCGTAATCGATGATGAGCGCTGCACCGCCATGGTCGGCCACGCGGCGACCGATCTCGCCCGCGAGGGCCTCGGCCGGGGCGCAGGTTTCGACGATCTGGCCGTCGGTGACGTCGCTGCGATGCGCGAGGGCGGCAACCGGGGCAGGGGGGCTGAGGCCCCGGATCAAGCGGTCGCCCTCGGCCCCGATCATCCGTTCCGACCAGCCCGTGCCGACGCGCTGGAACTGCCGGATCGGCAGCGCGTCGAAGAATTCGTTCGCGATCAGGAACAGCGCCCCCTCGGGCAGGTCCGCCAGACTGTCGTGGAAGGTGGGGGAATAGCCCTTCAATGCCGCGTCTTGTGCCGCGCGCAGCACCGGCGAGGCCTCGACCAGATGCAGCGAAAGCGCGTCGTGAAACCCCGGCACCGCCTTCGTCGCGCGCAGCGCGTCGGCCATCAGCGTCCCGCGCCCCGGCCCCAGTTCTGCCAGCACGATGCGGCCCGGCGCGCCCTGGTCCATCCAGACCTGTGCCAGCCAGAGGCCTATCAGCTCACCGAACATCTGGCTGATCTCGGGGGCGGTGATGAAATCGCCCGCAGCGCCCAGCGGGTCGCGGGTCGCGTAATAGCCGTGGTCGGGATGCAGCAGGCATTCGGCCATGTAATCGGCAAGGCTGAGCGGACCGGTGCGCGCGATGCGCGCGATCAGCCGCTCCTTCAGTGCGCTCATGCCGCCCCGCGCCGCCGTGTCGCCACCAGCCACAGTCCCAGCGCGATCATCGGCAAGGACAGGATCTGCCCCATCGTCAGACCGACCGAGGGCGACAGCGCGATGGCAAAGCCGATGGGGTTGTCGGGCCCCACGAATTGCGCGTCGGGCTGGCGCACGAATTCCACCACGAAACGGGCGAGGCCATAGATCGTGAAAAACATTCCCGTCAGCGCGCCGGGCGTCTTGAGCCAGCCGCGCCGCCACGCGAGCCACAAGAGGATCACGCCCATCAAGATGCCTTCAAGCGCCACCTGGTAGAGCTGCGAGGGGTGGCGGGCGCACATCTGGCCCAGTTCGGTCGCCACGATCCCGACGGGTCCCGGGCAATCCTGCGCCGCGGGGCCGGGAAAGATCACCGCCCAGGGCAGGTCCGAGGGACGCCCCCAGAGCTCGGCGTTGATGAAGTTCGACAGCCGCCCGAGGCCCAGGCCGATGGCCACCACCATGGACATGGCGTCGGCCACCTGCAGCGGCGGCGCCTTGTTCATGCGGCAGAAGATGAAGGCCGCCACCGCCACCCCGATCAGTCCGCCGTGAAAGGACATGCCGCCCTGCCAGATCTGCAGGATCTCGGCGGGGTTCTGCAGGTAATAACCCGGCTGGTAGAACAGGACGAACCCCAGCCGCCCGCCGAGGATCACCCCCAGCACCACCGCCGTCAGCAGCCCCTCGACCTGCGCGGGCTGCATCGGGGGTGTGTCGCCGGGCCAGAGTGCGGGGCGCTTGACCGCCTGCACGATCAGCCACCAGCCGGCCAGCAGCCCCGCGATGTAGGCCAGCGCATACCAGCGCAGCGCAAAGCGGAACGTCCCGATCTCGATCGCAAACAATTCGGGGCTGAGATCGGGGAAGGGGATGGCGAATGGCATGGCTCATGCTCGGCAAGGATCGGTCGCGGCCATGGGTGTGGCGGGGCTGCGGCGAAGTCAACCTTGATCCGGCGCGGGCAGGGGGCCATATCCAAGAGCGACAGCCGAGGAGCCGTGCCATGCAGACCCGCAACAAGATCATGGAAGACATCAGCCAGCTGATGACCAACGCGATGGGCGTGGCCCAGGGCGCGAAGGAAGAGGCCGAGACGGCGATGAAATCCATGATGGACCGCTGGCTCGCCGATCGCGACTTCGTCACCCGCGACGAGTTCGAGGCCGTCCGCGCCATGGCCCAGAAAGCCCGGGAAGAGAACGAGGCGCTGAAGGCGCGCCTCGCCGCGCTGGAAGAGAAGGGCTGAGCGCCCGCGCGTGCTACAGCAAGCGCGCGTAGTCCGACACCAGCAGGTGCATGGGGGCCACATCCTCCTCGATCTCGGCGAACCGGCCCAAGGGGTCGCGGAACCAGTTGTCGCTCTCGTCGTCGTTGACGGTCGAGACTTCGCCGATCAGCACATCGCCCCCCTCGCCCCAGAAGGCGTGCCAGTCGCCCGGCATCAGCGTCACGCTTTCGCCCGGCGCCAGCCGCAGCACCTCGCCCGGGGCGAAATCCCGCGCGATCCCGTCGCACATCACCCGCCCGCCCGCGCCCGCGTCAAAGGACCCGTCCGGGGCCGAGCCGTATAGTTCGACCGCCAGCGTGGCGCCCCCGCGATTGATGATATCCTCGGCCTTGAGGTGATGCCGGTGCATCGGGCTGAGCTGATCCTGTTTCGAGATCAGCAGCTTTTCCGCATAGCACATGCCACCGCCCCGCTGCAGGTCGGCCAGCCGCCCGTTCCTGAGCGTGAACAGGAACAGCCCGACCTCGTCGTAACGGCCCCGCCCGTAATCGGTGATATCCCAGCCTAGGCGCGCCTCGATCACCGACCGAGCACGTCCGGCGTTGGCGCGCATGTCTTCGGGTGTCCAGTACGCGAAGGGCGGCAGTGCGAAGCCGAAGGATCGGATGAAGTCATCGGCCTCGGCCATGATCGCATTGATTGTGGACCGCTTCATGTCAGATCGAACCGCCTTTCACGTTCCGCCGAAGAGGGGGGAGGGTCCGCCATGCCGCGTGCCGCCCGGCGGCGCCTTGGCCATCGGTGTGCTGCAGGAAACGGCAGGCGCCCACGCAAATCGCCGGCGCCTGCCTGCGCGTTCAGCAAGGGGCGACGTAGTAGCCGCCGCGGCCATCGGCATAGGCGCATTCGCGTGTGGCCTGATTCTGCGCCACGACCGAACCTGCCGCGGCCCCGCCCAGCACGGCCACCGCCGTCCATTGCGGGTTGGCATCCACCAGTTCGGCCAGTGCAAGCCCCGCGGCCCCGCCGAAGACGGCGCCGACGGCCGCCTGATTCTGGGGCGTCGGTTGGCACGCGGACAGCGCAATCAACGCGGAAAACAGGGCGGCGGAAATCTTCATCTTCATGGTCTTGTCCTTCATGGGCCTTCGCCGCGGGCAAAGGCGTCTGGGTCAGGTCCCGTGGCACGATCCTACCAAGAAAAACCCGCCGCACCAAATGTGCGACGGGCAAAATGCGGTTGCTGTCGGCGGGTTTATGCCGCGCGGGCGGTCAGAACTTCATCGACCTGCTTCTGGACACCGGTTTCGTCCATGCCCTTCACCGCTGCCAGTTCGCGCGTCAGGCGTTCCAGCGCGGCCTCGTAGAGCTGGCGCTCGGAGTAGGACTGCTCGCGCTGGTCGTCGGCCCGGTGCAGGTCGCGCACCACCTCGGCGATCGAGATCAGGTCGCCCGAGTTGATCTTCTGCTCGTATTCCTGCGCGCGGCGGGACCACATGGCCCGCTTGACGCGCGCCTTGCCCTTGAGCGTTTCCATCGCCTTCGACACGATGTCGGGCGAGCTGAGCGAGCGCATGCCGACCTCGGCAGCCTTTGCCGTGGGCACGCGCAACGTCATCTTGTCCTTTTCGAAGGAGATCACGAAGAGTTCCAGCTTGAGGCCAGCGATTTCCTGTTCCTCGATCGACACGATCTGGCCGACCCCGTGGGCGGGGTAGACGACATATTCGTTCGGGCTGAACTCCTGCGACTTCCGGGCCTTCGACATTTCTTGTGGTTCCTTTCCATTTCCCGGGACGCAGGCGACAAAAAACCCGAGGAAAACAGCTGTTTTCCACAAGGGCTGTGCGGTCGCGATGAAAACCGGGCAGGTTGGCAGACCTGCGTGTGAGTGTTCGACAGACAGACTAACGTGATACATATGTAGCACATCGGAAGGCGTATTTCCAGCTACGCCCCGCGCAGCACGTGAAACCCCAAGAAAATACAGGGCTTTGCACCGTCGCGTAGCCCCCCGTGACCCCGCTGGGGCCGCGAATCGGGGGCCGGGGTGTCAGCCGCCCTCGCCGGGCGCCTCCGAGAAAAGGTCCATCTTGCCCGGTTTTCCGTCGTTCTCTTCGGCGTCGGGCAGGGGATCCTTCTTGGTGATGATGACCGGCCAGGCCTCGGAGTACTTGCGGTTGAACTCCACCCATTTCTCCATGTCCGGCTCGGTGTCGGGTCGGATCGCGTCGGCGGGGCATTCCGGCTCGCAGACGCCGCAGTCGATGCATTCGTCGGGATGGATCACCAGCATGTTCTCACCCTCGTAGAAACAGTCCACGGGGCAGACCTCCACGCAATCGGTGTATTTACAGGCGATGCAATTCTCCGTCACGACATAGGTCATCGCGTCTTCCTCGGCTGGTCGGTCTGTCTGTCTGCTACGCGACCGATTCAGCCTTTGCAAGACCGCCTGCCGCCACTCAACTGTCAGCAGAGTGTAAATCTGGGTTTACACATTTCAAGCGATTTTTCTGCGGCATTCTGGCCTCAGGTCCGGTCCTCGCCGTCACCTCGCATCGCGTCCAGCGCGCGGCGATCCTTTTTCGTCGGACGCGGGCCGATGCGCACCTCCTCCGGCGTGTCGGGCTCCGGCGGCGGCGTCAGGTCGTCGTAGAGGGTCCGCGCCTCGGGCGCGGGTCCGCGGCGGCTGGCCAGTGCGACGATGCGTATCACGCGGATCTGCCGACCCTGCGCGAAGGTCAGCACGTCGCCCGCCCCCACTGCGCTGGACGGTTTCGTCACGCGCGTGGCGTTGACCCTGACTGCGCCCGACGAGACCTGCCTGGTGGCGAGGCTGCGCGTCTTGAAGAAGCGCGCCTGCCAAAGCCACTTGTCGATCCGGTCTGTCGGTCGCGGGTCGGTCAGGACTTGTCCTTCAGCCCCGCGAGGGCCTGCGCAAAGGGGTTGTCGGGGTCGATCCGGTCCCTCTTCTCGGGGCGCGAGGAGAAGGTCTTGGGCCGGTCCTCACGCTCGGGCTTGCCGCCATGGCGGCGCGGCTTGCCGCCGGGTTTCCCGCCGCCGGGCTTGCCCGAGGACTGACCGCGGGGCTTGTTGCCCCCCTCGGCGCGGCGCGGGCCCTTGCCGCCACCGCCCTGCCGGCGCGGCGGGGCCCAGACGAAGGTGTAGAAAACCTCCGTTTCGGGTGCGGCACTCTCCGTAGGAGGGGTTTCATCCGGTGTGTTGTCCGGCACCTCGGTCGGGGTGTCCGCCGGGGCCTCGTCGGGTTGGTCGGCCGGGGTTTCCGAGGGCGGGGCAGGGGGCGTTTCGTCCGGCTGCTCCACCGGCAGCTCGGTCGGCGAGGGGTCGGGCGTATCCGCCCCTTCAAGGCCCGTGGGCGGTGCGGCCGCGAGCACGGTCTCGTCGATCGTTTCGGGCGCATCGGTCGCCGCGGGCTCGGGCGCGGGCGCGGGCGCCTTCACCTTGGCCCGCTCGCCGCGGTCGGCGCGGTAGCCGAGACCACCCATCAGGTCGGCGAACTGCTCCAGCGTCAGGCCGGTGATCGACAGCATGTCGGCCGTCGCCTCGAACCCGCCGCGGGTGTTCTGCCCGCGCAGCATGTCGGCCAGGCGCTCCAGCATGTCGATGCGGATCGCGCGGCTGGCCGCGGGACGATAGCCCGACATCGTATAGTAACCCTGCGGCTGGTCCGTCTCGTGCGGGATCGTCACGAGGCCGGGCGGCGGGCTTTCGGGGAAGACATCCAGCCCCTGCCACAGCCCCCAGAGAACGAGGCGCAGCCGCGTCGGCGCGGGTTTGAGCAGGAGCGGCAGGAAGATCGTGAACTGCCCGAAGCGCACACCATGCTTGCGCAGCATGCCGCGGGCGTCCTGATCCAGCGCCTTGATGTCGTCGGCAATCTCGGCGCGGGGCACGATGCCGAACCCCTCGAGCAGCCGGAAGGCGACACCGCGGGCAAGGCCGGTGACGGCCTCGTCGCGCGACAGCGCCAGCAGCGGCTCGAACTGCGCGGCGATGCGGCGGTCGATGAAATGCTGCAGACGGCGCTGCACCTTCTGGATCACCTCCGGCCCGGCCTCGTCATCGACGAAGGCTTCGGCAACGGGTTTCATCGGGTCGTCGCCCTTCACCAGTTTGCCGAGCGCCTGGTCGCCCCACATCAGCCCGCCCTGTTCGGTCAGGTCAAACTCGGTGTCGGGGGCGTTGTAGAACCGGTCGGCGCGCAGGTGAAACTCGGGGCGCAGGGCGGCCATCGCGGCCTGGCGCAGCGTCTTGGCCTCGTCCGGGCCCGCGGTCTTGTCCTGGATGAAGCGGAATCCCTCGATCCGCCCGAGGACTTCGCCCTCGACGCTCACCTCGCCCTTGTCGTTCACATCGGCCACAAGGCTCTCCTTCTGTTTCAACCGCCGGAGGAGGACACTCGTCCGCCGGTCGACAAATCTTTGCGTCAGCGCGCCGTGCAACGCGTCGGACAGGCGGTCTTCTACGGCACGGGTGGCCCCGCGCCAATGGGCAACATCGTCCACCCACCCGTCACGCTGGGCGACGTAGGTCCATGTACGGATATAGGCCAGACGTTTCGACAATGTGTCGATGTCGCCCTCGGTGCGGTCGATCCGCTTGACCTGACGGGCCAGCCAATCGTCCGGCACGCGGCCCAGATCATGCAGGAAATCAAAGATCCGGCCCAGCAGTTCCGCGTGTTCGGCGTGGCTGATGCCGCGGAAATCGGGGATGCGGCACACATCCCACAAGAGGCGCACATCGCGCGCCGATTGCAGCCGGGCCTTCACGTCGTCGCGCTCCGAGATCGCCTTGAGCGCCATGAGGTCGTCGGCCTCGCGCGCGCGGGTCAGCCAGTCGTCCTCGACGGGTTCCTCGAGCGAGGCGATGAGGCGCGCGACCGAGCCGAATTCCAGGTCCGAGTTGCGCCATTGCAGTTTCTTCACCGGGGCGAAGCGATGCTCCTGGATCGCAAGCGCCAGATCCTCGTGCAGCGGCGGCGCCTCGCCCGTGACGCCGAAGGTGCCGTCCTCCTTGTAGCGCCCCGCGCGCCCCGCGATCTGTGCCAGCTCGTTGGGCCAAAGCTCTCGCATGCGTCGCCCGTCGAACTTGCGCAGGCCGGAAAAGGCGACGTGCCGGATGTCGAGGTTCAGGCCCATCCCGATGGCATCGGTCGCCACCAGCACATCCACGTCGCCGTTCTGGTAAAGCTCCACCTGTGCGTTGCGCGTGCGGGGGCTGAGCGCCCCCATGACGACCGCCGCGCCGCCCTTCTGTCGGCGCAGCAACTCGGCCGTGGCATAGAGGTTTTCCACCGAAAATCCCACGATCGCGCTGCGTGGGGGCATTCGGCTTATCTTTTTCGAACCGGTATACATCAGCTGGGAAAACCGCTCGCGGCTCAGGAACTGCGCCTTCGGCACCAGGGCCGCGATGGCTCCGCGCATCGTCCCCGCCCCCATGAAGAGGGTTTCATGCATCCCGCGGGCGTGCAGCAGCCGGTCGGTGAAGACATGGCCGCGCTCGGGGTCGGCGCAAAGCTGGATCTCGTCTATGGCAAGGAAATCCGCGCCAAGACCCAACGGCATCGCCTCGACCGTGCAGACCCAGTATTGCGCCCGCTCGGGCACGATCCGTTCCTCGCCGGTCACCAGCGCCACGACCGAAGGGCCGCGCAAGGACACGATCCGGTCATACACTTCGCGCGCCAGTAGGCGCAGCGGAAGGCCGATCACCCCGGTGCGATGCGCCAGCATCCGCTCGATCGCGTAATGTGTTTTTCCGGTGTTGGTGGGGCCCAGCACCGCGGCGACGCGGCCCCGGTCCTTCATCGCGCCCGTGCTGCTGCCGTCCATGCGTTGCGGCCCTTGCCCTCTCGGCGCCTGCGCGGCGCCGACCCAATTCTCAGAGCGCCTGCCCCTGCAGCGCGCGCTCGACCCGGCTTACGGCGGCGTTTAAGTCGTCGCGGTGGGGATGTATAGCCTGCGCCATGCGCAGCGCCTCGAGCGCGCCCTCGAGATCACCGATCTCCTCGAGCATGATGCCCAGACCGGTGAGCGCCCCGAAATGTCGCGGCTCGAGGGCGAGCACGCGCTGGATATCGGCGATCGAGGGGCCGTAGCGGTTGGCCTGGAAGAACATGGTCGCGCGCGTGTTCCAGCCTTCGGCGAATTCCGGCGCATGGTCGGTCAGCGCGGTGAGGTGCTGGTAGGCCTCATCGAGGTCCCCCGCCTCGAGCGCCGCCCGCCCGCGTTGCAGCAGGTAGTCGGCCGTGGCCGAACCCGAACGCGACCAGAGCATGTAGATTTCCTGCTCGACCACGTCCCAGTTGCGCAGGTCGGGCTGCGCCAGCCGGTCGAGCAGCGCGTCCGTGCGAGACTGGTCCTGAGCGGACGCCAGTAAGGGAATCCCGCATAGGAGTGCCGCGACGGCAATATTGTAGAGAGGGCGCATCAGTCGCATGATCGGGAAACTAGCATGTTCGCGCGGACGATCCATATCAAACCGGTGCGAGCATTCGGGACATGACAAAGGGAAGATGCACAGATGAGCGTGATTGACGAGGCGGTGGCCGCCCTCTCCGAGAAACTTTCGGGCGGTTTTGACGGATCGGCCAAGTTCGTGATCGACGGTGAGGGTGCGGTTCTGGTCGACGGCGCCGGCGTCCGTGCCGCCGAAGAGGGCGATGAGGCGGACGTGACGATGACCGCCGACGCCGACACGTTTCAGGACATCCTGGCAGGCAACCTCAACCCCACGGCGGCCTTCATGACCGGCAAGCTCAAGCTCGACGGCGACATGGGCACCGCGATGAAGCTCGGGTCGGCCCTCGGCTGATGAAGGTCGCGGCCTGCACCCCGGAGATCAACCTCTCCCCGGCGCCTTTCTTCGACGATGTCGCCGAAGGGCCCGCCGGCGTGCAGGCGCATTGGGTGCACAGCACCGACGGCACGCGCCTGCGCTTCGCGGTCTGGCCCGCGGGCGAGCGCGGCACGGTGCTGCTGTTTCCGGGGCGCACCGAGTATTGTGAAAAATATGGCCGTGTCGCCGCCGACTTTGCCGCTGCGGGCTACGGCATGGCGGCCTTCGACTGGCGCGGGCAGGGGCTGGCCGACCGGCCGCAGCACCGCCGCGACATGGGCCATGTCGTCAGTTTCGACGAATATCGCGAGGACGTCGCCGCCTTCCGCGCCGCGCTCGAGGCGCTGGACGTGCCGAAACCCTGGTTTCTCATCGGTCATTCCATGGGCGGCGCCATCGGTTTGCGCGCAATCCATGACGGCCTGCCGGTGCGGGCCGCGGCCTTTACCGGGCCGATGTGGGGCATCCAGATGCGGCCCTTCCTCAAGGCGATCTCGGGCATCGTTCTGGGGCTTGCCGGGCCGCTCGGTTTCGGCACCTCCTTCGCCATGACCACCGGCCCCTACGCGCCGATGCCCTTCGACGAGAACCCGCTGACGACTGACCGCGACCAGTTCGACTACATGTCGCGCCAGATGCGGACGCACCCCGATCTGACACTGGGTGGCCCCTCGAACCGCTGGGTGCGTGCGGCACTGCGCGAATGTGCGGCGCTGATGTCCATGCCCGCGCCGGACCTGACGGCGCTTGCCATCGTCGGCGCCCGCGAAAAGATCGTGGAGCCCTGGGCCGCGGATCTTCGCATGCAAAGCTGGCCGCGGGGGCGCTTCATCGAGGTTCCGGGCGCCGAGCACGAGGTGTTGATGGAAGCGCCCGAGCGTCGTGCCATGGTGCTGGGCGAGATCATCGCCCTCTTCGACGCCGCCGCCTAACCCGCGACCAGCACCCCGTTCTCCAACCGGACGATACGATCCATCCGTCCGGCAAGCGCCGGATTGTGCGTCGCGATCAGCGCCGAAAGCCCGGTCTCGCGCACCAGCTCCATCAACGTGTCGAAGACCGTGTCGGACGTGGCGGGGTCGAGGTTGCCCGTCGGTTCGTCGGCCAGTAGCAGTTTCGGCGCATTGGCCAGCGCCCGGCAGAACGCCACGCGCTGTTGCTCGCCGCCCGAGAGCGCCGAGGGCCTGTGCTCCACCCTCGCCGAAAGGCCGACGCGGCCCAGGAGGTCGGCCGCCCGCGCCTCGGCCTCGGCCTTGGTCGCGCCATTGGCCAGTTGCGGCAGCACGATGTTCTCGGCCGCGGTGAACTCGGGCAGCAGGTGGTGAAACTGGTAGACGAACCCCACCATTTCGCGCCGCGCCGCCGTCCGCGCGCGGTCATGAGCCTTCGACAGGTCCTGCCCGCCGATCTCGACCACGCCGGTGTCGGGCGTGTCGAGCAGGCCCGCGATATGCAGCAGCGTCGATTTCCCCGCGCCCGAGGGGGCCACCAGCGCCACGACCTCGCCCGCCGCGATCCGTAGCTCGGCGCCGCGCAGCACGCGCACTTCGTTGGGACGGCCAGGGTTGTAGCCCTTTTCGATCCCGTCGAGCCGCAGGATCGAATCCCTTTGGTCCTGCCCCGAGACCGCGTCATTCATAGCGCAACGCCTCGACCGGGTTCATCCGTGCGGCACGCCGCGCGGGAAAGATCGTGACGACAAAGGACAGGCCCAGCGACAGCGCGACCGCCGACAGCACGTCTCCCGCCTCGAGCCGTGCGGGCAATTCCGAGATCAGCCGCACCGAGGGGTCCCAGACACCGCCGCCCGCGACCCAGTTCACGAAGTCGAAGATCGGGTCGATCCAGATCGCAAAGGCGCACCCCAGCGCCACGCCCGCGATGGTCCCTGCCACCCCGATGGCCGATCCGCACAGGAAGAAGACCCGCAGAACCGACCCTTCCGACAGGCCCATGGTCCGCAGGATGCCGATGTCGCGCGACTTGTTCTTCACAAGCATGATCAGGCCCGACACGATGTTCAGCGTCGCGATCAGCACGAGGATCGACAGGATGATGAACATGATGTTGTCCTCCATCTGCAACGCCTGAAGGAAGGCCCCGGAACTGTCGCGCCAGGTCCAGACCGAAACGTCGCCCGCGGCCGTCAGCACCGGCAGCACCATTGCCTCGACCTGCTCGGGATCGTCGAGATAGACCTCGATCTCGTCGGCCACGCCGTCGCGGTTGAAGTAGCTCTGCGCCTCGGTGAAGGGCATGTAGACGCGCACCCGGTCGATGTCCCAGCGCCCGACCTGGAAGATGTAGACCACCTCGTAGGCCGAAACGCGGGGGGAGGTGCCGAAGGGCGTCCGCGCCCCGTCGGGCGAGATCAGCCGCACCCTGTCGCCGACCTGAAGGCCCAGCTCGCGCGCCACCCCGATGCCGATCGCCACGCCCTCGCCGTTTCCGAAGGCGGCGAGATCGCCGAAGGCGACCTCCGGTTCGGCCACCAGCGGCACGGTGGCCAGATCCTCGGCGGCGATGCCCGTGACCTCGACGCCCGCGTTGCGCCCCTCGTGGCTTGCCATGACCTGCCCGCGGATCACCGCGGCCGCATGGGAGACGCCCGGCACCGCCGCCACCGCCGCTGCGGCCGCCTCGAAATCCTCGAACACGCGGTTCTGGCGGCCGTTTTCGTCCAGTTCGATCTGGTCGTAGACGCTGATATGGGGGTTCGCGCCAAGGATGGTGCCGACGAATTCGGCGCGGAACCCGGTCCTGACGGCAAGCGTCGCGATCAGGGCCGCCACCGCCAGCGTGATGCCCAGAAAGCTGATGACGGTCATCGTGCTGACACCGCCCTCGGCGCGGCGTGCCCGCAGGTAGCGCCATGCGATCATCATCTCGAAACGGGAAAAGGGCGGGGGGACGTTGGCCAAGCTGCTCTCCGGGTCGTCTGTCGCGCGCAACGTGGCGAGTTTGCCGCCCCTGTCAAGCGTCGCGGACCCGGTGACGCCGCGGCGCGCCTTGACCTCTGCGCGCTTTCGCCCCCTTCTGCCCCAACGGAAGGGAGACCGTCATGCACCAACCGGCCATCACGGGATCGGGCGTCTTCACGCCTGTCGAGGTCATCACCAACGACGAACTGGTCGCGGCCTTCAACGCCTATGCCGACCGCTGGAACGCCGAACATGCCGCGGCCATCGCGGCGGGCGAGGTCGAGGCCAAGGCGCATTCCTCCTCCGAGTTCATCCTCGCGGCCTCCGGCATCGAACAGCGCCACGTGCTGGACAAGACCGGCGTGCTCGACCCTGCGGTCATGCATCCCTGGCTGCCGCTACGTCGCGACGACGAACCGTCGATCATGGCCGAGATGGGCGTCACCGCCTGCCGCGCGGCTCTGGACATGGGCGGCGTCGACGGATCGCAGGTCGACCTGATCCTCTGTGCCGCCTCGAACCACGAACGCGCCTACCCGGCCATCGCGGTCGAGATCCAGCAGCTGCTCGGCGCGGGCGGTTTCGCCTTCGACATGAACGTCGCCTGTTCGTCCGCCACCTTCGGCATCCAGGCTGCCGCCGACATGATCCGGGCGGGCAGCGCGCGAAAGGCGCTGGTTGTCAGCCCCGAGATCTGTTCGGCCCATCTCGAATGGCGCGACCGGGATTGCCATTTCATCTTCGGCGACGTGGCCACCGCCGTCCTGATCGAGCGCGAGGAGGAGGCGACCGGCCCCCGCTTCACCATCCGCTCCACCCGCTGCGCGACGCAATTCTCCAACAACATCCGCAACAACAACGGTTTCCTGCGGCGGACCCGACAGGGCCAGATGGAAGACCGCCGCGACATGCAGTTCATGCAGAACGGGCGCAAGGTCTTCAAGGAAGTGCTGCCGCTGGTCTCGCAGCACATCGCCGAGCACATGGCCTTGGAAGGTGTGCAGGCCACGGACCTCAAGCGGCTCTGGCTGCACCAGGCCAACAAGACGATGAACGACTACATCGGCAAGAAGGTGCTGGGCCGCGACCCCGAACCGGGCGAGCAGCCCAATATTCTGCAAGATTACGCCAACACATCTTCGGCAGGCTCGATCATCGCCTTCGCGCAGCATTCGGCCGACATGACGGACGGCCAGACGGGCCTGATCTGTTCCTTCGGCGCGGGCTATTCGGTCGGCTCGGTGATCGTGGAACGCCGCAGCTGAGGCGCGTCACCCCCGGCTGTCGGCCTCCAGCCGCAGCTTCATGTCGACCAGCACCTTCTGCAACTCCAGCGTCTCCTCCAGCAGGCGCCGCGCCTCGTTGACGGAAATCACCCCATCCTCGATCGACTGGTGATATTCGGCCATCAGGATCGCGAAGCGTTGGCTGAGCGCGATGACGTGGCTGTTCACCCCGGCATCACCTTCCCCCCGCACGGCGTTGCGCCGGTCCGAGCCATAGGCGATCTGCCCGCCGTTCAGTTCGGCGAGCGCGGCCGTGACATGCGGGAAGGAGGCCGCGGCCTCCATCGCGGCGACGGCATCGACGGGGATGAAGCGGTCGGCGTGTTCGTCGGCCTCGGAAAAATAGCGCCCCAGCGTCGCCTTCGACCGGCCCGTCAACTCGCAGGCGGCGGCATAACCCACGTCCTTGATCAAGCGCTCGGTATGCCGCTTGAGATAGCGCTTCGCCGCGTCCGTCATGCCGTCCCCCGAAAGTTTCGCGCAGCAAAGCCGCTTTGGCCGGTAGCGTCAATCTTGCCCACCCCGCAGCACTGGGGCAAAAGCAGGCCATGGCCAAGCTGCATTTCCACTACTCGACGATGAACGCGGGCAAATCGACCCTGCTCTTGCAGGCCTCCTACAACTATATCGAACGGGGCATGCAGACCTACCTGATGACCGCGAATTTCGATGACCGCGCGGGGACCGGCCGCATCGGCAGCCGGATCGGGATCGAGGCCGAGGCCGATACCTATTCCACCACCTGCGATCTCTTCGACAAGATCGCCGCGCGTCTGGCCGCCGGTCCTTGTGCCTGCGTCCTGATCGACGAGGCGCAATGGCTGACGCGCGCGCAGGTCTGGCAACTGGCCCGCGCGGTCGATGACCTCGACGTGCCGGTCATGTGCTACGGCCTGCGCGTCGATTTCCGGGGTGAATTGTTCCCCGGTTCCGCGGCACTTCTGGCGTTGGCCGACGAGATGCGCGAGGTGCGCACCATCTGCCATTGCGGGCGCAAGGCGACCATGGTCATCCGCGTCGACGACAGCGGAAAGGCCCTGACCGAGGGTGCGCAGATCGAGGTTGGCGGCAATGACCGCTACATCAGCCTCTGCCGCCGTCATTTCCGCGAGGCCACGGGCGACCGGCATGGCGATTGAGATCACCGCGGGCTACGCCGAACAGGACCGCGACCACGTTGCTGCCCTCTACTGGGAGGCCTTCTCGGACAAGCTGGGCGGTGTGCTGGCCCCCGAGGCGACCGGTCGCTCCTTTTTCGCCCGTATCCTCGACCCGGCCCACGCGCTTGTCGCCCGCGACGAGACCGGCACCATCCTCGGCGTGGCGGGCCTGCGCACCGACCGGGGCGCGTTCGTCGGTGGACATCTGTCGGATATCACCCCGTTCTATGGCCTGTTTGGCGGGGTCTGGCGCGGCGTTCTGCTGCTGCTTCTGCTGCGTTCGGTCGGACCCGGTCAACTTTATGTCGACGGGCTGTTCGTCACCGCGGCCGCACGGGGGCAGGGTGTCGGCGCGCTGTTGCTTTCCGCGGTCGCGGACGAGGCCCGCCGTCGCGGCATCGGGCGCGTCACGCTCGACGTGATCGACCGCAACACCCGTGCGCGTGCGCTTTACGAACGCGAGGGCTTTCGCGTCGTGGGGCGGCGCCGGATAGGGCCTCTTCGCCTTGCCTTCGGCTATCGCCACAGCATCTTCATGGAGCGCCGCCTCTAGACCCGGTTCGGCGGCTCCCGGCCTTCGACGAATGCGATGCAATTGTCCAACGCCATACGCCCCATCGCCTCGCGCACCTCCAGCGCCGCGGTGCCCAGATGCGGCAGGAGAGTAACGTTCTCCATCGCGATCAGCGCCTCGGGCACCTCGGGCTCGAATTCGTAGACGTCGAGACCCGCGCCCGCGATCCGGCCGGCTTGCAGCGCCGCGATCAGGGCGGCCTCGTCCACCACGTCCCCGCGGGAGATGTTGACGAAAATCGCATGGCGCTGCATCGCCGCGAACTCCGCCCCGCCCATCAGGTGATGGGTATCCGCCCCGCCCGGTGTGGCCAGCACGACGATATCGGCGGCGGCGAGCGCTGCGGGCATGTCCATCTGTTCCGCTGGGAAATCGACGGTCTTGGACGAGCGGTTGGCATAGACGATACGGCAGCCGAAGCCGAAATGGCAGCGCCGCGCGATGGCCTGTCCGATCCGACCCATCCCCACGACACAGACGGTCTTGCCCGTCACATGCAGCCCCAGCATCTGCGTCGGGTGCCAGCCGGTCCAGTCGCCCGCGCGGACCATCCGCTCGCCTTCGCCCGCCCGGCGGGCGGTCATCAGGATCAGCGTCAGCGCGATATCGGCGGTGGCATCGGTCACGGCGCCGGGCGTGTTGGTCACCTCCAGCCCCGCCGCGCGGGCGGCAGCGACGTCGATGTGATTGTAGCCCACCCCGAAATTCGCGAGCAGCCTTGCCCGCGGTTCGGGCACCTCGGCGAAGGCGGGCGCGCGGAAGGCGTCGCCCAACGTCGGCAGGATCACGTCGAAACCGCGCAGCGCGGCGACGCATTCGGCATGGTCCATCGGCGTCGTGACGGGGCGGCAGGTCACCTCGAAGACCCGTGCGGCCTCCTCCATCACGCTTTCGGGCAGGCGGCGGGACACGAGCAGCTTCAGCACATCTTTTCTCCGTTCGGGACCGGGTGATCGGGGCCGATCAGGACGACTGCGCCGCCCGCATCATGCAGCCCGAGGACCAGCGCCTCGGACATGAAGGGCCCGATCTGGCGCGGTGGGAAGTTCACGACACCCAGCACCTGGCGGCCCACCAGCGCCTCGGGCGTGTAATGGGCGGTGATCTGGGCCGAGCTTTTCCTGACGCCGATCTCATCGCCGTAATCCACCCACAGCTTGATCGCGGGCTTGCGCGCCTCGGGGAAGGGTTCGGCGCGGGTCACGGTGCCCACGCGGATGTCGACCTTGAGGAAATCGTCGTAGGTGATGGGGGCGCTCATCCGCGCAACTCCCGGCTGCGGTCGGTGGCGGCCTTGACGGTCGCGCGCATGAGGGGGGCGAGGCCCGCCGTCTCGTCCATCAGGACTTCGAGCCCGGCCTGCGTCGTGCCGTTCGGTGAGGTGACGTTGATGCGCAACTGTTCGGGCGTCTCCTCCGCCGCCTCGGCCAGTGCGCCCGCGCCCGCCACGGTTGCCTTGGCCAGTTGCATGGCCATGTCGCGCGGCAGCCCCTCGGCTTCGCCCGCCGCAGCAAGCGCGTCGATCATGTAGAAGATGTAGGCCGGGCCCGAGCCGGATACGCCGGTCACCGCGTCGATCTGGTCTTCGCTCTCGAGCCTCACGACCTGCCCGATGGCGTTGAGCAGGCCCTCGGCCGTGTCGAGATCGGCCGCCCCGGCGGCCTCGTTGCCGACGATGGCCGTGATCCCCTTGCCGACCGCGGCGGGCGTGTTGGGCATCGAGCGCACGACCCGCGTGCCCGGCCCGAAAGCGGCCTCGAAGGCGGCAATGGGCGTACCGGCCGCGACCGACAGGATCAGCGTGCCGCCCCCTCCGACGCCCGCCACCTGCGGCAGCGCGGCCTCCATCATCTGTGGTTTGACGGCGATCATCAGCACGGCGGGCTCGGCCGGCAGGGGGTCGTTGATGCCAACGCCCTGCGCGCGCAGCCAGTCGGAGGGATGCGGGTCGATCACATGGACCGCGCCGGGCTCCAGCCCGCCCTTCAGCCACCCGGCCAGCATGGCCGATCCCATCTTGCCGCAGCCCAGCATCACCAGCCCGCGGCGTGAAATCTCGTCGAAATCCATCGCGTCCCCCGTTCGATCCGGGGGTCGAGACTAGGCGCGGCCGTAGCTCTCCGCAATGGCCACCTGCAACGCATCCTTCGGACTGCGCCCGCCCCAGCAGGCCAGCTGAAAGGCCGGGTAGTAGCGTTCGGCCGCCAGCACCGCGGTTTCCACCATGCAGGCGATCTGGTCGGCGCTTGCCAGCTGTTCGCCCGCCAGCACGAGGCCGTAGCGATAGACCATCAGCTTCTGCTCGGGCCAGTAGGTGAAGGCCCCGGCCCAGCAGCGATCATTGGCGAGGTTGAGCGTCTCGTAGAGCGTGGCCAGCGTCTCGGGCGGCGGCTCCATGTCGAAGGTGCAGATCATCCGCAGCGTCTCGTCATAGGCCGACCAGGCGAGCGTCACGGAATAGGTCCGCCATTGGCCTTGGATGGCCATGGCGATCTGGTCATCGGTGATCCGGTCGAAATCCCATTCGTGATGCGAGGCCAGCGTCTCCACGATATCGATGGGATGCAGGTCTTCGATGTCCAGATACTGCTCGGAATGCGACATTGCCCAGGCCTCTTGTTTTGGCAGCCTAGCCGGGCCTTGGGTCACTGACCAAGACGCCCGCTATCGGCTGGGTGTCTTTCAATTGGATGGGGGCAGTCTGCCCCTCACCTACGAAATATGGTGCGGTCTTGGGGGCAGTCTGTAAAGAAGTATTTTTGTGACGGAAAGGCGAGCAACCCCGAGAAAACGGGGTATCCACAATATATTGTGGGATGGGGATTACTCAGCCGCTAGGGCAGGGCGCAGTCCGAGGCGCTGTTCCAGATCGAGCCGCTGACCGGGTGTCAGGCCTGCGGCGGGCACCTCGATGAAGGGGATATTGGCCTTCTGACAGGCCACGCGCTTGGCGAGATCGCGGTCATGGGCGTTGCCCTGGTAGTGGCCGTCGCCCTGGTACTCGATGACGGCAACGGGATTGCCGTACCGGTCGATGATCAGGAAATCGGCGCGCTTGCGGACCAGGGCCTGTTGCGCGGCCTTCCGCGTCTTCTCGAGGTCGGGGCGCGAGGTCGCTTCGAGAAACGCGCCATAGGAGACCTGCGCAAACAGGCGATATCCGTCGGGCGCGCGCTGAACGAGGGCTTCCAACTGGCGGAGCAACCCGTACTCCGGCTTGTTGAGTAATCGCTTGCGGCGCCAGCCGACCTTTTGTGCATGATCATGGCCGGCGGATTTGTAGCGCGTAAGGTCGGCCTCGAGACGCTTGGCCGTCTCCTCGGCTTCCGTGCGCTTCTCCATGTGGTTGCTTGCGATCGCGCCAAAGGCGAAAACCGCGAAGACTGCCATCCCGACGAGAATTTCGGACATCCCAAAAACCGAAACCAAAGCATCGGCCATAACGCTCTCCATCGTTACTCTCACGGAGAGCGTGCCGCCCGCTTCGGGCGGAAATGTGAAGCACCCCCGGCAAATCCGGGACCTGCGCCCCCTAAAGCGCGCGCCAGCCGATGTCGCGCCGGTAGACGCCACCGGGCCAGTCCACCGCCTCGACCATCCCGTAGGCACGGTCGCGCGCCTCCTGCAGGGTCGTGCCGCGGGCCGTCACGTTCAGCACCCGCCCGCCATTGGCCACCACCGCGCCATCCCGCGCCGCGGTGCCCGCGTGAAAGACCATGTGATGCGAATCCTCGGGCAAAGCCTCCAGCCCGCCGATCACGTCGCCCTTGCCGTAGCTGCCGGGATAGCCCTGCGCCGCCATGACCACCGTCATCGCGTGATCCTCGGCCCAGGTCACCGACATCTCCTTCAACCGCCCCTCGGCACAGGCCAGCATCAGGTCCAGCGCCTGCCCCCCCAGCCGCATCATCAGCACCTGGCACTCCGGGTCGCCGAAGCGGACATTGTATTCCACCAGTCGCGGCACACCGCCCTCGATCATCAACCCGGCATAGAGCACGCCGCGATAGGGCGTACCCCGCCGGGCCATCTCGGCCACGGTCGGCTCGATGATCTCGGCCAAAGCGCGCGCGGCCACCTCGTCCGTCAGCACCGGCGCGGGGGAATAGGCCCCCATGCCCCCGGTGTTCGGCCCGGTGTCGCCCTCGCCGATGCGCTTGTGATCCTGTGCGCTGCCGATGGGCAGACAGGTCTCGCCATCGACCAGCACGAAGAACGACGCCTCCTCGCCCTCCATGAATTCCTCGATCACCACCGTCTCGCCGGCTCCGTCGTAATTCGAGAAGGTGATCTTGACCGCGTCCAGCGCCAGTTCCAGCGTCTCGGGGATCACGACGCCCTTGCCCGCCGCCAGCCCGTCTGCCTTGATGACCAGCGGCAGACCGACATCTGAGATGTAGCGCCGCGCGTCGTCCACGTTGTCAAACTGGCGCCAGGCGGCCGTCGGGGCGCCGACGGCGTCGCAGATCTCCTTGGTGAAGGCCTTGGACGCCTCAAGCCGCGCCGCCGCGGCCGACGGCCCGAAGACGAGGATGCCCGCCTGCGTCAGCGCATCCGCCACGCCCGCCGCCAGCGGCGCCTCGGGCCCGATGATGACGAAATCCACGCTTTCCTCGACGGCGAAGCCCACCACCGCCTCGCCATCCTCGATGTCGAGCGCCGCGCATTCCGCGATCAGATCGATCCCGGCATTGCCCGGCGCCACGATCAGCCGGTCGCATTTCGGGTTCTGCAGCACCGCCCAGGCCAGCGCATGCTCTCGCCCGCCGCCACCGAGTATCAGGATGTTCACCTTCGCCGCCCCTCTTGCTAGTCTCGCCCTGCATTACAAACCGGAACGGGCGGGCACAACATGACAGGACCGGACCTTTGGTCACGCTGCGCGGGCTTCGCCGCGGCCGAGCATGGCTCCGCCCCCGCGGCGCTTGCGGCCTTTGCCGCGGCGGTGGCCGCGCTTCTCGCCATGGCGGGCCTGCATGCCGCGGGCATTCTCGCGGTGCCGCGGCTGATCTACCTCATCCTCGGGGTGGTCGCGCTCTACACCGCCTGGGACGCCTGGCGCGAGACCCGCAAGCCCAAGGGCGACTGACCGCATGGACGATCTGATCGAAGATGCGGGCCCCGGCAACGCCCCCGAATTCACCGTCTCGGAAATCTCGGGCGCGGTGAAGCGCAGCATCGAGAGCGGCTTTTCCCATGTCCGTGTCCGCGGCGAGGTCGGCCGCCTGTCGCGCCCCCGCTCGGGCCACATCTATCTCGATCTCAAGGACGACCGCAGCGTTCTGGCCTCGGTCATCTGGAAGGGCGTCTCGGCCCGCCTGACCCACCAACCCGAAGAGGGGATGGAGGTGATCGCCACGGGCCGGCTCACCACCTTCCCCGGCCAGTCGAAATACCAGCTGGTGATCGAGGATATCCGCCCTGCGGGCGCCGGCGCCCTCATGGCGATGCTGGAGAAACGCCGCGCCGGGCTCGCCGCCGAGGGGCTCTTCGACGAGGCGCGCAAGCAGCCGCTCCCCTTCCTTCCGCAGGTGATCGGCGTCGTCACCTCGCCCTCGGGCGCGGTGATCCGCGACATCCTCCACCGGTTGCGCGACCGATTCCCGCGCCACGTGCTGATCTGGCCGGTCGCCGTGCAGGGCGAGAAATGCGCCCCCGAGGTCGCCCGCGCCATCCGCGGCTTCAACGCCCTGCCCGAGGCGGGCGGGCCGGTGCCGCGCCCCGACCTGATCATCGTGGCCCGTGGCGGCGGCAGTCTCGAAGACCTTTGGGGCTTCAACGAGGAGGCCGTGGTCCGCGCCGTCGCAGACAGCGCGATCCCGCTGATCTCGGCTGTCGGCCACGAGACCGACACCACGCTGATCGACCATGCCGCCGACTGGCGTGCGCCGACACCCACGGCCGCTGCCGAACGTGCCGTGCCGGTGCGCATGGACCTGCTGACATGGGTGCGCCAGCAAGACGGCATCCTGACCCGCGCGATGATGCAGGCGCTGGCCAACCGACGCCAGCGCCTCGCCGACCTGTCGCGGTCGTTGCCGCGACCCGAGGCCTTGCTGGACGGTGCGCGCCAGCGGCTCGACCTCGCCGCCGCGGGTCTTTCGCCCGCGCTGCGCCACCGCACGGGGCTTGCCCGCAGCCGCCTCGACGGCGCTGCATCCAGGCTCGCCCCCGCCCTCGACCGCGGCGTCGCGCGCAAACGCCTCGCGCTCGGCCAATCCGCGGCCCGGCTCAGTCCGCAGGCGCTTCGCGGCCTTACCCGGCAGGGCCGCCGTGATCTCGACGGCCTTGTCCGCCGCCTCGACCCGGCCCGCCAGTCCCGCCGCCTCGGCGAGGCGCGCAGCCGCCTCGACGATCTTTCCGCCCGTCTTGCGCGCAGCGCCGAGACGGCTTTGGCGACCCGCCGCGACCGGCTGGCGGGCCTTGCACGCCTCCACCAGACGCTCGGCTATAACGAAACGCTCGCCCGCGGCTACGCAGTGGTCCGAGCCGGCGACAGGCCCGTAACGAGCAAAGCCGCCGCCGAGACCCACGCCGCCCTCGAGATCGAATTCGCCGACGGCCGCCTCGGCGTCACCCCCACCGGCGCGACCCCGAAATCCGCTCCGAAGCGCACCGCCCCGAAACCGGACAAACCGGACCAGGGCAGCCTCTTCTAGCCCCCTTCATCTTGGCCAATACAACTCCGGGGGAGTCGCGGCACGCGACGGGGGCAGAGCCCCCCCTTCGGGTGCGACAGTGATCCGCGACGCACCGCTCTCCGAACCGCGTGCGACCGCACCGCGTCAGCGGTGCCACCGCGGTCGTGGGCGCAGGCGCGACGCGCCGAGCCACGCCGCAAAGCCCCCCTCAGATCACGAAGCGCACCCGCCGGTTCAGCGGCAGATCGCGGATGCGCTCTCCCGTCAGGTCGTAGATCGCATTGGCCAGCGCCGGTGCCGCGGGCGGCGTCGAGGGTTCGCCCACCCCGCCGATATGGCCGGACGTCTGCAGGATGCGCACCTCGACCTCCGGCATCTGTCCCATGCGCAGCGCGTCGTAATCGGTGTAATTGCCCTGTTCCACCTCGCCGCCCGCGAACGAGATTTCCTCCATCATCGCCGCCGACAGCCCGAAGACGAGGCCCGAGACCATCTGCGCCTCGATGATCGCGGGGTCGAGCGCCGTGCCCACGTCGCAGGCCACCCAGGCCCGCGTCAGGGCGATCTCGCCCCCCCGGTCCGTCACCTCGACCACCACGGCGACGGGCGTGTGGAACGAGTGAGTCATCGCCACTCCCATCCCCGTGCCCTCCGCGCGCGACGCCGACCAGCCCGACATCTCGGCCACCGCCTCCAGCACGCCCGCCGTGGGGGCGTGTTCGTTCCGCGCCAGTTCCAGCCGGAAGCCCAGCGGGTCGCGCCGACCGGCCAGCGCCATCTCGTCGATGAAGCTCTCCATGAAAAAGCCGTTGAACGAGTTTCCGACCGACCGCCAGAACCCGATCGGCACGGCGAGATCGGCAAGATGCCCCGTCACCCGGTAGTTCGGGATCGCGTAGGGCTGGTTGAACATCCCCTCCACATGCCCCTTGTCGGGGCCGGGGGGCGCATTGCCGGTGAGCCGCGCCATCGACTGCCGCGTGACCGACGGGGCGGCGACCCGCCCCTCCAGCGCATGGGCAAAGCCGTTGCGGATCACGCCGCGCATCCGCGCCGCCGCGGCGGGGCGGTAGAAATCGTGGCGCATGTCCTCTTCGCGCGACCATGTCACCTGCACCGGCGTCCCCGCCATCGCCTGCGCGACCTGCGCAGCCAGCACGACGAAGTCGTTTTCCCCCCGCCGTCCGAACCCGCCGCCCAGGTAGGTGACGTGGCAGGTGACCTGTTCGGCCTCCAGCCCCACCGCCTCGGCGGCGGCGGCCTCGGCAAAGCCGGGCGCCTGGCTGCCGGTCCAGATCTCCAGCCGGTCGCCGGTGAAATGGGCGGCCGCACTCATCGGCTCCATTGTCGCATGGGCCAGCCATGGTACGGTATACTCCGCCTCGATCACCCGGTCCGAGGGGTCGAGGTCCATCCGCCCGACATCGCCATCGTCGCGCAGCGTCGAGTTCGCCGCGCCATCGAGCGCCGAGCGGATCACCGCCATCAGAGCCTCCGAGGTCTCGGGGTAGGGCGCGGGGCCCCAGTCGATCTCCACCGCCTCGGCAGCGCGCATCGCAAGCCATGTGTTCGTCGCCACCACGGCGATGCCGTGGCCCAGGTCGATCACCCGCTCGACCCCCGGCATGGTCTCGGCCGTCGTCGCGTCGAAGGCGCGCATCTCGCCCCCCAGTCGCGGGTTCATCCGCACCGTGGCAAAGCGCATGCCCGGCAGGCGCACGTCGATGCCGTATTGGGCCGTTCCGGTCGCCTTCTCCACCATGTCGAGCCGCGGCATCGAGCGGCCGAGGTATGTCCACTCCGTTGCGGGTCTCAGGGGCACGCGGCGCGGCGGGTCGATCGCTGCCGCCTCTTCGGCCAGCTCGGCATAGGTCAGCTCGACCCCACCGGGCGCAATGACCCGTCCGTTCTCGGTCGAGAGGTTCTCCACCGGCAGGCCCAGCCGCGCGGCCGCGGCCTGTTTCAGCACCTCGCGCGCGGTGGCGCCGGCCTGGCGCAGTTTCTCGTAGGCATCGAGCGTCGAGGTCGAGCCGCCCGTCACCTGCAACCCCATCATCTTGGGCAGGACCGACATCGCCTCGACCATCATCTCCTGCCACGCCGTCCGGTCGTAGTCGGTGGAGGGGAGGGCATGGCTCATCAGGCCCGCGTTGAAATAGGCCTGCGCGGCAGGCCCGTGGATGACGCGCACGTCCTCCCATGCGACGTCCAGTTCCTCGGCCACGAGGGCGGGGAGCGTGGTGTAGACGCCCTGTCCCATCTCGGCCCGTGCGGCGATCAGCGTCACGCCCTCCTGGTTGATGATGATCCAGGGGTTCAGCGTCACCTCGCCCGCGCCCACCTCCAGCGGGTTCGGCAAGTCACGGCGGTACTGGTAGACGCCGAAGGCCACGCCCCCCGCCACCGCGGCACTGCCGATCAGGAAGGTCCGGCGCGCGATCTTTCCCCAGTTCGCCATGGCTCAGCCCTCCCTCATGGTGCGGGCGGCCGCATGAATGGCGGCGCGGATACGCGGGTAGGTGCCGCACCGGCACAGGTTGCCGGACATGGCCGCGTCGATGTCCTCGTCCGTCGGATCGGGCGTTTCGGCCAGAAGGCCTGCCGCCTGCATGATCTGGCCCGACTGGCAGTAGCCGCATTGCGCGACCTGCTGCTCGATCCACGCGGCTTGCAGCGCGTGCAGCGCCTCGGGCGTGCCCAGCCCCTCGATGGTGGTCACCTCGCCCCAGACATCGGCCAGCGCGACCTGGCAGGACCGAACCGCCTCGCCGTCGATCTGAACGGTGCAGGCGCCGCAGGCCGCGACCCCGCAGCCGTATTTCGTGCCGGTCAGCCCGATCTCGTCGCGCAAGACCCACAGGAGCGGCACGTCGTCGGGCAGGTCGACCCGGTGTTCGGTTCCGTTGACGGTCAGGGTCGTGGCCATGGCGGCGGCTCCCGTTCAGCTGTGGCGTGACCTCAGCTTAATGCTCCAGCGTGTCGCTTCAAATACACAAGGCAGGATCAAGGCAGGATGACGCCACGTTCAGTGCGTCGCCCCGGACCAGACGTTCAGCACCACGACCCCCGCCACGATCAGCCCGATCCCGAGGATCGCCGGCCCGTCGAGCCGCTGGCCATAGACCAGCCAGCCGATCAGCGTGACGGCGGCGACGCCCACCCCGGCCCAGATCGCATAGGTCACGCCCAGGGGGATCGTGCGCAGGACCAGCGCGAGGAAGTAGAAGGCGATGGCATAGCCGATCACGACGACCACGGCGGGGCCTGCCCGCGTGAAGCCGTCCGAGGCCTTGAGCGCTGTGGTGCCCACCACCTCTCCGGCGATGGCGACGATCAGGTAGAGCCAGGGCATGGATGCCTCCCGCAAAAGGAACACCCCCCGGCTGTGGCGGGCCGGGGGGCGTTTGGCAAGTCCGTCGGGTTGCGACGCGTCAGCGCCCCCGGATCCGCGGGTCGAGCGCGTCGCGCAGACCGTCGCCGATATAATTCACCGACAGCACGGTGAGCGAAATCGCCATGCCGGGCCAGATCACGCGTTCGGGGTTCTGGGTCAGCCAGTCGGTCGCGTCGAACAGGAGCCGTCCCCAGGTCGGGAAATCCGAGGGGAAGCCGAGCCCGAGGAAGCTGAGCGCCGACTCGGTGATGATCGCATTGGCGATGCCCAGCGTGGCGGACACCATGATCGGCGACATCACGTTGGGCAGCAGGTGCCGCGTGATCATCCGGTGGGAGGGCGTTCCGATGGACCGCGCGGCAAGCACGAACTCGCGCTCCTTCAGCGCCAGCACCTCGGCGCGCACCACCCGGGCGGTCTGCATCCAGGAGGTCACGCCGATCATCACCACGATCAGGATGAAGATGCCCCCTTCGGGCCCGAAACTTGCGCGCAGAGGGTCACGGAACAGCATGATGGTGACCAGCAGCAACGGCAACAGCGGCATCGCGAGGAACAGGTCGGTCGTCCGCATCAGCAGGCCGTCGAGCTTCTTGAAATAGCCCGCCAGCACCCCGATGAGCGAGCCGAGAAACAGCGCCAGCGCCATCGCCGTCAGCCCCACCGCAATCGAGGTCTGCCCGCCCGCCATCATCCGGGCCATGGTGTCGCGGCCCAGCTGGTCGGTGCCCATCGGGTGCGCCCAGCTCGGCCCCTTGTTGCGGGCCCGGACGTCGATGAACTGCGGCTCGATGGTCCAGACCAGCGGCCCGATGAAGACGAAAAGCAGCGCGAAGATGAAAAAGCCGAGGCCGAACATCGCGCCCTTGTGCGTCTTGAACTGGTCCCAGACGTCCCACCACTGGTTGCGGGCCTCGCGGTAGCTCTCGAACTCCATCACGGGGGCCGCGCCCGCGGGGGTCGCGCCGGACGTCTGCAGCGGCTGGTTCGGGCGGTTGGCGTCGTCAGTCATAGCGAATCCTCGGGTCGAGCACGCCATAGAGCAGGTCGGCGATCAGGCTGAAAAGCACGATCAGCACGGCGAAGATGAAGGAGACGGTCTGCACCACCGGCACGTCGCCGCCCTGGATCGCGATGATCAGAAGCTGGCCGATGCCGTTCACCTTGAACACCTGTTCGGTGATGATCGCACCGCCGAAGACGGCGGGCACGTTCAGCGCGATGACGGTGACGACCGGGATCATCGAGTTCTTCAGCACATGGACCAGCACCACCACCTTTTCGTTCAGGCCCTTGGCGCGGGCGGTGCGGACGTAATCCTGGTTGAGGTTGTCGAGCATCGAGGCGCGCAGGTAGCGGCTGATCTGGCTGGCGTTGAACAGGCCCAGCACCATGACCGGCATGATGATCTGTTTCAGTTGCACCACGAAGCTGTCCCAATCCGTCACCCGGTGCGTGGTGTCGTAGACCGAGGGGAACCAGCCAAGGTTCACGGCGAAGATCACGATGAAGAGGACACCGGTGAAGAATGTCGGCACCGAAAAGCCGACCATCGAGATGAAGGTGCCGACCTGGTCGAAGACCGAATACTGCTTGTAGGCCGAGATGATCCCGAGGGGCAGCGCGATCAGGATGCCGACGATATAGGAGGTGCCCACCACCCACAGAGTCTGCGGCAGGCGCTGCACGATCAGCTCCATCACCGGGCTGCGGGTCTGGTAGGAGATGATGCGCGGCCCCTCGGGCCCGACCTCCAGCCCGGTCCAGCCCTCGATCAGGTGCAGGGGCTCGTCCCAGACCATCAGCTTGAGCCATTTGAAATACTGGATCATTACCGGGTCGTTCACGCCGAGGCTTTCGCGGATCTGCTCGCGCACCTCGGGCGGAATGGTCAGTGGCAGGCCCGCCGTGGGGTCGGAGGGCGACAGTTTCACGATCAGGAAGATGATGAAACTGATGAACAGAAGCGTCGGGATCGCAAGGATCAGTCGGCGGATCGTGTAGGTCAGCATGGGCCAACGCCTCGGGTCATCGGTTTCGGGTCATGAAATGGCCCGCGCCACGGGGGGCGGCGCGGGCCGATGTCGTCAGGGGCCGCTTACTCGGCGCGGCGCCAGTCCATGATGTTCCACAGCTCGCTGTCCCAGTCGGACATGCGGATGCCCTCGATCGAGGCCGCATGCGCCGAGACGCCGCCACGGTGCACCAGCGGGATGATCGAGTAGCCCTGCATGATCATGTCGTTCATCTCACGCGCGATGCGGCCGCGCTCCTCGAGGTCGGCGGTGCCCGCCATCTCGCGGATCAGCGCGTCATACTCCTCCATGCAGAAGCGCTCGATGTTCGACCCCTGCCACTGCGTGTCGGGGCCCGGCCATTCGTCGCAGGCCCAGTTCGCCATGTAGGCCTGCGGGTCCACACCGGCGAAGTTGTTGGTGTACATCTCGACGTCGGCATAGAACTTCTGGAACGTGTCCGGGGATGCCGGGTCGCCGCCGAAGAAGACCGACGCGTCGATGTTGCGCAGCTCGGTGTCGATCCCGATCTCTTCCCACCACTGCTTGATCAGCGCCTGGGCGTCCTGACGCACGGCATTGGTCGAGGTCTGGAACAGCACGCTGAGCGGGGTGCCTTCATATTCGCGGATGCCGTCGCCGTCGCTGTCGACGATGCCCGCCTCATCCAGAAGCGCGATCGCGCCCGGAATGTCCTGCACGAGACAGGCGTCATTGGCGGTCGAGGCATAGAGCTCGGGCGCGGGGAGAACGTTGCAGGTGGACTGGCCACCGGCCCCGTAGCCGATCTCGGTCAGAAGATCGCGGTCGATCGCCATCGACATGGCCTGACCGATGATCGGGTTGGTCAGGAAGGGATGCGGACCGGCCTCGGCGGTCGAGCGGATGTCGCCCAGCGCCGGGTCGGGGTTGGTCTGGTTGAGGTGCAGACGCTCGACCGAGGTGCCGAAGGCCACCACGACCTCGCAATTGCCCTGCGCTTCCATGCTGGCCAGGATCGTCGGGTCGATCTGCAGGTTCCACGCGTAGTCGAACTCGCCGGTCTCGCAGACCGACCGCGCCGCCGCCGTTGCGTCGCCGCCGCCCTTGAAGGTCACGGTCGCGAAATAGGGCCGGTCGGGGAAGCGGAAGTTCGGGTTGGCCGACAGTTCGATCACGTCGTTGGGCCGGAAGTCATCGACCACGAAGGGGCCGGTGCCGATCGGGCCGAAATTCGCCTCGGTGCACTCGGGCGCACGCGCGCCGAGGCAGTCGGCGAATTGTGCGGCCTGCAGGACCGGGCTCTCCGAGCCGACGAAGGCGGTGTAGGGGAAGGGCGTGGCCGATGCGAAGTTGACGCGCACGGTGCGGTCATCCACGGCCTCGACGGAGGTCACGCCGTCGAAGAAGCTGGCCTGGGCGCAGCCGCCTTCGGGGTGGGTGCAGTATTCCCAGGTGAAGATGAAGTCGGCGGGCGTCAGCGCGCTGCCGTCCGACCAGGTCACGCCCTCGGCGATGGTCCAGGTGATCGAGGTCAGGTCCTCGGACACGCCGCCGTTCTCGACCGTCGGAATCTCCGCGGCCAGCCACGGCACCATCGTGCCGGTATCGTCGAAACGCGCCAGCGATTCGAGGATCAGCGAAGCGGACTCGATTTCCTTGGTGCCGCCCGAGAGATACGGGTTCAGCGTCGAGGGCGCCTGCCAGTAGATGATGTTGAGGTGGCCGGACGAGCCGCGCTCGGCCATCGCCGCGGCGGGCGCAAGCGCCAGCGCGGTCGCGCCCAGTAGAAGTGAATACCGTTTCATGTTTCTGTCTCTCTCTCCTTGTTGGATGCTCATGCCTCAACAGGCACGGCCGCGTTGCCCGCGGTCTTGGTCGTATCTTCGGCGTAGAGGTGGCAGGCCACGAAGCGGCCCGGCTTTACCTCGCGGAATTCGGGGTCGATCCTGCGGCAGATGTCCATCACCACGGGGCAGCGCGTGCAGAAATTGCAGCCCTCGGGCGGGTTCGCGGGGCTTGGCACGTCGCCTTGCAGGATGGTGCGGTTCGCCTCGTCATGGCTGACCGGGTCGGGTTCCGGAACGGCCGACAAAAGCGCCTTGGTATAGGGGTGCAACGGGTCCTCGTAGAGACCGTCGCGGGGCGCCAGTTCCACCACCTTGCCCAGGTACATGACTGCCACACGGTCGGCGATATGGCGCACCATCGAAAGGTCGTGCGAGATGAAGAGATAGGTCAGGCCCAGCCGGTCCTGCAAGTCCTCCAGCAGGTTCACCACCTGCGCCTGGATCGACACGTCGAGCGCCGCGATGGGTTCGTCGCAGACAATGAATTTCGGGTTGAGCGCAAGCGCGCGGGCGATGCCGATGCGCTGCCGCTGGCCGCCCGAGAATTCATGCGGGTAGCGGTTGGCGAAATCGCGGTTCAGCCCCACGGCATCCATCAGCTCGTAGATGCGGTCCAGCCGCGCCTTGGCGTCCATGGCGGAATGTTCCATCAGCGGCTCGCCGATGATCCCCGCGACCGTCATCCGGGGGTTGAGCGAGGCCTGCGGGTCCTGGAACACCATCTGCATCTTGGGGCGCAGACGACGCAGCTTGTCGAAAGGGGCGTGGGCGATCTCCTCCCCATCCAGCTTGATCGACCCGCCCGTCGGTTCGTAAAGGCGCAGCACCGCGCGTCCGCAGGTGGACTTGCCACAGCCGCTTTCGCCGACAAGGCCCAGCGTCTCGCCCTCGAGGATGTCGAAGCTGACGCCGTCGACGGCCTTCACCGCGCCGGTGACGCGTCGAAGCAGGCCCGAGCGGATCGGGAAATGCATCTTGAGGTCACGCACCTCGACCAGCTTTTTCGCGCCGCGGGTGTCAAACATGGCGCGGCGCCCCCGTCTTGAAATCCCAGAAGCAGGCCGCATCGTGCGACGGGCCGACATCATAGCGCGCGGGGTTCTGCGCGGCGCAGCGGTCGAAGGCCTGCGGGCAGCGCGCCCGGAAGGGGCAGCTTTCCGGCGCTCTTGAAAGGATCGGCGGCTGGCCCTGGATCACACGCAGTTTCTCGCTGCGCTCGCCGGTGATGCGGGGCACCGTCTCGAGCAGCATTCTTGTATAAGGATGCTGGGGGTTGGCGAAAAGTTCGCGCACAGGGGCCTGTTCCACGACCTGACCGCCATACATCACCATCACCCGGTCGGCGATGCCCGCGATCACGCCGAGGTCATGGGTGATCCAGACGATGGCCATGCCGAGTTTCTGGCGCAAATCCTTGATCAGCTCGAGGATCTGCGCCTGGATCGTCACGTCGAGCGCGGTGGTGGGCTCGTCCGCGATCAGGACCTTGGGGTCGCAGGCCAGCGCGATGGCGATCATCACGCGCTGCCGCATCCCGCCCGAGAACTGGTGCGGGTAATCCGCCAGACGGCGCCGCGCATCGGGGATGCCCACCAGCTCCAGCAGCTCGACCGCGCGGTTGGCAGCTTGCGCCTTGTTCAGCCCCATGTGCTTTCTCAGCGGCTCCGTGATCTGGTAGCCCACCGTGAACACGGGGTTGAGGCTGGTCATCGGGTCCTGGAACACCATCCCGATCCGTGCCCCGCGGATCGCGCGCATCGTGTCTTCCGGGACCTTGGCGAGGTCCTGCCCCTCGAACATCACCTGTCCGCCGCGGATCTCGGCGGGCGGCATCGGCAACAGGCGGATCAGAGACATCATCGTGACCGACTTGCCGGAGCCCGACTCGCCCACGACGCCCAGCAACTCGCCGGGCTTCAGGGTGAAACTGACATCATTGACTGCGTGGACTTCACCGCCCCGCGTACGGAAAACGGTTTTCAGATCCTTGACATCAAGGACGAAGGGCGTGGCCCCGTCGGGCATCGGCGGATGCTCCTCAACCTGTTGGTGCGCCGCCTCTTGTCACTTTGCGGGCGGCTGTTGATCCCGATGACGGTATCATGAAAATCCGGTGTCACAAGCGTCAATCGGGCTGACGCTGCGCGGGCTTTCAGCAAATGCCCAGAGGTTGTGCAGGTTTCGCGCGCCCGGGCTTGACGGCTCCGCGGTGCTGGCACAGGGTCGCGCGATAATGACCGGGAGTATCCCATGCCAGACGTGTTGAGCCCGCGGGCTCTGCTCGACAAGCTCGTGTCCTTTCCGACCGTCAGCCGCGACAGCAATCTCGCGCTCGTCGACTGGGTCGAGGACTATCTCACCGGCCACGGCCTGACCTGTTACCGCGACTATGACGAGACCGGGCAGAAGGCCTCGCTCTACACCCATGCCGGGCCCGAGGTGGAGGGCGGCGTGATCCTGTCGGGTCACACCGATGTCGTCCCCGTCGACGGGCAGGCCTGGGACACCGACCCTTTCGCCGTGGTCGAGAAGGACGGCAAGCTTTTCGGTCGCGGCACCTGCGACATGAAGGGGTTCGACGCGCTCGCCATCTGGGCCACGGTCGAGGCGCAGCGCCGCGGCGTGACGCGCCCGCTTCAGCTGTGCCTCAGCCGCGACGAGGAAATCGGCTGCGTCGGCGCCCCGCCGATGATCGAGGCGATGCAGGCCCACATGCCGCGCGCGGCGCTGGCCATCATCGGCGAGCCGACGGAATGGGGCATCGTGAACGGCCACAAGGGTGGTGTCGGCTTCGACCTGCATTTCCACGGCTACGAGGTGCATTCCTCGATCGCCTACAAGGGCGTCTCCGCGATCATGGAAGGGGCCAAGCTGATCGACTGGGCCAACCGCACGAACGAGGGCAACGCCGCCGCGGCGGACCCGGCGAGCGATTATGATCCACCCTACACGACCCTTCACGTCGGCATGATCCAGGGCGGCACGGCGCATAACATCACGGCGAAGGATTGCTCCTTCGTGCTGTCCGCGCGCTGCGTGCCCTCCGAGCCGAACGCCGACTGGGCCGAGCGGATCAGCGCCGAGATCGCCCGGATCGAGGCCGGCATGAAGGCGGTCCGCCCCGAGGCCGGGATCACCGCGCTGCCGCGCTGGGATGTGCCCGGCCTGCGCGCCGAAGAGGACGGCGAGGCCGAGGCGCTGGTGCGTCGCCTGACCGGCGAGAACGGCTCGAGCGTGGTCAGCTACGGGACCGAGGCGGGCCAGTTCCAGGCCGCGGGCTATTCCGCCGTGGTCTGCGGGCCGGGCAACATCGCGCAGGCCCACCAGCCCAACGAATACATGACCGTCGCGCAATTCGAGCAAGGCATCGCGATGATGTCCAAGCTCCTCGATCATCTGCAGGAAACCTGACCCATGCCGATCAAGAACCGTCTTGCGGAACTCATGCCGGAGATCGCCGAATGGCGGCGCGAGATCCACACGAACCCCGAGATCCTCTTCGACCTGCCCAAGACCACCGCGCTGGTCGAGGCCAAGCTGCGCGAGTTCGGCGTCGACGAGATCCACACCGGGATCGGGCGCTCGGGGATCGTCGCGCTGATCCGGGGCAAGACCGACAGCCGCGGCTATTGCGTGGGCCTGCGCGCCGACATGGACGCGCTGCCGATGCAGGAACACACCGGCCTGCCCTATGCCAGCCAGACGCCGAACAAGATGCATGCCTGCGGCCATGACGGTCACACCGCCATGCTGCTGGGGGCGGCCAAGTACCTTGCCGAGACCCGCAATTTCGACGGCACGGTCGCGCTGATCTTCCAACCGGCGGAAGAGGGCGGCGGCGGGGGCGACCTGATGGTCAAGGACGGAATGATGGAACGCTTCGGCATCTGCGAGGTCTACGGGATGCACAACGAGCCGGGCCTGCCGGTGGGCGAGTTCGGCGTCTCGCCCGGCCCCATCATGGCGGCGGCGGATGAATTCGAGGTCTCCATCGTCGGCAAGGGCGGCCATGCTGCGCGGCCCCACATGTGCGTCGACCCCACGCCCGCCGCCTGCAATGTCGTGATGGCGCTGCAGACCGTGGCGGCCCGCAACGTCGACCCGATCAAGGAGATCGTGGTCTCGGTCTGCACCGTGAAAACCTCGTCCGAGGCGTTCAATGTCATCCCGTCCGAGGTGCTGATCCGCGGCACCGTCCGCACGCTGGACGAGCATGTCCGCGACCTCGCGGAAACCCGTGTCTGCCAGTTGATCCGCTCCACCGCCGAGGCCTACGGCTGCGAGGCGCACCTGCGCTACGAGCGCGGTTATCCGGTCGTCGTGAACCATGACGAGAACGCCGAGATCGCCGCCGAGATCGCCCGCGCCGTCGCGGGCGAGGATCGCGTCCGCTGGGGCCGCCCGCCCCGCATGGGGGGCGAGGATTTCGCCTATATGCTGAACGCGCGCCCCGGGGCCTTCATCAATGTCGGCAACGGTGATACCGCGGGCGTGCACCACCCCGAATACGACTTCAACGACGAGGCCATCCCCTACGGATGCAGCTTCTTCGCGGAACTCGTGGAACGACGCATGCCCGCCGCCTGAGGGGCGCGGGGGTTTTCTGAGGGAGACGACCATGCCGATCCGGAACCGCTTCGCCGAGATGCTGCCCGAGGTCACGGCATGGCGCCGCCACCTGCACGAAACCCCGGAGCTTCTTTACGAGGTGCACCAGACCGCCGCCTTCGTTGCGGAAAAGCTGCGCGACTTCGGTGTGGACGAGGTGACGGAAGGGGTCGGTCAGACCGGCGTCGTCGGCATCATCCGGGGCCGCGGGCCGGGGCGTGCCATCGGCTTGCGCGCCGACATGGACGCGCTGCCGATCCATGAGGAAACCGGGCTCGACTACGCCTCCAGGGTGCCCGGCAAGATGCATGCCTGCGGGCATGACGGGCATACCTCGATGCTGCTGGGGGCCGCGAAATACCTCGCCGAGACGCGCAATTTCGACGGCACGGTCGTGCTGATCTTCCAGCCCGCCGAAGAGGGCGGGGCAGGGGCCAAGGCGATGATCGACGACGGGCTCTTCACCCGCTGGCAGGTGGACGAGGTCTACGGCATCCATAACGCGCCCGGCATTCCCGTGGGCACAATCGTCACGCGGCCCGGACCGCTTCAGGCCAGTTCGGACGAGTTCGAGATCGTCGTGCAGGGCAAGGGCGGCCATGCCGCCGAGCCGCACAAGGCGGTGGATACCACGCTCGTGGCCGCCCATATCGTGATCGCGCTCCATTCCATCGTGTCGCGCAACGTCGATGCGCTGCGCCGCGTGGTGCTGACCGTGGGCACGTTCAAGACCGACTCGAACGCCTCGAACATCATCCCCGATGTGGCCCGGATGGAGGGCACCGTGCGCACCCTCGACCCCGAATACCGCGCGATCATGGAGACCCGCATCCGCGAGGTCGCCACCCACACGGCGGCAGCCTATGGTGCGGAGGCGGAAGTGATCTGGCATCCCGGCTACCCGGTGACGATCAACGACAGCGAGGGTGCGGCCCATGCCGTCGAGGCCGCCCGCGCCGTGGCCAATGCAGTCGCCGACGATGTCGACCCGATCATGCCGTCGGAGGATTTCAGCTACATGCTGGAGGAACGCCCCGGCGCCTATATCTTCCTCGGCAACGGGGACAGCGCCATGTGCCACCACCCGAAATACGTCTTCGACGACGAGGCGATGCCCTACGGCATGAGCTTCTTCGCCGAGATCGTCGAACGCCGCCTGAAGGCGGACTGACCGACAAGGAGAGAGACCAATGCCCGTCAAGAACCGTTTCGCCGAGTTGCTGCCCGAGATCACCGAGTGGCGCCGCGACATCCACGAACACCCCGAGATCCTGTTCGACACCCACCGCACCAGCGCGCTCGTGGCCGAGAAGCTGCGCGAATTCGGCTGTGACGAGATCGTCACCGGCATCGGGCGCACCGGCGTCGTGGGCATCATCAAGGGGAAGTCGGACACCTCGGGCCGCACCATCGGCCTGCGCGCCGACATGGACGCGCTGCCGATCCACGAGGAAACGGGGGTCGACTACGCCTCCAAGACCCCCGGAGCGATGCATGCCTGCGGCCATGACGGGCACACCGCCATGCTGCTGGGGGCCGCGAAATATCTCGCCGAGACGCGCAATTTCGACGGCACCGTCGCGGTGATCTTCCAGCCCGCCGAAGAGGGCGGCGGCGGCGGCAAGGAGATGGTCGACGACGGCATGATGGAGCGCTGGAACATCGAAGAGGTCTACGGCATGCACAACTGGCCCGGCGTGCCCACGGGCAGCTTCGCCATCCGTTCGGGCCCGTTCTTCGCCGCGACCGATATCTTCGAGATCAAGATCAACGGCCGGGGAGGCCATGCCGCCAAGCCGCAAGAGACGGTGGACCCGACCGTGCTGGCCAGTCACATGGTCCTTGCGCTGCAAACCATCGCCAGCCGCAACGCCGACCCGGTCAAGTCCATCGTCGTCTCGGTCACCAGCTTAGAAACCTCGTCCAAGGCGTTCAACGTCATCCCCGACACCGTGACGCTCAAGGGCACCGTCCGCACCCTCGACCCCGAGATCCGCGACCTCGCCGAGGCTCGCATGACCGCCATCGTCGAGGGCACGGCCACGATGTTCGGCGGCACCGCCAGGCTCGATTACACGCGGAATTACCCTGTCATGGTGAATTCCGACGAACAGACCGAATTCGCGGCCGAAGTGGCCCGCGCCGTATCAGGCGACTGCGCCGAGGCGCCGCTGGTGATGGGTGGCGAGGATTTCGCCTTCATGTCGAACGCCCGGCCCGGCGCCTACATCCTCGTCGGCAACGGCGATACGGCGAATGTCCATCACCCGAAATACAACTTCAACGACGAGGCGATCCCGGCGGGCTGCAGCTGGTGGGCCGAGATCGTGGAGCGGCGTTTGCCCGCCGACTGAGACACCGCGTGCCTGGTCCCCAACGACCGGGCACGTCGCGGCGCCAGGTCGCGCAGCCGACGCAGACGGAAGGCGGAAACGGTTTCGATCCGGCAAAGGAACACGTATACTTGGTCAACCGTCTTCAGCACCGGACCTGCCCATGACCCGCCTGATCGCCCTTGCCACAGCCCTGTTTCTGGCGACCTCGGCCATCGCCCAGGACAGCCGCAGCCTGACCGGCAGCGCCACCTATCTCGACCGGATGGCCCTTCCGCCTGACGCCACGCTGATGCTTGAGGTGACCGCGCCGGATGGTGCCCTCGTGACCGAGGCCCGCATCCCGACCGAAGGGCGGCAGGTGCCCATCCCCTTCGCGCTGGACCTGCCCGAGGGGGCTGAGGGCATGCTGCGCGCAGGCCTGGCGACGGGCGGGCAGATCCTCTGGCTGGGCGAGCCGGTTGCGGTCACGGGCGATGCGCAAGACCTTGGGGAAGTGGTCCTGTCGCGGTTTCAGCCCATGGGGTTCACCTCGGCCTTTCGTTGTGGCGACGAGGTGATCCGCGTGGGTTTCGCAGGTGACAGCGTCGTGATGGACACGGGAACCGAGCGCGTTCTCCTGCAACCCGTCCCCGCCGCCTCGGGTGCGCGCTACGAGGCCGAGGGCGACCCAGCCACATCGTTCTGGAACCAGGGCGACAGCGCGCTGGTGTCGCTCGCCGGGACGGAGCTTCCCGAATGCCGGATGACGTTTCCAATGGATGAGACCCCCTACCGCGCCCGCGGCAACGAGCCCTTCTGGTCGGTCACGGTCGATGACGGAGAGATGCTGCTGATCCGGCTGGGCATGGACGACCTTACCCTTCCGGTCACGGACAGCATGCTGACCGACGCGGGCGTGATCGTCGTGATCGCTGCCGATCCGGACCGCGCCCTGCGCGCCGTGCTCGAGCGTCTGCCGGACCTCTGCCACGACACCATGACGGGAATGCCCTATCCCGAAACCGCGCGCCTCTCGATGGGTGACACCACGATCCACGGCTGCGGCGGCGACCCGTGGGACCTGCTGACGGGGCGCACCTGGGTGGTCGAGGACATCGGCGGCAGTGGTGTCATCGACAGCGCCCGCGCCACGCTGGGATTCGACGCCTCGGGGCGCGTTTTCGGCAATGGCTCGTGCAACCGCTACAATGGCGCCGCGACCCTGACGGGCGAGAGCCTGAGCTTCGGCCCGATCGCCAGCACGATGATGGCCTGCCCCGAGGCGATCATGGGCCAGGAGCGCCGCCTCTTCGACACGCTGGAACAGGTCATCGGCTTCGACATCGACGAGACCGGTGCGCTGATCCTGCTGGGCCCCGCCGGCCCGCTGCTTGCCGCCCGCGCAGCCACTGACGGCAGCGCGCCCTGATCGTCAGGCGGCAGGGCCTGGGCGCCCCTGTCGCGCCAGCCGGTCCAGCCCGAGGCATCCCGCCAGCCCCGCCAGCAGCAGCGCGGGTGTCGTGACCGGGTGCCAGAGAAGTTCGGCGAAGGGCGCCCACCAGGTCCAGGTCGTGCCGAAATGCCCGCGGTAGCCCGAGGCGATGCCGATCAGCGACCAGAGGTATTGCAGGGCGAAAAAGCCGCCCGCGATCGTCCAGCGTGCGGCGCCTGTCGTCCACACCGCGCCGATCACCGCGAAGACGGCGCCCGCGCCGATGGCCTTGGCCACCAGCCCCGTCACCACGGTGCCCATGGTCAGGCAGGGCGGCCCGGCGCAAGCCGCGCCCGCGGGCGCGATCAGGTCATGGGGCTGTGTCCCGAAGGCCAGCACTTCGTGGATGAGCAGAACCGCGAACAGGCTCAGCCCGCCGGCCAATGCCAATGTCACCGCGGGCCGCAGCCGTCCTGCGGCCGCCTCAGCCACCGGTGTGGCTCATGTGACGGCTGACCTGACCGGCGACGGTCTGGCGGGAATAGTCGAAATCATGCCCCTTGGGCTTGCGGGCGATAGCGGCGCGGATCGCCTCTTCCAGCAGCGCGTCATCGACCGAGGCGCGCAGCGGCGCGCGCAGATCGGCCATGTCCTCCTGGCCGAGACACATGTAAAGCTCTCCGGTGCAGGTCAGCCGCACCCGGTTGCAGCTTTCGCAGAAGTTGTGCGTCAGCGGCGTGATGAAGCCGATCTTCTGCCCCGTCTCCTGCAGTTGCACGTAGCGCGCAGGCCCGCCCGTGCGTTCCGCTAGGTCGACCAGCGTGAACCGCTCGGCCAGCCGCGCGCGCAGGTCCTTCAGGCTCCAGTACTGGTCAAGCCGGTCCTCATTGCCAAGATCCCCCATCGGCATGACCTCGATGAAGGTCAGGTCCATGCCGCGCCCGGCGCACCAGGCCTGCAGGTCGAAAAGCTCGTCCTCGTTGAACCCCTTGAGGGCCACCGCGTTGATCTTGACGCGCAAGCCCGCGGCCTGCGCCGCGTCGATCCCTTCCAGCACCTGGGCCAAGCGGCCCCAGCGCGTGATCTCGGCGAATTTCCTGTCGTCGAGCGTGTCGAGCGAGACATTCACCCGCCGTACGCCCGCCTCGAACAGATCGCCGGCGAAGCGCTTCAACTGCGACCCGTTCGTCGTCAGCGTCAGCTCTTTCAGCGTCCCGGCCTCCAGATGCCGGGTCATGCGCCGGAAGAAGGTCATGATGTCCCGCCGCACCAGCGGCTCGCCGCCGGTGATGCGCAGCTTTTCCACGCCGAGGCGCACGAAGGTGGAACACATCCGGTCCAGTTCCTCCAGCGTCAGAAGGTCCTTCTTCGGCAGGAAGGTCATGTTCTCGGCCATGCAGTAGACGCAGCGGAAATCGCAGCGGTCGGTGACCGAGACGCGCAGATAGCTGATCGCGCGCTGGAACGGGTCGATGAGATGGGCGGTCTTGTCCATGCGCCGCACCGTAAGCGCGACATCGCGCGGCGGCAAGCATGCGTGTGCCCCCCGGTTGACCCGGTTGAAGCGGTCGCCGAATACGCTTAGGGTCGGGACATGACCCGTGTGATCCTTTTCCTCAGCCTCATGTCGCTGGCCGCCTGTGCGGGCGGCGGCGGGATGTTCGGTGGCGGCCGCGACGAGCCCGAAATGCAGATCGAGACACCCCCGGCCGGCGGCACGACCGATGCATCCGAGGGCCTCGATGCGACAGGGGACGACACGACGGAGGCCGCCTCTGCGCCGCCGGGCGAGGGCCGGTTCCTGGGCTTTTCGGTGACCAGCCTCGGCGATGCGACGCAATCGGGCCTCTGGCTCGAGACGCCTCTGGTCACGGCCGAGGAACCGGGGCGCGTCGTGGCCGAGAACGGCCGCACCCTCGTGGTGACGCTGCGCCCTTCGGGCGGCGCACAGGGTTCGGGCTCGCGCCTGTCGCTCGCGGGCTTTCAGGCGCTCGGCCTCGATCTGACCTCGCTGCCGACGCTGACCGTCATCTCCGATGCCTGACACGCCCGATCGGCGCCTGTTCCGACAGCGCGCCGGATGGGAGGATTTGCACGCGGCCTTCCGCTGGGATGTACCGCGCAGGCTCAACATCGCGCGCGCCTGTTGCGACGACTGGGCGGTGGTGGCGCCCGACCGCGTCGCGGTCATCCACCGCCATGCCGATGACACCCGCGAAACATGGACCTACGGGCAGCTCAGGCGCGCCTCCGACGCGCTCGCCGCGGCCCTGGCCGCCCGCGGCATCGGGCGCGGGGACCGCATCGCCGTCTTGCTGCCGCAGCATCCCGCCGTGCTGGTCACCCATTTCGCCGCGATGAAGCTCGGCGCCGTTTCATTGCCGCTTTTCACCCTCTTCGGAGAGGACGCGCTGCGCTACCGCCTCTTCGACAGCGGCGCGGCGGCCATCGTCACGGATGCCGCCACGCTGCCGCGCGTCATCGCGCTTGCCCCCGATCTGCCCGCGCTCGGCACCCTTGTCACCACGGGGCCGGCCCGCGCGCCCGTCCTCTCCTTCGACGAGCTCGTCACTGGCCCAGCCCCCGCCCGAACGGTCGACACCGCTGCCGAGGACCCGGCGGTGATGATCTACACCTCCGGCACCACCGGCGATCCCAAGGGCGTGCTGCACGCGCACCGGTTTCTCTTCGGGCACCTGCCCTGCATGGAACTGTCCCAAGGCTTCTTTCCGCAGGCGGGCGATGTCGGCTGGACGCCCGCGGACTGGGCCTGGATCGGCGGGCTGATGGACATGGCGATCCCCTGTCTCTACTACGGCGTGCCGCTGGTCTCCCACCGTTTCGCCAAGTTCGACCCCGAGGCCGCGCTGCGCCTCATGGCGGAGGAGCGGGTGACCAACGCCTTCATCCCGCCCACTGCCCTGCGCCTGATGCGGCAGGTGAGACCGCCGGCGGGCCTTGCCCTGCGCGCGATCGGCTCTGGCGGAGAGGCGCTGGGGGCCGATCTGCTCGACTGGGGGCGCGCGGGGTTGGGGGCCGAGATCAACGAGTTCTATGGCCAGACCGAGGCCAATCTTGTCGTCGCGGCCTGCTCGGGCCTGATGACGCGCGTGCCGGGGGCCATGGGCCTGCCCGTTCCCGGCCACGAGGTCACGCTCCGCGATGCGCGCGGCGAGGTCGGCACGGGTTACGTCGGCGAAGTCTGCGTCCGTGCGCCCGATCCCGTGATGTTCCTGCGCTACTGGAACAAACCCGATGCCACGGCGCGGAAGGTCACGGAAGGCTGGCTGCGAACCGGCGATCTGGCGACCCGCGACGCATCCGGCCAGATCACCTTCCATGCCCGTGACGACGATGTCATCACCTCCGCCGGTTACCGTATCGGCCCGGTGGAGATCGAGCAGGCACTGGCAAGCCACCCTGACGTGATCATGGCCGCTGTCGTCGGCGAGCCTGACCCTGTCCGGACCGAGATTGTCGTGGCCCATGTCGTCCTTCGCGACGGCGCCGACTGGTCGGGGATGGAATCGGCCTTGCAGACGCTCGTGCGCGACAAGGTCTCGGCCCATTGCGTGCCGCGCCGGGTGGTCCGCGCCGAACACCTGCCGATGACGGCGACCGGCAAGATCATGCGCCGCGCCCTTCGGACCGCGCGTTGAGCAGACCCTTGCAAGGGTCTGTCCAGCCTTTTGCAAAAGGCTGAGTGAGGGTCTTGCAAGACCCTCGGCAAAACTCTTGCAAGAGTTTTGCGCCGCCTCACTTCTCCATCGAGCGCCGGATCGAATGCACGGTCAGCCAGACGGCGACCACCACCGGCACCACCGCCAGCGCGGTCAGCAACGTCTTCGTCACGCCGATCGGTTCGGCCAGCGGGCCGATAAGGTAGACGACAAGGTTCACCGCGTAATAACTGATCGCCACGACCGAGAGCCCCTCGACCGTCTTTTGCAGCCGCAGTTGCAATTCGGCACGCTGGTTCATGCCCTCGAGCAGTTCCTGGTTCTGCGCCGAGCGGTCCACGTCCACCCGCGTGCGCAGCAGGTCGCCCGCCCGGATCGCGCGTTCCGTCATCGACAGCAGCCGACGTTCGGTCGCCTTGATCGTCCGCATGGCGGGGTCGTAGCGCCGCATCATGAACTCGCCGAAGGTCTGGCGCCCCATGAACCGCTCTTCGCGCAGCACCGCGATGCGTTGCGTCACCAGCGCCTCGTAGGCCCCGGTCGCCCCGAAGCGAAAGGCACTTTCGGCCTGCAGCTTTTCCAGTTCGGCCGCGATGGCCAGCAGGTGGCCCAGCGTCTCGTCGGGCTTCGAAAGGTCGCCGGTCATGTCGGCCACCAGCCGCACCAGCCCCTCGTCCATCTCGCCCATCCGGGTCGAGATCTCGCGCGAGGTCGGCAGGCCCAGCAGCGACATCGCCTTGTAGGTCTCGATCTCGCAGATGCGTTGCACGATCCGCCCGATCCGGCGGCTGCCCGTGTCGGACTTGCAGAACACCGCGAACCGCATGTGCCCGTGACTGTCGATGCGGAAATCGCCCGCGACCACGGCGGTCCGGTCCAGCACATGGCTCACTGCCAGGCTTTCGGGCACAAGCCACTCGCCGATCTTTTCGGCGATCACCTCGTCCTCGTCGGGGGCGACCTCGATCCGCAGGTGCGCCGAGGTGATGCGCACGCCCGGGGCCTGCGCCAGCCAATCTTCGGGGAAGACCTCCCATGCCGTGGGATCGAAGGGCCGTTCACCGTTCGATGGCAGGAAGGCCGTGTAGGTCACGAATTCGGTGTGCTGTTCCCATTTCAGCCGGAACTTGCCCAGATCGCCGAAATAATGCGTGGCGTCGGGCGCGGGGTGATCCGCCCCGAACCGGTCGAGCAGCGCCAGGAGATGCGCGCGGTCGAGGCCGCGGTCGCGCTTGGCCGCGTCCTTGGGCTGTTTCACCGCAAGGAACACCGCCTGCGCGGGCGCGGCGAGATTGGGAAAGGGGCGCGCGTGCAGCTCGTTGGCGAGCCGGTAGCGCAGCGGATGATCTTCGAGCGGCATCGTGGCGGCTCCGTCAGGGTCTCTCATCGGCACATACGCCTTGTTCGCCCAGTGTAAACCGGAAAAATACAATAAAATTCGTGGCTTGCCGGGATGCAACGGCATACGGGTGCCCCCAAGTGCCCGACAAGTCAGGAAAATTCGCGCCGCGGTGCAGCATTCCCGGCGGCGTCATGTCACCTGTCCCCCCGCGATCTGGATCGACTGCCCGTTCACGCTGCGCGCAGCATCCGAGCAGAGCCACATCACCGCGCCCGTCACTTCATCGGTCTGCAAAAGCGTCTTGTGGCGATTCCCCCGCGCGAGATAGGCGCGCGCCTCCTCCTCGGTGATGCCTTGGCGCGCGGCGATCTCGGCGGCGTTGCGCGCGACGATGGGGGTTTCGACATAGCCCGGGCAGACCGCGTTGAAGGTCACGCGCCCGCCCATGTATTCCTCGCTGAGGCCATGGACCAACCCGATCACGCCGTGTTTCGAGGCGGTGTAGGCGATGGCGTTCTTCAGCCCCATCAGCCCCGCGATCGAGGAGATGGCGATCATTCTCCCCCAGGGTTCATTGCGCGGCTGCGCCGCGCTGGCCCACTCCTCGCGCTCCAGCGTCGCCAGCGCCGCCTGGAAGGTCAGGAAGACCCCGTCGAGGTTCGTCGCCATGATCTGCCGCCAATGGGCCAGCGTCTCGTCACGAAAGGCCGCGGCCTCGGCGATCCCGGCATTGGCGACGCAGATCGCCACGGGTCCGCGCGCCTTGGCCGCCGCGGCGATGCCGCCCCGGACCGAGGCCTCTTCGCCAACGTCCATCCGCAGCGGGTGCAGGCGTGGCGTGTCCGCCGCCACCGCCTCCAGCCGGCCCAGATCACGGCCCGTGATCGTCACCTCGGCCCCGGCCGCGGCCAGCGCCCGCGCGATATCCAGCCCGATCCCCGTGCCGCCGCCCGTCACCAGCGCGTGGCGTCCTGCGTGTTCCATGATCCGACCCTCTCCTTTTGCCGTTCTACCCGATCAGGCCCGCATCGACAGGGGGGCCGCATGACGCAGCGGCAGGGGTGCAACGATCACAAACAGTATGCCATTGCATGCGCAATAAAATGTCGCGCAGACCCCAGTTGTGGACCGGGCAAGGTGTTGCTATGGGGCATCGGACGACGCCATGTCAAAGAGGGGATGACTGTGAAAATAGGGGCTCCGAAGGAGATCGAGCCGGGCGAAGCACGGGTGGCGATGACCCCCGACAGCGCGCTCCAGCTTCAGAAACTCGGTTATGACTGCGTGATCGAGGCCGGCGCGGGCGAGGCCGCGGGCTTTTCCGATGCCGCCTACGAGGCGGCGGGCGTCGAGGTGGTCAAGACCGCCGCCGCGCTCTGGAAGGCCGCGGATATCGTCACCAAGGTCCGCCCGCCGACCACGGCCGAGGCCAAGAAGTTCCGCGAGGGGCAGCTGCTGATCTCGTTCTTCTGGCCCGGCCAGAACGAAAAGATGATGGAAACCGCGAAATCCGCGGGAACCAACGTCATCGCGATGGACATGGTCCCGCGCATTTCCCGCGCGCAGAAGATGGACGCGCTGTCGTCCATGGCGAATATCGCAGGCTACCGCGCGGTGATCGAGGCGGGCAACAATTTCGGCCGCTTCTTCACCGGCCAGGTGACGGCGGCGGGCAAGGTTCCGCCGGCCAAGGTGCTGGTGGTTGGTGCGGGTGTTGCGGGTCTGGCGGCCATCGGCACCGCGACCAGCCTTGGCGCCATCACCTATGCCTTCGACGTGCGGCCCGAAGTGGCCGAACAGATCGAATCGATGGGTGCCGAGTTCGTCTTCCTCGAGTTCTCCGCTGACGAACTGCCCGACGGCGCGGCCACGGGCGGCTATGCCCCGCCGCAAAGCCCGGAGTTCCAGGCCAAGCAGCTGGCCAAGTTCCGCGAGATCGCGCCGGAGATGGACATCGTCATCACCACCGCGCTGATCCCGGGTCGTCCCGCGCCGGTGCTCTGGACCAAGGACATGGTCGAGGCGATGAAGCCCGGCTCGGTCATCATCGACCTCGCCGCGGAGCGTGGCGGCAACTGCGAGCTGACCAAGGCGGACGAGCGGATCGTCACCGACAACGGTGTCGTCATCATCGGCTACACCGATTTCCCCTCGCGCATGGCGGCGCAATCCTCGACGCTTTATTCCACCAATATCCGCCACATGATGACCGACCTGACCCCCGAAAAGGACGGGCAGGTCGTGCACAACATGGAGGATGACGTGATCCGCGGCGCGACCGCGGTGTTCGGGGGCGAGATCACCTATCCGCCGCCGCCGCCCAAGGTGCAGGCCATCGCCGCGCAGAAGCGCGAGAAACCCAAGGAACTGACGCCCGAGGAAAAGCGCGCGGCCGAGATCGCGGCCTTCAAGGCGCAGACCAAGAACCAGGTTACGCTGCTGGCCGTGGGCGGTGCGCTCGTGCTGGGTGTGGGGCTTATCGCGCCCGCGAGTTTCATGCAGCATTTCATCGTTTTCGTGCTGTCGGTCTTCATCGGCTTCCAGGTGATCTGGAACGTGGCGCATTCGCTGCATACCCCGCTGATGGCGGTCACCAACGCGATCTCGTCGATCATCATCCTCGGCGCGCTGATGCAGATCGGCTCGAGCTCGCTGCTGATCACGATCCTGGCGGCTCTCGGCATCTTCATGGCCGCGGTGAACATCTTCGGCGGCTTCCTCGTGACACGGCGCATGCTCGCCATGTTCCAGAAATCTTGAGCGGGCAGGGGTAGAGACAATGGATTTCGGATTCACCATTGCGGCCTACGCGGTCGCGGGCGTGCTCTTCATCCTCTCGCTGGGTGGCCTTTCGGGGCAGGAAAGTGCGAAACGCGCCGTCTGGTACGGCATCGCCGGCATGGCCATCGCGGTCGCGGCCACGTTGATCGGGCCGGGGTCGGGGTTGTGGCTCCTGTCGCTGATCCTGATCGCGGCGGGGGCTGCGGTGGGCTACCAGCTCGCCACCAAGGTGCAGATGACCCAGATGCCCGAGCTTGTGGCGATCATGCACAGTCTCGTGGGCCTTGCCGCCGTCTTCGTCGGCTTCAACGCCCATATCGAGATCGGCCGCGTGGCCGAGATCTTCGCCACGGCCGCGCTGCCCTTCCCGCAGCCCGAAGGGCCGCTGACGACCGAGGCCTATACGCTGCTCGGCACACTCTCCAACTTCGCGGAGCTGATCGGCAAGAAGACCGCCGTCGAGATCGGCATCCTGCGCGTCGAGCTGGTGCTGGGCGTCTGGATCGGGGCCGTGACCTTCACCGGCTCGGTGGTGGCCTATGGCAAGCTTTCGGGCAATGCGTCGCTCCTGCCGGTCAAGATCGACACGGCGGCCAAGCAGCTGCCCGGCGGGCACATGCTGAACGCGGCAGCCGCCGCTGGCTCGGTCATCCTGCTGGCGATGTATCTCGGCGGGGCGGGCACATGGTCGCTCCTGCTTCTGACGCTGCTGGGTCTGTTCATCGGCTATCACCTGATCATGGGGATCGGCGGCGCGGACATGCCCGTCGTCGTCTCGATGCTCAACAGCTACTCTGGCTGGGCGGCGGCGGCCATCGGCTTCTCGCTCGGCAATGACCTGCTGATCGTGGTCGGTGCGCTGGTGGGTTCGTCCGGTGCGATCCTCAGCTACATCATGTGCAAGGCGATGAACCGCAGCTTCGTCAGCGTGATCCTCGGCGGCTTCGGCGGCGCCACGGGCGAGCAGCAGGCGATCGAGGGCGAACAGGTCGCCATCGACGCCGACGGTGTCGCCACGGCATTGAACGAGGCCGACAGCGTGGTCATCGTTCCGGGCTACGGCATGGCCGTGGCGCAGGCGCAGCAGGGTGTCGCGGAACTGACCCGCAAGCTGCGCGCCGCGGGCAAGGAGGTGCGCTTTGCCATCCACCCCGTTGCAGGCCGCCTTCCGGGTCACATGAACGTGCTTCTGGCCGAGGCCAAGGTGCCCTACGACATCGTGCTCGAGATGGACGAGATCAACGAGGATTTCCCCTCGACCGACGTGGTGATCGTCATCGGCTCGAACGACATCGTGAACCCGGCAGCCCAGGACGATCCCAACAGCCCCATCGCCGGCATGCCGGTGCTCGAGGTGTGGAAGGCCAAGCAGGTCTTCGTCTCCAAGCGGGGGCAGGGCACGGGCTATTCCGGCATCGAGAACCCGCTGTTCTTCAAGGAGAACACGCGCATGTTCTACGGCGATGCCAAGGCCAGCATCGACACGCTGCTGCCCAAGATCGGCTGACGTCGCACAGCCGTGCAATTGAAACGGAAAGGGCCCCGCAGCGGGGCCCTTTTTCATGGTCGGAAAGGGTGGATCAGGCCTGTCGCCCGGCCTGCGCGGCGAGCGTTTCGAACACCTTGCGCACCTCTGCCGGGCTGACCCGGTCCAGCAAGTCGTCGGCGATCTCTTCCGTGGTCCAGGCCAGCGATTGCGCCGGATCATGCATCATCGCCCAGTCCGCGAACAACCGCTCCTCCACCGGATCGGAGACATGCAGCCGCACCTCGACATGCCGGTCGTCGCGCCGGATGCGCCCGTAGGCGGCCTTGACCGCAGGGGCGGGCCCCTCCAGCATCTGCAGGTAGATATCTCGGCGGCAGATCAGCGCCCCGGTGATCCCGTCGCGGGTATTGGCCTGCCGCGCATCCAGCAAGATACCGGCAAGCATGGCCTCGTCGAAGCCGAAGGGACGGGAGGAATAGATGATCTGGAAAAGGTCGGGGATGGCGCAGCTCCTGTGTGCGTCCGGCTGTCCCCGCGCCGGGCGTCGGCGCGGTGGAGGGCCGGGGCATGATGCAGCTTACGCCAAACCGCGCCCACTGTCGCCCGAATAGCGCCGCGACCAAGCGCGGCGTTGCGCTCACTTGGTCAGGATCAACTTGCCCGCCCGCGTGATGCGCAGGGTGTAGGTCTTGTCGTCCAGTACAAGGAGCGCCGTGCCCGCCCCGTCCGTCAGCCGCCGCGCGTCAAAGACCGGCAGGCTGTGGTGCGGGGGCGCCGTGCGGCTCTGGTCGTGGCTGTCGATCCGTTCCGATTGAAAGCTCATGTCGCCGTGTCTCCCGATGATGATGATCCTGTCTGCGCTGTGCCTCACAAATCCTGATCGAAAGACTCGGATTCGTCAATCCCGAGTTTTTTGATCGGAAATCTGCCCGCGCGCTGCGGGTCGTGCGCCCAGCAGGGCCAACGGCCCGGCGACCGTGTCACGGACCTCGCCGGGCCGTGGCGCGTCGCGCAGGGTGGTGAACCAATGCTCCGGCGGGTTGCGGCCCGCGCGCGCGTTCTCCCATTGCAGACCGCGCAGCACGGCCTCGGCCGCATCGGGCAGCCGTTCTGGGATGTCATGGCCGTTCAGCACCGCCCAGACCCCGGTCCAGAGCCGCCCCACCGACCAGGGGTTGTAGCCGCCGCCCCCCAGCACCAGCAGGCGCGGGCATCCCAGTGCCATCAGCCCGCGCAACACCTCCCAATGTGCGTTGTTCGACAGCGTCAACCGGCTCAGCGGGTCCTCGGTCACCGCGTCCGCCCCGCATTGCAGCACGATCGCGTCAGGCGCGAAGCCCGCCACGGCGGGCAGGATCAGGCGCTCGCGCACCGCCTCCATCTCGCTGTCGTTGAAGCCGCGCGGCACGGGCAGGTTCAGGCAATTGCCGCCGCCATCCTCCTCCAGCGCGCCGGTGAAGGGCCAGCGCCGTTCCTCGTGGACCGAGATCAGCAGCGTCTCGGGGTCACCGGCAAAGGCATGCTCCACCCCGTCGGCGTGATGCGCGTCGATATCGACATAGGCGATCCGCCGCGCGCCCGCCCGACGCAGCGACAGCATCGCCAGCACCGGGTCGTTGAGGTAGCAGAACCCGCCCGCCCGGTCGGGAAAGCCGTGATGCGTGCCGCCCCCGGGGTGATGGATGACACCGCCATGCGCCAGCAACTCGCCCGCCAGCAGCGAGGCCCCCGCCGCCGTGGCGGGCCTGCGGAACATCTCGGGGTAGACGGGGTTGGCGACCGTTCCAAGGGCGTGGCGGGCGCGGGTCTGCTCGCTCACCTCCTGCATGGCCTCGGCGCGGCTCAGCGCCGCGACATAGTCGGGCGTGTGCCATATCGTCAGCGCATGGGGTTTGGCGCGCGGGCTGGTGCGGTATTGATCCGGCCCCAGCCAGCCCATCGCGCGTGCCAGGTCCATCACGGTCGAGACCCGCGGCACGCGCAGGGGATGCCACGCGCCGTAACTCGACCCGCGGTAGATCTCGGAGCCGAGGAACAGGGGCCGTGTCACGCCCCCAGCAGCGCCTCGATCTCGCGCAGGATGCGGCGGCTCGTCGGCCGCGTGTTCGACCCGAAGCTCTGCACCATGCGCCCCTGCCCGTCGAGCAGCACCTTGTTGAAGTTCCACCCCGGCTCGAACCCGTAGGTGTCGCGCAGCCAGCGGTAGAAGGGATGCGCGCCCGACCCGCGCACCGGGGTGATGGTGGTCATCGGCAGGGTCAGGCCGAAGTTGACCTCGCAGAACTCGGCCACGTCCTCGTCGCGGGCCAGCTCCTGCCGGAAATCGTCCGAGGGCACGGCCAGCACGATCAGGCCGCGCGGCCCGTATCGCTCGTGCAGGGCCTGCAACTCGTCGTACTGGGGCGTGTAGCCGCAGAGCGAGGCGGTGTTCACCACCAGCACGGGCCGCCCGCGCCACGCGGCCATGTCGTACTGACCGCCGTCGATCGAGTCGAACCGGAATGACCCTTGGGCCGCCGCCGGACGGGGCATGGCGGGCAGAAGGGGCAGGGCGGCCAGCCCCGCGATCAGGCTGCGGCGTTGCATGGGTCGTTTCCTCCGGTCGCTGTCGGGCGAGAAGGTATGTCCGGGGGGCTGCGCGTCAAGCGGGCTTGGCAGGCGGGGGCGGGGCATGCGATACCCCCGTGTCATGGCACGCAAACCGACCATCCAGGCGCCCCTGCGCATCGCCGCCGCCGCGAAACGCGAGACACGGACGCAATTCGCGGCCCTGCCTTACCGGGTGAGGAAGAAGGGCGATGTCGAGATCCTGTTGATCTCCTCGCTCGACACCGGGCGCTGGATCATCCCCAAGGGATGGCCGATGGACGGGATGCGCCCCGCCGAGGCCGCCGCCGAGGAAGCCTGGGAAGAGGCCGGCATCCGCGGTCGGGTCTTCGACGAGGTGTTGGGCCTCTATTCCTATTCCAAGTGGCTCGACGAGGAATTGTCGCTGCCCTGCATCGTCGTCGTCTTCGGCCTCGAGGTTTCGCATCTCGACGACACCTTTCCCGAGGCGGGCGCCCGCAAGCGCAAGTGGCTCAGTCCGAAAAAGGCCTCTCAGCGCGTGGACGAACCCGAGTTGAAACAGATCATCGCGACATTCGACCCCGCGCGGCTGCGCTGACGGGGCGGCTTGATCGCGCTGCAAACCCGCATATCTTCTGGCGACCATGATCCGCTACGCGCTCAAATGTGCCAATGGCCACAGCTTCGAAAGCTGGTTCCAGTCGGCCGACGCCTACGAGGCGCTGGCCACGCGTGGCATGGTGTCCTGCGCGATCTGCGGTGGAACCGAGGTGGCCAAGGCGCTGATGGCCCCGCGCGTCGCGGCCGCCGACGAGGCGCCGCCATCACCCGCGCCTGTCCCCGACCGCCCGCTGAGTGCGCCCGCCCATCCCGCCGAGCAGATGCTGCGCGCCCTGCGTGAGCACCTGCGGAAGAATTCCACGTATGTCGGTACCCACTTCACGCAAGAAGCGCGCGCGATGCACCTGGGCGAGGCGGACGCGCGCGCCATCCATGGCGAGGCAACCCCCGCCGAGGCCCGTGCCCTGATCGAAGAGGGCGTGCCGATCGCACCCCTGCCGATCCTGCCGCCCGACAAGACGAACTGACGGGGCCAAGGGCCTTGCAAGGGCCTTGAAGGCCTTTTGCAAAAGGCTTCGCCCCGCTCACCCGTTTCGCGGGACGATCCCCATCTCGCGCAGTTCCGCCGCCTCGCGGGCGTCGCGCGCCGCCTCCAGCCCCGCGACCGAGCGGGCCACATGGGCGGCAATCTCGGCATCGGGCAGGCCCCTGGCCTGCAACTCGGCCACCATCCGCTTGCCTGCGGGCGCCAGGGGCTGCACGAAGAGCAGCCGGTCGAGCGCCGCGTAGGGCACGTCGGATGCGCGCGCCAGCGCCGCCATCCGCGCCCCGTGGTCCGGCGTGGCACGCAGCGCCTCCAGCCGCGCCCGGTGCCAGTCGACGCTTGCCTGAAGCAGCCGCTTCAATGCGCCATCCCGCAACCATTCGGCGACCAGCGCCTCGACCTGGTCGGACCAGCGCGCCAATTCCGGCAGGTCCTCCTCGTTGCGGTCGAAGACCGCGAAATAGGTCGCGTCGTATTTCCCCGCCTTGAGGTTCACGTTCCCGCGGTCGCCCCGCAGCAGATAGGCCTCGCGGCTCTGCACCGCGAAATGCGCCACCTCGGCCAGATCGTAGCCCACCGTCGCCGCCGACCCGCGCCAGCCGTCGCGCAGGAAAGAGGGGGGCATCGGCACCCCCGATCCGTTGACCCAGCGCAGGCCCATCAGCGCCTCCATCCGGCCCGGTTCCCGCTTCGCGCCCTTCACCGTGGGGCGGTGGATGCCCAGCTTGAGATGCGGAAAGGGGCGGAACAGCGTCTTGACACCCCAGCCCCGGCGGAAGTCCTCGGGCGCCCCCCTCGTGAACCGCGTCAGGAGGGGGGCGTCCGACCAGGCGACGGCCCCGTTCGACCCCATCACCCGCCAGTTCAGCGCCACCCCCTCGGTTCCCTCCGGGCAGGCGTCGAGCAGCGCGGCGAAGCTGCCGTCACCGGTCTTCACATGCACGAACTCGTCCGCGTCGATCGCCATCAGCCACGCGGCCCCCGCAATCTCGGCCCGCGTCTCGGCAAGGCCGAGCGCATGGGGCTGCGGTTTCTTGCCCTCCGGCACATCGTTGCGCAGGTGCCGGACAAGGCCCATCGCCTCGAGCCGGTCCAGCATCGCGTCGGTCCCGTCGCGGCAGCCGTTGGTGTAGACGACGACCGCTTCGGCCCCGATCAGCCGGTGATAGGCCAGCCATTCCAGCAGGCGCGGCCCCTCGTCCTTCATCATCGTGAGGAGGGTGACGCCGGGTCGGATCACGCCGGTCATGCCGGCGCGAGGGGCGGCAGGCTCCGCAACAGCCCGCCCGCCGCATCCAGCGCCGCTTCCTCGTCGGGCGTCAGGCTGTGCAGGCGGTCGTAGAGCGCCCGGTATCCGGCGTCGCGATCCTCCATCCGCGCGATGTCGGCGAGGCGGTCCTTGAGCGGCCCGGCAAAGCCATGCGCCCCGGCGCGCCAGTCCATCTTGGCCCGCCAGCGATCATAGCCGGGGGCGAAGTAGTGCAACAGGTAAGCCTGCTGGTCCGCACCCCAGAGCGGGCCTTCGATCGTCTCGCCCGCCTCGGTGACCGCCCAGTGCAGTTTCAGCCGGATATCGGACAGTCCGGCGCGATGAAACGACTTGCCTTCCGGATGACCCACAAGCCCGAAGCGGGGCCGGAACAGCGCGGCCTCCGCGCCATAGATCTCGTTCACGAGGTGACGGTCGATCGGCAGGCGGAACGCCTCGCCGCCATTTGGCAGACCGACCTGCTCGGCGCTGACCACGCGCAGCGTCCGCGTGCCCTGCGGCAGCGTCGCCAGCGCCTCGGGCAGGCTGCGCCCCGGCATCCACATCAGTTCGTCGGCATCGAGGATCAGAACCCAGCCGTCCGACACCTCGCGATAGGCCAACGTCATCACCGCCCGCTGACGCCGCGTGAACCGGGCGTCCGGCGACAGCCCGATCGACGCCCAGAAGGCCGCGGTGCAGCACCTGAGCTCGACCCTTGGGTCCCCGGCAAGCGCCGCCTGCGCCGGATCAACGGGGTCGTCGAGGAACAGGATGATCCGCTCGGCCCCCTGAGACAGATGCCAACCCACGAAACGCTCCAGCACCGGCAGGGGCTCGCGTGCGATCGTGGCGACCGTCAGCCGGGGCGGACACGCGCCCGACATCGTTAGACCAGCCCCGCGAAACGAGCGGGGATCGTGATCGGAAGTCCCTTGTCCGTCGCCCTGGGGTCGGTGGATTTTCGCGGCCGTTTTGCAGGGCTTCCATCCGGTTCGAACGGGAACTGCGCAAAGGCGATCTCGCGCGCCTCGCTGAAGGTCAGCGGCTCTTCGCTCAGCTCGATCTCCGCGATCGCGTTCAGCCGATCGGTCTGATGCCCCACGAAACTGCGGTGCTGATCGGTGCCGCCGCGGGCAGCCATCCGCTCTTCCGCGACGCCCTTGTCGGACAGCGCCATGTGAAAGAGCGTGAAATGCGCGCTCATGCGGACGGGGCGATTGAGCAGGCGATGCGCACCCCCGGCCCAGTTCGCCCAACGCGAGATGACGAAGGGCTTGGTGTAGGTATCCGCGACATAGCCATGGCTCCGCTGACCCAGGATGGGCCGGTCGCGGTCGATCGCCTCGGTCTCGGTGACCGCCTGCACGACATCGACGCCCAGCGCGAAGACATAGCCCTGCTCACCCAATTCGGTCATCGCCTCCGGCCAGTCGATCCCGGCGTCGGGATCAACCACGACGTATTCGTCACAATCGCCCCGGATCACGAATTCGTAGCGCTTGCGGAGCTTGTTGGCCCGCCCCGACATCTCCTTGGCGATGAACCGATCGTTCTGGATGCGCCGGCGTGGCGCATCGAGGATCACCTCGGTCGTGATCCCGGTTAGATCGACGGTCGGTTCCCAGTCGTCTCCGTCGATCACGACGAACAGGTTTTCTCGCCCCACGATCGCCCCGTAATGGGCGATCCATTTCTCGAGAAAGAAACCCTCGTGCCGCACATGGGTCAGTGCGCAGGCGAATTCTTTGGCCATGGCCCCGTCAGCTCCTGTGCCATTCAAGTCTGGTCTTCAATCGGCGTTCCTCTTGGGCGCACTCGGCAGCGATGGTGGCCTCGAAACTCGCGTCCCAGCCGCGGGCGGTCGGGATGAAACCCGTGGTGGCCAGCGTCAGGCCGATCCGCGCGAAATCCAGCACCGCCCGGGTCTCGTGTGCAACGATGCGGCGCCCGGCGGGATGATGGAACCCCTTGATCGCGGCGATATGGTCTGCCTCCAGCCCGGAGAAACGCCGGAACCGCTCCAGATGGTCCGCAAGGCCCCCGGACGGCCCGCGGCCGATGACGCAGACGCGTGTATCGGGCCCGGCCGACATCGCGGCAAGCACAAGGGCCCCGCCGTCCAGCGCCACGATCCGGCGGGCGGCACGGTAGCTGCGCACCTGTTCGGCGAGATCCGAATGCTGGGGATGCACGACGGTATACCCGGCATCGGTCATCAGCCTGTCCAACTCGCCTTGGGCCCAGGTGTCTTCGAACCCGTCCCCGTGGGCGCTGCGCGAGATGAACAGGTCGGCCGGTCTGTCGGTCGCGGTGTCGCCCGCCACGATATCGGCGATCCGCCCCGCGACCCAGTCGCGATAGTCTGGCAGGCCCGCCGCCAAGGCACCCGCCCCGGCCCCCTGTTCGGGGAGGACCAGTTCCTCGATCTCGACCTCGGATTGCGGAACCCGCACCTGCAGATGGCCCAGCCCGAGGGCGTCGAGGAACGGCAGCTGGTGGCGGAAAAGACGCCGCTCGTTGCGCACGGCGGTTTCGGGAAGAAACACGACGCCGTCCAGGTCGCCCGCACGATCTGCGGCCCAGAAACGGCTTGTCGTTTCCGAAAGAAAATGCCCGAACGCCGGCAGGAACATCCCGCCGTATAGCCAGCGTCCCTCCAGCCGCTCCGCGGGGGCATCCGGTGCCGCATCGGGCTGGATCGTTCGCGGCGTGGCCTCGTCGCGCCAGCAATGTCCCGCGGCGATGGGATCGCCTTCGGCGTCGAAGATCCCGGCGGCGCGGCGCGCCTCGCCCGGTTCCTCGTTACCCCATGGCACCAGGCCGACATCCCGGTGCACTGCGGGCGGTGGCGCAGGGCGGTCCGCGTCGAAATCCAGGTGCAGGCCTGCCGTGTCCTCGGTCGCGACAAGCGCGCGCACGCGGCGCACTCCGATCTGCTCCTCCAGCGCGTCCTGCGCCCCGATATGCTGATCGGCCATCTCCAGAATGCCCCAGTGCCTGTAGTGCACTGTCGTGATGCCCTCTTCGGCCACCGGAACGGCGCTGTGCTTCAGTCGCCCGCCAAGGATGTAGTGATCCCGCTCGGCCATCGGGTTCCATTCCAGTCCTGCCCGGCGCATCGCAACCGGCAGCGTGATCTGGTCGAGAAAGGGCCGCCGATAGGGGTCCATCATGGGGACACGGTCGACGATTTGCGCTGTATCCATCCAGAGTTCGGCAAAGCTCTGGCCGTTGTCCGTGCATTCGGTTTCGGGAAACAGGACGATGCCGGAGCTGAAATCGGGCGGGACGGACTGCTGCTGGTTTCGGGATAATCGCACCCGTTCCTCGGGCACCGGCAGACCCACCGCGCCATAGGCCTCGTCCCACAGGTCGGGCGGCGCCCAGCCGATCGATGTCGCGACCGAGCAGGTGACGTGGCCGGGCCGCAGCAGCGCCTTGATGTCATGGGGCGCGACAAAGACGATGTCGCTGTCCAGGAACCCGCCCCAGTCCGTGTCGCGGGGCGCGAGGCAGGCGGCCAGCTTGTTGCCGTGGGGATAGGGCGGATCGAAGACCCCCTTGGTCTGCATCGGCCGCACCTCGCAGTCCATCCGTGCCAACGCCTCGACGGCAGACGGGTCGAGTTCGCCCATCCGGTGTTCCGGGCAGTAGCCGACGATCCGGATGTCCGGGTCAAGGTAACGCCGCGCCGTCGCGACCAGAAAACAGGAGAAATACTGGTAGGTCCTCGGCTCGACGATGAAGAAAAGCGTAAGCGACGTCATGGTCTTTCCCGGCTCATACCGCGCAATAGTCGAGCGGGTTGCCAAGCGACGAGGCGATGTCGGCCGTGGCGGCGCCGATGTCGTCGTCTCCGGGGTTTGCCCAGGCGGCTGTGGACGAGATGAACCCTGCAGCTGCAAGCCCCAAGCCTGCTTTCGGGAAATCGAGCGTCGAATAGACCTCGCGCTTCACGATGCGCCGCCCCTGGGGGTGATAGAAGCCGCCCACCGCGTCGACACGCAGCGGGTCGATCCCGGCGAAGGCGCGGAACTGACGGATGTAATCCTCGATGTTCTGGGATGGGCCGCGGTTCAGGATCGCCACCTCGGCGTCCGGTGACAGCAACATCGCCCCCAGGTGCAGCGCCGAGCCGTCCAGCGCCACGACGCGCCGCGCGGCCTTCCAGATCGCGATCTGGCGTTCCAGCGACTCCTCCTGCGGGTGGATGACCGTGTAGCCTTCGGCCTCGAGCAGCGCCTCGAGCCGTTCTTCCATCAGGATGGAGCCCCGCTTCGACGGCAGTCGGGACCGCGAGACGTAGATCCTCTCGGGGCCATCGGCGGGAATGGCGCGGCCGAGGCTCTCACGGGCCCAGGCCCGGTATTCGGGCCGGCCGGCCATCATCTCTCCCATCCCGAAGCCGGGCGGCGGCGCCAGAACCTCCTCGATCACGACGGGTTTTTGCGGAACGCGGATCTCGAGGGTGGCAAGGCCGCAGAGCTCGAAGAACGGGACCATTTCCCGGAACATGCGCCGCTCGTGGGTCAGCGCCCTCTTGGGATAGAACACGATCCCCGCCAGGTCGTCCAACCCCTCGGCCGCCCAGAGACGCGTGGTCGTTTCCACGAGGAAATGGCCGAAATGCCCGTAGAACAGCCCACCGAAAAGCCAGCGGCCCTCGAGCCGCTCGACCCGTTCCTCGGCCACGGGCGGCACCGGCGCGACCGTGATCGGGTCCGCCGGATAGCGCCAGCAATGGCCTTCGGTCAGGAAGCTGCCGTCGGCGTCGAACATGCCGGCCGCGCGTCTTGCGCCGCCCGGCGGGTTCTCGCCCCAGGGGACGAGGACGACATCGCGAAACACCTCGGGGGTCCAGTCGATGGGGCGGTCGGGGTCGAAGTCGAGGCTCGGCCCTGGCGTTGGCATGGTCTGCACCTCCGTCGCGCCTTGCGGTATCAGTCTTCCAGCGCCTGGGACGGGTCGATCCCGACCTCCTTGCACATGCGCCAGGCGTAGGAGTTTTCGAGCGGTATGTTCTTGCGCCACCACGGTTTTGTGCCGTTGGTGTAGAGATGGACCGAGACGGTGGCCTCGGTGAACCAGCCTTCGACGCGGCCGTGGGGGTCGTAGAAGATGTCGTTGAGCTGGAAGGGCACGGGGTAGAGGACGTCGGGCGTCATCGCACGCTCGTAATCCCCTGTTTTCTGGGCGAAATACGTGAAGGCCTGCGGGCCGAAGGCGGTGCGCTCGGTCTTGTAGATCTTCACCGCGTGGGGAAGATCGTCCTTCTGGCGGGTGATCTTCTTGCGCTGGTTCTTGTTCCACCAGGGCGGAACCTCGGGCAGATTTTCATAGTAATCAAGGAGTTGATCCATCAACTCGCAGTGCTGCGGCAGGCCCACGACGCCGCAGTTGAGCGCGCCGCGCATGCCGTGGCCGGCGAAGATGTAGTCCCAGTCGTCGGGAAAAGGGCGGTGGCAGAAAGCGTCGCAGTCGATCCAGATCGCGCCGGTGGCGCGTATCATCTTGTATCTAAACACATTTGACAGGAAGGAGGCGGAGGTTTCGGCGACGATGTCCATGGGAATGTCCATGATCTCGGTCGCGGGGCGGACCTCGATGCCCTCGGGGACATTGGTGACCGTGTCGGTGCAATAGAGCGTCACGGGATGGCCGTGGCGCAGATGCGAGACGAGGCATAACTGGTTGAGATACTGGAGTTTTTCCCCGATCCAGAGGGAGGCTACGGGCCTGCGGTCGAGTTCCACCTGGGATACCCCCTTGTCCTGCTCGTTACATGCGCGGGTGTTCTGCCGCCGCGTCGTGATTGGCCCCGTTGTCCCTTATTTCAGGGGGCAAGGCAAAGGGTTTCGCGGGATCGGCGCCTGGGTGTTGCGGGGGTGCACGGGGGCGTTAACCCGTGGGGCGGGCAGGGCGCGCGGGGCGGGGAAAGCCGCGTAGGATTTGCGTACACATCCTGTAGTGCATCCGTACCTACACGATTTTCGCACAGAAGGGGCGGGGGGAGTGGTTAAGGGTGCGGGGTGTCTGTCAGCGTTCGCTAGATCGGCGTGCGGAGAAGATATCGGGGAGGCGGTCAAACAATTCGTCACGAGTAGCTATAGTCGATAAAGGTGGGGCCGAGCAGCGCTCTGAGATGCAAACCCATCTGAAGACCCGCTAGGCTTCGAGCTTATTTGTCGACCCGGTCGTTTTGATCAGATACACTAGTTGTTAATTTGTTCGCCTTATGTTCACTTGCGGGCTAGTAGGAGTCAGGTTTCTTGGGTAAAGTCAGCGCTGCGATACTTGGGGCGATCATCGGAGGGTTTGCAGCCGTCGCCGCAATCGTGTTCTGGTTTGGCTGGGGTCTAGCGGGTCAAGGTCAAGCTGCCTACATCGACCCAACGAGGGCAGACTATGTTGACCTGCTGCTGACCGTGGCGACGATATTCCTTGGTGCTGTTGGTCTCGCAGTGACGGTCGGAGCACTCGTCATTGGTCTGGTCGCCCTCAAGACCCTGCGCGAGATCAAAGACGAGGCGGCGGACGAGGCGAAGACAGCGGCTGCTACCAAGATCAACGAGACCATGGAGACTGACCTTGATCCTAAGGTTGACAAAAAGGTCCGTGAGATCTTGCCGCTAGGCTTGCAGGTGGTGCTTGCCGACGACGAGCATAGAGACGAAATCCTCAGAGCGCTTGTAAGAACGGGAGCTTTAGATGATGCGGTTGGCAGAGTGATCGACCGGATCAACTCAGGCGGGCCAGTGATGGACCCTCAGGACGTGGTAGAAGGTGGCGACCAAGACTAAAGCAGGAACAGGAGGGAGAAACCATGGACGGAAATATGCACAGTATGGCCGCGTCAAACGGCTGGGAGGTGAAGTCGCCTTCCCGGGAGTATCTGAACCTCTCGCCCGAGGTACGGGCGGAAGTCGACGAGTATCTGTCCACGCATCCGGTCAAGCTCGGCGCCATCGCCAAGCGGCTGGGGGTCAAGGTGCTATTGTCTACCCTGCCGCGCGGCACTTCCGGTCAGATTGGGCAGGAAAACGGCGACTTCGTCATCCGCATCAACAGACACGAGGCAAAGCACCGCCAGCGCTTTACGCTTGCCCATGAGCTGGCGCACTATCTACTTCACCGCGACCTGATCGTCGCGGAAGGTGGCTGGTCGGAGAATGTTCTGTTGCGCTCGGGGCAGCCTGCAAACGTGGAATACGAGGCGAACCGGCTTGCGTCTGACCTTATCATCCCATCAGCGCAGCTTGCGGAGGCCACGGCAGAATACTCCGGGCCGATGACGCCCGAAGTGATCGAGGACCTCGCGCGCCGTTTCGGCGTTTCCACTGCGGCGATGGAAATCAAGCTGCAGATGGTGTGAGGGAGCGGGACGCGAAATGGATGTTCAGGAGTATCTAGTAACTTTGGGCATCCGCCCTGCCGAGCTTAGCGGCCTCAAAGAGCTGCCGGGGACAACCAAAAATCGGCTCACTCCTCTTGTGCTGTTGGCCCCTTGGCTGGCGACTTCGCCTCTCTCTCGCGCTATGGACAAGTTTGAGGACTCCTACGCTTCTCGCCCATACTTCATTGACGTTGATACCTACTATCGGGTGAACGACAAACCCAATGAGGCAAAGGATCAATGGGCACGTTTGGCCGCCAAACCGGCGGACCTCGATGAGTGGTGGGGCCTGCTTTCGGAATATCCGAACGCTAATCCCTGCCTTCTGATGGCAGAGCGCACAATCGAGAGCGCGCTGGAACAGATTGCTTGGGCGCGGGAAAATGACCGCACATTCTGCCTTCGGATGAACCTTGCCGAGGGTATCGGTTCAGGCATCCCGCAGTGGATGCCCGCTCTAGTGGCAGAACTGGCCGCTGAGGGAGCTAATGACTATGCCGTGGTGTTCGAGTTTGGCTGGGTGCCCGACCCTCTTCTAGTGGCGGCCCTTGCCAGCGGCTACACAAACAGTTTTTTCGGAGCGATACCGCCAGAGGTTCCGATTGCCGTTTCCTGCACCTCGTTTCCGAAGGATTTCACACCTTATGACGGTACAGGTGTTTGCGGTTTCACTAATCGTGACCTCCTAGCCCAAGTACAACAGGCGACTAACCACCCGAGGATTATCTACGGCGATTGGGCCACAACCAAACCCCGGAGCTATGGTCACGCTAGCCAGCCCAAAAACCGCATCGACTATCCCGCAGACTCCTCTTGGATAATTGCCCGCGACAAGGATGACGATGTATCGTTCCAAGTTGCTGCTCAACGAATACTGGACAGTGGCTATTGGTCCGGGAATTTAGGGATTTGGGGCGAACAGCTAATCGAGGGAACCGCAGCTGGACAAGCTTTCGCAATCGATACGATGCCAAAAATGTATTCCGCGCGGATTAACATTCACCTTCACCGGCAAGCCTTCTTTGGTCAGCTACCTCCGCCGGACGCGTTGGATGAAGAGTGGAACGATGAGGATTTCTAGGCTCTGCGTTTAGGGTGTGGATTAAGCCGCCATCGAGTTTAGCTGCTACTCAGCCCCCCTCAACTCAGCGCACCTGCCCCCTCACGTCCACCCCCTCGGCCACGCCGCGCAGCTCGAGGATGCCGAGGCCGAGGCGGAGCCGCCAGGTGCCCGCGCCGAGGTCGGTGACCTGTGGCGCGCCCGGCCAGTCGGAGAGGTCGTAGACCGCGCCCGCGTCCCAGCCCTCGATCACGCAGACGCCGCCCCAGCGGACCACGAAGCGCTTGGCGCCGGGGGCTGCGGTGATGCGGGTGATGCCGGTGCCGACGTGGACCTCGTGCGCGCCTTCGCCCAGCGTGACGGTGTTGCGGCCCGGGCCGGGGTCGATGGTGGAGGCGCCCTCTCCGTCCTCGATCCAGTCGTTGCCGTGGCCGCCGTGGATATGGTTGCGCCCGGTGTAGCCGTGGATGACGTCATCGCCGGTGCCGCCGTCGAGCGTGTCGCGGCCCGGCCCGCCGTGCAGCGTGTCGTTCCCGGCCTCGCCGTAAAAGGCGTGGCGGCGGTTGGCCTGCTTGGCCTTGGCGATCATCAGGTCGTTGCCGCCGCCGCCGTGGAAGGTGGCCGCGCCATGCTTGGGGCCGATCATGATGTCGTCGCCGTCGGAGCCGCGCAGGTCGATCTCGACGCGTTCGGAGGTTTCGAACTCGATCGGGCTGTCGGGGTGGGCGACGATGCGGATGGGCTTGCCCTCGGCGCTGGCGCCCTTGGTGGCGGTCTGCCCCTCCTGCCGGGAGACGACGGTGGCGATGCGGATCTTTTCGACATGCGGTGGGCAGTGGAGGATGTAGTCGTCGGGGCCGGCCATGTACCACAGCGTGTCGGTGCCGCCGTCCTTGTCCTCGCGGATCTTCTCGGCGTCTGCGCCGTAGGCCCAGTAGTCGTTGTCGCCGCGCCCTCCGGCGAGGATGACGGAGCCGTCGACGGCCATCATGGCGTTGACGCCATTGGCGGGGGTTTCGAGGCCGCGGAGGTCGAGGCCGAGGTTGAGGGCGCCCTTGATGAGTTCGGCGCGGAGGTCGGCCAGGGGGGCGGTGGCGGCGATGTTCGTGGTCTCGCCGGGGTCGGCGGCGAGGTCGTAGACGTGTTCCTCGCCATTGGGGTAGCGGAAGTAGCGGTAGTGCGTGAGGCCCTCGGTCGAGGGGCGGACGGAGAGGGTGCCGAAGACGCAGGTGACGGGCGACCACTGGCGGTCGTAGTGGCCGAAGGCGGGGTCGATGAGGGGCAGGAGGGATTGGCCGGAGGTCCAGTCGGGGCGGGGGGGGAGGCCCGCCAGCGCCATGATCGTCTTGGGGATGTTGTGGAGCGAGACGGGGAGGGCGATTTCCTGCCCTGCGGGCATGGCGGGGTGGTGGATGCCCAGCGGGATATGGGCGGCGCTGTCCCATTGGGACATCTTGTGAAAGCTGTCGTGGGTGCCGAGGTTGAAGCCGTTGTCGGAGAAGAAGATGGTGGTGGTGTTCGGGCCGAGGGGGGAGTTTTCGAGGGCGTCGAGGAAGCGGCCAAGCTCATGGTCCATGTGGGAGATGGCGGCGAAATAGGCGCGGACGACCTGTCGCCATGCCTCGTCGCCTGCCTTTTCGGGGGTCCATTGGCCGTTGGCGATATAGGCGGCCTCGTAGACGGCGAAGCCGGGTTGGGGGCCGTGGTAGTCGTCGGCATGGGCGATGTCGGGCCAGCGGATTTTGGCGGGGTCGTATTGGGCGTAGAAGCGATCCGGCGTGATCAGGTTGTAGTGGGGGTGCTTGAAGCCGAGCTGGATCAGGTGGCGGCGGTCGGGGTCGGCGCGGTGGAGGAAGTCGATGGCGTTCTGGGCGACGTGGAAGTCATAGAAGCGGTCGTCTTGCGCGCCGTCGTCGTTCGGGTGGTTCACGCCTTTGATGCCGGGGCCGCGGTCGAGGTAGGTCTTGACCCCGGCGCGGCGGCCGCGGTCGTCGGCCTCGGGTTCCTCGTGGAAGAGGATGCGGCGGTAGTCTTCGGGCATGGGCTTGTAATTGCTGTCCACCTTGCCGGTGGTGAACATGTGCCAGCCCGCGCGGCGCAGGTCGTAGTGCCATGCCTTTTCCGGGCGGTAGACGTCGCGCCAGAAGCGGTTGAGATCGACGAGGCCGGAGCGGAAGGGCGATATGCCGGTGGCGATCTCGGCCCGGCAGGGGGCGCAGAGGGGCACGGTCGCGTAGGCGTTGGTGAAGCGCGCGGCGCGCGACATGAAGCGGTCGAGGTTGGGGGTCTGGATCTCGATGCCGAAGGCATTGCGCCATGTGAACACGTCGATCAGGTCGTCGACCCAGATCACGACGATATTGCCGCCGGCGATGGCCTCGGGCGTGAAGGGCATCAGCTGCCCTCCGACCAGAGCCGGAAGCGGCTGAGCGCGGTCAGCGCCGTGCGGTCGGTCTCGTCGCCGGGCATCAGCAGCGCGCGGCCGGGCCAGAGCCAGACATCGGCGATCAGCGCGCCGCCCAGCGTCTTGGTGAGGCCGGGGCGGTGGTTGCGGCAGCCGATGAAGAGGCTTGCGGGGCCGGTCAGGACGGGGCCGCGGGCCTGCACCTCGGCCCGGTCATGGCCCATGACCTCGACGGCGAGGCGGTCGCCCGCGAGGCTGGCGATCATGATGCGCGGTGTATCGCCGGTGGGGGCGGGCAGGGTGGCCTCGACAAGGCCGTTGTCGTCCTTGACGGTGACCCGGCCCTCGGCCTCGGACAGATAGAGGTAGTTTTCGCCTGCCGTCTTTTTCGCGGCGCCTCCGGTGTTGAAGGTGACGAGGGTCCTGGCGTCCTCGCCGGGGGGCGGCAGGTAGCGCACGGCAAGCGTGGCGATGGCGGCGGAGGTGGTCACATCCTCGATGACGAGGCCGCAATGGAGGCCGTCGCGGCATTGCAAGCCGGTGATGTCACCGGCCTCGGCGATCAGGGCGTTGCCGGTGTTGGGGTCGGTCGGGTGCGCGGGGCGGGCGCCCATGCGGGCGGGCCAGCCGGTGACGGCGCCAGTGGCGTCTGCCGTGAGCCCCGCGCCGTGCCACCAGAGCGCGCCCGTGGTGGCGAGGTCATGGGCGAGGGCGGCATCGGCGCCGTCGCAGAGCGCGCCGGGGGGGAGGCGGTCGGGCAGTTCAAGCATTGCGGCCCTCATGGACGGGGAGGATCGCGGGCAGCGCCCAGCGGTGCAGCGTGATGCCGGTGCGGCTGTCCATGGACCAGCCGTCGCGCAAGCCGCCGGGCGTTCCGGCGGCATAGGCGAGGCGAAGGGGGGTGCCCTCGGGCGGCCTGTCGCAGCGGACGAGGATGGCTTGGGGGTCGTCCGGGGCGATTTCGATTCCGGTGATCGTAGCGCCCGCTTCGTCACCGATGAGGGCGAAGCCTGCGGGGGCGTCACCGTCGAGGATCAGGGGGCCGTCGCCCTGTGCGGTGACGCGGATCGTGGCGCGGTCGCCGGTCTCGCGTTCGGCGAGGAAGAGGGTGGGGCAGCGCCAGTCTGGCCCGGCGGCGATGGCGGCGGCGGTCATCTCGGCCATCTGGCGGCGGGCGTCATCCGTGGGGCGGTCGTAGGGGTCGCGGGCGAACATGTAGGAGGGGGCGGAGTGGATCAGCCGGTGTTCGCCGTGGTTCCACGCCAGTTCCCATTGGCCTTCGAGAGCGGCGGGCGCGGTCTCGGGGTCGAGGCCGCCCTCGAACCGGGCGACGAAAAGGGGCTTGTCGTAGCCCAGCGACCAGAGCGCGTCCTCGACGCGCTGCATCGTGGCGAGCATGCCGTCGCGGTAGGCGGTGGCATTGCCGGTGACATGCTCGAGCGCGTAGTCGAGGTGGATGGCGAGGAGTTTCGCGCGCTTGCCCATGCGGGCGGCGGCGGATTTCAGGTTCTTTGCGGCGATGGTCAGGTTTTCCACGGCGCGGCCCGTGGCGAGGTCGGCGGCGCTGGGCGCGCTGTCCGTTTCCGCACGGGCGACAATCAGGGGGAGGGGTTCGAATTTCTCCATCTGCCAGTCGAGGATGACCTCACCCACCAGCGCCTCGTGCGTGCATTCGCGCAAGGGTTCCAGCCGGTCGGTATCTGGGGCCGCTTCGATGCCGGCCATGCCGACCGCGCCGATGTCGTCCTCGGGCGCGACGATGTGGTGGGGATAGGCGGGGGCGCCCTGTGTCGCAAGGGCGGCGCGGGGGCCGCCGAGGGCGAGGAGGCCGAGGACCGCGCCCGGCCCGTCGCCGAGGGTGGCGCCGCCGTCGATGTGGCGGCGAAAGCCGCGGACCCCTTGCGCGCCGGGCATGCGGGCGGTGAAGCGGAGCCAGTCGCCCTCGCGCGTCACACCCCAGGCGTCGATGCCGTCGAGCAGGGTGTCGGGGTCGATTGTTTCTTGATTGGAAACGGTGGGGGTGCTGGGCGTGACCGGCTGCTGGCCCATGCGGAGCGCGATATCGGCAATGACGCGGTCGCTGAGGCGCATCACGAGGCCGGTGGGGTCGTAGCGGATCACGTCGCCATTGGCCGCGCGCACGACGACGCCGTGGCCCGCGATCAGGTCGTCTTCGGTGTCCTTGTCGCTCACGCGCCCCTCCGCCGGTTTTGCGCCACGTTAGGCCAGCCGCCGCGTCCCGTCACGGGGTCTTGAGGTCGAATTGCAGGCTGCCGCCGCTGGCGCGGTCTTCGTTTTCGGTGAAGCCCTTGGCGGCGAGGACGGGGGCGTAGCCCGCGCGCCATTCGGCGGCCTGTTCGTCGGAGACGAAGGGGACGACGACGCGGGTGACGGTGCCGAGGTCTTGCGCCGCGAGGGTTTCGGGGGGCACATCGGCAGGCCGGTTGAGGCGCAGCGCGGTGGGGCGGAAATCGCGCAGGTAGGCCTGGAGGCCGCTGGCCTCGGCCCCCTCGTCACTGGGCAAGCGGAGGGGGCCATCGGTCCATTTCAGGCGGGCGGAGTTGTCGATACCGGCGCGGCGCGCGATCTCCTGCCCGAGCGCGATCAGTTCGCGGCGCGTGTCCTGCGCCATGACCACGACGCCTTGCGAGACCTGGATGATGCGGATGGGCAGAAAGCCCACGCCCGCGCCGATTTCCAGCACGCGGGGGCAGCCGTCGAGGTAGGCGGCGATGTTGCGCGCATGGCGGCGTTCGAAGCGGCCGGCGACGACGGCGGTGAGCGTTTCGGGGCGGAAGACGCGGGCGTCGGCGGGCAGCGCGATCTCGTGGTTGGGGACCCATTCATTGGCGATCTCGGCCGAGAGGTCGATGGGCGGCGGCATGTAGGGGTCGCCGCCTTCGGCGGCCCAGCCGGGGACGGTTTCGGTGCGGCGCTCTTCCTTGGGGCGGGATTGGGATTTCTTTTCGACTTCGCTCATCAGGGCGGCGATCTTGGCGGGATCGCGGGCCTGTGGCGGCTTGGCCTCGACCTGCGTGATCGGAACCTCGCTGGCCTTGATCAGGCTTTCGCGGAGCTGCTGATAGGCATCGGTCTGGCGATACTCGGCGAGGCGGGCCTCGACCCGCTCGAGGGCGGCGTGGTGGAGCCTATTCAGGACGGGGTCCTTCAGCAGCTCGGCCATGATGCGGGCGCGGTCGGGAGCGTGGCGGAGGATGGCGCGATCCTCGACCTCGTTGCGGTCCTGAAGGGACCAGTAGTCGGCGTTGTACTTGTCTTTCTTGTTGTTCACGTTGCCGCGGAACTTGCGCACGGCGTAGCTGTCGACGGATTTCACCGCGTAATGGTTCATCTGCGCCCAGGTGTAGCCGATGGTGCGGCGGATCGAGCGCCAGCCCCGGAACTTGAAGTAATCCTCCATCGGCAGGCCGGAGCCGTTCAGCCAATGGACCTGATCGGGGAAGCCCGTCTCGAGGTGCTTGTTCTTGATCGAGGGGCGGTGGATGCCGAGTTTCCAGTACTCTGGGTCGAACTTGAAGAGCGTCTTGACCCCCCAGCCCTTGTTCCACAGCGGCGGGGCGGCGCGGGTGTATTGCTCGGTCACGGGGTCGCGGGACCAGTCCACCACGCCGCCCGAGCCGAAGATGCGCCAGGTGATGACGACGCCGTTGGCACCGCGGGCGACGGTGTCGTCGAGCATCCCCTCGAGATGGGCCGCGGGGTGGTTCACGGACAGGAATTCGTCGGCGTCGAAGACGAGCACCCAGTCGGCGGCGCCGACAAGCGGTTCGGCCTGCGCGTGGTTGAGGGCGGAGGGCTGGGGTTTCTGCCCCTCGGGGATCACGTTGCGGCGGTGGTATCCGAGGCCCAGCTCTTCCAGCCGGATCAGCATGTCGTCGGTGCCGTCGGAACAGTCGTTGGTGTAGACGAGGATGTCGGTGAAACCCACGGCGAGGTGGTGGGCAAACCATTCCAGCAGGAATGGCGCCTCGTCCTTCATCATCGACACGGCCATGACGGTGCCGTGTTTCGAGCGGGGCTTCAAATCTTGGAACTGGGATACGCTGCTCGGCATGGGTCTTCGACCTTTTGCGAGGCGTGTTAGCACGACAGAGGGCGCGCGCCAACGAAAGACCGGCGCGGAGGGGCCCCGCGCCGGTCGGTTTCGGATCAGAGAGGCCTCAGGCCGCTTGCGCGGTCGCCGGGGCGGGCCGCATGAAGTGGCGGCGGTGCAGGAAGACGACGAGCGCGATGGCGGTGAACTGCAACGCGATGGCGACGGCGGTCAGGGCCCAGTAGGCGGTGCCGAACTTCTCGATCAGGCCGGCCGGGACGAGGCCCGCGTTGATCCAGAAGTGGGTCAGGACCGAGAGGGCGACGGGCGGGCAGACGAGGGCGTAGTTGCCGGGGCTGATCGCCTCGCCGGTCAGGAAGCGGCGGACATAGCCGGTCGCGGCCAGGACGGTGACGCCGAAGAGGGCGAAGAGAACCTCGATCGACAGCAGCCGGGTCAGCAGCATCATCTTTTCGCCGCCATCGGTGTGGACGCCGAAGCTGACCTCGAGCCCGTGCAACTGGCGCAGCATCAGGATGCCGAGGATCGTGGTGATCGGCACGACCATCATGAGCGTGGGCGCCTGTTCGGCGGCGACGCCGTTCTCCATGATCGAGCGCAGCCCGAGGACGAGGCCGACGAGCACGATCAACGCCGAGGCCACGAGGAAGAAGCTCGAGATCACCAGCGAGATGCCCGCGACGGTGGCGTTCGCGCTGAGGGCTGCCGGGGCCGAGAGGCCGACGCCGGTCATGGCCAGCGCGAAGGCGGGCAGCATCTGGGCGAAGGAATTGTTCTTGGCACAGTCGAAGCCGCCCGAGGCCGTCACGCGGGAGATGAACTGCCCCAGTTGCTTGAAGGCGAGCCAGCCCACGGCGAGGAAGGCGACCATGGCCAGCGGGAAGAGGTATTCGACGACCGACCACAGGCCCGGCACGAAGACGAGGCCGAGGATGAAACCGCCGTTGATCGACATGGCCAGCGCCAGCGGCAGGGCCATCATCTGGGTCTGCGCGTTGGAATTTGCGAGGGTCTGGCCCTTTTCCGAGGCCCAGAAGCCGCGCATCTTGCGCAGGTTCCACACCAGCAGCGACAGGTTCATCGCGCCGAAGACGGCGATGCCCAGAAGCGCCACGGCGATGGCGATGGTCATCGCGGTGTCGCCGGTGGCGAGTGCCGCGGTGATATCCTCGAAGACGGGCACGGTGCGGCCGGGATGGGGCACCCAGTGCATGAGATACATGAAGAACGTGACCGAGAGGCCGCCCGCGCCCACGGAGGCGAGGAAATAGAGCGGCGACCAGGTGTCGGCGGGTTTGGTTGCGGTGTTTGACATGACTTGAGTCTCCTTCACTGGAGACCGGTCTAGGCGATGCCACCGGGGGCTGTCGGTGACTATGTTACCCAAGTCAATCAGCGGGGTGCGACAGCCGCGCGCAGGGGGCTGTCGCGGGTGCGTCGTCTCAGAGCAGGCTGTCGGGCATCTTTTGCTCGGCGGCCGTGTTGGCGCGGCGGAAGACCAGCGTCACCAGCGTAGAGACGATCACGATGAAGAGCGAGTAGAGCGCGGGTACCGCCATGTAGCTTTGCGCCTCGTCGCCCGCGAAGGTGAAGGCGATGATGGCGATGGCGAGCGGTCCGTTCTGGATGCCGGTTTCCAGCGCGACGGTGCGCGCGTTGCGGGGGTGCAGGCGCAGGGACTTGGCGAAGAGGTAGCCGATGGTGATGCCGACAAGGCCGAGCGCGATGGCGGCGACATAGGTGGCGGGCGTTGTGGTCAGCAGGAACTGCCAGTTCTGCGGCACCCATGTGACCATGATGAAGACGATGAAGAACAGCGCGAGGATGGAGCCGCCGAACTCGATCACCGCGCCGACATTGGCGTTGAGCTTGCGCAGCCCCATGCCGATGGCGACGGGGACGAGCAGCACGATCAGGACGCGGATGATATCCTCGCGCGGGATCTCGAGGCCGAGGACATTGGCGTAGAGCATCAGGATGATCGGGATCAGGATGACGCCCGTCACGGTCGAGGTGACGGTCATCAGGACCGACAGCGCGAGGTTGCCCTTGGAGAAATAGGTGAAGATGTTGGAGGTCGTGCCCCCCGGCATGCAGGCCATGATCAGGACGCCCACGGCGATGGCCGGGGGCAGGGGGAGGAAGGTGACGAGCAGGAAGCCCAGGAACGGCATGATGCCGTATTGCGCGACGACGCCGATCATCAGGCCGTAGGGGCGTTTCAGGGCGAGGTAGAAGTCGCGCGGCGTCAGCGAGGCACCCATGCCCAGCATGATGACCGCGACCATGATGCCCAGAAGCGTCTGGGTGAACTCGTCGACCATGGGGGGTTACTCCGCCGCGATCTGGCGCATTTCTTCGGCGCGCAGGTCTTTTCTGAGGATCTTGCCGACGTTGGATTTCGGCAGCTCGTCGCGGAACTCGACCCGCTTGGGGATCTTGTAGGCGGTCAGGTGTTCCTTGGCATAGGCGCGCAGCGCGGCCTCGGTCAGGCCGGGGTCGGAGGAGACGATGAAGGCCTTGACGGCCTCGCCCGTGGCCTCGTCGGGCACGCCGATCACCGCGGCCTCGAGCACGGCGGGATGGGCGGCGAGCACGTCCTCGATCTCGTTGGGGTAGACGTTGAAGCCCGAGACGACGACCATGTCCTTCTTGCGGTCGACGATGCGGATGTAGCCGTCGGCGTCCATCACGCCGATGTCGCCGGTCAGGAACCAGTCGCCCAGCATGACCTTTTCGGTTTCCTCGGGCTTCTGCCAGTAGCCCTTCATGACCTGCGGGCCGCGGGCGGCGATCTCTCCGGCCTCGCCCTGCGGGACGGGCTTGCCGTCATCGCCCATGCAGGCGATCTCGGTGCCGGGGACGGGGACGCCGATGGAGCCGGGGCGCGCCTTGCCCAGCGGCTCGAAGGTGAGGACGGGCGAGGTTTCGGTCAGGCCGTAGCCCTGGATCACGGGCGAGCCGGTGATGCGTTCCCACTTCTCCGCGACCGAGGATTGCAGCGCCATGCCGCCGGCGGAAGAGAATTTCAGGTGTTTGGGGGGCGAGTCGGTGAACCAGATCTCGTTCGTCAGCCCGTTGAAGAGCGTGTTCACGCCGCTCATCCAGGTGATCCTGTAGTTCTCGAAGGCGCGCTTGAGGTTCGACAGCGGGCGCGGGTTGGGGATGAGGATGTTGCGCGCGCCGAGCCACCAGAAGCCCAGCAGGTTCACGTTGAAGGCGAAGATGTGATACATCGGCAGGGCGGTCAGCGCGACCTCCTGCCCCTTGTTCAGGTCGCCCACCAGAAGCTCCATCACCTGCTCCATGTTCACGAGCAGGTTGGCATGGGTCAGCATCGCGCCCTTGGAGACGCCGGTGGTGCCGCCGGTGTATTGCAGCACGGCGATGTCGTCCGGCGTGACGGTCTGGTGGTAGGCGTCGACCTCGACATGGTCCCTGGCGACGTGGCCGCGGCCCGCGGCGATGGCGTCGGGCAGGCGGATATGGGCGGTCTCGATGCGCTTGACCGATTTGTCCCAGTGTTTCTGGACAAGGCACACGATGCCGCGCGGCAGGACCGGCAGGAACTCGGCCACGCGGGTGACGATCACGTTGGGGATCGGGTGGCCGGCGGTGGCGGCGGGCACCTTGTCGGCGAACATGTCGACGATGATCAGCGCGTGCGGTTCGGCATCCTCGAACTGTTTCGCCATCTCCTCGGCGGTGTAGAGCGGGTTGACGTTGACCAGCACGCAGCCCGCCTTGAGCACGCCGAAGGCCGCGACCGGAAAGGACAGGCAATTGGGCATCTGAACCGCGACGCGGTCGCCCTGTTTCAGCCCCGCGACCTCGCGCAGGTAGGCGGCGAGCGCATCCGACATCTCGTCGACCTGCGCGTAGCTGAGCGTGCCGTTCATGCCGTTGGGCAGGCAGCAGGTGAAGGCCGGCGCGCGGCCGTAGGTCTCGGCCATGGCGCGGATCATGTCGGCAAGATTGCGATAGGCCGGCTCCGCGATGTCCACGCGTGCCCCTGCCCGGTAGAAGGCCGTCCAAGGCCGCCCCGGATGCTCCATGAGCCTCCCCCTCATGTCACTCCCTACTGGGCGGTGACGCTAGCGCAGTTGCGGCGGCTGTGGAACGAAAAAGCGATTGGACGTGGCGTCATACATGCGCGCCGTCCATAGGCGGGGCCTATCGGCGCCCTCAACTGCCCCGGTATGTCGAATAGCCATAGGGCGAAAGCAGCAGCGGCACGTGGTAATGATCCATCTCGGCCATGCCGAAGCGGATCGGCACCTCGTCGAGAAAGATCGGCTCCTTTCCCGCCTGACCGCTGCGGCGCAGATACTCGCCCGCGTGGAACACCAGCTCGTAGGTGCCGGGCTGAAAGGCGTCATGGGGCAGGATCGGCGCATCGGTGCGCCCGTCGGTGTTGGTGACCATCTCGGCGATCTTGCGATGCGACTTGCCGGTGACGCGGTAGAGCGTGATCCGCAGCCCTTCGGCCGGGCAGCCGCGGGCGGTGTCGAGCACATGGGTGGTCAGGAATCCGGGCATCGCGCATCTCCGATCTGTACTCCGACCCTTTCGCAGCGCGCGGCCCCTTGCAACCCCCGCCGTGCTTGGCCAAGCCTGTGACGGCCAGAGCCCGGAGGCGTGCATGATGACCAGATACCCCCGCGACATGACCGGTTACGGCGCCAATCCCCCCGATCCGCGCTGGCCGGGGGGCGCGAAGATCGCCGTGCAGATCGTGCTGAACTACGAGGAGGGGGGCGAGAACAACATCCTGCACGGGGATGCGGCCTCGGAGGCCTTCCTGTCGGAGATCACGGGGGCGGCCCCCTGGCCCGGGCAGCGGCACTGGAACATGGAATCGCTCTACGAGTATGGCGCGCGGGCGGGGTTCTGGCGGCTCCACCGGATGATGGGCCACCTGCCGGTCACGGTCTATGGCGTCGCCACCGCGCTGGCGCGCGCGCCCGAGCAGGTCGCCGCGATGCAGGCGGCAGGCTGGGAGATCGCGAGCCACGGGCTGAAATGGGTCGAACACCGCGACATGCCCGAGGAGGAGGAACGCGCAGCCATCGCCGAGGCGATCCGCCTGCACACGCAGGTGACGGGCGCCCCCCCGCGCGGCTGGTACACCGGGCGCTGTTCGATGAACACCGTCCGGCTGGTGGCCGAGACCGGGCAGTTCGCCTATGTCGCCGACGAATATGCCGACGATCTGCCCTATTGGCGCCGGGTGGACGGGCGCGACCAGTTGATCGTGCCCTACACGCTCGACGTGAACGACATGCGTTTCGCCATCCAGGCGGGGTTTGCCGAAGGTGCGCAATTCGAGCGCTACATCCGCGACAGTTTCGACTGCCTCCATGCCGAGGGGGTGGCGGGCCGGCCCGCGATGCTGTCGATCGGGCTGCATTGCCGGCTGGCGGGGCGTCCCGGCCGGGCGCAGGCGCTCAAGCGCGCGCTCGATCACATGGCCGGGCACGAGGGGGTGTGGTTCGCCACGCGCGAGCAGATCGCCGATCACTGGGCCGCGACCCATCCCCCGGACACCCGGCTGCGCCCCTCCGAGATGGACCTGGCGAGTTTCGTCGCCGAGTTCGGCGGCATCTTCGAGCATTCCCCCTGGATCGCCGAGCGCGCCCACGGGCTGGAACTGGGCCCCGCCCATGACAGCGCCACGGGGGTCCATTCGGCGCTGTCCCGCGTCTTCCGCGCAGCGTCCGGCGAGGCGCGCCTGGGCGTGCTCAGGGCGCATCCCGATCTCGCCGGGAAACTGGCGGCGGCGAAACGGCTGACCCCCGAAAGCACCGCGGAACAGGCCAGCGCGGGGCTGGATGCGCTGACCGATGCGGAACGGGCCGAGTTCACGCGGCTGAACGCGGAATACGTGGAGAGGTTCGGCTTTCCCTTCATCATCGCGGTGCGCGACCATGACAAACCGGGCATCCTCGCCGCCTTCCGCCGCCGGATCGGACAGGACCGCGAGACCGAGTTCGCCGAGGCCTGCCGACAGGTCGAACGCATCGCGGCCCTGCGCCTGAAGGAGAAACTGGGATGAGCCGCGAGATCGTGATCGAGCCGCTGACGGCCGAGGGCTTTGCCCCCTTCGGCCAGGTGCTGGAGGCCGAGGGCGCGCCCGACAAGCTGATCAACCAGGGGCTTTGCGGGCGCTGGCACGACCGGGCGGTGCTGGAGTTCACCGATGGCCGCGCGGGGATCAGCCTGTTCCGCTCGGAAATCCGCGCGCTGCCCTATGCGCTCGAGATGGTGGAACGCCATCCTCTGGGCTCGCAGGCCTTCCTGCCGATGTCGATGGACCCGTTCCTCGTGATCACCGCCCCCGATGCGGGCGGCAGGCCCGACACGCCGCGCGCCTTTCGCAGCACGCCCGGACAGGGGATCAACATCGCCCGCAACACCTGGCACGGGGTGCTGACGCCGCTGCATGCGCCGGGGCTTTTCGCCGTGGTGGACCGGATCGGGGAAGGCGCGAACCTCGAGGAACACTGGTTCGACGAGGCCTATGTCGTGCGCGACGCCTGACGGTCAGCGACCGGATCCGATCTTCATCTTGGAAGATACAACTCCCGCCCACTGCCCGGCAGGTGGCTTTGCCACCGAGAGGGGGAGGCTCCCGCAGCCTGCCGCCCCGCGCCATCATCAGCCGGACGGGCGCCCCCGCACCCGCGCCAGCGGGTGCCGGGCCCAAGCTGTGAGACCCATGGCGCAGCCATGGTCGAACACGCGGGAGCGCCCCCTTGCGGCTCAGAGCGGGACGAGGGTCGCCGTGCCATCCGCCAGCGCCGTCTCGACGATCGAGGCCGCGACGGCGAGATCCTGCAAGCCCACGCCGGTGCCGTCGAAAAGCGTGATCTCGTCGGCGGATGTCCGGCCCGGATGGGTGCCGTTGATGACCGCGCCGACCGGCGTCACGTCGCCCGCGGCGATCAGCCCTGCGGCGACGGCGTGCTGCGCCTCGCCGATGGTGACCGACTGCGCGACCTCGTCGGTGAAGACGGTGGCGCGGGCGAGCAGCGCCGCCTCCACCTCCTGCTTGCCCTTGGTGTCGGTGCCCATGCAGGCCAGGTGCGTGCCGGGCGACACGTGCTCGGCCATCAGCGTCGGCGCGAAGGACGACGTGATCGTGATGATCACATCCGCCTCGCGCAGGCCGGGAAGCTCCACCGCCTCGAAGGGGAGGCCCGCCTCCTCGGCCACCTTTTGGAGGTTCGGCAGCATCTCGGGGTGCAGGTTCCAGCCGATGACCTTGTCGAAGTCGCGCTGCTCGAGCGCCGCGCGCATCTGGAAGGTCGCCTGGTGGCCCGCGCCGACCATGCCGAGCACGCGGGCGTCGGGCCGGGCGAGGTGCTTGATCGACACGGAAGACGCCGCTGCGGTGCGCAGCGCGGTCAGGTAATTGCCGCCGACCAGCGCCTTCACCCGCCCCGTGTCGGGGTCGAACAGGAAGACGGTGGACTGGTGGTTGATCAGCCCCCGCCGTTCGAGGTTGTGGGGCCAGTAGCCCCCGGCCTTGAGGCCGAGGATGCCCGGCGCCACGCCGCCCTTGAAGCCGTAGAGCGCATCCTCGGTCGGCATCGCCTCGCGCACCACGGGGAAATTCGCGGCCTCGCCCGCGGCCATGGCGGCGAAGACCTTTTCCACCGCTTCGAAACTGGCTTGCCGGGTCAGAAGGCCGGGGATCATGCCCTCGGGCACGATCACCAGCTCATGTGCAGTCACGCTCGCGCCGTCCATCAGTAGGCCTTGCCCCGCGCCGAGACGGGCCAGACGGTTTCGACCTTGCCGCCGCGGACGCCGACATACCAGTCGTGCACGTTGCAGGTCGGGTCGCAATGGCCGGGAACAAGGCGCAGCTTGTCATTCACTTTCAGAACGCCGTCCGGGTCCGAAACCACGCCATGCTCGTCGGAACATTTCACATATTCAACATCGTCGCGCCCGAAGATCACCGGCAGGCCGCTGTCGACTGACTGCGCCTTGAGGCCCGCATCGACGATGGCCTTGTCAGCCTTGGCGTGGCTCATCACGCTGGTGAGGATGAAGAGCGCGTTCTCCCACTCGCCGCGGTCGATGCGGTTGCCGTCCTTGTCCAGGATGCGGCCGTAATCGGCATCCATGAAGGCGTAGGAGCCGCACTGAAGCTCGTTGTAGACACCCGAGTTGCTCTCGAAATAATAGGAGCCGGTGCCGCCGCCGCCGACGATGTCGCAGGCGATGCCCTCGGCGGCCAGCGTGTCGACCGCGTCCTTCACCATGGCGACCGCGATGTCGATCTTGGCCTTGCGGTCCTCGTAGCTGTCGAGGTGCTGCATCGCGCCCTGGTAGGCCTGGATGCCGGCGAACCTGAGGCCCGGCGCGGCCTCGATCGCCTTGGCCAGTTCCACCACGGCGGGCGTGCTGGTCACGCCGCAGCGGCCCGCGCCGCAGTCGATTTCCACGAGGCATTCGATGGTCGTGCCGTGCTTTTGCGCCGCCGCCGAGAGGTCGGCGACATTGTCGAGCATGTCCACGCAGCAGATCGTGCGCGCGCCGAGTTTCGGCATGCGGGCCAGCCGGTCGATCTTGGCGGGGTCGCGGACCTGGTTCGAGACGAGCACGTCCTTGATGCCGCCGCGGGCGAAAACCTCGGCCTCGGAGACTTTCTGGCAGCAGACGCCACAGGCGCCGCCCAGTTCGACCTGGAGTTTCGCCACGTCGACCGATTTGTGCATCTTGCCATGCACCCGGTGGCGCATGCCGTGGGCCTTGGCGTAGTCGCCCATCTTCTTGATGTTCCGCTCGAGCGCGTCGAGGTCGAGGATCAGGCAGGGCGTCTGGATCTCGCTCTCGTCCATGCCGGGCAGGGCGGGGATGTCGTAGCCGACTTCCAGGGTTTCGATGTCGATATGGTCTTTCATGGGTGTCTCTCCGGTTGGTGCGGGATGGTGGGTTGCACCCACCCTACGGTTGGATGGTGGGTTTCACCCACCCTACATTCGGTTCGGTGGCGTAGGGTGGGTGCAACCCACCGGCCGCCTTACATCCAGGGCAGCTTGTCGAGGTCGACGTTGCCGCCGGTGACGATGACGCCGACACGCTTGCCGCGGAAGATGTCGGGGTTCTTGATGATGGTTGCCAAGGGCACCGCGCAGGACGGTTCCATCACGATCTTCATGCGCTCCCATGTCAGCTTCATCGCGTCGATGATCTCCTGCTCCGAGGCGGTCAGGATGTCGGTCACGTGGTGCGACACGAAATGCCAGGTGTTTTCCTTGAGCGGCACCTTGAGCCCGTCGGCGATGGTGACGGGGGCGTCATCGGCGATGATGTGGCCCGCCTTGAAGGAGCGATAGGCGTCGTCGGCCTGTTCGGGTTCGGCCGCGTAGATCTTCACATGCGGCGCGATATTGCTCAGCGTCAGGCAGCAGCCCGACACCATGCCCCCGCCGCCGATGGGGGCGATCACGGCCTCCAGCCCCTCGACCTGGTCCATCAGCTCGCGCGAACAGGTGGCCTGGCCCGCGATGACGCGGGGGTCGTTGTAGGGGTGGACGAAATCGGCGCCGGTGGCGGCGTGGACCTCGGCGAAGACCGCCTCGCGGGAGGTGGTGGAGGGCTCGCATTCGGTGATCGTGCCGCCGTAGCCGCGCACGGCGGCTTTCTTGGCCGCAGGGGCGGTGCGGGGCATGACCACATGGCAGGGGATGCCCCGCCTGCCCGCGGCATAGGACAGTGACAGCGCGTGGTTGCCGGAGCTGTGCGTCGCCACGCCCTTGGCGGCCTGTTCGTCGGTCAGGCCGAAGACCGCATTGCAGGCGCCGCGGACCTTGAAGGCGCCGGCCTTCTGGAAGTTCTCGCATTTGAAGAACAGCTCGGCGCCCGTCAGCTCGTTCATGAATTGCGAGGTCAGAACCGGCGTGCGGTGAATGTAGGGCCTGATCCGCTCATGCGCGGCGATCACGTCGTCGAAATCGGGGATCTGCGTGGTCACGGCGTCTTTCATCCTTTTCTCTCCCTTATTCGGCGGCCAGCGCGACGGGGGTCGCGGTGCTGCGGTAGACCTGTTGCGCGGCGGCGACGCCCGAACCCAGCGTGATGTCGAGGCCGAGGTCGGCCATGACCATCTCGGCGGTGGCGATGCCCGAGAGCGCCAGAACATCGGTCAGCATGCCGAGGTGCCCGATGCGGAAGACCTTGCCGGCCACTTCGCCCAGGCCCGCGCCGAAGGCGACGCCGTAGCGGGTGCTGGCGAGGCTGACGATCTTGGAGGCGTCAAAGCCTTCGGGTGTGCGGATCGCGCTGACGGTGTCGGAGTAGAGCTCGGGGCGGACGGCGCACAGTTCGAGGCCCCAGGCATGGACGGCGGCGCGCACGCCGGTGGCGATGCGGGTGTGGCGGGCGAAGACGTTGTCGAGGCCTTCCTCGAGCAGCATCGCCGCCCCTTCCTTGAGCCCGTTCAGCAGGCCCACGGCGGGCGTGTAGGGGTAGGCGTTGGCGGCATAGCCCCTGGCCATGTCGCGGATGTCGAAATAGGTGCGGGGCAGGCCGGCGGTTTCGGCGGCCCCCATGGCGCGGGCCGAGAAGACCGCGATGCCGAGGCCCGCGGGCAGCATGAAGCCCTTTTGGCTGCCGGTGACGGCGACGTCGACCTTCCAGCCGTCGAATTCGAAGGGCATCGAGCCGATCGAGCTGACACCATCGACGAAGAGCATGGCGGGGTGATCGGCGGCATCCATCGCGCGGCGCACGGCGGCGATGTCGGAGCGCACGCCGGTGGCGGTCTCGTTATGGGTGGCGAGGACCGCCTTGATCCGGTGGCCGGTGTCGGCGGTCAGGATCTCTTCGAACCGGTCGGCGGGGATGCCTTCGCCCCACGGCGTCTCGACGATCTCGACGGTCAGGCCGTGGCGCTGGCACATGTCGATCCACTTGTGCGAGAACATGCCGTTGCGCGCGGCGAGAACGGTATCGCCGGGGTTGAGCGTGTTGGTGATCGCCGTTTCCCAGCCGCCGGTGCCGGTGGAGGGGAAGACGAAGACGCTGGCATCCGCCGATTTCACCACGCGGCGCACGCCGTCGAGCGCGGGGTGCAGGATGTCCTTGAACAGGCTCGAGCGGTGGTCGAGCGTGGGCATGTCGCAGGCGCGGCGCAGCACCTCGGGCATGTTGGTCGGGCCGGGAATGAAAACCGGGTTCTGGAAGCTCATGGAATGCCGTCTCCTCATCTCTGGGATCAGGGTAGGCTGCCGCGGCTGCATCCACAATTTTTTTGAAAAGGTTTTTCAGAAATGCTAGTGTCTGGTGAGTTCGTTGGAAATCAATGACTTGATATTTTTCGCATGGTGAAAGTGTTTTTCACTGCGCTGCAGCGAGGCTGGAATGAGCGATCAGCAGGGCACCGAATCCCCCCGCCGGGCGCGGGGCCGGCCCAAGGCGTGGGACGACAAGACCGAGCAGAACACGATCAAGTCGCTGGACCGGGCGATGGCGGTTTTCGAGCATCTCTCGACGATGCAGGGCGCGACCCTGTCGGAGCTGGCCGCAGATACCGGGCAGTCGCCGGCCACGACCTATCGCATCCTGACGACGCTGGAGGCGCGGGGGCTGGTCGAGTTCGATGCCGCGGCGCAGCTCTGGCACATCGGGCCGCGGGCGTTCCTGATCGGGGCGCGCTACCTGCGCCGCACCTCGGTGGTCGACCGGGCGCGGCCGATCCTGCGGCGGATGATGGAGGCGACGGGCGAGACCGCGAACCTTGGCATCGCGCGGGAGAGCCATGTGCTCTTCGTGAGCCAGGTGGAAAGCCATGCCTCGATCCGGGCCTTCTTTCCGCCCGGCTCGCTCTCGCCGATGCATGCCTCGGGGATCGGCAAGGCGCTGCTCGCGCAGATGACCGATGACCGTCTGTCGCGCTACATCGCGACGGCGCCGCTGGACCGATTTACAGTGAAAACCTTGACCGACCCCGCCGCGTTGCGTGCCGACCTGCAGGAGACGCGGGCGCGCGGGTTCGCCATCGACGACGAGGAAAAGACCGAAGGGATGCGCTGCATCGCGGCGCCGGTCTTCGACTGGACGGGCGAGGCGGTGGCGGGGGTCTCGGTCTCGGGCCCGGTCAGCCGGGTTTCGGAGGCTGAAACGCCGCGGCTGGCCGACGCGGTCACGCGGGCGGCCGACGAGTTGTCGGCGGCGTTGGGCGCGGACCGTCCGGCGTAGGCGGGCCGCCGCCCCGGGGTGTCCGTGCCTGTCATGGCGCGGCGGTCGATGAGCCGGAGGGAGGGGTTTTGGAGGCGAGTACCGGAATCGAACCGGTGTACACGGATTTGCAAGAGTTCGTATGCAACTGGAAACGTTGATTTATTTGTTTAGATTAACGAGCAGATGGGTGAGAACAAAGCGCAAATGTTTAGATGGGTCGCTTTGCAATCTGCGTTGGTTTGGTCCGTGAGGACACCGTGACGAAAGGACCGACAGTCTAAGATGACGCGATGGTTGCTCTCACAGGCGAGGGGCCTATCGCGTTTCAACCTCCTCACCACTTGAACTTAATTTTTATGTGCGCCTTGATATCTCCCTTTGCGACTAGGATCCGACCGCCAGCCCCGATGGCAATTCCGAATTCCACCTCAACCTCCTCGGGCTTTTTCCACCCCTCTAATTCGTCCTCCAAAAGGAGTGCTGTGCCTACTGAAGCTACGCTTTTGGTTGCATTTGCTATTTCATCAGGACTGATCTTTGCGAGGGCACCTGAAATGTCAACATCGTCCATCTGAATGTGTTCGACACCATCTTGCTGCAAGAACGTAAGTTCGACGTCGGCGCCTTCAAATTCAATAGTCATTCTTCATCCTCCAGAAGATGCACAATCCGCTTTCGGCCATCAAGGACCAATCTGAGCTCATTTTCGAGTACGAATTCACGGCCAATTAATCCCCATCTAAAGCGGCAATAATATCGAGTTCGTCCCTCATGGTCGTGCGCGCCATATTGTTGTATTTTCTTTGGCCCCGCTTCGTTTGATCTTCGCGAACAGTCACTTCCGCATATTCTTCGTCGATTAGGAAAGTCTTCCCAGTCTTTGGGAACTATAAAGTTAATTTCGACCTTCGGACTTACCCCGTTTACGTCCATAAAGTAGACATTGATCCGTTCATGGGTTACCTGAAGCGTTTTTCCGTTTACAGGAAAGGGCGCTAGATCGACTGTTGTCCTATCAGGAAGATCAGCAAAAAAGCCATTTAGAACGTCGAAATCGGCAAAACTAACTGGCGAGCCGGTATCAAAATGCACGGGAAGCGTATTCTCTGCGTCTCCATTTGGGCTAAGGCCAATCAAAGGATAATTCTGGACGGACTCGGAGCACTTCTCCCTCCATTCCAGCAGGACATCGTCAATTTCCGCGCCTCTAAAATACTGAACAACCGGAATGTTTCTCTCTTTGCAGAAACTCTGGATTTCCTCTCGATTAGGAATTTCCTTGAAGTTCTTTGCCGTCAGGGGTTTTCTTTCACGCCCTCCATAGAGGTACCAAATTGCCCCATCATTAAAGGCCTGATCCACCTCAGCGCCGATAGTGTCTCGGGCTAACTCCACCGCCAAAAAGCGGTCTTCTTGACTGAACTTCTGGAACTCATCATATTCCATATCGAGAATAGATGGTTGCCTATCTGGTAAATCGCTCAGTCCCTCTTCTTGCTGATTGGCTTCATTTTGTCCCGTAATTATGTGGCAAATGCTCTCGTAGAAGTGCTTTGCGCCTACGGTTAGTTTGTCAGAAACTTCTATGTTATGTCGTTCAAAGAACGCTCGATCGGCGGCCTCACTTGTTGCAAAGAAGCCACTGCGAACGACTAGCTTTGCTTGAATTTTGCTGTCGATCAGGCGCTTCAAGAGCAAGACCCCATTCAGTCTTGGCATCACCAAGTCGGACACAACTAAGTCAAAGTGTTCTTGTTCGATTTCATCGGCCGCAACAACAGGGTCTGTGAAGACGGTAACGTCAGCAACCTGTTCGACAAGATTAATGCCAACTTCCGCACCATCGTTGTCAACTAGTGCCACTTTGGGGCGTACTGCCTCCGCTATCCCTTGTATGGCAGTCACTACCTCTTCCCCCGCTTAGGTAAAACCAAAGTGAACTCAGTCCACTTACCCCACTCCGATCGTACTGTCACGGTGCCATCGAGTTCATCCACAAAGTTCTTTACGATTGTCAAGCCCAAACCCATGCCATCAGATGTTGTAACGAAGGGTTCGAAGATCCGATCCGGTAAGTAGGCCGGGTCAATCCCTGGCCCGTTATCATGGAACGTTACTACGCACTTGTCGGTCCTATCGGAGGCAGTAACGCGGATTTCCTTTGGCGTTCGAGTGGTGAAATTAAAGTGTCGGATCGAATTACTTACAATATTGAAAAGGATCTGCGAGAGACGGAACTCATCTAAGAACACGTCTATGTCAGAGGGAATTCTTATGCGAAGATCAATCCCCTTCGAGTGCGCATCGACACTTAGCGCGTTTAGTCTTTCCAAAGTGAATTCACTTAGATTTACACGTCTGATCTTTAGTGGAATGTCCCGTGGATTCCTGACGTCGGATCGAAGCTTTCCTAAAACTTCTTTCAGACGCTCAGAATGATCTTTTGCGGCATCAAAGAACTGTTTTGTCGGAGTGGTTGGAACAATAAAGTCAAAGTTATTTCGAATGGCTAAGGACGCATTAATTGCGTCATGTACGCTTCCAAACACACTGTACTGAGCAGCAGCTATCTCTTTTCCCAGCTCCGTTACTTTCTGTACGAGCGTTGAATTCCTTTGTCGTGCTCGATGCACAACGAAATATGCCGCTATCTGTTCTGCGCAGCGAGTAACGATATTCTCGTCTAGATTATTAAAGCCTGATCGCCTCGGGCTGTAGGCGCCAATCACTCCAACGACTCGGTGCTGACTTCTCAATGGCAAAAAGACGCCAGACAGCCATCGTCTGTCTAGAACTACTGGTTTGTGTTTGATTGAACGTCCATCTGTAAGTTTTGCAACCAGTTTGTCATCCAGCAGGTCGTCAACCCGAAGTGTGTTTCCGTCTGTGAGCACAAACGAAGCGATGCCTTCATCAATCGGCATGTCTACTCCGTCTTGCGGGTGTGAAGAGCCAAGTGCATGTAGGAACAGGGTCTCCGGTATCTCAGTTGCGTCGTCAGAAACCTCAAACAATTCGTATTCGCCATCAACTTTAGTTTCTTTACAAACGTGCCAAATTACGAATCCAGATGTACCAAGCATGTCATTGAAATGATTGGCTAGTCTATTGTAGCTGCTCTTTCCAATTATCTCCTCATTGAGGGGGCCGTTGACTATGTCACTTATCTGACGACTACATATCTCGTTTCTGAATGCGTATGTTGTTAGGCAAAGCCAATCTGCAAGTCTATGGGCGGCCGTCTTTTGGTTGGGGCTAAGGTCATTTGATATGCGAAGTGTTCCTATGCTTCTGTCCAAAAAGGAATCGAGGCTGATTTCATAAATTCTCGATTTATTGGGCTTTTCCCCCGTTATGATTTCTATTATTGAACCCGCCTCGCGTCCAATTTGAATTGTATACTCCAGTTCGGCAAATGAAATGCCTGAGTTGTCAGTTAGTTCAACTAATCTACTATCGAGATTCTCTAAAAACTGTTTATGGGCGCTTTCAAGCTCCGCCAAAGTTCTATGTTTCAAAGCAGTTGTTGACACCTCGACCCTCCGCGCTTGACCTCCTGATTATCATTTGAGCCTGCTTGAGTGAAGCAAGTTCCTCTCAATCGCCGACCTTGCTGGTGCGCCGGTCAGTGGTAAGACTACGACCGACCATATCTAGAGTGTCAGCGGCCGAGCAAGTGGATCATCTTTTGACTGATTTTCTGGCTGCCGCGAATCCCCTGTCAGTAGACATAAAACGGTCCAGCATGGGGGCCACGAGGCGGGCGGGCTCCAGCTCCTGTCCAGTCTGGTGGCCCAAGACCGCCGCATAGTCGCAGAGATCGCGGTGCACATCGGCGGGAAGCTCTACGGTCAGCTTGACCGGCTTGTCATCATGGATCGGGCCAAGCTTCAGCTTCGTCATCGGATTTCTCCCAAGGGCTCGAGGATCAGGTCGCGGGTGACCATGACGCGGACGGGGAAGCCCGGGCGGATGGTCAGCGTCGGTGGGACAGCGAGCTGTTGTCGCACGATCTCGTCCCCGCTCCGCCCGATCGTGTCCTGTGCGGCTTCGCGGATGGCCCGGGCGACGTCATCCTCACTGTCGGCCCCGCTTTCCAGGCCGACGTTCAGGATCGTGGCAAGGCCTGCGGCGAGGAAGACGCGACCCCAATGATAGTTGACGCGGTCCTGCAGGCCGGACGCGCCAGTCCCGTCAGTGCCGGGCGCGCGTTCCAGCACAATGGAGCGACCATCCGGAAGGATGAGGCGGGTCCAGACCAGAAGCAGACGGCTTTGGCCGGATACGATGCGGCTGTCGTATTCTCCCAGCAGGCGCGCGCCTTGCGGGATCAGCAGGTATCGCCCGGACGGGCTGTCGTAGACGTCTCCAGTCACCTGGGCCGAGATCTGGCCGGGCAGGTCGGAGCGCAGGCCGGTGATCAGGGCGGCCGGGATCACCGTTCCGGCCTGCAGGATGTAGGGGCTGGGCGGCGGCACCATGCGCTGCGCACTGGCGGTGTCCGTGTCTTCGGGACGGGTGAGGAACGCCTCCCGGTTTGAGACCGGATCGCTTGCCGTCGGGCCGCCCAATGTGGAGGGGAAGAGCGCGCCGGTTGCGAGGGGCGTCGGTGTGGCCTGTGCTCCGCCGCGCGGCGCGGTTTGCGCCTCGGCGAAAAGGGCGCTCAGCCGGGCGGCGTCGAGTTCCTGAAGGCGGCGTTGTTCCTCCGGATCGACTGTGGGGGCCAACGGACCGGAAAGGGGCGGTGCCGGGACCGGCTGGCCGCGATCTTGCGCCCCAAGGATGGCGCGGCCCAGCTCACCGGGCAAGGGTGGGCCGAGACGCGGGACATCGGCGTAGTCCCGAGGCAGTGCGGACAGCCCTTCAGCCGCCTGAATGCGTTCGGTGGAAAAGAGCTCGGTCTGGTTGCCCTCCTGCCGGTTGTTCTGCAGCGCGACGATCAGGATTACGCCAAGGCCAAGTCCGCCGATGGCGGTGGCAAGGGCGATGGCCCGGCGGGACAGGCGCATGACACGGGGCGGATCGGGCCTGAGGCGAAGCTCCTGGGCGATGTTTTCCTCGGTGCGTGTCGGCTCTCGCATATCAGGGGTCTGTGTCATCGCTCCGCCTCCGGCTGGGGCGCGCGCGGCGGGCGCTGGTCGCCATCTGTCCGCACGATCCGCACAACCTGCTGTTGTCTTTCGCCGAGACGCAGTTCTGCGGCCCCGAACAGGCGGTCCACGATCAGCACGTTGCCGAGAACGCGGGTGTTGACGATCTGGCCGCGTCCATCCGCGCCGATCACGAAGAGCGGGGGCATTTCGCCCTGGGCGATGCCGGGCGGGAAGACGACATAGACACGCCGTCCATCGTCGAAGACCGAGACCGGCCGCCATGGTGGGGCGTCGCCCTGCAGGCCATAGCGATAGTGCCGGTCGGCCTCGTGCGGGATCGCCGGACGGCGGATTGTCGGGGTGCGGGGCGTGGATCGCACCTCTGGATAGGCCCATGCAACGCTGGGCATCCAAGTGTCCTCGTCGGCGTGCAACTCGATGTGATAGGTGCGCCGGTCGGTGTTGACGACCAGATTGGTGGAGATGTCGGGGCGGGTGGGTTTCACGAGGATATGGACGCGGGCGGTGGATCCGGCGCCGCTCGTGGTGTCGCCAATGATCCAGCGCGCGGTGTCGCCCGCCGCGATCGGGCCGGGACCGGTCAGGCGTTCACCGGGTTCGAGTGCGATATTGGTGATCTGCCCGGGGGCGGCGTAGATCTGGTAGAGCGCGCCTTCGCTCCACGGGAAAACCTGCATGGCGTTGTAATAGCCCTGCTGGCGGGGTTCGACCCGGGCGGCGGCATTGGCGGCAATGATGCGCGCCTCGGGCGTATCCGCTTCCGGATCGCCGCCGCGGGAGGGCGTCCATGCTGGCGGCGTGTGGACTGGGCGGGGCGGCCCTTCTGCCGGGGGCGGTGCAGGTGGCGGAGCGAGGGCCGGAACGTGGTAGTCATAGGCGATCTCGGGCGGGCGTTGTCCGGTGCAGGCCGTCAGCGCGGTGGCCGCGAGGAGAAGAACGGGGATGGGGCGAAGTCGTTTCATTGGGCATTCTCCCTCGACCAGTTGATGGCGTGGACATAGACGCCGAGCGGGTTGGCCCGCAGGCGCTCCGCATCGCGCGGGGGCTGGATCACGACGGTCAGGATGGCGGTCCAGCGTTCGGTTGTGGCGAGCTGACCGTTTTCGTAGCGCCGCTCGATCCAGGCGACGCGGAAGCTCGTGTCCGAGGCGCGAATGACACTCGAGACCTCGATGGAAATCTGCGTGTCGCCGACCTGCGCGAAGGGATCGTTCACCCGGGCATGGTCGTTTAGCGCGACAGCGCCGCGATCCGTGGCGAAGTCATAGGCACGCAGCCAGTTCTGGCGCAGCACGATGGGATCGGCCGGGACCTGCCGGACATGCTCGACGAAGCGGGCGAGATGCCAGGCGATCTGTGGATCGGTCGGGCGATATTCGGCGAGAGCCGGGGCGACGGCCTGTGCCGCACCGAGATTGTCGACTTCGACCACGTAAGGGACGACGCTGCTGCGCGTCGATTGCCAGGCGAGGACCGCGCTGAGCCCGGCCGACAGGGCGAGGCAGCCCATCGCCATGAGGCGCCAGTTGCGGGCCTGAACGCGGGCCGAGCCGATGCGCTCGTCCCAGACCTGGGCGGCCTTCTGGTAGGGGGTGACGGGTTCGGGCGTGGTACCATATCGGACACTGGGTCGTCGGAACATCAGGAGGACCTTTCGGAGAGGCTGACGACCGTGCCGCCGCCGCCATGATCGCCGGAGCGGATGACATGGGCGGCCGTCGAGAGGCCGTGTTGAAGGGATTGCTGACGCTTCATCCGGCGCGCCCAGTCGGGCGGGCCGTCATTGGCCGGGGCGGGCAGGGCGCCACCCGCCATGCGTCCGCCGGTTGCGGCATAGGCCGCGCGGGCACCGGACTGCGCGCCGTCCGAGATCGCGCGTCGGAGTGGGCTGAACGCGGCGACGGCACCGGTCTTGCCGATAGCGGCCACGCCACCGACGGACTTGCCCAACGCTGTGCTGCGGGACGCGGCACCAAGCTGGTATGCAGTGGCGGTTCCGCTGCCAACCGCACTGGCACCACGCAAGGCCGCGCCACCGGTGCCAAGGGCCATCCGGGTTCCGGCGACACCAGCGACTGCAGACCCGCCCACGGCAATTCCGGTGCCGACAGCGGCCCCTGCGCCAAGTTGCGGCCCGCCAGAGACGATACCATTGGCGATGCCCGGTCCGAAGATGCCGAGGGCGAGGAGCGCGAGCGCGCCGAGGACCACCGACATCGCGTCGTTGATCGTGGGCTCGCCCGCAAAGCCGGCGGTGAACTCGCTGAAGATGGTGGAGCCGATGCCGACGATTACGGCCAGCACCAGCACCTTGACGCCCGAAGAAATGACGAGGCCCAGCACGCGTTCGGCCATGAAAGCGGTCTTGTTGAAGAGGCCGAAGGGCACGAGGATGAAGCCTGCCAGCGTGGCCAGCTTGAATTCGATCAGGGTGACAAAAAGCTGGATCGCAAGGATGAAGAACGACAGCAGGACCACCAGCCACGCGAAGAACAGGATCCCGATCTGGATGAAGTTCTCGAAGACGGCGACGAACCCGGAGAGGTCGGCGATGGAGGCGAGGATCGGCTGCCCGGCCTCGAGCCCCACCTGCGCGATGCGCCCTGGCTGAAGCAGTTCACCGGCGGAGATCGTGCCGCCGGTGGCGACCAGGCCAAGGCCCGCGAAACTGTCGAAAACGATCCGGGCCAGCGTGTTCCAGTTGCCAATGATATAGGCGAAGACCCCGACAAAGAGGGTCTTTTTCACCAGCCGGGCGATGATGTCGTCATCCGCGCCCCAGGCCCAGAAGAGGGCGGCCAGCGTGATGTCGATGACGATCAGCGTGGTGGCGAGAAAGGCGACGTCGCCGCCGAGAAGACCGAAGCCGGAATCGATGTAGGAGGCGAAGACTTCGAGAAACCGGTCGATGACACTCACGCCGCCCATTGCCTTACTCCGTTCCGGCCGGCTCTGGCGTCAGATCGAAGAAGCGCTGCCGGGCCGCCTCCCAGGCGGCGCGGCATTCGGTGTCGGTGGCGTAGTCTTCGGGCGTCAGGTCACGGCAACGCGCGAGGGTGCCGCGCAAGGCGTCATCCCTGACCACATGCCCGGTGTCGGTGGGCAGGACCGTGCGTGTCAGTTCGACCACGGCGGCGAGGGCGGCGAGACCGCCCACACCGAAGGCGACAAGTCGCAGAGTTCGCGGGGTGTCGAGGGCCATGCGCTTACTCCCCGAACAGCCGTACTGTGCCGGGGGAGTAGCCGCCGCCGTAATCGAGGAATCGCGCGAGGTTCTCGCGGCCCTGCGCCTCGGCCGAGGCGATGCGGGCGGCTTCCAGCGCTTCGGCCCGGTTCTGCGCGGCGATGGCTGCCGTCAGATCGGCGATCTGTGTCGATTGCAATGCGAGCAGCTGGTTGCCAGCCTGCGCGACCTGCAGGGCCCCGACGGCCCCCTGGCTTTCGCGAATGAGCGCGTCCATCTGAGTTCGCGCGCCGTCGATATTGCCCACGACCCCGGCCTGCACGCGCAACGCGTCCTCGAAGCCCGCGACGGAGGTCTCCCACCGATCGCGCGCGCCGGCGATCATCGCGTCGAAATCACCTTGGGCTGCGGCAGTGCCGTAGTCCTGCGCGAAGGCCTGTTCGATGGTGGCTACGTCGAAGGCGAGGCTCTGGGCATCGGCCAAGAGGCGCTGCGTTTCGCCGATGGCGTCCTGCAGTTGCGCCAGCGAGGAATGCGGCAGGTTCGCGAGGTTCAGCGCATCGTTCATCAGCATTTGCGCCTGGTTCTGGATCTGGGCGATCTGGTTGTTGATCTGTTCGAGCGCGCGGGCGGCCGAGAGGATGTTTTCAGCATGGTTCCGCGGGTCGTAGACGATCCGGCCGCCACCACCGAAGAGGAAGGCTTGGGCCGGTGTCGATAGAACCGGTGTCAGGACGAGGGCGCTGGCCATCAATGCGGCGGCGAGTTTGCGGGGCCGGGCCGGGCGCTCAGGATTGCGGGTCATGTTCTGTCTCCTTCTGGTCGGTGGGTTGGGGTTCTGGAACGGGTGGCGCTGTGGCGGGTCCGAGCAGGTCGATGGCCCAATCAAGACCGCGATGACGCAGCCAGGCGGCGGCAAAGCCATCCCGGCCGTGGGTGGCGAACAGATCGCTGATTGCGGCCTGATCGGCCTTGGAGGAGGCGGCAGTGAAGGCCAGCGCCACCTCGCCGAGTCCGAGCGAGAAGAGCCGGTTGCCCCGCCTCGACTGGCAGTAGTAGTCGCGCTTCGGCGTCGCGCGGGCGACGATGTCGATCTGCCGGTCGTTCAGCCCGAAGTTCCGGTAGATGCGCGCGATCTGGGGCTCGAAGGCGCGCTCGTTGGGCAGAAAGATCCGCGTGGGGCAGCTCTCGATGATGGCGGGTGCGATTAGGGACCCGTCGATATCGGCCAGCGATTGGGTGGCGAAGATCACCGAGGCGTTTTTCTTCCTCAGGGTCTTCAGCCATTCGCGCAGCTGCCCGCCGAAATTGGCGTCATCGAGCGCAAGCCAGCCCTCGTCGATCAGGATCATGGTGGGACGTCCGTCGAGCCGCGCTTCGATGCGGTGGAAGAGATAGGCGAGCACGGCGGGGGCAGCCGCTGATCCGATCAACCCTTCGGTTTCAAACGCCAGCACCTCGGCGCTGCCCAGGTCCTCGGCCTCAGCATCGAGAAGCCGGCCGAAAGGCCCGCCGAGGCAGAAGGGCTTGAGCGCGCGTTTCAACTCGGTCGACTGCAGCAGGACCGAGAGGCCGGTCAGCGTGCGTTCCTCGCGTGGGGCCGAGGACAGAGAAGTCAGCGCCGACCAGAGATGGTCCCGCGCAGCAGGGTCGATCGTCGCGCCTTCCCGCCCGAGGATTCCCGCCAGCCAGTCCTGCGCCCAGGTGCGTTCCGACGCCTCATCTACGCGCGCGAGCGGCTGCAGCTGCACCGCTGGTTCCTCGTCGGCCAGTGCATCGCCGAGGTTCTCCCAATCTCCACCCATGGCGAGCGTGGCGCAGCGGATCGATCCGCCAAAATCGAAGGCGAAGACCTGCGCGCCCGGGTAGCGGCGGAATTGCAGCGCCATCAAAGCTAGCAGGACTGATTTGCCCGCGCCGGTCGGGCCGACGATCAAGGTATGGCCGACATCGCCCACATGTGTGGAGAAGCGAAACGGGATCGTGCCGTCGGTTTCGGCGTGGAACAGTGGCGGGCCGTCCAGATGGTCGTTCCGGTCCGGCCCCGCCCAGACCGCCGAGATCGGGATCATATGGGCGAGGTTCAGCGTCGAGATGGGTGGCTGACGGACATTGGCGTAGAGATGGCCGGGCAGGGAGCCGAGCCAGGCCTCGAGCGCGTTCAGCGTTTCCGGGATGCAGGTGAAATCGCGCCCCTGCACGATCTTCTCGGCGGCCTTGAGCTTGGCCTCGGCCGCGAGGACATCCTCGTCCCAAACGGTAATCGTGGCGGTGACGTAAGCCGCGCCCGCCACATCGGCGCCGAGTTCCTGCAGCGCCTCGTCGGCATCCGCCGCCTTGTTGGCAGCATCGCTGTCGATCAGGGTCGAGGCTTCGTTGGTCATCACCTCCTTGAGGATCGCGGCCACCGACTTGCGCTTGGCGAACCACTGGCGGCGGATACGGGTGAACACCCGGGCGGCGTCCGTCTTGTCGAGGCAGATCGCCCGCGTGCACCAGCGATACTCGAAACCCTGCGCGTTCAATTCGTCGAGCAAACCGGGCCAGGTGGCGCTTGGCAGTCCGATGATGGTCAGGGTCTTGAGATGCGCGGCTCCGAGCCGGGGTGTCAGTCCTCCCACCAACGGATCATCGGCCAGCACCGCGTCGAGATGCATCGGCACCTCCGGCACGCGGACGCTTTGGCGCCGGGTCGAAACGGTCGAGTGCAGGTAGGTCAGGGTCTCGGCATCGGAAAGCCAGGCGATCTCCGGCATGAACCAGTCGAGCAGATCGATCAGCCTTTCGGCGCGGCTGACAAAGCTGGAGACAAGATCCTGAGGCTTGGTGCTGCGATCCGGGGCGTTTTCGAGCAGCCAGCCTTCGGCGCGGCTCGCGTCGTCAGCGGGCGGCATCCAGACCAGTGTCAGAAAATACGCGCTCTCGAAATGCGCGCCCGCTTCTTCGAATTGCGCGCACCGTTCGGCATCGACGAGGGCGGAGACAGGATCGGGAAACTCGGAGGCGGGGTAGTCCAGTGCCGGGATCCGCTGCGCCTCGATGAAGACGGCCCAGCCAGAGCCAAGCCGCCGCAGCGCGCTGTTGAGCCGGGCTGATGTGGCGACCAGTTCGGCGGGCGTGGCGGAATCCAGATCCGGCCCCCGAAACCGCGCCGTGCGCTGCAGGCTGCCGTCCTTGTTGAGGATGACGCCGGGCGCGATCAATGCAGCCCAGGGTAGAAAATCGGCCAGTAGGGCGGATTTGGAGCGGTATTCGGCCAGACGCATCATCGGCTCAGACCCCGAACCAGGACGGGTAACGGAGATGCCGCCGCACCACCTCGGCGATCTGTGCGTCCCGCTTCGCGGCCCAGACGGCGAGGAGATGACCAACGAGCCAAAATGCGAGGCCTACGAGCCAGAGCCGCAGGCCCAGCCCGATGGCGGCCGCCAGGGTGCCATTGGCAATGGCGATGGTGCGCGGCGCACCGGCCAAAAGGATCGGATCGATCAGGGCGCGGTGCACCGGCGCGAAATAGCCGGGAATGTCGGTGGGGTTCTCCATCAGATCAGCGCCCCGCCGCCGAAGGAGAAGAAGGACAGGAAGAAGCTTGAGGCCGCGAAGGCGATGGAAAGGCCGAAAACGATCTGCACCAGCCGCCGGAACCCGCCTGAACTGTCGCCAAAGGCCAGTGTCAGGCCCGTGACGATGATGATGATCACGGCGACGATCTTGGCGACCGGACCTTCGATCGACTCGAGGACGGATTGCAAGGGGGCTTCCCATGGCATGCCGGACCCGGCGGCGAGCGCCGGCTCAGGCAGGGCGAAGACGACGAGGCCGAGCGCGGTTGCGCCAAGGGCTTTGCGAAATGATGGCAGAAGGGTCATGGATGGCTTCCTTGTGTTGTTGGAAAAAGGGGTGTGAGGGCGTAATCGCCCGAGGCGGTCAGGCCGGTGACACGCGCCAACTCGGAGAGGCGACGCTCGGCGCCCCGTCCAGACAGAACGGCGATCAGGTCAATGGTTTCTGCGATCAGGGCGCGTGGGACGGTGACCACCGCTTCCTGGATCAGCTGTTCGAGCCGCCGCAGCGCGCCGATGGCGGACCCGGCATGGATCGTGCCGATCCCGCCCGGATGGCCGGTGCCCCAGGCCTTGAGCAGGTCCAGCGCTTCGGGGCCGCGCACCTCGCCGATGGGGATGCGATCAGGCCGCAGCCGCAGCGACGCGCGGACCAGATCTGACAGGGTCGCAACCCCGTCCTTGGTGCGAAGCGCCACGAGGTTGGGGGTCAGGCATTGCAGCTCGCGCGTATCCTCGATGAGGATCACGCGGTCGGAGGTCTTGGCGACTTCCGCCAACAGCGCATTGGTCAGGGTTGTCTTGCCGGTCGAGGTCCCGCCCGCGACGAGGATGTTGGCCCGGCTCGTGACACCGACGCGCAAGTGGTTGGCGGCGTCGGCGGAGAGAATGCCGCCGAAGACATAGTCCTCGAGGGTGAACACCGCGACGGCGCGCTTGCGAATGGCGAAGGTCGGCGCGGACACGACTGGCGGCAGCAAACCCTCGAAGCGCTCGCCCGTGTCCGGCAATTCAGCCGAAACACGCGGGGCCGCGGGATGGACCTCCGCCCCGACATGATGCGCGACAAGACGGATGATGCGCTCGCCATCGGCGGGAGACAGCACCGCGCCTGTGTCGCTCAGCCCATCGGCCAGCCGGTCAACCCAGAGCCGCCCGTCAGGGTTCAGCATCACCTCGACGACGCCAGCATCCTCGAGCCAGGCGGCGATGCCCGGCCCAAGGGCGGTGCGCAACATGCGTGCGCCGCGGGACCACGTCTCGGTTTTGAAAGGGGTAACGGTCATGATTGGCCTCGCGATGGATCACGAGACCGATCAAGAAGACCGCTATTGGGCTACAGGCAACAGCTATGAAGGCGTAGTAGGGGAGTGGCGCGCAAAGGCAGGGGGAGTGCGACGCTGGAATACTTAGAATATTGCGACACCGATGAATTTGGTTACTGGAGAGCTTTGCTATGGGATGCGTGTGAAATACAATCGCCCACGGTCACCTGTCCGTTCATTAACATGGGGAGCAGCCAGTCGCGCAGCTTGACGAGTTCACTGTTTTCGCTAGCACGAGTGAAAATCATTTGATTCATTGGTGAAACCAAGTTTTCGAAATCCTTCAGGACTGGGTCTGAGGGATAAGCCACCTTTAATGAGTGAAGATCGTCTTTTGTGATTGAGCCAAAGGTTGTGCCTTGGGTATTGCGTCGGTCGAAGACCAGCTTGAAGTATTTCATCACATAAAACAGATAGCCATCGAAGCCATGGCGGCTGTTTAGCGCCGCGAGCCCGCGGCCTATGCAGCAATTAGAATTGGCTATGTTCATATCTCCAACGGGCGCGCGGACACTCAAGAGAATGTCACCTTTTTTTGCCAGTCGAGAGGGTTCAGTGGTGTATTGGCGTACTGTCGGAAAAAGCCAACCGAAGTCGGTCGAGCCTTGATAGAATAGCATACCCCGTCCATCCGAATTGAAGGATGAGCCGGCGGGTGATTGTCCCATAGTTATGTTCGCAATCTGGTGTAGTTCACGCGGTGCCCACCCGTCTGGGATCTCCCGGTTGAGTTGGTCGCACCAGACCATTTTGCCGCCAGCCGACTTGTAAGGTTTGCCATTCTCATCTGGGAAGTCGAACTGAATGAACCAGTAGTCATAGATCAGCTTCGCCATCGCCTCGAGCTCTGCGTTGATTTGGTTGTTTAGTGTGATTTTCTTCTGAATAGCATCAAGCGCTTCAACTATCCTGCTTTGATCTTCGACACTTGGAAGGATAATCTCCACATCGGCCAATACGCCCTGATTGAGGTTATTGATACTTGTGCTTGCCGTATGACCAATAGACCTCTTGAAGAAGTCAGTCTTCGTGAAATAGGCGAAATACTTGGGCAATAACCGTGCGTCGTGCAAGCGGGCTCTGATGCAGAAACCAGATATCGCAACGCTTTCGTCTTTCTCAATGAAGAGACTTCTTCCGACCAGCGCCTTGTTCCCGTTCGACCTGACGAAAACCACATCACCCGATTTCAGGTAGTCATTTTTTGAAACGACACCGTTTGGGTTGATTTCTTCAAGTGTATCATAATCTGGGACAAGTCGGTCTTTGAAAGACGTCACACCAATGACTTTGCAACCGGTTCCGAAGCTCTCTCTGGAGTAATTTAGGCTCAGGACCCATTGATGGGGGTCCAATCTTCTGATTCACTGCTCGAAAAGCGAGCGGTGACATGAGCAATCTTTTCTGGCTGACGGACGCGCAGATGGCGCGCATCGAGCCCTACTTCCCGAAGTCGCATGGCAAGCCCAGGGTCGACGACCGGCGCGTGCTGTCCGGCATAATCTTCATCAATCGCAATGGCTTG